>Ga0065720_1002758_pt1 | contig 107181 bp, 101 predicted proteins | sample Thericmetagenome_FD_59107 | JGI IMG/M metagenome (GOLD analysis project Ga0065720, IMG submission 59107) | Thermophilic microbial communities from the Joint Bioenergy Institute, California, USA of rice/straw/compost enrichment - eDNA_2 v2... | ecosystem: Engineered > Solid waste > Grass >...
CCGATCGCGGGCAGGGTGAGCAGGAACAGCGCCAGGTAGCGCTGGTCGGTGAAGGCGCGGCCGAGCAGGGCGAGCACCTCGACCGGGCCGATGCCGGCCAGAAGCCCGGTGGCGATGCCCGCGACGACGACCACCAGCGCGGGATTGAGGCGCAGCGCGAAGCCGGCGACGACGAGGGCGATGCCGAGCAGGGGCCAGTAGTTCATTGCGGACTCCCGGGAGTGGAGATGGTGATGCCTTCGTCCTCGAGGCAGCGGCGCAGCGCGGCCGCGAAGCACGCGGCATCGTCGCGGTCGCCGTGCAGGCACAGGGTATCGGCGCGCATGGGCACGCGGATGCCGTCCACCGCCGTGACCACGCCTTCGCGCACGATCGAGCGGACCTGGGCGAGGGCGTCTTCGAGCCTTTCGATCACCGCGCCGGGCGTGCCGCGCGGCGCCAGCCGGCCGTCCGCCGTGTAGCCGCGCTCGGCGAAGGCTTCCTCGGCCACGCGCAGCCCGGCGGCGCGACCGGCTCTTGCCAGCGCCGAGCCGGCCAGCGCGTACAGCCACAGTCCCGGATCGATCCCGTGCACCGCGGCGGCGATGGCATCGGCGACCGCGCGGTCGCGCGCGGCGAGGTTGTACAGCGCGCCGTGCGGCTTGACGTGGTGCAGGCGCGCGCCGGCCCGTCCGCACACGGCCAGCAGCCGGCTGGCCTGTTCCCGCACCAGGTCGTGGATGGCGGGGGGCGGCAGGTCGAGTTCACGACGTCCGAAATGCGCGCGGTCCTCGAACGAGGGATGGGCGCCGATGGCCACGCCATGCGCCATGCACAGCGCGACCGCCGCGGCCATGCTGGCCTCGTCGCCGGCGTGGCCGCCGCAGGCGATGCTGGCCGAGCTGATGTGGGGGACGATCGCGGCGTCGTCGCCGCAGCCTTCGCCCAGGTCGCAGTTGAAGTCGATGCGCGCGCCCACCTCATCCGCCCCTGGCCGCGAGTGCGACCGCGATTCTATGCAGGCGCTCGCGCTGGCGGCAAAGCGCCGCATGCGCCTGTTCCGGCGTGCACGCGACGAAGCGCAGGCGCGCGCCGGGACGCAGTTGCGCAAGACGCGGCCAGTCGGCGCGGATCGCGTGGCCGATGCGCGGGTAGCCGCCGTGGGTCTGGGCGTCGGCGAGCAGCACGATGGGCCGGCCGTCGGGAGGCAGCTGGATGGTGCCGGGCACCACCGGTTCCGACGCCGCATCGCCCGCCGCGTCCGCGGCCAGCGGCGTGCCGAGCAGGCGCAGCCCCTGGCGGTTGCTCGCGGCCGACACTTCCCACTCACGTGACAGCAGCGCGCCGGGCGGAAGCGTGTCCTCGCTGCCGGGCAGCACGCGGATGCGGGCGATTCCGCCGGCAGGTCCGTCGTCGGGACGCGTGTCCACCCACCACCGGGACACGGCGGGGCGCTCGACCTGCAGCACGGGAGGGGAGGCGAGCGCCAGCCGGTCGCCCTGGCACAGCGGCCTGCCTTCGTACCCGCCGAAGCCGCCGCGCAGGTCGGTGCTGGCGCTGCCCAGGCACCAGGGAACCGCGAAGCCGCCGGCGATCGCGAGGTAAGCGCGCGCGCCCCCGCGGCAGCCGCCGATGCGCAGCACGCAGCCGGCGGGCAGCTCGACGCGCCGCCCGTACGGGATCTCCATGCCGTCCGCCTCGGCCGGCATCGGCGCGCCGCACAGGGCGATGCGGACCGCGCGCTCGAAGCGCAGGTGCGGCCCGACGAAGCTCAGCTCCAGCGCCGGCGCGTCCGGCGGGTTGCCGGCAAGCAGGTTTGCCAGCGCGAACGACCACGGGTCGAGGGCGCCTGCGCGGGAGATGCCGAAGCGTGCCCAGCCGCGGCGGCCGCCGTCCTGCACCGTCGTGGCCAGCCCCCCGGACAGGACCACCACGCTCATCGTGCGTCCTCCCGTTCGGCCAGCTCGGCGAAGCGCGCCTCGTCCACGGGTACGAAGCGCACCCGCTGTCCCGGTGCCAGCAGGCAGTGCAGGTCGCGCGTGGCGTCGAACAGGCGCAGCGGGGTGCGGCCGATGATCCGCCAGCCGCCGGGGCTGTCCTGCGGGTAGATCCCGGTCTGCGCGCCGCCGATGGCGACGCTGCCGGCGGGCACGCGCAGCCGTGGGGTGTCCATGCGCGGCATCGCCAGCGCCGGGTCGAGCCCGAGCAGGTAGGGAAAGCCCGGGGCGAAGCCGAGCATGGCAACGCGGTAGTCGCCGGCGGCGTGGCGTGCGACGACTTCCTCCGGTGCCAGGCCCGCGTGCGCGGCGAGCGCGCCGAGGTCGGGCGCGAACGCGGGCGCGTAGCAGACCGGGATTTCCAGCGGCGCTTCGTCCGTCCCGTCATCCGCCGGCATGCCGCCGGCATCGTCCAGCAGGCGCGACAGCCATTCGCGCGCTTCGTGCAGCCGGTCCGCGTCGCCGGTGGCCTCCTCGCGCAGGCGTACCGCGAGCGAGGCAAAGGCCGGCACGACTTCCTCCAGCCAGGCCGGAGCTTCGGCCAGCAGCCGGCGGGCCAGGGCGTGCACGCGCGCGTTGACATCGGCGTCGATGCACCTGCCCAGCCGCAGCAGCAGGGCGTCCTCGCCGAGCGGTTCGATCGTGGCCCGGGTCACGTCCGCAGCGCGGCGTCGAGCTGGCGGATGCGCTCGATCAGCTCGTCGGGCGTGTAGGGGCGGGCGGAGGCGCGGCCCCAGACCGGCGCTGGCCAAGCCGGGTCGTCCTCGAACCGCGCGATCACGTGCACGTGCAATTGCGGCACCAGGTTGCCGAGCGCGGCGACGTTGAGCTTGAACGGGCGGAACACGTCGTGCAGTGCGCGCGCGGCCCGGTCGATCTCGTCGGTGAGCTGCCGCCGCTGTTCCGGGCCGAGGTCGATCAGCTCGCGCGCATCGGGCACGCGCGGCACCAGCACCAGCCACGGGTAGTTGGCGTCGTCCATCAGCCGCACCTCGCACAGCGGCCATGACTGCAGCGGGTGCGAGTCGGTGGCCAGCTGCGGGTGCAGGACGAAACCGGTGTCGGGCGGATGGCGGGTCATGGCGGTTCAGCGCAGTGCTTTCTCCAGGAAGGCCCAGGTGCGCTTCTGCGCGAGGCTGGCGCTCCCGGCGTGGAAGTGCGCCGGATCGACGTCGCGGTTGAAGGCGTGCCCGGCTTCCGGATAGACGTACAGTTCGGCCTGCGGGTGCCTGCGGCGGTGCTCCTCGATGTACTCCGGTGGCGTGGTCGGGTCGCTGCCGCCGAAGTGGAACAGCATCGGCGCACGCAGTCGCTCGTCGAGGAAGGGCTGCGTGCGCGCGCCGTAATAGCCCACCGCCGGCAGGCCGAGCCGGGTGTTGGCGAGGAAGGCGAGGCTGCCGCCCCAGCAGAATCCGACCACGGCGGCCTTCAGGCCTTCCCGGCGCAGCGTCGCCGCGGTGGCCGCCACCAGGTCCACGGCGCGCTCGAAGCCGATTTCGGCAGCAAGCTCGCGGCCCCTCGCCAGGCTGTCCGGGTCGTAGCCCAGCTCGACGTTGGCGGCGACCGGGTCGAACAGGGCGGGGGCGACGGCCACATAGCCCTTCGCGGCGTAGCGCTCGGCGACGCTGCGGATGTGTTCGTTGACGCCGAAGACTTCCTGCAGCACCACGACCGCGCCCAGCGCCGCTGCCTGGTGCGGCGGGTCGGCCCGCCAGGCGCCGATGCGGCCGTGCGGCGTGTTGATCGCGATATCGCGTCCCATGGCAACGTCCTCCGCGGTCGGCAGGGCGATTCTACCGCCGCGGCGGCGGGGCGCGGCGGCGCCCGGCATGCGGCCCGTATAATCGCCGCCCCGCCAGCGCATCCGCCCGCATGTCCGCAACCAGCCCCAAGGTCGGCTTCGTCAGCCTCGGCTGCCCCAAGGCCCTCGTCGACTCCGAGCGCATCCTGACCCAGCTGCGGGCCGAGGGCTACGAGCTGGTCCAGAGCTACGAGGCGGCCGACGTGGTGGTGGTGAACACCTGCGGCTTCATCGACGCGGCCGTGGACGAGTCGCTGGAGGCCATCGGCGAGGCCATGGCCGGGAACGGCAAGGTCATCGTCACCGGTTGCCTGGGCAAGCGCTCGGAGCTGATCCGCGAACGCTTCCCCGAAGTGCTCTCGATCAGCGGCCCGCAGGACTACGCCAGCGTGATGGAGGCGGTGCATGCCGCGCTGCCGCCGAAGTCCGACCCGTTCACCGGGCTGCTGCCGCGCCGCGCGGACGCGGACGAGGTCGGCATCAAGCTCACGCCGAAGCACTACGCCTACCTGAAGATCTCCGAGGGCTGCAACCACCGCTGCAGCTTCTGCATCATCCCGTCCATGCGCGGCGACCTGGTCTCGCGCCCGGTGGACGAGGTGCTGCGCGAGGCCGAGCGCCTGGTGCTCCGGGGCGGCGTGAAGGAGCTGCTGGTGATCTCGCAGGACACCTCGGCCTACGGCGTGGACCTGAGGTACGCCGGACGCGAGTGGCGCGGGCGCGCCTACCGGACGCGGATGAAGGCGCTGTGCGAAGGCCTGTCCGAGCTCGGCGTGTGGGTGCGCCTGCACTACGTGTACCCGTACCCGCACGTGGACGAGGTCATCCCGCTGATGGCGGAAGGCAGGGTGCTGCCGTACCTCGACGTCCCGTTCCAGCATGCCAGCCCGCGCATCCTGAAGCTGATGAAGCGGCCCGGCGACGTGGACAGGGTGCGGGAGCGCATCGCGCGCTGGCGCGAAACCTGCCCGGAGCTGACCATCCGCAGCACCTTCATCGTCGGCTTCCCGGGCGAGACGGAGGCGGAGTTCGAGGAGCTGCTCGACTTCCTGCGCGAGGTCCGGCTGGACCGCGTCGGCGCCTTCGCCTATTCGCCGGTCGAGGGTGCCGCGGCGAACGAGCTGCCGGACCCGGTGCCGGAGGAGGTCAAGCAGGAGCGGCTGGCGCGCTTCATGGAAGTGCAGGCGGAGATTTCCGCGGAGAAGCTGGAAGCGAAGGTCGGCACCGTGCAGCGCTGCCTCGTCGACTTCGTCGACGGCGAGCTGGCCATCGCGCGCTCGATGGCGGACGCGCCCGAGATCGACGGCGTGGTGCAGATCCAGAACGGCCTCGAGGCCGGCCTGCGGCCGGGTGACTTCGTCGACGTCGAGATCAAGGGCAGCGACGAGTACGACCTCTACGGCGAGGCCCTGAAGCGCCGCGTGCGGCGGGAACTCGAGGTCCTGCGCGGCTGACCGTGCCCCCGGCCCCGATGGTGGCGGCACGGCGTATGCCGCCGCCGGATGCGGGGTGGGGGATGGCCACGGATGCGACCTGACGGGGCCGGTGTCCGGGCTGGCGACACGCCGCTGCACGTCGCGCCGGATGCCGGTTCCGCCCGCCCTGGACAGACTCCTTCCCGACGCTGGCCGCAGCCGGATCCCGGGGCGCCGCCGTGGATGCAGGACACGCCGGCCCGGGCGGGCTGCCCGATGCCGGGGCGGGGGCGGCGCCGGGCAGGGAGATCAGCCCTCGTAGCTGACGTCCAGGATCACGAACGTGGTTTTCCCGCCGGGCAGCTCTGCTTCGAACTCGTCGTCGATGCGCCTGCGCAGCATGGCGCGGGCCAGCGGCGAGTCGATGCTGATCCAGCCGCGCGCGGCGTCGGTCTCGTCCGGGCCGACGATGCGGTAGCGCGAGGTCTGGCCGGTGGCGAGGTTCTCCAGCTCGACCCACGCGCCGAAGAACACCGCCTCCGGGTCCGCCGGCTTCCCGGCGACCACGCGCAGCGCCTCGAGCCGCTTGCTCAGGTAGCGCACGCGGCGGTCGATCTCCCCGAGCTGCTTCTTGCGGTAGGTGTACTCGGCATTCTCGGAGCGGTCGCCCTCGGCCGCGGCCGCGGCCAGGGCCTTGACCACTTCCGGGCGCTTCACCCGCCACAGCTCGTCGAGCTCGGCCTTCAGGCGCGCGTGGCCCTCTGGCGTGATCAGCGCGGTGCTTTTCTCGGGTGGCGGCCGCCAACGGCCCATCGCGTCCTCACTTGAGGATGCTGCCGAGGATGTTGCGCATGATCCGGTTGGTCACCGTGCGCACGGCCTGCTTGCCCGCGGCCTGTACGATGCCCTGGCGGCGCTTCGTGCCGAACAGGAACTCGTTGAGCGCGCGCCCGATGCCGCCCTCGTCCTCCCCGCCCGCGTCCTTCTTCGCGGGAGGCGCCTTCGCCTGTGCGGGCGCGGCCTCGGTGCGTCGTGCCAGGATCTCGGCGGCCGACTCGCGGTTGACGGGGGTGTCGTACCTGGCGCCGACCGGGCTCGTGGCACGCACCTGGGCGCGCTCGGCCTCGGTGATCGCACCCATGCGGCAGCGCGGCGGCGCGATCAGGGTGTGCTCGACCGGCATCGGCACGCCCTTGTCCTGCAGCGTGGACACCAGCGCCTCGCCGGTGCCGAGCGTGGAGATCGTGGCGGCGACATCGAGCTTCGGGTTCGGCACGAAGGTCTCGGCGGCGGTCTTCACCGCCTTCTGGTCGCGCGGGGTGAACGCGCGCAGCGCGTGCTGCACCCGGTTGCCGAGCTGGCCGAGGATCTCGGCCGGCACGTCGTCGGGGAACTGCGAGCAGAAGTACACGCCCACGCCCTTGGAACGGATCAGGCGCACCACCTGCTCGACGCGCTTGCGCAGCGCCGGCGGGGCGTCGTCGAACAGCAGGTGGGCCTCGTCGAACACGAATACCAGCTTCGGCTTGTCGAGGTCGCCGACCTCGGGCAGGGTCTCGAACAGTTCCGACAGCAGCCACAGCAGGAAGCTGGAGTACAGCCGCGGGCGCAGGACCAGCTGGTCGGCGGCGAGGATGCCGATCACGCCGCGGCCGTCGGTCGTGGTGCGCATCAGGTCCGCCAGCTCCAGCGCCGGTTCGCCGAAGAACCGGTCGCCACCGTCCTGTTCCAGCCGCAGCAGGGCGCGCTGGATCGCGGCGACCGACTGCGCGCTGACCAGGCCATAGCTGGTCGAGATGTCCTTGCGTTCCTCGGCCACGAGGTTGAGCAGGGCGCGCAGGTCGGCCAGGTCGAGCAGCAGCAGGCCGCGGTCGTCGGCCAGCCTGAACACGATGTCGAGCACGCCGGACTGGGTGTCGTTGAGCTCGAGGATCCGCGACAGCAGCAGAGGCCCCATCTCGCTGACCGTGGTGCGGACGGGGTGGCCGAGCCTGCCGTACAGGTCCCAGAACACCACCGGGTTGCCTTCCGGCGTCCAGCCGTCCACGCCGATCTGCCCGACACGCGCCCGCAGCTTCTCGCTGTCGGTCCCCGGCATGGCGAGCCCGGACACGTCGCCCTTCACGTCGGCCATGAACACCGGCACGCCGATGCGCGAGAAGCCTTCCGCGAGCGTCATCAGGGTGACGGTCTTGCCGGTGCCGGTGGCGCCGGCGACCAGTCCGTGGCGGTTGCCGAACTTCGGCAGCAGGTGGACCTGTCCGCCTTCCTGCGTGGTGACGGCCTTGCCGACGAGAATCGCGTCCATGGGACTGTCCATGTTGCCAGGATGCCGCCGATTCTAGCGTCAGGTCGCAGTCCGCTGCCTTCGTCCTTGCCCGGGCCGGGGCCGGCGGCTACCCTGCCGGCCCCCCCGAAGCGGATCGACCCGATGTCCTGCCAGCTCCGCATCCTGCCGTTCGTCCTGCTTGCCGCCCTCGCGCTCGCGGCGCCGCAGGCGCAGGCCCAGTCGCGCCGTACCCAGGCCGCGGTCCAGGCGCTGGAGCAACGCATGGCCGCCGCGGAGACGCGCTACCGCGAGGCGCTGGTCAAGGTGCGCAACAACGATCCGGCGGGCATCGACGAGAGCAACGCCGCCCTCGAGGACATGGAGGACGTGCTGGTCGAATGCGGCCGGATCAGGGGCTGCAACAGCGCCAACCTGCTGGCCGCGTACAAGCGCCTGCTCAAGCTGCAGGTGGATACCGAGGCCACGGGCGCGGACGCCGAGGAGGTGGACGAGACCCTGGTCGACGAACCGCTCGACATCCCGCCGCCTCCGGGCGGCGTGCCGCAGGGCGCGACCGCCGCGGCGCTGCTGGCCGACGGCGACCGGCGCTTCGTGGAGCTGGTGAAGATGAACCCGGCGGTGCAGGGCGCGATCCGCCGCTGGCTCACCGACATGCGCCCGGCGCTGATCACCAGCCACGAGAACTTCCAGTACATGCGGCACATGATGTCGCCGGCGTTCCGCCAGCGCGGGCTGCCCGAGGCGCTGCTGTTCGGCATCCTCGCCAAGGAATCGAACGGCCGCGTGCACGCGCGCTCGCGCGCCGGCGCGCTCGGGCCGCTGCAGTTCATGCCCGCGACCGGGCGCCGCTTCGGGCTGGGCCCCGACGATACCGGGTTCGACACCCGCCTCGATCCGCGCGCGGCCGCGGACGCCGCCGCGGCGTACCTGACCGAGCGGCTGGCCGAACTGGGCAACAGCATCGAACTGTGGCTGGCCGCCTACAACGGCGGCGAGGGCAGGGCGCGCCGGGTATACGAGGAAACCGGCGGGCGCAGTTTCTGGGACAGCGACATCTACAACCGGTTCCCGCCGGAGACACGCGACTACGTGCCCATGGTCATCGCGGCGGCCTGGCTGTACCTGCATCCCAGGGAGTACGGCCTGACCTTCCCGAAGGTGGACGCAAGGCCCGCCGAGATCGTGCTCAGGCGGCCCGCGTCGATCTACGAGCTGACCATCTGCCTGGGCAACGGCGGCACCCGCGAAGGGTTCATGCGCGTGCTGCGCAACCTCAACCCGCGCCACGAGGCCGACACCCGGCTGCCGGAAGGCACCCGCCTGAACGCGACGGTGAGGATGGCGGGGCTGTACGAACGCTGGTGCGTGCACGGGCCACGCGCGGATCTGGCCCGCGAACTGGTCCAGAGCGACCCGGCCACCGCCATCGTGCGCGTCGGCGGCGTGCAGCAGCTGCAGGCGGGAGGGGCGACCGCCGCGCCTGCGCCCGGGCCCGCGGCCCCGCGCGTGCGCGAACACCGCGTCCAGCGCGGCGACACCCTTGCCGGGGTCGCCCGCCGCTACCAGTGCGACCTGCGCACGCTGGCGCGCGCCAACGGGATCAAGCCCCCGGCCTACACGCTGCGGCAGGGGCAGCGTCTGAGGCTGGAAGGCTGCCGCAGGTAGCCGCCGGGACCCGGCGCGCGCCCGGCAGCGGGACCGGAACGGACAAGGTCCGCCGGATGGCGGGCCTTGCGTCTGATGGCCTGCGGTTTTCCGGGGCCCCGGTCCGCTGCCGGATCATTCCGGGGCTGGGCCCGGCTTCCCGGCCCGTGATCACGATGCCCTGGGCCGCGGTCCCGTTCCCGCCGGGAGTGGGATCCCCGCGCCCGGTGATGCGCTGTCCGGCCAGGCCCGTCGGCCCGGCGGGAGCAGGGGACGCGCGGCTTCCTTCGCCTGTCCGCGCACCGTGGGCCGGCCCCGGTGGGCTGTGGACTGCGGTGGCCCGTTGCGGTGGGCACGGGCCGACGGCGGCCATGGCTACGGGAGGGTGATGGCCGTCATGGCAGCGCGTGCAGGCGCGCGAGCGCCTGACCCATCCGGACCGGCGAGCCGGCCCCCAGGCCCGGCGCCAGCTCGGCCACGCCGGGCGGCAGCAGCACGATCACGGTGGAGCCGTAGTTGAAGCGGCCCATTTCCTCGAAGCGCTGCAGGGTGATGCCGCGGCCGCGCCAGTCCTTGCGGGTGACGCGGTCGCCGTAGGCCGGGATCTCCACGCCGCTCCAGACCGTTTCCACGCCCGAGACCAGCAGCGCGCCGACCATCACCACCGCCATCGGCCCGAAGCCGGTGTCGAAGTGGCAGACCAGGCGCTCGTTGCGCGCGAACAGGCGCGGCACGCTGGCCACCGCGTCGGTCCCGACCGAGAACAGCCGGCCGGGCACGTGCACGGTCTCGCGCAGGGTCCCGGTCCACGGCATGTGCACGCGGTGGTAGTCGCGTGGCGAGAGGTAGACCGTGGCGAACAGGCCGTCCCGGAACGGGCGGGCGGCCTCCGCGTCGCCGAGCAGTTCGGCGACCGTGAAGCTGCGGCCCTTGGCCTGGAAGATGCGGCCGTCTTCGATCCGGCCGCACTGGCTGATGTGGCCGTCGGCAGGCATCAGCAGGGCCTTCGGGTCCGGGTCCGGCGTGCGCGCACCGGGACGGAGCGCGCGGGTGAAGAATGCGTTGAAGGTCGGGTAGGCGCGGGGGTCCGGGTCGGCGGCCTCGGACATGTCCACGCCGAAGCGGCGCACCACCGTGTCGATCAGCCGCTGCTTGATCGCCGGGTTGCGGGAACAGGCCAGCCTGCGCGCCAGCGACGACAGCAGGCGGTGGGGCAGCACCCAGGTCAGCGCGGTCACCAGGTTCATTGCCGCGCGCCGCCCAGCAGGATCAGATCCTCGGCGATGGCGTCGGGGCGTTCCACCGCGCTGCCCGGGATCACGCCGGCCATGCGGCCCTGCGGGTCGAGCAGGGCGATCGCCGAGCTGTGGTCGAGGGTGTACTGGTTCGGGCCATCGCCGAGGGGCACCTTGGCGAAGACCATCGACAGCGACTTCGTGAACGCCTCCAGCGCCGGGATGTCGGCGGTGGCCGCCAGGGTGTCGCGGTGGAAGGCGTGCGCGTACTCGCCGATGCGGTCCGGGGTGTCGCGCTCGGGGTCCACCGAGACGAACAGCACCCGCGGGCGGGTGGACTCGGGCAGCGATTCCCAGCGCTTCTGCGCCCGGGCCAGCTGTGCCAGCGTGGTCGGGCAGACGTCCGGGCAGAAGGTGAAGCCGATGAACACCAGCGTCCAGTGGCCGTGCAGCTCGCCCGGCACCAGCTGCGTGCCGTCGGACTGCACCAGGCTGAAGGGCGGGATCTCGCGCGGCTGCGGGAACAGCTTCACGACCTGCAGGGCCGGCTGGCCCGCCGCTTCCGGGCGGTCGAACACGCGGCTTGCCGCCAGCAGGCCGAGGCCTCCGGCGAGCGCCGCCAGCAGGACGACGAGCGTGGTGCGGTTGAACATCGCGTGCCCCGGGAATCCACTGTGGAAAAGCGTCATGATACCCGCGCCGCGGCTATACTTGCCGGCCGGCTTCCGCGGGTGACAGGTGCAATGACCGACGAACTGCAGACGATCATCGACCTGATCCGCTACGGCGCCAGCCGGTTCAACGCGGCCGGGCTCACCTACGGGCACAGCTACGACAACGCCCTCGACGAGGCGACCCAGCTCACCCTCCACGCCCTGCACCTGCCGCACGACCTGAACCCGGTGTACGGCAACGCCCGGGTCACGCTCGCGGAGAAGGAGGAGGTGCTGGCGCTGTTCCTGCGCCGGATCGAGGAGCGGGTGCCGGCCGCGTACCTGACCGGCGAGGCCTGGTTCGCCGGCCTGAACTTCAAGTGCGACCGCCGCGCGCTGGTGCCGCGCTCGCCGATCGCCGAGCTGATCGAGGCCGGCTTCGAGCCCTGGCTGGGCGGGCGCGAGGTGCGCCGCGCGCTCGACCTGTGCACCGGGTCGGGTTGCATCGCCATCGCCATGGCGCACTACAACCCGGACTGGCACGTCGACGGCGCCGACATCAGCGAGGAGGCGCTCTCGCTGGCGCGCGAGAACCAGGAGCGGCTGCAGGTGGACAACGTCCGCTTCCTGAAGTCCGACCTGTTCTCCGCGCTGCAGGGCGAGCACTACGACCTGATCGTCACCAACCCGCCGTACGTCACCGACGACGAGGTGGACGCGCTGCCGAAGGAGTACTCGCACGAGCCCGAGCTGGGCCTGCGCGCCGGTCCCGACGGCCTCGACCTGGTGCTGCGCATCCTGCGCGACGCGCCGCTGCACCTGACCGAGGACGGCCTGCTGGTCTGCGAGGTCGGCGAGTCCGAGCGGCACCTGGTCCGGCTGCTGCCGGAGCTGCCGCTGATGTGGGTCGAGTTCAAGGTCGGGCAGATGGGCGTGTTCGTCGCCGAGCGCCGCGAGCTGGTGGCCCACCACGCGCGGATCGCGGAGCTCGCCGACGCGCGCGGGCGTGGCGCGGCCCCGCCGCCCGCGCCGGCCTCCGCCAGCCTGTTCTGACGCGGGGCGCGGATGAACACGTTCGGCCACCTGTTCCGCGTCACCACCTTCGGCGAATCCCACGGCCCGGCCATCGGCTGCGTGATCGACGGCTGCCCGCCGGGCATTCCGATCGCGCCGGAGGACTTCGTCCACGACCTGCGGCGCCGCGCCACGGGCAGGACCCGGCACACCTCGGCGCGGCGCGAGGCCGACGAGGTCGAGATCCTCAGCGGCGTGTACGAGGGCGTCACCACCGGCACCCCGATCGCGCTGCTGATCCGCAACACCGACGCGCGCAGCCGGGACTACGCGGACATCGCGCGCCAGTTCCGCCCGGGCCACGCCGACTACACCTACTGGCAGAAGTACGGCATCCGCGACCCGCGCGGCGGCGGCCGTTCCTCCGCGCGCGAGACCACGATGCGCGTGGCCGCGGCGGTGATCGCCAGGAAGTGGCTGGCCGAACGCTGCGGCGTGACCGTGCGCGGCCACCTGGCGCAGCTGGGCGGGATCGTCCCGCGGCGCTTCGACTGGGACGCGGTCGAAAACAACCCGTTCTTCTGGCCGGATGCGGAACAGGTGCCGGAACTGGAGGCGTACATGGACGCGCTGCGCAAGTCCGGCGATTCGGTCGGCGCGAAGGTCGTCGTCGTCGCCGATGGCGTGCCCCCGGGCTGGGGCGAGCCGGTGTACGGCAAGCTCGACGCCGGCATCGCCGCGGCGATGATGTCCATCAACGCGGTCAAGGGCGTGGAGATCGGCGCGGGCTTTTCCAGCGTCACCCAGAAGGGCAGCGAGCACCGTGACGTGATGACACCGGCCGGGTTCCTGTCCAACAACGCCGGGGGCATCCTCGGCGGCATCTCCACCGGCCAGCAGATCGTGGTCTCGGTGGCGTTCAAGCCGACCTCAAGCCTGCGATTGCCTGTGCAGGGGCTGGACGTGGACGGCAACGTCGTGGAGATCGTCACCACCGGCCGGCACGACCCCTGCGTCGGCATCCGTGCCACGCCGATCTGCGAGGCGATGCTGGCGCTGGAGCTGATGGACCAGGCCCTGCGGCACCGTGCCCAGTGCGGCGACGTGGGCGAGGTGTCGCCGCGGATCCCGCCGTCCGCCGATGACTGAGCGCCCGCGCGTCTGGGTCTCGCAGCCGCTGTTCGACGACATCGTCGCGCGGCTCGACGCGTACTTCGACGTCGAGCGGACCCCGGCCGCCACGGCCTGGACGCCGGAACAGGTCGCCGGGAAGCTGCGCGACGCCGACGGCGCGCTGGTGACCGTCGGCGAGCGCATCGGCGCCGCCGGGATCGCGGGCGCGCCGCGCCTGCGCGCGGTCGCCAACGTCGCGGTCGGCTACGACAACCTCGACATCACGGCGCTGCACGCGCGTGGCATCGTCGTCACCAACACCCCGGACGTGCTGACCGAAACCACCGCGGACATGGCGTTCGCGCTGCTCATGGCCGCGGCGCGGCGCATCGGCGAGGCCGAACGCTGGCTGCGTGGCGGGCACTGGACGCACTGGTCGTTCGATGCCCTGCTCGGGGTGGACGTGCATGGCAGCACCCTCGGCATCCTCGGCATGGGCCGGATCGGGCAGGCGATCGCCCGCCGCGGCGCGCACGGCTTCGGCATGCGCCTGCTCTACCACAACCGCAACCGCCTGGCGGATGGTATCGAACGCAACTGTCGTGCCACGTGGGTGGACTTCGATACACTCCTGCGCGAATCGGACCACCTCGTCCTGGCGCTGCCGTACTCTCCGTCCAGCCGCCACGTCATCGATGCCACGGCCCTGTCGAAAATGAAGCCCACCGCGACGCTGACCAACATCGCCCGTGGCGGCCTCGTGGACGAGGCCGCGCTCGCCGATGCGCTCGCCGCGGGCAGGCTCGCCGCCGCCGGGCTGGACGTGTTCGAGGGCGAGCCGGCGGTGAACCCGGGGCTGCTGGAGCTGCCCAACGCGGTGCTCACCCCGCACATCGGCAGCGCCAGCCTCGCCACCCGCCGGGCCATGGCCTCGCTCGCGGTGGACAACCTGGTCGCCGCGCTTGGCCACGGCCCGCGCGCCGGCAACCCGCCGAACCCGGTCATTCCCACCGCGAAACGCCGGTGAACCCGCGCCGCCCGGCGACGGGTTCCGGCATGCGACCCCGCGTGCCCGGTGCGCATCCGTCCTTCCCAGCCCCCACCACGCGACTCCCATGAACGACTCCACGCAACGCCGCTTCAACGTCGCCGTCGTCGGCGCCACAGGCGCGGTCGGCGAAGCCATGCTGTCCATCCTCGCCGAGCGCGACTTCCCCGTGGCGCGGCTGGTGCCGCTGGCCTCGGAACACTCCGCCGGGACCATGGTCCGGTTCGCCGACGACGAATACTTCGTCCAGGACCTCGCCGCCTTCGACCCGACGGGCATCGACATCGCGCTGTTCTCCGCCGGTGGCGAGGTCTCGAGGCAGTACGCGCCGAAGTTCGCCGCCGCCGGCGCGGTGGTGATCGACAACTCCTCGGCCTTCCGTTACGAGGACGACGTGCCGCTGGTGGTCAGCGAGGTCAATCCCGGGGCCGCCCGCAACCGCCCGCGCGGCATCATCGCCAACCCCAACTGCTCGACCATGCAGATGCTGGTGGCGCTGGCGCCGCTGCACCGCCGCTACGGCATCGAGCGCATCAACGTCGCCACCTACCAGTCGGTGTCCGGTGCCGGCCGCTCCGCGCTGGAGGAACTGGGCCGCCAGACCAGCGAGCTGCTGAACTTCAGGACGCCGGAGCCGCAGCGCTTCCCGGTGCAGATCGCGTTCAACCTGATCCCGCACATCGACGAGTTCCTCGACAACGGCTACACGAAGGAGGAGATGAAGCTGGTCTGGGAGACGCGCAAGATCCTTGGCGACGACTCGATCGAGGTGAACCCGACCGCGGTGCGCGTGCCGGTGTTCTACGGCCACTCCGAAGCGGTCCACATCGTCACCCGCGAGAAGGTCACCGCCGAGGAAGCCCGCGCGCTGCTTTCGTCCGCGCCCGGCGTGGTGGTGGTGGACGAGCGCCGCGCGGGCGGCTACCCGACGCCGGTCACCCACGCCTCCGGCCGCGACGAAGTGTTCGTCGGCCGCATCCGCGAGGACCTGACGCACCCGCGCGGGCTCAACCTGTGGATCGTCTCCGACAACATCCGCAAGGGCGCCGCGCTCAACGCCGTGCAGCTCGCCGAGCTGGTCGCGGCGGGGGGCTGAACATTGCGGACGCCGGTGCCCAGCGGCTAGAGTCGCGGCCATGTCACGGGGAAGCAAGATGAACGGCCTGTCGCGCCTGTTCTGGGTCCTGCTGCTGGCCCTGGCCTGCGGGCCGGCGCTGGCCCTGGGGCTGGGCCAGATCGAGGTCAAGTCGCGTCCGGGCGAGCCGCTGCTGGCGGAGATTCCCATCGTCTCCAGCGATCCGTCGGAGCTGGAGCAGCTGCAGGCACGCCTGGCATCGCCGGAAACCTTCGCCCGGGTCGGGCTGGAGCCGCCTTCCGGCCTGGTGCAGGACCTGCAGTTCACGATCGGGCTGGATGGCAGGGGGCGGCCGGTGATCCGGGTCACCACCCAGGCCCCGGTGCAGCAGCCGTTGCTGACCTTCCTGCTCGAGGTGGACTGGGGGCAGGGGAGGCTGGTCCGCGAGTACTCGGCCCTGATCGAGGCGCCCGAGACCGTGGCCGCGGTCGCGCAGCCGCCGATCGAGGCACCCGTGCCGGCGCCATCCAGCACCATCGTGCGCGAACCATTGCCCGCCGGTCCGGCGCCCGGGCCGGAGCCGGAAGGCCAGGTGGCGCAGGCCGCGGCCGACAGCGGGGCCCCCGCACCCGCGCCGGCCCCGGCGCCCGCCAGGCCGGAAGCGGCGGCGGTTTCGCCCGGGCAGGCCCTGCCGCCGGTGCGGCGGGGACAGACGCTTTCCGGGATCGCCCGTTCGCTCGCCGCGCAGACGGGCCGCAGCCTCGACCAGGCGATGATCGCGCTGCTGCGCGCCAATCCCGAGGCCTTCATCCGCGGCAACATCAACCTGCTGCGCGAGGGCGCGGTGCTGCGCGTGCCGGGCGAGGCCGAGTGGAACGCGGTGGATGCGCGCGAGGCGACCGCGCTGGTGCGCGAGCACATCGCGCAGTGGCGCGAGATGCGCAGGGCGGTGCCGCAGCCGGTGGAAGCCTCCGGCGTGGGCGCGCAGGCCGCGACGGCCCCGAAACAGGTTGATGCGCGGCTCGAGATCGTGCCGCCCATGGGCGATTCCGCGCAGGCGGGAACCAGGTCCGGCATTGCCGCCGGTGGCGAGGGCAAGATGCTGCAGCAGGAACTGATCCAGACCCGGGAAACGCTGGCCGCGCGCGAGGCCGAGATCGAGGAGCTGAAGGCGCGCGTCGCCGAACTCGAGCAGCTGCAACAGAAGCAGCAGCAACTGATCGCGATGAAGGACAGCGAGCTGGCCGCGGCGCAGCAGCGGCTGGCGCAGCAGAACGAACGGCAGCAGTCGTCCACCCTGCCGTGGGTGTGGATCGGCGTGGCCCTGTGCGCGGTCGCGTTGCTGGCGTGGTGGCTGGGCAGCCGCCATGGCGCGTCCGCGCGCGGGGACCTGCCGGATTTCCTGTCGCCCCCGCGCAAGGCCGCGGCGCCGAAGCCGGCCGCGCCGGTGAAGCCGGCGGCCCCCGCGGCGCCCGCCGGGACCGGCAAGGCGCCGTCCGCGGATGCGGCGGCGACGCTGGCGGCCAGCGGGTGGCCGTCGAACACGCCGGATCGCGAAGCTCCCGCGGACGCTCCCGCTGATACGGCGCCGACCTGGCATGCCGCCACGCAGGACCGGGACAACGGCGCCGCGCGGGCGGCGACGGTGGCACCGCTCAATCCCGCGCCCGCCGGCCAGGAGCGGATCGAACTCGCCCGGGCCTACCTCGACCTGGGCGACGTCGACACCGCGCGCTCGCTGCTGCAGGAAGTCGTCGACAACGGCGATCCGGCCGCGCGCGGGGAGGCGGCACGGCTGCTGCGCGATCTGGCGTGAAGCGGCGTTACGCGATCGGGGTCGAATACGACGGCAGCGCGTTCCTCGGGTGGCAACGGCTGGCGAAGCCGGGCGTGCCCGACCGGAACACGGTGCAGGGCGTGCTCGAGGCGGCGCTGTCGAAGGTCGCCGATGCGCCCGTGGCCACCGTCTGCGCCGGGCGCACCGACGCCGGCGTGCACGGGCAGTGCCAGGTGGTGCACTTCGACAGCGAGGCGCCGCGCAGCGAGCGCGCCTGGGTGCTGGGCACCACGACGCACCTTCCGCCCGGCGTGTGCGTGCGCTGGTGCGTGCAGGTCGCGGATGACTTCAGCGCGCGGTTCTCGGCGGTGGCGCGGCGCTACCGCTACCGCATCCTCAACCGCCAGGTCCGCCCCGCGCTGGGCCGCCAGTACCTGTCCTGGTTCTGCCGCCCGCTCGACGCGGACGCCATGCACCGCGCCGCGCAGGCGCTGGTGGGCGAGCACGACTTCGAGGCCTTCCGTTCGGTCCAGTGCCAGGCCGCGCACGGGCGCCGCGAGCTGCAGCACATCTCGGTCCGGCGCGAGGGCGACATCGTGACCGTGGACGTGCAGGCCAACGCCTTCCTGCACCACATGGTGCGCAACATCGTCGGTTCGCTGCTGGAGGTGGGCACCGGCGAGCGGCCGGAGTCCTGGATCGCCGAGCTGCTGGCCGGCCGCGACCGCACGAAGGCCGGCATCACCGCGCCGCCGGATGGGCTGACGTTCATCGGGCCGCTGTATCCGCGAAAATGGGGGCTGCCCGACGAGGTCAGCACCAGCGAATGAGGCCGGCATATCGCACCCGCATCAAGTTCTGCGGCATGACCCGCCCGGGGGACGTGCGCCTGGCCGGGGAGCTGGGCGTGGACGCGGTCGGGTTCGTGTTCGCGCCGGGCAGCCGCCGCCGGGTGGACATCGCGCGCGCCATGGCGCTGCGCCAGGCGCTGGGGCCGATGGTCGCCGCGGTGGCGCTGTTCAGCGGCAACAGCGCGGTGGAGGTGCGCCGGGTCATCGCCGCGGTCCGGCCCGCGCTGCTGCAGTTCCACGGCGACGAGGACGAGGCGTTCTGCAGCGGCTTCGGCCTGCCGTACCTGAAGGCGGTACCGATGGGCGGAGGAGAGCCGCCCGATCCGCTCGAGCTGCACGCGCGCTGGCCATCGGCCGCGGGCTTCCTGCTCGACGGCCACGCTCCCGGCGGTTCCGGCGGCGGCGGCCGTTCCTTCGACTGGCGCCTGGTGCCGCGCGGCATGACCAAGCCGTTCCTGCTCGCCGGCGGCCTGACCCCGGACAACGTGGAGGATGCGATCCGCGCCACCTCGCCATGGGGGGTGGACGTCTCCAGCGGGATCGAGGCCGCGGGGATGCCCGGTATCAAGGACGGCGCGCTGATGCGCCGCTTCGTCGAGGCCGTGCGTGCGGCCGACCTTGCCGCCACCGGCACCGCCGGGCCGGCGATGGGTTAGGCTATGTCCCGCGCCATGGAGAAGCCGAACCGCCCGCCCGCACCCTTCGGACGCTCGCTGCGTCGATGGCGCCGCGTGCCCGCCGCGGCGATCCGATAACGCGCCGCCACTTCGCGTCCCGCGCGCGGACGCACCCATCGGGTTTCCGCCTTCCGCCGGCGCCATCGCGCCGCGCCTCCCGATCCCGGAGATTCCATCGTGACCGAGACTCCCTCCCGTGCCGCCGACGCGGCGATCGACTTCCATGCCTGGCCGGATGCGAGCGGCCACTTCGGCCGGTTCGGTGGCCGCTTCGTCGCCGAGACCCTGATCGGCCCACTGCAGGAGCTGGCCGCGGCCTACGACGAGGCGAAGGCCGATCCGGCCTTCCAGGCCGCCTTCGAGCGCGACCTGAAGCACTACGTCGGCCGGCCCAGCCCGATCTACCACGCCGAGCGCCTGAGCCGCGAGGTGGGCGGGGCGCAGATCCTGCTCAAGCGCGAGGACCTGAACCACACCGGCGCGCACAAGGTGAACAACACCATCGGCCAGGCGCTGCTGGCCGCACGCATGGGGAAGAAGCGCATCATCGCCGAGACCGGTGCCGGCCAGCACGGCGTGGCCACCGCCACCGTGGCCACGCGCCTGGGGCTGGAGTGCGTGGTGTACATGGGCGCGACCGACATCGAGCGGCAGAAGATCAACGTCTACCGCATGAAGCTGCTCGGCGCGACCGTGGTGCCGGTGACTTCCGGCTCGGCCACGCTCAAGGACGCGCTCAACGAGGCCATGCGCGACTGGGTGACCAACGTGCACGACACCTTCTACATCATCGGCACCGTGGCCGGCCCGGACCCGTACCCGCGCATGGTGCGCGACTTCAACGCCGTGGTCGGGCGCGAGGCGAGGGCGCAGATGCTGGCCGGATACGGCCGCCTGCCGGACGTGGTCACCGCGTGCGTGGGCGGTGGCAGCAACGCCATCGGCCTGTTCCACGCCTTCCTCAACGACGCCACAGTGCGCATCGTCGGCGCCGAGGCCGCGGGCGACGGGCTGCACACCGGGCGTCACGCCGCCTCGCTGGCGGCCGGCCGCGTGGGCGTGCTGCATGGCAACCGCACCTACGTGCTGTGCGACGACGACGGCCAGATCATCGAGACGCACTCGGTCTCGGCCGGCCTGGACTACCCGGGCGTCGGGCCCGAGCACGCGTTCCTGAAGGACACCGGCCGTGCCGAGTACGTGGGGGTGACCGACGACGAGGCGCTGGAGGCCTTCCACCGCCTGGCCCGCACCGAGGGCATCCTGCCCGCGCTGGAGTCCAGCCACGCCGTGGCCCAGGCGATCAAGTTGGCGCGCGAACTGCCGAAGGACGCGCTGGTGCTGTGCAACCTGTCCGGGCGCGGGGACAAGGATGTGCACACCATCGCCGCGCGGGAGGGAATCCAGCTGTGAGCCGCCTGACGACGAGATTCCAGGAACTGGCCAGCGCCGGGCGCAAGGCGCTGATCCCGTTCATCACCGCGGGCGATCCGTCGTTGCAGGCCACGGTGCCGGTGATGCACGCGTTGGCCGCGGCGGGCGCGGACGTGATCGAGCTGGGCGTGCCGTTCTCCGACCCGATGGCCGACGGCCCGGTCATCCAGCGCAGTTCCGAGCGCGCGCTGGCGCGAGGCGCCGGGTTGCGCTACGTGCTCGGGGTGGTGGCGGAATTCCGCCGCCGGGACCAGGCCACGCCGGTGGTGCTGATGGGCTATCTCAACCCGGTCGAGATCCACGGCACGGAGCGCTTCGCGCGCGAGGCCGCCGCGGCCGGGGTGGACGGGGTGCTGCTGGTGGACCTGCCGCCGGAGGAGGCGGCGGAAACCCTCGAGGTCTTCGACAGGCATGGCCTGGCGCTGGTCATGCTGGCCGCGCCGACCACCTCCGACGGGCGGCTGCGGATGCTGTGCGGCATCGCCCGGGGCTACCTCTACTACGTCAGCTTCGCGGGTGTGACCGGTGCCTCGGAACGGCTGGACCCCGGGGCCGTGGCGGAGCGCCTGAAGCGGATCCGGGCCATGTCCGGCGTCCCCGTCGTGGCCGGCTTCGGCATCCGCGACGCGGCCAGTGCCGCGGCGATGGCGCGCGATGCCGACGGCGTGGTGGTGGGCAGCGCGCTGGTGGCCGGGCTGGCCGGGGCAGGTGACGACGAGGCCCCGGCCCGCGCCGCGGCCTTCCTGGCGCCGCTGCGGGCCGCGCTCGATGCCGGGGCTTAGGGGGCGCCGGGGGCGGTGGGCTAAACTCCGCGCCATGACGCGGCCCGGCCGCAACGAGACTGGAACATCCGAATGTCCTGGTTGAAGAAGGTAATGCCGCCCCGCATCCGCACCGAGGGCGGCGCGCCGCGCAAGCGCAGCGTCCCCGAGGGCCTGTGGGGGAAGTGCGACGGCTGCGGGGCGGTGCTGTACCGCGCCGAGCTCGAGCAGAACCTCGAGGTCTGCCCCAAGTGCGGCTTCCACCACCCGATCCGCGCCCGCGCGCGGCTCAGGGCGTTCCTCGACCCGGAAGGGCAGAGCGAGATCGGCGCCGAACTCGGGCCGGTGGACGTGCTGAAGTTCAAGGACCAGAAGCGCTACTCCGAGCGGATCAAGGCGGCGCAGAAGGCCACCGGCGAGCGTGATGCGCTGGTCACCCTGCAGGGCCGGCTGAAGGGGCGCGACATCGTGGCCAGCGCCTTCGACTTCGCCTTCATGGGCGGCTCGATGGGCTCGGTGGTGGGCGAGCGCTTCACCCGGGGCGTCGAGCGCGCCATCGAGATCGGCTCGCCGTACGTGTGCTTCTCCGCCAGCGGCGGCGCCCGCATGCAGGAGAGCCTGTTCTCGCTGATGCAGATGGCCAAGACCTCCGCCGCGCTGGGCCGGCTGCGCGCGGCGGGCCTGCCGTACATCTCGGTGCTGACCCACCCGACCACCGGCGGCGTCTCGGCCAGCTTCGCCATGCTCGGCGACATCAACATCGCCGAGCCGGGCGCGCTGATCGGCTTCGCCGGCCCGCGCGTGATCGAGCAGACCGTGCGCGAGAAGCTGCCGGAGGGCTTCCAGCGTTCCGAGTTCCTGCTCGAGCATGGCGCCATCGACCAGATCTGCGACCGCCGCCAGCTGCGCGACCGCATCGCCCGCCTGCTTGCGTTGCTGACGAGGCAAACCGCACCGGAAGAGGCAGCGAGCGCATGAGCGGGAGGAAGTACTTCGGCACCGACGGCATCCGCGGCCGGGTCGGCGAGGGCCCGATCTCGGCCGACTTCGTGCTCCGGCTGGGCAACGCCTACGGCCAGATCCTGGTCGAGCGCGCCGGGGATGGGCGCAAGCCGCTGGTGGTGATCGGCAAGGACACCCGCATCTCCAACTACATGTTCGAGGCGGCGCTGGAGGCAGGGCTGGTCGCGGCCGGCGTGCACGTGCAGCTGATGGGGCCGATGCCGACGCCCGCGGTGGCGCACCTGACCCGCTCGCTGCGGGCCGACGGCGGCATCGTGATCTCCGCCTCGCACAACCCGCACTACGACAACGGCATCAAGTTCTTCTCCGCCGACGGCGAGAAGCTGGACGACGCCACCGAACTGGCGATCGAGGCGGCGCTGGACCGGCCGTTCCGCACCGCGCCCTCGGAGCGGCTGGGCAAGGCGGTGCGCACCCGCGACGCCATCGGCCGCTACGTCGAGGCCTGCAAGAACTCGGTGCCGCGCAACTTCAACCTCTCGGGCATGCGCATCGTGGTGGACTGCGCCAACGGCGCCACCTACCAGGTCGCGCCCCTGGTGCTGCGCGAGCTGGACGCGTCGGTGGACGCGATCGGCGTGGACCCGAACGGCACCAACATCAACGACGGCGTCGGCTCCATGCACCCCGAAGCGCTGGCCGAGCGCGTGGTGCGCACGGGGGCGGACCTCGGCATCGCCTTCGACGGCGACGGCGACCGGGTGCTGTTCGTGGACAGCGACGGCCGCGTCCGCGACGGCGACGACCTGCTGTACGTGCTGGCGATGGACTGGCAGGCCTGCGGCCGGCTGCGCGGGCCGGTGGTGGGCACGCTGATGACCAACTACGGGTTGGAGCGCGCGCTCGCCGCGGCCGCGATCGGCTTCATGCGCGCCAGGGTCGGCGACCGCTACGTGCACCAGATGCTGCTGGAGCAGGGCGGCGTGCTGGGCGGCGAGACGTCCGGCCACCTGCTGTGCCTGGACCGCACCACCACCGGCGACGGCATCATCAGCGCGCTGCAGGTGCTCGAGTCGCTGAAGCGGCTCGGGACCACCCTGCAGCAGGCGCTGGAGGGCATGCGCAAGCTGCCGCAGAAGACCGTGAACGTGCGCTTCGCCAACGGCGCCCGCCCGGCCGAGGCCGAGAGCGTGCAGGCCGCGCTGCGCGAGGCGCAGGCGGCGGTGGAGGGCAGGGGGCGCGCCTTCCTGCGCCCGTCCGGCACCGAGCCGGTGATCCGGGTGACGGTCGAGGCCGACGACGAGGCCCTGATGCAGTCCACCCTGGACCGGCTGGCGGACGCGGTGCGCGCCGCCGCCGCCTGACCGATTGCGCGGGATCAATGCCGGCCGGGCATGGTTCCGGCCAGATTGCCCGCGGGTTTCCCCCGGAGACGAAAACGAGATGAGCAGCCGTATCCCGACCCTCGACATCCGCCGCTTCGACACCGACCGCGAGGCCTTCGTCGCCGAGCTGGGCGCGGCCTACCGCGAATGGGGCTTCGCCGGCATCAGCCACCATGGCATCCCCGAGGAGCTGATCGAGAGCGCCTACGCCGCGTTCCGGAAGTTCTTCGCCCTGCCCGAGGAAGTGAAGATGAAGTACCACATCCCGGGCGGCGGCGGCGCGCGCGGCTACACCCCGTTCGGCGTGGAGACCGCCAAGGGCAGCCAGCACTACGACCTGAAGGAGTTCTGGCACATCGGCCGCGAGCTGCCGGAGGGCTCCCCGTACCGCGACGTGATGCCGCCGAACGTGTGGCCGGAGGAGGTGCCGGAGTTCAGGGAGTACGGCCTGGCGCTGTACAACGCCCTGGACGCGCTGGGCTCGCGGGTGCTGGCCGCGCTGGCGCTGCACATCGGCCTGCCGGAGGACTTCTTCGCCGACAAGACCAACTTCGGCAACTCGATCCTGCGCCCGATCCACTACCCGCCGATCACGCAACCGGACATCCCCAACGTGCGCGCGGGCGCGCATGGCGACATCAACTTCATCACCCTGCTGGTCGGCGCCAGCGCCGCGGGCCTGGAGGTGCTGTCGAGGAAGGGGGAGTGGGTGCCGTTCACCTCGGAGGGCGACACCATCGTGGTCAACATCGGTGACATGCTCGAGCGCCTGACCAACCACGTGTACCCGTCCACCATCCACCGCGTGGTCAACCCGCCGGGCGAGGAGGCGCGCAAGCCGCGCTACTCGGTGCCGTTCTTCCTGCACCCGAACCCGGACTTCCTGATCAGGACGCTGCCCAGCTGCATCTCGCCGGACAACCCGGACCGCTACCCGGAGCCGATCACGGCGCACGAGTTCCTCGAGCAGCGCCTGCGCGAGATCAAGCTCAAGTGACGCGCCGCCACGCGGGGCCGCAGGGCCCCGCGTCCCGTTCCCGCGGCCGCGGTGCCTACAGCGGCCGCACCTTCCGCGAGTTGCGCGCCATCAGCGCCATCGCCACGCGGTGCGGCATCAGCCTGGCCAGGGTGCCGAGCAGGCGGTAACGCCAGCCCGGGACCGCCAGCACCTGCCCGCGCTCGCAGGCCTCGATGCCGAAGCGCGCCACCACGGCGGCGTCCAGCCACATCTTCGCCGGGACCCGCATCTTCGAACGGGTCCCGGTCACGTCGTGGAACTCGGACCAGGTGAAGCCCGGGCACAGCGCGGTGACGTGGACGCCGCGGTCGGCGTTCTCCAGCGCCATCGCCTCGCTGAACTTGACCAGCCAGATCTTCGCCGGTGCATACAGCGTCTGGCCATCGGCGGCCGGCACCAGCGCCGCGAAAGAGGCGACGTTGAGGATGCGGCCGTCGTCGAAGCGGCGGATCGACGGCAGCAGCCGCCAGGTCAGCTCGGCCACGGCGTTGACCATGACCTGCTGGAAGGTGGCGTGCGCCTCCCACGGCGAGGACAGGTAGCGGCCGGGCACGCCATAGCCGGCGTTGTTGACCAGGATGCGCACGGCGATGCCGCGGCGCTCGAGTTCGGCGGCGATGTGCGACGGTGCGGCGGGATCGGACAGGTCCGCCGGGATCACCTCCGCCGGCACCTGCCCGCGCAGCTCCGCCGCCAGCGCCTCGAGCCGTTCCACGCGCCGCGCCACCAGCACCAGGGGCACGCCGCGGCGTGCGTACTCGCGGGCGATCTGCTCGCCGATCCCGCTGGAGGCGCCGGTGACGAGTGCGTAGCCGGTGGTGCTGGTCATGGCCTTCGGTTCCTTGCCGGGTGGACAGGGGCATCGGCTATCCTTTGCGCCCCTTCACGGAACGGGTGGAGCCACCGATGCGACGCAGGATCGTAGCCGGAAACTGGAAGATGCACGGCAGCCGCGAGTTCGCCCGGGCGCTGGTCGGCGAGGTGGCCACGCAGCTGCCGGTCCCCGGCGTCGACGTGGTGGTGCTGCCGCCGTTCCCGTACCTGGCCGGGCTGGCCGCGGAGTTCGCGGCCGCGCCCCTGGCGTTCGGCGCGCAGGACGTCAGCGCCCACGAGAAGGGTGCGTTCACCGGCGAGGTGGCGGCGCCGATGCTCGCCGACGTCGGCGCCCGCTACGTCCTCGTCGGCCATTCCGAGCGGCGCCAGTACCACCACGAGGACAGCGGGCTGGTGGCCCGCAAGTTCGTCGCCGCCCGCCATGCCGGGCTGGCGCCGATCCTGTGCGTGGGCGAGACGCTGGAGGACCGCGAGGCGGGGCGTACCGAGGAGGTGCTGGCGTCCCAGCTGCTGCCGGTCCTGGACCTGGCCGGCGTGGAGGCGTTCGCGCAGGCGGTGATGGCCTACGAACCTGTCTGGGCGATCGGCACCGGCCGGACCGCGACGCCGGAGCAGGCGCAGGCGGCCCATGCCTTCCTGCGTGCCCAAGTAGCCGCCCGGAGTGCTACAATCGCTGATTCGCTGCCGTTGCTGTATGGCGGCAGCGTGAAGCCGGACAATGCCGGGGACCTGTTCGCCCAGCCGGACATCGACGGCGGGCTGATCGGCGGGGCCTCGCTGGCGGCGGGGGATTTCCTCGCCATCGCCCGCGCGGCGGCCCGCTGACGACGTCCTCCCCGGCCCATATCGGGAACCCACGCGATGCTTCTGCTCATCCTCAACATCCTGTTCGTGCTGATCGCCGTGGCGATGGTCGCGCTGATCCTGATGCAGCGTGGCGCGGGCGCCCAGGCCGGTTCGGGTTTCGGTGGCGGCGCGTCCGCGACCGTGTTCGGCGCGCGGGGTTCGGCCAACTTCCTCAGCAAGTCCACCAAGTGGCTTGCCATCTGCTTCTTCGCGATTACGCTGTTCATGGCGTGGTACGCCACCCATCGCGCCACGTTGCAGGCCGACCCGGGCGACGACCTCGGCGTGATGGCCCCGGTGGCGGAAGTCCCGGCGCCCGCCCCGGGCGAGCTGCCGGCGGCGCCCGCGGCGGCGGCCGACGCGACGGTTCCCGCGGCCCCCCAGGCGCAACCCGCCCAGCCGGCGGCATCGGGGGAGACGGAGGAATCGCCGGAGACTACTCCGCAACCGGAGTGAGCGCGCTACAATAGAAGCCGTCCGCGGCGGATGAACGCGGATGCTTCAAACGAATCGATTGCCCAGGTGGCGGAATTGGTAGACGCACTACCTTGAGGTGGTAGCGGCTTCGGCTGTGGGGGTTCGAGTCCCCCCTTGGGCACCATTCACCGGAGGGGGCGTCCCGCGATGGCGGGACGCCCCTGTCATGGCCGCCAAGGCGGCCGGTTACGAAGAGAACAACGAGAGTGCTGGCCGAATACCTGCCGACCCTGCTGTTCCTGATCGTTGCCACCGGTATCGGCGCCGCGTTGCTGGTGATCGGCAACCTCCTCGGCCCCAAGCGTCCAACCAGCGAGAAGCTGTCGGCGTACGAGTGCGGCTTCGACGCGTTCGAGGACGCGCGCATGCAGTTCGACGTGCGCTACTACCTCATCGCGATCCAGTTCATCATCTTCGACCTGGAAATCATCTTCATCGTGCCCTGGGCCACGGTGTTCCGTGAGCTTGGCCCGCTGGGCCTGGTCGAGATGGGCCTGTTCGCCGGCATGCTCTTGCTCGGCTTCATCTACGTGTGGAAGAAGGGAGCGCTCGAATGGGAGTGATCCAGGCCATTCGCGGGCTCGCGGATTCGGCCAGCAACCCGTTGCCCGAAGGCCGCGTCGACGACATCCTGCGGCCCGCCGGCGACAACCCGCTGCTCGAGCAGGGGTTCGTCACCACCAGCTTGGATGTGCTGCTGAACTGGGCGCGCACCGGCTCGATGTGGCCGATGACCTTCGGCCTGGCCTGCTGCGCCGTGGAGATGATGCACGCCGGCGCCGCGCGCCTGGACCTTGACCGCTACGGCGTGGTGTTCCGCCCGTCGCCGCGCCAGTCCGACGTGATGATCGTGGCCGGGACCCTGGTCAACAAGATGGCCCCCGCGCTGCGCAAGGTCTACGACCAGATGCCCGACCCGAAATGGGTGATCTCGATGGGCAGCTGCGCCAATGGCGGCGGCTACTACCACTACTCGTATTCGGTGGTCCGCGGCTGTGACCGCGTCGTCCCGGTGGACGTCTACGTCCCGGGCTGCCCGCCGACCGCCGAGGCGCTGGTCTACGGCATCCTGCAGCTGCAGAAGAAGATCCGCCGGAGCACCAACTTCGGCGAGCAGAAGACGGGGCTGCGCAATGGCTGAGACCGCGACCGCTTTCGCCGAGCGCCTGCGCGCGCGTTTCCCGGACGCCGACGTCACCGTCGCGCTGCCGCGTGGCGAGGTCGGCATCACCACCCGTGGCGACTGGCTGGAGACCTGCCGCGCGCTGCGGGACGAGTTCGGCTTCGAGCAGTTGATCGATCTGTGCGGCGTCGACTACCTCGGCTATGGCTGTGACGAATGGGACACCGACGTCTCGTCCGAGGGCTTCAGCCGGGGCGTCGAGGGCCGCAACGTCGGCCGCTTCCGCTGGGGCGAGCGCCCCTCGCAGCAGACGCCGCGGGGCGAGGGCGAGATCCGGGCGCCCGAGCGCCGCTTCGCCGCCGTCGCCCAGCTGCTGTCGGTGCAGCACAACCGCCGCCTGCGCGTGACCTGTTTCGCGCCCGACGACGACCTGCCGGTGGTGTCCTCGCTCACCGGCATCTGGCCGGTCGCGAACTGGTTCGAGCGCGAGGCGTTCGACCTGTTCGGCATCGTCTTCACCGGGCACCCGGACCTGCGCCGGATCCTGACCGACTACGGCTTCGTCGGTCATCCGTTCCGCAAGGACTTCCCCCTGATCGGCAACGTCGAGGTGCGCTACGACCCCGGGAAGCAGCGCGTCGTCTACGAGCCGGTCACCTCGGTCGAGCCGAGGGTGAACGTGCCCCGTGTGATCCGCAACGACGCCCGCTATGCGACCGCCGCCGGCGAGCGGAACGAGCGCAGGGCGGGGGAGGCGAAATGAACACGACTTCTCCTGTTCAGCAGGCCGCCGTCCCCGCGGCCAGCGGTCCCGCCGCGTCGCGGCAGGAGATCCGCAACTACACCATGAACTTCGGCCCGCAGCACCCGTCCGCGCACGGCGTGCTGCGCCTGATCCTGGAAATGGACGGCGAGGTGGTGCAGCGCGCCGACCCGCACATCGGCCTGCTCCACCGCGGTACCGAGAAGCTGGCCGAGTCCAAGCCGTTCAACCAGTCGATCGGCTACATGGACCGCCTCGACTACGTCTCGATGATGTGCAACGAGCATGCCTACGTGCGTGCCATCGAGACCCTGCTGGGCATCGAGCCGCCCGAGCGCGCGCAGTGGATCCGGACGATGTTCGACGAGATCACGCGCATCCTGAACCACCTGATGTGGATCGGTTCGAACGCGCTCGACCTCGGTGCGATGGCGGTGTTCCTGTACGCGTTCCGCGAGCGCGAGGAGCTGATGGACGTGTACGAGGCGGTGTCGGGCGCGCGCATGCACGCCACCTACTACCGCCCGGGCGGCGTGTACCGCGACCTGCCGGACCGCATGCCCAGGTACCGCGAGTCGCCGTGGCGCAAGGGCAGGAAGCTCAAGCGCTTCAACGAGTGGCGCGAAGGCTCGATGCTGGACTTCCTGGAGGCTTTCACCCAGGACTTCCCGAAGCGGATCGACGAGTACGAGACGCTGCTGACCGACAACCGCATCTGGAAGCAGCGCACCGTCGGCATCGGCGTGATCGAGCCGGAGAAGGCGCTGGCCTGGGGCATGACCGGGCCGATGCTGCGCGGCTCGGGCATCGCGTGGGACCTGCGCAAGAAGCAGCCGTACGCCAAGTACGCAGAGGTGGACTTCGACGTCCCGGTCGGCGTCAACGGCGACTGCTACGACCGCTACCTGGTCCGGGTGGCGGAGATGCGCCAGTCCAACCGGATCATCCAGCAGTGCGTGAAGTGGCTGAAGGCCAACCCGGGCCCGGTGATGGTGGACAACTACAAGGTCGCGCCTCCCTCCCGCGAGGAGATGAAGGACGACATGGAAGCGCTGATCCACCACTTCAAGCTGTTCTCGGAGGGCTATTGCGTTCCCGCCGGCGAGACCTACTGCGCGGTCGAGGCGCCCAAGGGCGAGTTCGGCTGCTACCTGGTCAGCGACGGCGCCAACAAGCCGTTCCGCGTGCACCTTCGCGCGCCCGGCTTCGCCCACCTGTCGTCCATGGACGCGGTCGTGAGGGGGCACATGCTGTCGGACGTGGTGGCGATGATCGGCACCTACGACATCGTGTTCGGCGAAATCGACAGGTGATGCGATGAAAGCGACGGGCAACTTCGAGAAGACGCGCAACGTCGACCCGATGCAGGTGCTGAGCGACAGGACTCGCGCCCACATCGACCACTGGCTGACCAAGTTCCCGCCGGACCGCAAGCGTTCGGCGGTGCTGCAGGGGCTGTTCGCGGCGCAGGAGCAGAACGGTGGCTGGCTGACCGACGAGCTGATCGCGGCGGTGGCCAAGTACCTCGACATCCCCCCGGTGTGGGCCTACGAGGTGGCCACCTTCTACTCGATGTTCGAGACCAGGCCGGTCGGCCGCAACAACGTGGCGTTCTGCACCAACATCAGCTGCTGGCTCAACGGCGCCGAGGAGCTGGTCGCCCACGCCGAGAAGAAGCTTGGCTGCAAGCTGGGTGAATCCACCGCCGACGGGCGCATCTACCTCAAGCGCGAGGAAGAGTGCGTGGCCGCATGCTGCGGCGCGCCGGTGGTCGTGATCAACGGGCACTACCACGAGAAGCTCACCATCGAGAAGGTGGACGAGCTGCTGGACGGGTTGAAGTGATGGCAGGGCATTCGCACCAATCGGAAGGCTACGGTCCCGTCGGCCCCGCGCCGAAGGAACACCAGGCCGTCTACACCACGCTGCACTTCGACAAGCCGTGGTCGTACGAGAACTACCTGAAGGTCGGTGGCTACCAGGCGCTGCGGAAGATCCTGACCGAGAAGATCCCGCCGGAGCAGGTCGTCGAGATGGTCAAGCAGTCGGGCCTGCGCGGCCGCGGCGGCGCGGGCTTCCCGACCGGCCTGAAGTGGAGCTTCATGCCGCGCAACGTCCCCGGCCAGAAGTACATCCTGTGCAACTCGGACGAGTCCGAGCCCGGTACGTGCAAGGACCGTGACATCCTGCGCTTCAACCCGCACGCCGTGCTCGAGGGCATGGCGATCGCGTGCTACGCCACGGGCGCGACCGTCGGCTACAACTACCTGCGCGGCGAGTTCCACCACGAGCCGTTCGAGCACATCGAGGAAGCCCGCGCCGAGGCCTACGCGCATGGCTGGCTGGGCAGGAACATCCTCGGCTCGGGCGTGGACATCGACATCTTCAACGTGCTCGGCGCCGGTGCCTACATCTGCGGCGAGGAAACCGCGCTGATGGAGTCGCTGGAGGGCAAGAAGGGCCAGCCGCGCTTCAAGCCGCCGTTCCCGGCCAACTTCGGCCTGTACGGCAGGCCGACCACGATCAACAACACCGAGACCTACGCCTCGGTGCCGGCGATCATCCGCAACGGCCCCGAGTGGTTCATGAACCTCGGCAAGCCGAACAACGGCGGCTGCAAGATCTTCTCGGTTTCCGGCCACGTGAACCGGCCGGGCAACTACGAGATCCGCCTCGGCACGCCTTTCGCCGAGCTGCTGGAGATGGCCGGTGGCGTGCGCAACGGCAACCGCATCAAGGCGGTGATCCCGGGCGGTTCCTCGATGCCGGTGCTGCCGGGCGAGGTGATGATGGGCCTGACCATGGACTACGACTCGATCCAGAAGGCCGGTTCCGGCCTCGGTTCGGGCGCGGTCATCGTCATGGACCACACCACCTGCATGGTCCGCGCCTGCCACCGGATCGCGCGCTTCTACTACAAGGAAAGCTGCGGCCAGTGCACCCCCTGCCGCGAGGGCACCGGCTGGATGTACCGCCTGCTGACCCGGATCGTGAACATGGAGGCCACGATCGAGGACCTGCACATGCTGCGCACCGCGGCGGGGCAGATCGAGGGCCACACCATCTGCGCCTTCGGCGAGGCGGCGGCCTGGCCGGTGCAGGGTTTCCTGCGCCACTTCTGGCATGAATTCGAATACGCCATCGTGAACAAGCGCTTCTACGTCGACGACGAGCTTGCTGGCACGCTGGCCCGGACCTCGGAGGCGACGGCATGAGCGCGCAGCCGGTCAATCCGAACCTCCCGCCGGACCACGTCACCGTCTACATCGACGGCGTCGAGCTGGCCGCGCCCAAGGGCGCGATGATCATCCAGGTGGCCGACCGGGCGGGCATCCCGATCCCGCGTTTCTGCTACCACGAGAAGCTGCCGATCGCGGCCAACTGCCGCATGTGCCTGGTGGACACCGAGGTCGGCGGCCGCTCCGCGCCCAAGCCCTCGCCGGCGTGCGCCACGCCGGTGGCGGACGGGATGAAGGTCTTCACGCGCAACGAGAAGGCGCTGAAGGCGCAGCGGAACGTGATGGAGTTCCTGCTGATCAACCATCCGCTCGACTGCCCGATCTGCGACCAGGGTGGCGAGTGCGAGCTGCAGGACCTGTCGCTTGGCTATGGCCGCTCGGTCAGCCGTTTCAACGAGCGCAAGCGCGTGGTGCCCGACGAGGACCTCGGACCGCTGGTCGCTACCGAGATGACGCGCTGCATCCAGTGCACGCGCTGCATCCGCTTCACAGCGGAGGTCGCCGGCACCTACGAGCTGGGCGGCATGTACCGGGGCGAGAACCTGCAGATCGGCACCTACGACGGCAAGCCGCTGACCACCGAGCTGTCCGGCAACGTGATCGACGTCTGCCCGGTGGGCGCACTGACCAACAAGGTGTTCCGCTTCCGCGCACGCCCGTGGGAACTGGTCGCGCGCGAATCGCTGGGCTGGCACGACGCGCTGGGCAGCAACCTGTTCCTGCACTCCCATTCCCGCCGCGGCGAGGTTCTGCGTGCGGTCCCGCGCAGCAACGAGGCGGTCAACGAGTGCTGGCTGTCCGACCGCGACCGCTACTCGCACCAGGGCCTGTACGCGGCCGACCGCGCGCTCAGGCCGATGGTCCGCGTCGCGTCCAACGGGGACGATGGCGACTGGCGCGAGGCGAGCTGGGAGGAGGCGCTGGCGCAGGCCGCGCGGATCCTGCGCGGGAACGCCGGCGACAGCCTCGGCATCCTGGTACACCCGGCGACCTCGAACGAGGAGGGCGCGCTGCTGGTGCGCCTGGCCGAGGGCCTGGGCACCGGCAACCTCGACCACCGCATCGCGCAGCGCGACCTGTCCGATGGCGCCGCCGCGGCGCAGTTCGCGGTGCCGGTCGCCGAGATCGAGCAGGCTGACGCCATCGTCATCGTCGGCTCCAACCTCCGTCATGAGGTGCCGCTGCTGCACCAGCGCGTGCGCAAGGCCTGGCGCCGCGGCGCGAAGGTGCACGTGGTCAACCCGGTGGACTTCGAGTTCGCGTTCGACGTCGCCAGCAGGACGATCGTCCCGCCATCGCAGCTGGCCGGCGCCCTGGGTTCGTCAGGGCTGGCGTCCGCCGTCGCCGGTGCCAACCGGGTGGTGGTGATCGTCGGCGCGGTGGCCGAGAACGGCCTGCACGCGGCCGGGATCCGCGCCGCCGCGGCGGCGTTCGCGGCCGCGTGCAACGGCGCGGTCAACCGTATCCCGCAGGGCGCCAACGCGCTGGGCCTGACCCGTCATGGCGTGCTGCCGTCCGCGCGCGACGCGATCGCGATGCTGGCCGAGCCGCGCAGCGCCTACGTGCTGTACGGCATCGAGCCGGGCCTGGACTTCGCCGACCAGATGACCGCGCTGAAGGCACTGGGCGGCGCGAAGGTCGTCGCGTTCAGCCACTTCGCCTGCGAGTCCACGCGGCGCGTGGCCGATGTGATCCTGCCGATCGCGACCCTGTTCGAGAACGACGCCACCTTGACCAACCTCGACGGCATCGACCAGCAGGCCGTGGCCGCGGGCAGGCTGCCCGGCGACGCCCGTCAGGGCTGGAAGGTCCTGCGTGCGCTTGGCGCCGAGCTGGGGCTTGTGGGCTTCGACTTCACCGACCTCGCCGGGCTGCGCGCGGGCATCGCGCCGCGCCAGGTGGAGGTGAAGTCCGGCAGCCGCCTGCAGGCGGGCGAGGGCAGCCTCGAGCTGGCCGTGTCGCAGGCGATCTATCGCGTGGACGCGCTGGTGCGCCGCGCGTCCGCGCTGCAGGCGCATCCGTTGACCGCCGGCCCGCGCGTCACCCTGCATCCCGATGACGCCAGCGCTGCCGGCCTTTCCACGGGCGCGATGGCGAAGGTGACCAACGCCGCCGGCACGGCGACGCTGCCGGTCGTGGTCAGTGCCGCCGTCGCGCGCGGCGTGGCGTGGCTGGAATCCGGTTACGGGGCGACCGCCGCGCTCGGCGGCGGCCGTGTCGAAGTGAGGGCGGCATGAGCGATACCGCGACCTTCCTGGGCAACATCCTCCAGCCCATGCACGACGGGCTGATGTCACTGGGCTGGCTGGGCGTCGTGATCTGGATCGTGCTGAAGATCCTGGTGATCGCCGTGCCGGTGATCCTGGCGGTGGCCTTCTACGTGGTCTGGGAGCGCAAGCTGATCGGCTGGATGCACGTGCGCCACGGGCCGATGTACGTGGGCTGGGGCGTGCTGCAGGCCTTCGCCGACGTGTTCAAGCTCCTGTTCAAGGAGGTCATCCAGCCGACCAACGCGCACAAGGTCCTGTACGTGCTCGCGCCGCTGATCGTGCTGGCTCCCTCGTTCGCGGCCTGGGCGGTGGTGCCGTTCGACGCGAAGATGGTGCTGTCGAACGCCAACGCCGGCCTGCTGTACCTGCTGGCGATGACCTCGATGGGCATCTACGGCATCATCATCGCCGGCTGGGCGTCGAACTCGAAGTACGCCTTCCTCGGCGCGATGCGCTCGGCCGCGCAGATGGTCAGCTACGAGATCGCGATGGGCTTCGCGCTGGTCGGCGTGATGGTCGGCGCCGGCAGCCTGAACCTCACCGAGATCGTGATGGCGCAGTCCGGCGACGCCGGTGCGCTGGAGTGGTTCATCCTGCCGATGCTGCCACTGTTCGTGATCTACTTCGTCTCCGGCGTGGCCGAGACCAACCGCGCGCCGTTCGACGTGGTCGAGGGCGAGTCGGAGATCGTGGCCGGCCACATGGTCGAGTACTCCGGTTCGGCGTTCGCGCTGTTCTTCCTGGCGGAATACGCGAACATGATCCTGGTCAGCTTCCTGACCTCGATCTTCTTCCTTGGAGGCTGGTTGTCCCCGGTCCCGGCGGCGTGGATCCCGGACGTGCCGGTACTGGGCACGCTGCTCGGCGATGGCTGGTGGTGGCTGTTCGCGAAGGTGTTCTTCTTCGCCAGCTGCTTCATCTGGTTCCGCGCGTCGTTCCCGCGCTACCGTTATGACCAGATCATGCGGCTGGGCTGGAAGGTGTTCATTCCGCTGAGCATCGCCTGGATCGTGGTGGTGGCTCTGATGGCTTATTTCGGCGTGTTCGAGGCGGGCGCGTGATGGGCAAGATCGCTTCCTGGTTCAGGAGCCTGTTCCTGCTGGAGCTGCTGGCAGGACTGTGGCTGACCCTGAAATACCTGTTCCGTCCGAAGTACACGCTGATGTACCCGATGGAGAAGACGCCGCAGTCGCCGCGGTTCCGCGGCCTGCATGCCCTGCGGCGCTATCCGAACGGGGAGGAGCGCTGCATCGCCTGCAAGCTGTGCGAGGCGGTGTGCCCGGCGCTCGCGATCACCATCGATTCCGAGCCGCGTGCCGATGGCACCCGCCGCACCACGCGCTACGAGATCGACCTGTTCAAGTGCATCTACTGCGGCTTCTGCGAGGAATCGTGCCCGGTGGACTCGATCGTCGAGACCCACATCCACGAGTACCACTTCGAGAAGCGCGGCGAGAACATCCTGACCAAGCCGCAACTGCTGGCGTTGGGCGACCGGTTCGAGGCCGAGATCGCCGAGCGCCGCGCCGCCGACGCCGCCTACAGGTAAGCCATGGACTTCGCACTGCTCGCATTCCTAGTCTTCGCCGCGGTGACCGTCGGCTCCGCGCTCGCGGTGATCACCGCGCGCAACCCGGTCCACTCCGCGCTGTTCCTGGTGCTGACCTTCTTCAGCGTGGCCTGCACCTGGATCCTGGCCGGCGCCGAGTTCCTCGGCGTGGCCCTGGTTCTGGTCTACGTCGGCGCGGTGATGGTGCTGTTCCTGTTCGTGGTGATGATGGTCGACGTGGACCTGGTGCCGCTGCGCGAGGGCTACGTGCGCTACCTGCCGGTCGGGCTGGTGGTCGCGGTGGCGATGCTGCTCGAGATCCTGGCGCTGATCGGGGTGAAGGCGCGGACCACGCCGTTCGCGGCCGACCCGGCCGAGGCCGAGGGCGTGTCGAACACGGTCTGGCTGGCCCGCCGCCTGTTCACCGACTTCCTGCTGCCGTTCGAGGTCGCCGCGCTGATCCTGACGGTGGCGGTGATCGCCGCGGTGACGCTGACCTTGCGCCGCCGCGAGGGCACCAAGCACCAGAATCCCGCGGAACAGGCCCGGACCCGGGCTCAGGACCGGATCCGGATGGTCAGCATGCCGGCGGAGAAGCCGGCGGTGGAGGCGCCCGCCGGGGAAGCCGGCGCCGCGGAAGGAGGGGCCAACTGATGGAGCTGTTCGCGCAGGGCCTGTCCCTCGGCCATTACCTCTTGCTTGGCGCGGTGCTGTTCTGCATCAGCGTCGCCGGCATCTTCCTGAACCGGAAGAACGTGATCATCCTGCTGATGTGCATCGAGCTGCTGCTGCTCTCGGTGAACATCAATTTCGTCGCCTTCGCGCGCGAGTTCGGCGATGCCGCCGGGCAGATCTTCGTGTTCTTCATCCTGACCGTGGCCGCGGCGGAGGCCGCGATCGGCTTGGCCATCCTGGTCACCTTGTTCCGCAACCGGCGCACGATCAACGTCGCCGAGATCGACACGTTGAAGGGTTGAGCGCATGCCGGGCATGGAAATCGCCATCTCCAAGTCGGTGCTGCTGGCCATCGTGCTGGCGCCGCTGCTGGGCTCCATCGTCGCCGGGCTGTTCGGCCGCCAGGTCGGGCGCGCGGGCGCGCACACGGTCACGATCCTCGGCGTCGCGGTCAGCTGCGCGCTCTCCCTGTACGTGCTGTGGCAGCTGGTGTGGCAGGGTGCCGCGCCGTTCAACGGCAACGTCTATACCTTCTTCGAGGTCGGGGGCTACTCGGCCCACGTCGGCTTCCTGGTCGACAGGCTGACCGCCATGATGATGGTGGTCGTGACCTTCGTTTCGCTGCTGGTGCATATCTACACCATCGGCTACATGGCCGACGACCCGGGTTACCAGCGCTTCTTCAGCTACATCTCGCTGTTCACCTTCTCGATGCTCATGCTGGTCATGGGCAACAACTTCCTGCAGCTGTTCTTCGGCTGGGAGGCGGTGGGCCTGGTGTCGTACCTGCTGATCGGCTTCTGGTTCAAGCGGCCGACGGCGATCTTCGCCAACCTCAAGGCGTTCCTGGTCAACCGCGTCGGCGACTTCGGCTTCCTGCTCGGCATCGCCGCGGTGCTGTGGTACTTCGGCACGCTCGACTACGCCACCGTGTTCGCCAACGCCGACCAGGCGATCGGCGGGCGTACGATCGAGGTCCTGCCCGGCCACGCCTGGTCGGTGCCGACGATGATCTGCATCTGCCTGTTCATCGGCGCGATGGGCAAGTCGGCGCAGGTCCCGCTGCACGTGTGGCTGCCGGACTCGATGGAAGGCCCGACCCCGATCTCGGCGCTGATCCACGCGGCGACGATGGTGACCGCCGGCATCTTCATGGTCGCACGGATGTCGCCGCTGTTCGAGATGAGCGAGACCGCGCTGGCCTTCGTCCTGTTCATCGGCGCGACCACCGCGTTCTTCACCGGCCTGATCGGCATGGTGCAGAACGATATCAAGCGCGTGGTCGCGTACTCGACCCTGTCGCAGCTCGGCTACATGACGGTGGCGCTGGGCGTGTCCGCGTACTCGGCGGCGGTGTTCCACCTGATGACCCACGCCTTCTTCAAGGCGCTGCTGTTCCTCGCAGCCGGCTCGGTGATCATCGGCATGCACCACGAGCAGGACATGCGGAAGATGGGCGGCCTGCGCAAGTACATGCCTGTCACGTTCTGGACCAGCGTCATCGGCACGCTGGCGCTGATCGGTACGCCGTTCCTCAGCGGCTTCTATTCCAAGGACACGATCATCGAGGCCGCGCACCACGCCGCGGAGCGGATGGGCTGGATCGGCGGCTACGCGTACTGGGCGGTGCTGCTGGGCGCCTTCGTGACCTCGTTCTACAGCTTCCGCCTGCTGTACCTGACCTTCTTCGGCGAGGAGCGCTTCCGTCATGCCGCGCATGACCACGGCCACGACGACGGCCATGGTGGTCATGGCGCGCACGAGCCGCACGAGTCGCCCTGGGTGGTGACGGTGCCGCTGGTGCTGCTGGCGATCCCGTCGATCCTGGTCGGCTACTTCACCGCCGGGCCGATGCTGTTCGGGACCGACTGGACCGGCCACCACGAGGTGGTGCCGTACTTCCTCGGCGCGATCGAGGTCCAGGCGGCGCACGACAGCGTGGCGCAGGTGAAGGAGGCCGCGTGGCACGGGCCGAACGCCTATGCGCTGCACGGCTTCCTGGCGCCGGCCTTCTGGCTGGTGGTTGCCGGCTTCGTGCTCGCCACGGTCATGTACCTGTGGAAGCCGGACCTGCCGGCGAAGGTGGCCCGCGTGCTGCGCGTGCCGGTCCGGATCCTCGAGAACAAGTACGGAATGGACGACCTGTGGATCAAGGGCTTCGCCGGCGGCGGCCTGCTGCTGGGCAGGGGCTCCCGCCAGGTCGACAGCAAGCTGATCGACGGTGCCATCGTCAACGGCAGCGCGCGCCTGGTGGACCTGGTCTCCGGGGCCATCCGCGGGCTGCAGACCGGACACCTCTATTCCTACGCCTTCGCGATGATCGTCGGCCTGATCGTGCTGCTGGCCGTGCTGATCCGCCATTGGACCTGACGGAACGCGACCCGTGCAGAACCTGCCACTTCTTTCCCTGTTGATCTGGCTGCCGATCATCGGCGGCGCCCTGGTCCTGGCCCTGGGCGGGAAGCGCCCGGAGGCCGCGCGCTGGCTGTCGCTGGCCGTCGCGCTCGTGGTCTTCCTGCTGAGCATCCCGCTGTTCACGGGGTTCGATCACGCCACGGCCGCGATGCAGTTTGTCGAGCGCCGCGAGTGGATCCCGGCCTACGACATCCAGTACCACCTCGGCGCCGACGGCATCTCCGTGGCGCTGATCCTGCTGACCACGCTGACCACGGTGCTGGTGCTGGTGGGCGCGTGGGGCTCGGTCGAGAACCGGGTCAACCAGTACTACGCCTCGGTGCTGGTGCTCGAGGGCCTGATGGTCGGCGTGTTCGCGGCCGTGGACGCGGTGCTGTTCTACGTGTTCTTCGAGGGCATGCTGATCCCGATGTTCATCCTCATCGGCATCTGGGGTGGCCCACGTCGCGTCTACGCGTCGATCAAGTTCTTCCTGTACACCTTCCTCGGCTCGGTGTTCATGCTGGTCGGCCTGGTGTACCTGTACCTGCAGGGCGGCAGCTGGCAGCTCCCGGACCTCTACGCGCTGCCGCTGTCGGCGACCGAGCAGACCTGGCTGTTCTTCGCCTTCCTCGCCGCGTTCGCGGTGAAGATCCCGATGTTTCCGGTGCATACCTGGCTGCCCGACGCGCACGTCGAGGCGCCGACCGGCGGCTCGGTGATCCTGGCGGCGATCATGCTGAAGATCGGCGGCTATGGCTTCCTGCGCTTCACCTTGCCGATCGTGCCGGATGCCGGCTACGAGTGGGCCTGGCTGGTGATCGCCCTGTCGCTGATCGCGGTGGTCTACGTCGGCCTGGTGGCGCTGGTTCAGGACGACATGAAGAAGCTCATCGCGTACTCCTCGGTCTCGCACATGGGCTTCGTGACCCTGGGCACGTTCATCGCCTTCTCGCTGGTGCGCGATGCCGGCAACCTCGATGCCGCGCGCCTGGGCCTGCAGGGCGCGATGGTGCAGATGGTCTCGCACGGCTTCGTGTCCGGCGCGATGTTCTCCTGCGTGGGCGTGCTCTACGACCGCATGCACACCAGGATGATCAAGGACTACGGCGGCGTGGCCAACGTGATGCCGTGGTTCGCGTTCTTCATGGTCCTGTTCGCGATGGCCAACTCCGGCCTGCCGGGTACTTCCGGCTTCGTCGGCGAGTTCATGGTGGTCCTGGCCAGCTTCCAGCATCATCCGCTGGTCGCCTTCGTGGCCGCGACGACACTGATCGTCGGCGCCGCGTACACGCTGTGGCTGGTGAAGCGGGTGGTGTTCGGCGAGGTCACGAACGACCACGTCGCGCAGCTGAAGGACATCAACGCCCGCGAGTGGGTGGTGCTGGGCGTGTTCGCCATCGGCGTGCTGCTGATCGGCGTGTGGCCCAAGCCGCTGACCGACCTGATGGAGCCGTCGATCTCGCAACTGGCGGCGCTGCTCGCCAACAGCAAGCTTTGAGGATGCAGACGCGATGATTTCCGGACCGATGACGCCTCCCGTCCGCACCCTTGCCGACGTCGCGCCGCTGGCACCCGAGCTGCTGGTGGTGGGTGGTGCGTTCGCGCTGCTGATGCTCGACCTGTTCCTCGATGACAGGCGGCGATTCCTGACCCACGTGCTGGGCGTCCTGGTCCTGCTTGGCGCCGCCGCGATGGTCGCGTGCGGCATCGGGGGCCAGGGCACGGTCATGACCGGCATGTTCGTGCGCGACACCGCCTCGGACGTGCTGAAGGTGGCGCTGCTGCTGGTCAGCGCGGCCTCGCTGGCCTATCTGTGGCCCTACATGCGCGAGCGTGGCCTGTACAAGGGCGAGCTGGTGGTGCTGGCGCTGTTCGCCGTGGCCGGCATGATGCTGATGGTCTCGGCCGGCAGCCTGACCGTGATGTATGTCGGCCTCGAGCTGCTGGCGCTGTGCTCGTACGCCCTGGTCGCCACCGACCGCGACAGCCCGGTGGCATCGGAGGCGGCGATGAAGTACTTCGTGCTCGGCGCGCTGGCCTCGGGCATGCTCCTGTACGGCATGTCGCTGGTCTACGGCGCGACCGGCACGGTCGACCTCGCCACGATCAACGACGTCGCCTACGGCGTGGCCGGCAGGGACCGCACCCTGCTGCTGACCGGCATGGTGTTCGTGGTCGCCGGCGTCGCGTTCAAGTTCGGCGCCGCGCCGTTCCACATGTGGCTGCCGGACACCTACCACGGCGCGCCCACCCCGGTCACGCTGTTCATCGGCTCGGCGCCGAAGCTGGCGGCGTTCGGCATGGCCTGGCGCCTGTTCGACGTGGCCCTCGGCCCGACCCACGAGCAGCTGCGGCTGGTGCTGGCGGTGCTGGCGGCGCTGTCGCTGGTGGTCGGCAACCTGTTCGCGATCGCGCAGACCAACCTCAAGCGCATGCTGGCCTATTCGACGGTGTCGCACGTCGGCTTCCTGTTCCTGGGCCTGGCGGGCGGCGGCAGGGACGGCTACGCGGCGGCGATGTTCTACGCGATCAGCTACGCGCTGATGTCCGCTGCCGCGTTCGGCGCGATCGTCATGCTTTCGCGCAAGGGCTTCGAGGCCGACCGCATCGAGGACTTCAGGGGCCTGAACGCGCGCAGCCCGTGGATGGCGCTGATGGTGCTGTTCATCATGGCCTCGCTGGCCGGCGTGCCGCCGTTCCTCGGCTTCTGGGCGAAGCTGGCGGTGCTGCGCGCGGCGCTCGGGTACGACCTGCTGTGGCTGGCGATCGTCGGCATCGTGTTCGCGGTGATCGGCGCCTTCTACTACCTGCGCGTGGTCAAGGTGATGTACTTCGACGCGCCGTCCGAAGGGGAGGCCGGCGTGCGTGCCGGCATGCCGCTGCGTGCGCTGTTCGTGGTCAACGCGCTGCTGCTGCTCGGCCTGGGCCTGTACTGGAGCCGGATCATGCAGTGGTGCCAGCAGGCGTTCGCCTGAGGCGTGCGCCAGACCGGGCCTGGCAGGGGCCGGGTCCGGGGGGCGGGGAGGGCCGGGCGGCCCTTTCCCCGGGGCTTGCCAAACGGGCAGGCTTTCCCCATAATTCCGCTTCTACTGCTGCGGGGTGGAGCAGTCTGGCAGCTCGTCGGGCTCATAACCCGAAGGTCGCAGGTTCAAATCCTGCCCCCGCTACCAGATTTTTCCAGGCCGGTTGCCCGGAAGGGCTGGCCGGCCGGGGAAGTCGGGCTTTGCCGGGGCCGCCTTGCGGCGGCACCGGTGCCGAAATCCAGTGTCACCGGACAAGGGGCCCGACGGGCCCCTTGTTCTTTTTCGTGGTTCGATTTTCCTGGCGAAGGCAAACACAAGTGACCGACAGGGCGACGCACATCGCCGGACTGCTGGCCCCGACCGTCTCGGCGCTCGGGCTGGAGCTGCTTGGCCTGGAATACCTGAACCGGCCGGGTGGCGCGATCCTGCGCCTGTACATCGACGTGCCGGAGGCCGAGGCCGGCGAGCGGCAGGTGACCATCGACGACTGCGAGCTGGTCAGCCGGGAGGTCTCGGCGCAGCTGGACGTCGAGGATCCGATCCCGGGCAACTACACCCTCGAGGTGTCCTCGCCGGGCATCGACCGCCCGCTGTTCACGCCGGCGCAGTTCGCGCGCTTCGCGGGGCAGCAGGCCAGGGTCGGCCTGAAGCTGCCGCAGGACGGGCGGCGCCGGCTGCAGGGCACGATCGTCTCGGCCGGCGAGGGCGGGATCGTGTTCGAGGTCGACGGCCGGGAGGTCACGGTCGCCTTCGACAACATCGAGCGGGCGCGGCTGGTTCCGGACTGGGCCGCGCTCGGGCTGGCGCCGGCGAAGGAGGCCCGGAAGGGCCGGCCCGGCGGCAGGGGGGCGAAACACTGACAGGGGCCGGCATGGGCCGGCCAGTGATTCCACCAACGGCGGCCGCGGCCGCCAACTGTGAAGTGATGCAACGATGAGCAAAGAACTGCTGCTGGTTGTCGATGCGGTCGCCAACGAGAAGGGCGTGCCGGAGTCCGTGATCCTGGAGGCGCTCGAGGCCGCGCTGGCAACCGCCGCCAAGAAGCGCTATCCCGACCAGGACGTCCTGGTGCGCGTCTCGATCAACCCGAAGGACGGCAGCTACGAGACCTTCCGCCGCTGGGAGGTCATCGCCGACGATGCGGTGATGGAGTCCCCCGACCGCCAGATCCGGCTGATGGACGCGCTCGAGGAGGTCGAGGGCGTCGAGGTCGGCGACTACATCGAGGAGCAGATCGAGAACCCCGAGTTCGGCCGCATCGCGGCCCAGGCGGCCAAGCAGGTCATTGTCCAGCGCGTGCGCGAGGCCGAGCGCCAGCAGGTGGTGGAGGCCTGGAAGCACCGCGTGGGCGAGCTGGTCACCGGCGTGGTCAAGCGTGTCGAGCGCGGCAACATCTACGTCGACCTGGGCGGCAACGCCGAGGGCTTCATCCCGAAGGACAAGGCGATCCCGCGCGAGGTGGTCCGCGCGGGCGACCGCATCCGCGGCTACCTGTACGACGTGCGCAGCGAGCCGCGCGGCCCGCAGCTGTTCATCAGCCGTACCGCGCCGGAGTTCATGATCGAGCTGTTCAAGCTCGAGGTGCCCGAGGTGGGCCAGGGACTGGTCGAGATCAAGGCCTGCGCCCGTGACCCGGGCGACCGTGCCAAGATCGCCGTGGTCGCCTACGACAACCGCACCGACCCGATCGGCGCCTGCATCGGCATGCGCGGCTCGCGCGTGCAGGCCGTGAGCAACGAGCTCAACGGCGAACGTGTGGACATCGTGCTGTGGTCCGACAACCCGGCCCAGTTCGTGATCAACGCCATGGCCCCGGCCGAGGTGCAGTCGATCGTGGTGGACGAGGACAAGCACTCGATGGACCTGGCGGTGGCCGAGGACAAGCTGGCCCAGGCGATCGGCAAGGGCGGCCAGAACGTGCGCCTGGCCAGCCGCCTGACCGGCTGGCAGCTCAACGTGATGACCGCCGAGCAGGTGCAGGCCAAGTCCGAGGCCGAGCAGGCCGCCGCCCGCCAGCTGTTCATGGACAAGCTGGAGGTGGACGAGGAGATCGCCGGCATCCTGGTCGGCGAGGGCTTCACCACGATCGAGGAGATCGCCTACGTGCCGGTCGGCGAACTGCTGGCGATCGAGGGCTTCGACGAGGACATCGTCGAGGAGCTGCGTTCGCGCGCCCGTGACGCGCTGCTCACCGAGGCCCTGGCCGCCGAGGAGGAGCTGGACGTGAATGCCCCGGCCGAGGACCTGCTGGCCCTGGAGGGCATGGACGAGGCGACCGCCTACGCGCTGGCCGGGAAGGGCATCCGCACCGCGGAGGACCTGTCCGACCTGGGCGCCGACGAGGTCGCCGAGCTGGGCATCGAGGGGCTGGACGAGGAACGCGCGGCGCAGCTGATCCTCGCCGCCCGGGCCGAGGAGATCGCCCGCCTGGAGCGTGGCGAATGACGACGCGATGAACGCCGCCCTGCGCCGCCGAGGGCTTAGAATCAGCGCATCCCTTGCTCTGCGCGAGGGGGCGCCAACCAGAGCATAGGATCCGAATGTCGCAACAAACCACCATCCGCAAGCTTGCCGCACTGGTCAACACGCCGGTCGAGAAACTGCTCGAGCAGCTCGCCGAGGCGGGCATGAACTTCACCGACCCGGACCAGGTCGTGACCAGCGCCGAAAAGCTCAAGCTGCTTGGCTTCCTCAAGCGCGCCCACGGCAAGGCCGGCAAGGGTGGCGAGGAGGCCGTCGCGCCCCGGAAGATCACGCTCAGCCGCACGCGCAAGCAGGAGATCACCGTCGGCGGCGGCAAGAACAAGTCCACCGTGGACGTGGTGGTGCGCAAGAAGGTCACCCTGGTCAAGCCGGTGGAGCCCGTCGAGGAGCCGCCGTCCGATGAGCTTGACCCGGAGCGCGCCGAGATCCTGCGCAAGCTCGAGGAGTCGCGCCTGCGCAACCTCATGGAGCAGCAGCGCCTGGAGGAGGAGGACCGCCGCCGGGCCGAGGAGGAGGAGCGCCGCCGCCGCGAGCAGGAGGAGGCCGAGCGCAGGCGCCGCGAGGAGGAGGCCGCCGCCGCCGCGGCCGCCGCCGCGGCCGGGGAGAACGACGGGGCCGCGCCGGCCGGCCGCAAGTCCGGCGGGCACGGCAAGCCCGCGCCCGCGCGCGAGGACCGCGGCGGGCACAAGCCGAAGCCCCACCGCGGCTCGCATGCCATGGTCGTGGATGTGGAAGACGACGAGAACGTCGCCCGCTTCGCCGGCCAGCTGCACCTGAGCGCGTCCGAAAGGGCGCGCCGCAGCTCCATGCGGCCCAAGCCCAAGCCCCGCCGCCCCGAGCAGGCCCGCAGCAACCAGCATGGCTTCGAGCGGCCCACCGCGCCTGTGGTGCGCGAGGTCGCCATCGGCGACTCGATCACCGTGGCCGACCTGGCCCAGAAGCTGGCGATGAAGGGCAGCGACGTGGTCAAGGCCCTGTTCAAGATGGGCGTGATGGCCACCATCAACCAGACCATCGACCACGACACCGCGGTCCTGGTCACCGAGGAACTCGGCCACAAAGCGGTGCGCGCCGAGAGCAACGACGCCGAGTCCGAGCTGCTGGCCCACATCGAGGAGGTGCAGGGCGAGCCGGTGACGCGCCCGCCGGTGGTCACCATCATGGGCCACGTCGACCACGGCAAGACCTCGCTGCTGGACTACATCCGTCGCACGAGGGTGGCGGCGGGCGAGGCCGGCGGCATCACCCAGCACATCGGCGCCTACCACGTCGAGACGCCGAAGGGCGTGATCAGCTTCCTCGACACGCCGGGCCACGCCGCGTTCGCCGCCATGCGCGCTCGCGGCGCCAAGGTGACCGACATCGTCGTGCTGGTGGTGGCCGCGGACGACGGCGTCATGCCGCAGACGATCGAGGCGATCCAGCATGCGCGCGCGGCCAACGTCCCGATCATCGTGGCAATCAACAAGATCGACAAGTCCGACGCCGACCCGATGCGGATCAAGAACGAGCTGCTCGAGCACCAGGTGGTGGCCGAGGAGTTCGGCGGCGACACCCAGATGGTCGAGCTGTCGGCCAAGACCGGCCAGGGCGTGGACGACCTGCTGGAGGCGATCTCGCTGCAGGCCGAGGTGCTGGAGCTGAAGGCGGTGGCCAAGGGCCGCGCCAAGGGCGTGGTCATCGAGTCCTCGCTGGACAAGGGCCGCGGCCCGGTGGCCACGGTGCTGGTGCAGCAGGGCGAGCTGCAGAAGGGCGACTACCTGGTGTGCGGCACCCAGTACGGCCGCGTGCGCGCGCTGTTCGACGAGACCGGCTCGCAGGTGCAGTCCGCTGGCCCCTCGATCCCGGTGCAGTTGCTCGGCCTGTCGGGCGTGCCGGACGCCGGCGACGACTTCGTGGTGGTCGCCGACGAGCGCCTGGCCAAGGACGTGGCGCAGCAGCGCGAGGCCAAACGCCGCGAGCTGCGCCTGGTCGCGCAGGCCGGCAACCGCATGGAGGACATCATGGCCCAGATGGGCCAGGGCGAGACGCAGCAGCAGCTCAACCTGGTCATCAAGGCCGACGTCCAGGGTTCGGTGGAGGCGCTCAAGCAGGCGCTGACCTCGCTGTCGAACGACCAGATCCGGATCAACATCATCATCGCCGGCGTCGGCGGCATCACCGAGTCCGATGCCAACGCGGCGGCCACGGCCAAGGCCACGATCATCGGCTTCAACGTCCGTGCCGACGCGGCCGCGCGCAAGGTGATCGAGACCCACAACCTCGACCTGCGCTATTTCTCGATCATCTACGACGTGATCGACCAGGTGAAGCAGGTGGCCTCGGGCCTGCTGGGCACCGAGGTCCGCGAGGAGATCATCGGCGTCGCCGAGGTGCGCGAGGTGTTCCGTAGCTCGAAGTTCGGCGCGATCGCCGGCTGCATGGTGGTCGAGGGCGTGGTCAAGAAGAACAAGCCGATCCGCGTGCTGCGCGACAACACCGTGATCTTCGAGGGCGAGCTCGAGTCGCTGCGCCGGTTCAAGGAGAACGTCGAGGAGGTCCGCAACGGCATGGAGTGCGGCATTGGCGTGAAGGCCTACAACGACGTCAAGCCCGGCGACCAGATCGAGTGCTACGAGCGGATCGAGGTGCAGCGCACGCTGTAAGGAGGACGGGGCGGAACCATGGCACGCAAGTCCTTCCACCGCACCGACCGGCTGTCGGCCCAGCTCCGCAGGGAGCTGGGCCTGCTGGTGCACCGGGCCGTGCAGGAGCACGGGTTGCCGTCGGTCAGCGTCTCGGACGTCGAGGTGACGCGCGACCTGGCCCACGCGAAGGTGTACTTCACCGCGTTGCAGCCCGAACGCGCCGGCGAGGCGCTCCGGGGGCTGCGCGCGCTGGCGCCGGAACTGCGATTCCAGCTCGGCCGGCAGATCCGGGTCCGCCACGTGCCTGAACTGCACTTCCACTACGACGACTCGGTCGACCGCGGCGAGCGCATCGACAGCCTGCTGCGCGACCTGGCCGGATCAGGCCCGAAGGACGACCCGGCCCCGTAGGGGCGGGCCCGTTCCCTTGCGCGCGACGACGCCCCGCGGCCACCCGCCGGGCGCCATAGAATGCCCACGATGACCGGCCGCCCCCGCCCGAAACACAGGAAGATCGACGGCATCCTGCTGCTCGACAAGCCGCGCGGGATGAGTTCGAACCAGGCGCTGCAGCGCGTGCGCGAACTGTTCCGCGCGGAAAAGGCCGGCCATACCGGCAGCCTCGACCCGCTCGCGACCGGCCTGCTGCCGGTGTGCTTCGGCGAGGCCACCAAGATCGCCGGCGGCCTGCTCGGCGCGCGCAAGGCCTACGACACCGTGGCCCGGCTGGGCATCGTCACCGACACCGACGACGCCGAGGGGCGGCCCCTGCGCGAGCGGCCGGTGCCCCCGCTGCGGATCCCCGAGATCGACGCGGCGCTGCGTTCCCTGACCGGCCGCATCCGCCAGCGTCCGCCGGTCTACTCGGCGCTCAAGCGCGGCGGTGAGCCGCTGTACGCCAAGGCCCGCCGGGGCGAGGTGGTCGAGGTCGAGGAGCGCGAGGTCGAGGTCCACGAGTTCAGCCTGCAGTCCTCCGCGGACCTGCTCGACGACCTGCTGGGGTACCCGCCGCAGCTGCGCCTCCACGTGGAGTGCGGCTCGGGCACCTACGTGCGCAGCCTGGTCCGGGACCTGGGCGAGGCCCTCGGTTGCGGGGCGCACGTGGCCGAGCTGCGACGGCTGTGGGTGGATCCGTTCAGGGAGCCGCGGCTGTGGACGATCGGGGAGCTGGAGCGGCTGGCCGAGCGCGGCGAGCACTGCCTCGACGCCTGCCTGCTCCCGGTCGAGCGCGGGATGGCCAGCTGGGCGCCGGTCGAGGTGGACGCCGCGCAGGCACGCAGGCTGGCCCACGGGCAGGCCGTGACCGGCCCGTTCCATGGTTCCGGGACGGTGGCGATCTACGGCCCGGACGGCCGGGCGCTGGGACTGGGGGAGCTGCAGGACGGGCGGCTGAGGCCGCAGCGGCTGTTCTCCTGGGCCTGCGCCGTGGCCCGGCGCTGACCCGGCGCCTTGTTCCGGGCCTGGTGCACGGTTACAATTCCAAGGCTTTCCCGAAGCATTTTCCCACCAACCCGGCGGGCAAGGCGGTGGCCCGTGCGTGTCGACGACACGGCGCTTTCTGCCTGCCACGCGTCTGAAGAGGCAAGACATGTCCAGCATCGACAACCGCAAGATCATCGACGAATTCAAGCGCGGCGAGAACGACACCGGTTCGCCCGAGGTCCAGGTCGCCCTGCTGTCGGCGCGTATCGCGCACCTGACCGAGCACTTCAAGGTCCACAAGAAGGACCACCACGGCCGCCGCGGCCTGCTGAAGATGGTCAACCGCCGCCGCCGCCTGCTCGACTACCTGCACCGCAAAGACGCAGCGCGCTACAAGGCGCTGATCGAGAAGCTCGGCCTGCGCCGATAACCGAAACACCCGCCGCGGCGCAGCGATGCGCCGCGGCTCTTTTTTGGCCACGGCGACGTGGCCGCCGGGCGGGGGCAGGGGGCCCTGCCAGGTTCACGCAAGCATCCAAGGAATATTCCCTCGTGGCGAAAATCACCAAAACCTTCCAGTACGGCAAGCACACCGTCACCCTCGAGACGGGCGAGATCGCGCGTCAGGCAAGCGGCGCGGTGATCGTCAACATGGACGACACCGTACTGCTGGTCACCGCCGTTGCCGCCAAGAGCGCGCGCGAGGGCCAGGACTTCTTCCCGCTGACGGTCGACTACGTCGAGAAGTTCTACGCCGGCGGCCGCATCCCGGGCGGGTTCTTCAAGCGCGAGGGCCGCCCGACCGAGAAGGAAACGCTGGTGTCGCGCCTGATCGACCGGCCGATCCGCCCGCTGTTCCCCGAGGACTACAAGAACGAGGTCCAGATCATCGCCCAGGTGTTGTCGCTCAACCCCGAGGTGGACGGCGACATCCCGGCCATGATCGGCGCCTCCGCCGCGCTGTCCCTGGCCGGCACCCCGTTCAAGGGCCCGATCGGCGCCGCCAAGGTCGGTTACAAGGACGGGCAGTACATCCTGAACCCGACCGCTTCCGAACTGGCCGAATCCCAGCTCGAGCTGGTCGTGGCCGGCACCGCCAACGCGGTGCTGATGGTGGAGTCCGAGGCCAGGCTGCTCAGCGAGGAGGTGATGCTGGGCGCGGTCACCTACGGCCACCGCGAGATGCAGAAGGTGATCCAGGCCATCAACGAGCTGGTGGCCGAGGCCGGCGCCAGGCCGTGCGAGTGGACCCCGCCGCCCAAGAACGAGGCCCTGATCGCCGCGGTGAAGGAAGCCGTGGGGGGGCGCCTGGCCGAGGCCTTCAGGATCCGTGACAAGCTGGAGCGCCGCGACGCCATCGCCGCGATCCGCGAGGACGTGATGAAGCAGCTGGCCCCGCGGGTCGAGGCCGAGGGCTGGAACCCGGCCGACGTGGCCAAGGAGCTCGGCGAGCTCGAGTACCGCACCATGCGCGACGCCGTGCTCGAGACGAAGGTCCGCATCGACGGCCGCAAGCTCGACGAGATCCGCCCGATCAGCGTCAAGGTCGGCGTGCTGCCGCGCACCCATGGCTCGGCGCTGTTCACCCGCGGCGAGACGCAGGCGATCGTCGCCGTCACCCTTGGCACCGCCCGCGACGGCCAGATCATCGACGCCATCGCCGGCGAGTACAAGGAAAACTTCCTGTTCCACTACAACTTCCCGCCGTTCTCGGTCGGCGAGTGCGGGCGCTTCGGCGCGCCCAAGCGCCGCGAGATCGGCCACGGCCGTCTGGCCAAGCGCGGCGTGCTGGCGGTGATGCCGACGATCGAGGAGTTCCCCTATACCGTCCGCGTGGTCTCGGAGATCACCGAGTCCAACGGCTCCTCGTCCATGGCCTCGGTGTGCGGCTCCTCGCTGGCGCTGATGGACGCCGGCGTGCCGGTGAAGGCGCCGGTCGCGGGCATCGCGATGGGCCTGGTGAAGGAAGGCGACAACTACGTCGTGCTGTCCGACATCCTCGGCGACGAGGACCACCTCGGCGACATGGACTTCAAGGTCGCCGGCAGCGCCGAGGGCGTCACCGCGCTGCAGATGGACATCAAGATCGACGGCATCACCGAGGAGATCATGAAGGTGGCGCTGGAGCAGGCCCGCCGCGGCCGCCTGCACATCCTCGGCGAGATGGCCAAGGCCATCACCCGGCCGCGCGCCGAGCTGTCCGAGTACGCGCCGCGCCTGCTGACGATCAAGATCCACCCGGACAAGATCCGCGAGGTGATCGGCAAGGGCGGCTCGACCATCCAGGCCATCACCAAGGAGACCGGCACCCAGATCGACATCCAGGACGACGGCACCGTGGTCATCGCCTCGGTCAATGCCGCCGCGGCCCAGGCGGCCAAGGCGCGCATCGAGCAGATCACCTCCGACGTCGAGCCGGGCCGCATCTACGAGGGCAAGGTCGTCAAGATCATGGACTTCGGCGCCTTCGTCACCATCCTCCCCGGCAAGGACGGCCTGGTCCACGTCTCGCAGATCTCCAGCCAGCGCGTCGAGAAGGTCGGCGACAAGCTGAAGGAAGGCGACGTGGTCAAGGTCAAGGTGCTGGAGGTGGACAAGCAGGGCCGCATCCGCCTGTCGATCAAGGCCGTCGAGGATGGCGAGGGCGTGCCTGCCGCCTGACGCGCGGGCATCGCAGCGGACGACCGGAAAGCGGGCCTGGGGCCCGCTTTCCTTTTGCGCGGTCAGGGCCGGTACCGGAGCAGGAACCGGTACAGCTTCAGCCGCAGGCGCAGCAGCGCCCGGCCAACCCGGCTGCCCAGCTCGACCGCCGCAGGCCGGGCGCGTACCGTCGTGGCATCCGTCGCCGGCACGGGCTGCACGGCAGGCGGGATCGCCTCCGGCACCGGTTGCGGGCTGGCCGTCGTGATGTCGGGCGGCAGCGCGCGTGCGGCCTGTCCGGCCGCGACGGCGCCGGTGCCGACGATGCCGAGCGGCGAGTACCCGGAATAACCCGGGAACACGTCGCCGATGGTGGCCAGACCCATGCGCTTGTCGAGGATCTCCCAGAACACGCGGCGGAAGTCGGTGGTCACCGGGACGTCGCCGAAGTGCGGCGACAGGACCACCGGGTCCAGCCCCGCCCAGGTGCCGTAGAACCGCCGGCCGTTCACCGGTCCCCCGAGCACCAGCAGCGGATTGCCATAGCCGTGGTCGGTGCCCCGGCTGCCGTTCTGCCGCACCCGCCGGCCGAATTCCGACTGCACGACCACCGTCACGCGGGCGATCTCGCCGCCGGCCGCCAGCTCCGCGTAGAACGCGGCGAGGGCGTCGGACAGCTCCGCGATCTTGTTCTGGTAGTAGTGGTGGCCGCTGCCGGCCGTGCCCTGGTTCTCGTGGGTGTCCCAGCCGCCGAGGTCGACGGTGGCGTAGCGCAGGCCGAGGTTGAAGCGGATCGACTGCGCCACCGTCCACAACTGGCGCGCGAAGGTCGAGGTCGGCCAGCCCGCGGGCAGCGTGCCGGTGTAGGGCTGCTGCGCGACGACCCGCAGCGCCGCATCCGCGGCGCGGCCGTAGCGTTCCGTGCGCGTCTGCCCCTGCCAGAGCGCGGCGAGGGTCTCGTTGACCCCCTTGAAGCCGGCCGGATAGCCGTCGCGGCGCGTCTGCCACTGCCAGGGGCCGCTGTTGAGCGCGAAGTCGGTCGGGCTGCCCATGGTCAGCGCCTCCGTCGCCCCGAGCAGGTTGGCGGGGGTGCGGCTGTTCACCGCGAGCGCGGGCATCACGGCCGACGGCACGGCGCCCGATTGCGCCTTCCAGGCGCGGGCGATCCAGCCGGAGCCGTGGCCCTTGCTGCCGGGCGTGCCGAGGTCGAGGTACAGCTGCGCGTCGAAGTGGCTGCGCGTGACCACCGTCTGCATGCCGCAGCAGTGGACGATGGCCAGCCTGCCTTCGGTCCAGATGTCGCGCAGGCCGACGGCCGCCGGGTGCAGCCCGAACCCGGTGGCCGAGCCATTGGCGAGCGTCAACGGCAGTGCGGCGTAGCTCCCGCTGGCCGGGATGGCGAGGTCGGGGCGTGCCTGCTCGTAATGGACGCGGTCGTTGCCCGAGACCGGGACGACGAGGTTGAGCCCGTCGAGGCCGCCACGCAGAAACACGTGGACGATGGTGTCGTAGCCGTTCACCGCGGCATGCGCGGCATCGCCGAACAGGAGCGTGGGCCCGACGGCGCCGAGCGCGGCGGTCGCGCAGCAGCCCTTGAGGAATTCGCGGCGGTCGAGAGCGATGCGGTTCATGGCTGCCCCTCAACGGCTCAGGAACTCGGGCGTCATCATCACCAGCGACACCATGCTGCGCAGGCGCTGGTGGTTGTAATGGCGCTTGAGGTCGTTGATGTTCCAGCTGTCGGTGTCCTCGATCACGTAGGTGGCCGGGTCGCCGTTCTGGGCCATGAACGCGCGCAGCGTGGCGAGCCGTTCCGCGGTGGGCAGGTAGCCGAGGATGCGCCGGCACCAGAAGTCCACCAGGCGGTTCGCGGTCCACTGGTTCGCGGGGATATTGGCGCGCGTGGTCTCGAGGATCGGCAGCAGCTTGCCGTTGCCGCCGGGGCCGTCCGCGTTGGACAGCCAGTTCAGCAGCTTCCAGGTCATCGCGAAGCTGTTCGGGCCGCCCCAGGACTGGCCGTCGTCGGGGTAGCCGTTGGGCGCGGGCCAGTCGTAGGGCTGGTGGCCGGTGAAGCCCAGGCGCCAGTTGAACTCGTCGCTGCGGTCCTCGTCGAGGCGGTATGTCCAGTTGCAGTCGAGTGCGCGCAGGGCCGCGGCCACGGCCTCGAACGGGCGCCTCATCTTCATGCCCCAGCTGTGCTGCGCGACGTCCGAGAGCAGGATGTGGCGCAGCACGCGGCGGATCTGGTCCGGCGCCTGCCAGTTCTGCCGGAAGACCTGCGCGGCGCTGTCCACCAGCGACTGCGGCGGATCGTCGCTGAAGAAGCGGCGGATCAGCTTGCGGCAGATGAACTTCGCCACGCGAGGGTGGCTGGCGAGGCGGTCGAGGATGTCGCGGCCGTCCTGCAGCGCCGGCCGTTCGGGATAGATGAAGGTCCCCAGCACGAACTTCGGGCCGCTGTCGTGCCAATCCGGGCGGTAGACGAAGGTGCCGTCGTCCTCGTTCGGGTATTCCCAGTGGCCGTTCTTCACGGTCCAGCCGGTGAACGCCGCGGCGGTCTCGTAGACGTCGATGTCGGTGTAGCCGATGGGATAGGACGGATCCTCCGGGCACGGCGGCACCTGGAACGGGTCCATGAAGCCTAGGTAGTTCTTGGCGCCGAACGTGTGCAGCTCGAGCAGCTCGCGGGCGAAGTTCTCGTTCGGGCCGGCGCGGGTGTTGGAACGGTTGTCGAGGTAGTAGAGCATCGCCGTGCTCCTGGCGACGTCCTCGAGCATCTGCCGGAAATTGCCGAGGGCGTTCTTCCGGATCACGTCGCGGTCATAGTGGACGTAGACCGGGCAGCAGTCGTAGTCCGTGACCATGACGTTGAAGTGGTCGTGCCAGAACGTCGTCATGACCTCGAACAACTGCCGCTTCGAGTACACCGCGCGCACCAGCGTGGCGCGCTGCACTTCCCAGCCCGGGCGCATGCGGGTGTTGTAGTCGTCCTGGCGCACGTGCTGCGACCACAGCTGGGTCAGCGACTTGCCGAGGGTGGTGTAGCCGGCGGCCGCAAGCCGCTGCTCCACCGCACTGTCGTCGATGGACTCCCAGGCCAGCTGCTGTTCGACGAAGGCGGCCAGGCGCGTGCCGTCGTCCGGTCCGAGCGCTTCGAACGCCTGCAGGTCTGCCCGGGTCACGCCCCAGGTGAGGTTGTTGAGCACGCGCACCGCGAACGGCGGTTTGGGCAGGGTGAGCAGCCGGGCCCGGCTCATGCCGGACATCACCGGCCCGTCGGGGGACGGCGTCTGCGCGGGCCTGTACCGGGGCGGGCCACGGAGCCCGTAGCGCCTGGCGTGCGCGGCCTCCAGGAGGCGCTTGTGGCTTGCCGGGAGCGTCTGGATCATGCGTTGCGGTCCTCGACTTCCCGGATCCCCCGGCTCTAGGGTAGGAAAATCACGGGGAAGGCGGATGTGACCGCCTGCACGGTCCGTTGGCGGCGTCCCGGTCCCCGGGGATCAGATCCAGCCGGTGGCGTAGAACAGCCCGATGACCACGAACACCGCCGCGGTCTTGACCAGGGTGATGGCGAAGACGTCCTTGTAGGCCTGGCGGTGGGTCAGGCCGGTGACCGCCAGCAGGGTGATCACCGCGCCGTTGTGGGGCAGGGTGTCCATGCCGCCGGAGGCCATCGCCGCCACCCGGTGCAGCACTTCCATCGGGATGCCGACGGCCTGGGCGCTGGCGATGAAGCTGTCGGCCATCGCCGCCAGGGCGATGCTCATGCCGCCCGAGGCCGAACCGGTGATGCCGGCCAGCGCGGTCACCGTGACCGCCTCGTTGACCAGAGGGTTGGGGATCGCGCCGAGCGCGTTGGCGACCACGAGGAAGCCGGGCAGGGCGGCGATCACCGCGCCGAACCCGTATTCGGATGCGGTGTTCATCGAGGCCAGCAGGGCTCCGCCGATGGCGCTCTTCGTGCCTTCGGCGAAGCTGGCGACCACCGGCTTCCAGGCGAACAGCACGATGCTGGCGATGCCCACCAGCAGGGCGCCCTGGACCGCCCAGATCGCGGCCACCTTGGACACCTCCTGGACCACCGGCGCGGCGTTGCCGACCACGGAGGGGACGAACTCGTGGGTGGTGCCGTACAGCCGCGGGATCCAGCGCGTGAACAGCAGGTTGCTTGCCCCGACCAGCACCAGCGGCAGGATCGCGACCAGCGGGTTGGCCAGCCGGTCGCCCGCGAACGGTGCCGGCTCGTTGACCAGGGTGGCCGGGTCGCCGTAGCCCTCGCCGGCGCGCAGCGCCGTGCGGCGGCGCCATTCGAGGTAGGCCAGCCCGGCGGCGAGGATGAAGATGCCTCCCAGCGTGCCCAGCACCGGTGCGGCCCAGGCGTTGGTGCCGAAGAACGAGGTCGGGATGATGTTCTGGATCTGCGGCGTGCCCGGCAGCGCGTCCATCGTGAAGGTGAACGCGCCGAGCGCGATGGTGCCCGGGATCAGGCGCTTGGGGATGTCGCCCTGGCGGAACAGCTCGGCCGCGAACGGATAGACCGCGAACACCACCACGAACAGCGAAACGCCGCCGTAGGTCAGCAGCGCGCACACCAGCACGATCGCCAGCATCGCCCGCTGCGCGCCGACCACGCGGATGGTGGCGGCGACGATCGACTTGGAGAAGCCCGAGATCTCGATCAGCTTGCCGAAGACCGCGCCCAGCAGGAACACCGGGAAGTACAGCTTCAGGAACCCGACCATTTTGTCCATGAACAGGCCGGTGAACATCGGCGCGACCAGCGACGGGTCGGTCAGCAGCACCGCGCCCAGCGCGGCCACCGGCGCGAACAGGATCACGCTGTAGCCACGGTAGGCGACGAGCATCAGGAAGCACAGCGCCGCCAGCACGATCACGAAATCCATCCGCAAAGCCTCCCCCGAGCGGCACCGCCGCAGGATTCCGGGGCAGTGTGGGCGGGGTGGCCGGGCCGTCCCATTGTCCGAAGGTACGATGCCGCCCACGCCCCGGCCTCCCTAGTCTTGCCGTCGGGCGGCAACCGTGCCGCATGTACCTGTACGTGCCCGAGGGAGGGGCCTCCAGATGACCCGTGTCCGCATCAAGTACAGCACCCTGAGCCTGGCGATCGCCCTGGCCACGGCCGCGCCCGCAGCCATCGCGCAGCAGGCTGCGCCCGGGGTGAAGGCGACCGAGCTCGATGCCATCCAGGTGACCGCGCGCCGCCGCACCGAATCCATCCAGGACGTGCCGGTGGCGGTCAGCGCCTTCAGCGAGGAGCAGCTGCGCGACCTCCAGGCGACCAGCATCGACGGCCTGCAGGGCGCGGTGCCGAACATGAACATCGTCCAGGGCCGTGGCAGCTCGAACTCGGTCAACGTCTTCATCCGCGGCATCGGCCAGCCGGACGCGCTGCAGACCTTCGACCCGGGCGTCGGCATGTACGTCGACGACGTGTACTACTCGCGCATCAACGGCGCCCTGTTCAGCCTGTTCGACGTCGGCCAGGTCGAAGTGCTGCGTGGTCCGCAGGGCACGCTCTACGGCCGCAACTCGACCGGCGGCGCGATCAAGCTCAACACGAAGAACCCGTTCGACAACCCCGGTGGCGCCGTCGAGCTCATGGTCGGCGAGTTCGGCCGCCGCGACCTCCGCGCCTACATCGGCCACCAGGCGGGCGAGAACGTCGCCTTCAGCGTCGCCGCGGCGTCGCAGAAGATGGACGGCTACGTCAAGGATCCGGACACCGGCATGGAGTACAACGGCGAGGACACCCGGGCGTTCCGCGGCAAGCTGGCGTTCCGCCCGTCCGAATCGCTGTCGGTGACCCTGTCCGCGGACTGGACCCGCCAGGACAACGCCCTGACCCTGGGCCAGCCGACCGCGCCGCTGTACGCGACCGACCTGATGCTCGGCCCGGTGCTGCTGCTGCCGGCGCCCACCGGCAAGTACGACTTCCGCAGCCGCACCTCGTTCGCGCCGGACCAGGGCCAGGAGATGACCCACAGGGGCGTCTCGGCACATGTCGACTGGGACATCAGCAACGCCTGGACCTTCAAGTCGATCACCGCCTGGCGTGCGCTGGAGACCTCGTCCTTCATCGACATCGACGCCTCCGAGTTCGAGCTCGGCGACGTGCTGGTGGCGCTCGACCAGGAGCAGTTCAGCCAGGAGTTCCAGTTCCAGTACGACAACGGCAGCAACGTGCAGGCGGTGTTCGGCCTGTACTACCTGCGCGAGGACGTGCCTTCGTACCAGGAGGCCTATGCCGACGACTTCCTGCTCCTGGGCGGCTTCCCGCTGACCTTCCTGCGCACGATCGACGACGACCTGAGCAACACCACGTACGCCGCGTTCGCGCACGTCAGCTGGGCGTTCGCGCCGACCTGGAACCTGTCGGCCGGCCTGCGCTGGAGCCGGGACAACAAGGACTACTGGCGCACGACCTCGACCTATTCGAACCTGCCGGCGCTCAGCGCCGACCCGCAGGTCGAGTTCACCATCTCCGACAGCTGGAGCGCCTGGACGCCGTCGCTGAGCCTCGAGAAGCACTTCAGCGACCGGGTCATGGGCTATGTCTCGGCCAACCGCGGCTACAAGGCCGGCGGCTTCAACGGCCGCGCCAACTCCGCGGCCGAGATCTCGACCTTCAATCCCGAGTACGTCTGGACCTACGAACTCGGCCTGAAGTCGCAGTCGGCCAATGGCCGCCTGCGTGGCAACGTCGCCGCGTTCCGCAGCAATTACCGCGACTTCCAGGCACGCGTGTCCGAGGTGCAGAACCCGGGCGATCCGGTGCCGACCTTCGCCTTCCCGGTGCTCAATGCCGCCGAGCTGGTGATCGACGGTGTCGAGTTCGAGGGCAGCGCGCTGCTGGGCGACTCGACGCTGCTGAGCGCCCAGCTCGGCTGGATGAACGCCCGCTACGAGCGCTTCGACGACCCGCGCGTGGACGTCGACCCGACCCTGGCGGGCCTGCACGACCACGTGCCGTTCTCGCCGGAGTTCACCGCGCGCCTGGCCCTGCAGCATACCTTCCAGCTGGGCGGCAGGGGCTCGTTGACGCTGGGCGGCGACGTGTCCTATCGCGACGACACCTGGCTGTCGGTGGACAACCGCCCGGGCCTGATGCAGGACGCGTACACCCTGGTCGGCCTGTTCGGGGTGTGGGATTCGCCGCAGTACGCGTGGCAGGTCCGCGCCGGCGTGCGCAACCTGACCGACGAGGTGTACAAGATCGAGGGCCAGGAGTTCTCGAGCATCGGCAACATCCAGACCGCCTACTACGGCATGCCGCGCAACTGGTACCTGTCGGTCCGGTACAACTTCTGAGCCCCGCGGCGACGGGTCGTACGCACGGTTGTGGCGGCGGCGGGCCTCCGGCCCGCCGCCGCTGCGCTATGCTCGCGGCATGATCCGCGGGGCGAAGGCATGACCGGGCGGGGGGACGGGTAACGGTGCTGGGCATCGGGCTGGTCGTCGCCGCGGCGCTGCTGTGGCTGGCGCTGCTGTTCGCCACCGCGGTCTACGCGGAGCGCCATGCCGGTGCGTTCGCCCGGCAGTGGCGGCACGTCTACGCGCTGTCGCTGGCGGTCCACTGCACCTCGTGGACGTTCTACGGCACGGTCACCCAGGCCGCGCGCTACGGCTGGCCGCTGCCACCGACCTTCATCGGCGCGATCCTGTTCTACGCCTTCGGCGTGGCCTTCATGGTCCGGCTGGTGCGGCTGGCGCGCGAGAGCAACGCGACCTCGATCGCGGACCTGATCGCCACCCGGCTGGGCAAGGACCCCTGGCTGGCCGCCACGGTGACGCTGGTGGCGATGCTCGGGCTGGTCCCGTACATCGCCCTGCAATTGCAGGCGATCACGATGAGCTTCTCCACGCTGACCGCCGGCGGCGGGGACACGCCGCCGGTGTGGCGCGACGGCGCGCTCTACGTCGCGCTGGCGATGGCCCTGTTCGCGATGCTGTTCGGCACCCGCCGCGCCAGCGCCGCCGAGCACAACCGCGGGCTGGTGCTCGCGATCGCGTTCGAGTCGCTGTTCAAGCTGGTGGCGATGCTGGCGCTGGGCGTGTTCGTGTGGCTGGCGCTGGACGTCCCCGGGGTCCCGGCGGCGCGGGTGCCGGCCGAACCGGCGACCGGGTTCGTGCCGCTGGTGCTGCTGGGCGCGCTGGCGATGTTCGTGATGCCGCACCAGTTCCACGTCGCCGTGGTCGAGTGCCGCGAGCGGCGCGACGTGAACACCGCGCGCTGGCAGTTCCCGCTCTACCTGCTGCTGATCGCGCTGCCGATGCTGCCGCTGGCGAAGGCGGGCACCGCGCTGCTCGGCGATGCCGTGCCCTCGGACATGTACGCGCTGGCGCTGCCGATGGCGCAGGGCAGCCGGGCGATGGCGCTGCTGGTGTTCCTCGGCGGCCTGAGCGCGGCGACCGGCATGGTGATCGTGGCCACGCTGACGCTGAGCCTGATGATCGGCAACCACTGGTTCGCTCCGTGGCTGCTGCGCGGCGCGTGGTCGCGCGGCGAGGGCGACGACCACCGCGGCGCGCTGCTGCTGCTGCGCCGGGCGGGGATCCTCGCGGTGATGCTGCTGGGCTGGGCCTACGGCCGGCTGATGGGCGACAGCGAGGCGCTGGCCGACGTCGGCGCGGTGTCGTTCTCGGCGCTGGCGACGCTGGCCCCGGCGCTGGCGTTCGCGGTCTGGCGGCCGCAGACGCCGCCGGGCGCGGCCATCGCGGGGGTGCTGGCGGGGTTCGCGACCTGGGCCTGGGCAATGCTGGTGCCGATGACCGCGCAGGTCCTCGACCCGGTGCCGGACTGGATCGTCCAGGGGCCGTTCGGGCTGGCGTGGCTGGCGCCGGATTCGCTGTTCGGCCTGACCGGCTGGAGCCGGCTCGGCCGCGCGGTCGGCGCCAGCCTGTTCACCGGCGTCGCCGCCACGCTGCTGGTCTCGGGCATGCGCAACGCGCCGCTGCGCAGCGAGGCGCGCGGCGCGGACAGGCAGACCCTGCGCAACGCTGGCTGCCGCTTCCTGCCGGCGCACCGCGTGGACGAGCTGCTGCGCGATGCCCCCGCGGCCGGACCGGTGCCCGCCGCGATCGAGGCCCGGCTCGAGCACGAACTGGCGGCGGTGCTGGGCTCGGCCTCGGCGCGGCTGCTGCTGGACGCGGCCCGGCGCGAGGCCGGCGCGGACCTGGAGACCGTGGCCGCGATCGTGGGCGAGGCCTCGCAGGACCTGCGCTTCAACCAGCGCCTGCTGGAAGCCGCGCTCGAGAACATGAGCCAGGGCATCAGCGTCGTGGACAGCGAGCTGCGCCTGGTGGCGTGGAACTCGCGCTACGCCGCGTTGTTCGACTATCCGTCGGGGCTGCTGCGCGTGGGCGTGCCGGTGGAGGAACTGGTGCGCTACAACCTCGGCCGCCAGCTGCCGCCGGGCACCGACGTCGAGGCCCGGGTCGCAAGGCGCGTGCGCCACATGCGTGCCGGCACCCCCTACGTCACCGAGCGCCGCTTCCCGGACGGCAGCGTGGTCGAGATCCGCGGCAACCCGATGCCGGGCGGCGGCTTCGTGGCGACCTTCACCGACGTCACCGCCTTCCGCGACGCCGAGGCCGAGCTCAAGCGGATCAACGAGACCCTGGAGCAGCGCGTGGCCGAGCGCACCGCCAGCCTCGACCAGGCGCGGCGCGAGGCCGAGCGCGCGAACGATGCCAAGAGCCGCTTCCTCGCCGCGGTCGGCCACGACCTGTTGCAGCCGCTGCACGCCGCGCAGCTGTTCACCGACTCGCTGGCGCAGCGCCTGGAGGGTGCCGAGCGCGAGACGCTGATGCAGATCCGCGGCGCGCTCGATTCCACCACCGACCTGCTGACCGGGCTGTTCGACATGTCACGGCTGGAGGCCGGCGGGCTGGTGCCGCAGCCGCGCGACTTCCCGCTGGCGGAGGTGCTGGAGCCTCTGGCATCCGAGTTCTCGGCGCTGGCGGGCGACCGCGGCCTTGCGTTCCGCCACGTCGCCACCTCGGCCTGGACCCACGCCGACCCGCAGCTGGTGCGCCGCGTGCTGCAGAACTTCCTCGCCAACGCGGTGCGCTACACGCAGCGGGGCAGCGTGCTGCTGGGGGTACGCCGCGGCGGCGACGGTGTGCGCATCGAGGTGCACGACACCGGGCCGGGCATCGAACCGGAACAGCAGGCGCTGATCTTCGAGGAGTTCCGGCGCGGCGACGGCGCGCCGGGGCAGGGCCTGGGCCTGGGCCTCGCGATCGCCGACCGCATCGCCAGGCTGATGGACGCGCCGCTCGGGCTGCGCAGCACGCCGGGGCGGGGCACGGTGTTCTCGTTGCGGCTGCCGCGCGTGGCACCGCCCGTGCGCAGCGAGGGTGTGCAGGCCAAGCCCTCGCTGGACCATGCGCGCGTGCTGCTGGTGGACAACGATCCGGGGGCGCTCGAGGCCCTGCGCAGGCTGCTGGAAGGCTGGGGCTGCCGGGTGGACGCGGTGGTGGACGGCGCCGGCGCCGAGGCGGCGCTGGCGCGGCAGCCTGCCACGCTGTGGCTGTTCGACTACCACCTCGACGGCGGCGACACGGGCGTCGCGCTGCGCGCGCGGCTGGCCGCGCGCTTCGGGGCGCGGCCGACGCTGATCCTCAGCGCCGACGTCGGTGCCGAGGTGCGGCGCGCGGTGCTCGACGAGGGACTGTCGCTGCTGCAGAAGCCGGTGCGGCCGCTGGCGCTGAAGTCGGTGCTCGACCGCCTGCTGGCCAGCCGGCCCTAGGCCGCGGCCCGCTACAATCCGCGCTTTCCACCCGGCCCGACCCGCATGCCGTACACGCCCATCGTCGCCACGCTCGGCTACGTGCTGTCGCCCGACCGGCGGCAGGTGCTGATGATCCACCGCAACGCGCGTCCCGGTGACCAGCACCTCGGCAAGTACAACGGCCTGGGCGGCAAGCTCGAGCCCGACGAGGACATCGTCGCCGGCATGCGCCGCGAGATCCGCGAGGAGGCCGGCATCGAATGCGGGGAGATGGTCCTGCGCGGCACGATCAGCTGGCCCGGCTTCGGCCGGAAGGGCGAGGACTGGTTCGGTTTCGTGTTCGTGGTCACGCGGTTCAGCGGCGAACCGTTCGCGTCCAATCCAGAGGGCACGCTGGAATGGGTGGACGTGGACCGCATCCTCGACCTGCCGCTGTGGGAAGGCGACCGCAACTTCCTGCCGCTGGTGTTCGACGACGATCCGCGCCCGTTCCACGGGGTGATGCCGTACCGCGACGGGCGGATGGTGTCCTGGCGCTATTCCCGCGTGTAGGCGCGGGCAGGCGCGTCAGCCACGTGGCGTGGCGGTTTCCGCGAACAGTCCCCCCATCGCGTCGCGCAGCCAGGCCAGCCCCGGTTCGGCGTGGTTGCGCCGGTGCCAGAAGACCTGGGTGACCAGCTCCGGCAGGCGCAGCGGCGGCGGCATCCCTTCCAGCCCGAGCAGGCCGGCGAACTGCGCGGCCAGCTTGCCGGGCACGGTGACCACGCAGTCGGAAGCCGCCACCGCGAAGGGCGCGGCGAGGAAGCTGGCGACCTGGTCGTGTTCCGAGAACCGCACGCCGGCCTTCTCCATGCGCTGACGCGCCTCGAGGTAGGGGCTGGCGAGGTTGCGCACCATCAGGTGCCGCGCCGCGCGCCAGGCAGGCAGGCCCGCGGGCGGGCGGCGCGAGAACGGGTGGCCGCGGCGGAACAGGGTGACCCAGGACTGGCGGAACAGCGGCCGGCGCTGGATGCCATCCGGCAGGTCCACGTAGGGGCCCAGGGCCAGGTCGATGCTCCCGTCCTGCAGGCCACCGCGCAGCGCCGCGCCGGAGGCGTGCGAGACCTCGATGCGCACGCCCGGCGCGTGGCGCATGCAGTGCTCGAGCAGGCGGGGCAGGAAATACACCTCGCCCAGGTCGGTCATGGCCACGACGAAGCGCCGCGCGTCGCGCGCCGGGTTGAAGGAGTCGTGGCGGCCGATCGCCGACTCGAGCCGGGCGATGCCCTCGTCCACGTCGCGGGCGATGCGCTCGGCCAGCCGCGTCGGCTGCATCCGGTTCCCGGCGCGCACCAGCAGCGGGTCGCCGAGCGCCGCGCGCAGCCGCGCCAGCGCGTTGCTCGCCGCCGGCTGCGACATGCCCAGGCGCAGCGCGGTGGCGGAGATGCTCCGCGTCTGCATCAGGTCGCGGAACACCACCAGCAGGTTGAGGTCGAGCTCGCGCAGGCGGCGGGTCATCCGGCAGGCCGGCAGGAATATTCATGAATTGAATAACATATATTTGCCTCATATGCTTGCCGTGATGGATGTGGCGGCCAACAATGGGCCGGTCCAACCTCAGCGAGCAGCCGCCATGACCCAGTCCACGCTGACCGCCACCGGCTACATGACCGGCTTCGCCAACGAATGGGCGACCGAGGCCCTGCCCGGCGCGTTGCCGGTGGGGCGCAATTCCCCGCAGAAGGCGCCCTACGGCCTGTATGCCGAGCAGATCTCGGGTACCGCGTTCACCGCGCCGCGCGCCAGCAACCGCCGCTCGTGGCTGTACCGCATCCGCCCGGCGGCGATGCACGAGCCCTTCGTGCCCGCCAGCCAGCCGCGCTGGCTGAGCCGCTTCGGTGACGTGCCGACCCCGCCCAACCAGCTGCGCTGGAACCCGCATCCCTACGGCGACGAACCGGCCGACTTCGTCGAGGCCATGACCACCCTGGCCGGCAACCACGCCATGGGCATCCACGTGTACGCCGCCAACCGCCCGATGGAAGGCCGCTTCTTCTACAACGCCGACGGCGAGATGCTGGTGGTGCCGCAGGAAGGCCGCCTGCGCTTCGCCACCGAGATGGGCGTGCTCGAGGTCGAGCCGCAGGAGATCGCGGTGATCCCGCGCGGCGTGCGTTTCCGCGTCGAGCTGCCCGATGGCCGCGCGCGCGGCTACGTCTGCGAGAACTACCTGCAGCTGTTCAGGCTGCCGGACCTGGGCGTGATCGGCTCCAACGGCCTGGCCAACCCGCGCGATTTCCAGACCCCGGTGGCCGCGTGGGAGGACGTGGAGGGCGACTTCGAGCTGGTGGCCAAGTTCAACGGCCACTTCTGGAAGGCGCGCATCGACCACTCGCCGCTCGACGTGGTCGCCTGGCACGGCAACTACGCGCCGTACAAGTACGACCTGCGCCGCTTCAACACCATCGGTTCGATCAGCTACGACCACCCCGATCCGTCGATCTTCCTGGTGCTGCAGGCGCCGAGCGACACCCCGGGCGTGGACACCATCGACTTCGTGATCTTCCCGCCGCGCTGGCTGTGCGGCGAGGACACCTTCCGCCCGCCATGGTTCCACCGCAACGTGGCCAGCGAGTTCATGGGCCTGATCCACGGCGTGTACGACGCCAAGACAGAGGGCTTCCTGCCGGGCGGGGCGTCGCTGCACAACTGCATGAGCGGCCACGGCCCCGACGCGGAGACCTTCGAGAAGGCCAGCGCCATGGACACCAGCCGTCCGAACAAGGTGGGCGATACCATGGCCTTCATGTTCGAAAGCCCGTTCATCATCCAGCCCACGCGCCAGGCCCTCGAGTCGCCGCAGCTGCAGCGCGACTACTACCGATGCTGGCAGGGGCTGAAGAAGCACTTCAACCCGGAAAAGGCACCGCGATGACGCTGAAGACCAACGCGACCCACGATCCGGCGCTGCGGAGCTGGGTCGCCTCGGCGAACGAGCCCGGCTGCGACTTCCCGATCCAGAACCTGCCGTTCGGGCGCTACCGCAGGCGCGGCAGCAATGAAGGGTTCCGGATCGGCGTGGCGATCGGCGACCGGATCCTGGACCTGGAAGGCACCGGCCTGTTCGCCGGCGACGACATGAACGCGCTGATGGCGCGCACGCCGGAGGAGTGGTCTGCGCTGCGCGCGGAGCTGTCGCGCGGCCTGGCCGAGGGCAGCCCGCGCCAGCGGGAGTGGAGCCGGCTGCTGCTGCCGCAATCCGGGGCGGAACTGGACGTGCCGTGCCGGATCGGCGACTACACCGACTTCTACACCGGCATCTACCACGCCACCGCCGTCGGCCGGCTGTTCCGCCCGGACAACCCGCTGATGCCGAACTACAAGTGGGTGCCGATCGGCTACCACGGCCGTTCGTCCTCGATCCGCGCCAGCGGCCACGTGTTCCCGCGGCCGCACGGGCAGACGAAGGCGCCGGACGCGGCCACGCCCTCGTTCGGCCCCTGCCGCCGCCTGGACTACGAACTGGAGCTGGGCTTCTTCGTCGGCGGCGGCAACCGGCTGGGCGAGCCCATCCCGATGGCCGGGGCCGAGCGTCACCTGTTCGGCGTGACCCTGCTCAACGACTGGTCGGCGCGCGACATCCAGGCCTGGGAATACCAGCCGCTCGGCCCGTTCCTGGCCAAGAACTTCGTCACTTCGGTCTCGCCGTGGCTGGTGACGATGGAGGCGCTGGCGCCGTTCCGCCGCCCGTTCCGGCGCCCGGAGGGCGACCCCGCGCCGCTGCCGTACCTGGACAGCCCGGAGAACCGCGAGCAGGGCGCTCTGGACATCACCCTCGAGACGCTGATCCTGACCCGGCGCATGGCCGAGGCCGGCATGCCGCCGCACCGGCTGACCCTGGGCAATGCCGCCGAGGCCGCGTACTGGACGCCGGCGCAGCTGGTCGCGCACCACACGGTCAACGGCTGCAACCTGCAGCCCGGCGACCTGCTCGGCTCCGGCACCCTGTCCGGTCCGCTGCCGGAGCAGGCGGGTTCGCTGCTGGAGCTGACCGAGGGCGGGAAGAAGCCCATCGTCCTGCCCAATGGCGAGACCCGCACCTTCCTCGAGGACGGCGACACCGTGATCCTGCGCGGCTGGTGCGAGCGCCCGGGCGCGGTGCGCATCGGCCTGGGCGAGGTGCGTGGCACGGTCGCGGGCTGAGCACGCCGGTTGCATCGATGCGGCGGCCGGCCGGAGATGGCCGGCCGCGGGACGCGCTTGCGCCCGGCCGGGGGAGGCCGGTGTTTTCCACAGATGGTGTGGATGGCCCTGCGCACAATCCTGTGGATAAGCCACGCGGCCCGGGCAACGGCGCGGCCCGCCGGTGGTTTGGCGAAATTTTCGCCGGCGGGTTTCCGGGGTCCCGCGCACGGGTGACGGTGGCGGTGTCCCGGATCGCGCGCGGGCGGGACCTCAATCCCCGGTGAACGCGGCGTGCGGCGAGTAGGCGGTCGGGACGAGGGTGAGCTCCTCGATGTCGCCGACGAACTGCCCGTGCTCACGCGCGGTGTGGCGCTTGATCTCCGCCCACTCGGCGTCGGCCATGAACGCGGCCCAGCGTTCGCGCATCGTGTCCTCGTCGGGCCACTGCAGCAGGTACACGAACCGCAGCCGGCCGTCGGCGTCGCGGCTTTCCCAGGTCGCGACGACGTCGAAACCGTGACGGGCCATGATCCGCATCGCGTGGTCGCGGAAGCGTTCGTGGAAGGCGTCGCGGGTGTCGTCGAAGATCGCGTAGATGCGCAGCTGATGGATCGGCGTGGGCATGCCGGCATCGCCGGCGATGGTGGTCCCGGCCGCCAGCAGCAGCGGCATCAGGACGCAGGCGGCATGCCGGCGGAACATGCGGGTGGAGGCGTGCATGGCAGGGTCTCCGGCGGGGGATGTGCCATGGACCGGGCCCGGGCGGCGGAGGTTCCCGGCCGCGCCTTGCGCGTGTTGGCGGGATGCCGCTCCGCTCAGCCGGAGACGTGGCGCGTCGGGTCGCCGATCTCCAGCTCGCGCAGGATCACGCTGGCCTGGGTGCGGTTGCGCGCGCCGAGCTTCTCGAAGATCACCGACAGGTGTGCCTTGACCGTGCGCTCCTGGATGCCGAGGCGGTCGGCGATCTGCTTGTTGAGCAGGCCTTCGGCGACCAGCGCCAGCACCCGGAACTGCTGCGGGGTGAGGCTGGCCAGGCGCGCGGCCAGTTCGGTGTCGGCGGGCGAGGACTGCGCGCGCGCCACCGCGGCGCGCATGGCCGGCGGCAGCCACTGCTCGCAGGCGAGCACGGCGCGGATCGCCTCGCGCAGCTCGTCGAGCCCGGCACTCTTGGGAATGTAGCCGGCGGCGCCGTAGTCGAGCGCGCGGCGCACGGTCTGCGGATCCTCGTTGGCCGAGACCAGCACCACCGCGACCGCGGGGAACTGGGCGCGGATCGCGGCCAGCCCGGCGAGGCCGTGGTTGCCGGGCATGTGCAGGTCGAGCAGCACCAGGTCGATGTCGTCGCGCGACTCCAGCAGCGACAGCACGCCCTGCAGCGAGTCGGCCTCGCAGGTGTCGATGTCGGCGGCGACCTCCGCGGCCGCGCTGCGCAGCGCGGCGCGGAACAGCGGGTGGTCGTCGGCGATCAGCAGGGTCGGCATCGCGGCAGGTGCTGCGTTTCCGTGGCGACCGGCGTCACCGCCGGGTGGAGGGCCTATTGTGCGGTCCAGCCGCCGTCGATGGGCAGGGCGGTGCCGGTGATGTTGTGCGCCTCGCGGCGGCACAGCCACACCGCCATCGCGCCGATGTCCTCGGGCAGCGACATGCGCAGGCTGGGCTGCTTCTCTGCCAGCAGCGAGCGCACGCCGTCCTCACGGCTGCCGCCGTTGCGGCGGGCTTCGATCTGCGGCTCGATCAGCGGCGTCTCCACCCAGCCCGGGCAGATGCAGTTGACGGTCACGCCGCCGGTATCGCGCGAGCCCACGGCGGCGTATTCCAGCGCCGCGACCTTGCTCAGGCCGACGATGCCGAACTTGCTGGCCACGTAGGGCGCCTTGTCCTTCGAGGCCACCAGGCCGTGCACCGAGGCGATGTTCACCACCCGGCCGTAGCCGCGTTCGGCCATGCCGGGCAGGGCCAGGCGCATGGTGTGGAAGGCGGAGCTGAGGTTGATGGCGATGATGTCGTTCCACTTCTGCACCGGCATCTCGGCCAGCGGCACGGCGTGCTGGATGCCGGCGTTGTTGACCAGCACGTCGAGCGGGCCCCACGCGGCGACCTCGGCCATCATCGCCTCGATCTGCGCGGGGTCGCGCAGGTCGGCGGCGAAGTGGCGGGCATCGGGCGCGCCGGCCTCGCGCACGGCGCGGACGGCGTCGGCGATCTGTTCCGGCGTGCCCAGCCCGTTGACGGCGACGCGTGCGCCATGCGCGCCAAGGGCGCGGGCGATGGCCAGGCCGATGCCGGAGGTGCTGCCCGTGACCAGGGCGGTGCGGCCTTCGAGGAAACGGTCGTTCATGCGCGTGGATCCGTGACCTGCGGGGGAGAGGGGAAACGGTAGCAGGATCGGCCCGCGGGGGCGTGGTACCAAAGTACGATGATGCCGCTCCGGGCGGCTGCTACCTTGCCGGCATGAACACATCCAAGATCGGCAGACTGTGCGCGTCCCTCGCGCTGGCGGGCATCGCCGCCTGCGCCACGGGGGGCGAACCCCGTTCCACCCCGGAGGACCCCGTGTTCACGGAACCCCGTGTCACCGAGCACCGCGACGGCGACGACCTGCTGACCGCAGGTCTGGGCCTCGAGGGTCTGCGCTCGATGGTGCCGCCGCCGTTCGCGGACCCGGAGGCGCCGACCCCGGCGGAACTGCGCCGGCGCGCGATCTGGTCCAACTGGCGTGGCATCGCCGACCTCTCGCCGGAGGGCGGCTACGGCACGTTGTACGGCAGCGCCGCGAAGGTGCCGGGCCGCGAGTTCCACGCCTATGCGACCGTGCCGGGCGCGCGCCATCCGCACCGCGTCCTGCTGCAGTTGCCGGACGGCTTCGATACTTCCCGCCGCTGCGTGGTGGTGGCGCCCGCGTCCGGCTCGCGCGGCGTCTATGGTGCGATCGCGGTGGCCGGCGCCTGGGGCCTGCCGCGCGGCTGCGCCGTCGCCTACACCGACAAGGGCGCGGGCACCGACTATTTCGACCTCGACACCGGGACCGGCACCCGCGCCGACGGCACCCGTGGCGGCGTGGGCACGGATGGGCTCGCGTTCGTGCCCGATGGCATCCCCGAAGGCGCGTCCGGCATCGCCTTCAAGCACGCCCACTCGCGCGACAACCCGGAGGCCGACTGGGGCCTGCACGTGCACCAGGCCGCCGTGTTCGCGCTGCGCATGCTCGACGAGGCGCTGCCCCGGGCCGCGCCGTTCACCTTCGACAACACCCGGATCATCGCCGTCGGCATCTCCAACGGCGGCGGCGCGGTGCTGCGCGCGGCCGAGCTGGAGGGTGACTGGCTGGACGCGGTGGTGGCCGGCGAGCCGAACGTGTACGTGGACGCGCCCGGCGCACGGTCCCTGTACGACTACGCCACCGAGGCGGCGCTGCTGATGCCCTGCGCCCAGCTCCACCTCGAGGGCCTGCCGCAGCCGCCGCTGATGGCCCAGGTCGCCCCGTTCTGGGCGCAGCGCTGCGCCTCGCTCAAGAAGGCCGGCTGGATCGACGGCACGGACACCGCTGCGCAGGCGAAGTCCGCCTACGGGCGCATGCTGGCCGCGGGCTGGACCGAAGGCGCGATCCGTGCCGGCGCGCTGTCCACCGGCTTCGACCTGTGGCGTTCGGTGGCGGCGACCTACGCCTCGGCCTACGGCCGCTACGGTGTCGGCGAGCATCCGTGCGGCTACGCCTTCGCCGCGCTCAACGCGGATTTCACGCCCCGGGCGGCGACGGCGGCCGAACGCGCGTCGTGGTGGAGCGACGGCAGCGGCATCCCGCCGTCGCCGACGCTGGGCGTGGTGGACACGAAGCTGGCGCCGCCGGACTTCACTTTGCCGGGCCTGCTGTGCCTGCGTGCGCTGCATGACGGCGACGACGCGGACGCGAGGCGCGTGCAGGCGGGCGTCGCCGCGACGCGCGCGGGCCTGCCGCGCAAGGGCCTGCCGGTGTTCATCGTCCATGGCGTGGACGACGGCCTGATCCCCGTGGCGTTCAGCAGCGCACCCTACGTCGCCGCGGCGCGGAAGGCGGGGCGCGACGTGCGCTTCTGGCGCGTGCGCAACGCCCAGCACTTCGACGGCTTCCTCGGCCTGCCGGACTACGGTGCGCGCTACCTGCCGCTGCTGCCGTACGTGTACGCGGCGCTCGACCGCGTGGCCGCGCACCTCGAGGAGGGCGTGCCGCTGCCGGGCGACGCCGAGATCGCCACCACCCCGCGCGGCCAGGGCCGGCCGCTGGAGGCTTCGCACCTGGCGATGCCGTGAGACGGGTGGGCGGGGCAAAGCGCGGCCCGGCGCCGGGCTTCGCAGCGGCCCTGCCCCCATCCCGGCCTTCCTCCGTCAACACGGGGGAGTTTCACCCCGGACGTGGATCGCCCGGATGCGTGCGCGCGGGGGCGGACAGATGTCCCACCCCCGCAGCGAGGGGGCGTGCGGGAAATGCCGGCGGGAGAGTCCCGCCGGGTGCGCGGGCGGGGGCGGATCCCGGGATCCGCGGTTCTTCCGCTGTCATCCCGGCGCGGCTTTTGGCACTCTGGTCTCGGATCCCCTTGCCGGAGCCCGCCATGTCGCGCCCACGCCATTTCTCGATGCTGCGCGATTTCCAGCTGGCGGACTGGCTCACCCTGGCCAATGCCGTGTGCGGCACCGGCGCGGTGTTCGCGGCGATGCGGTTCCTGCAGGATGGCGTCGTCCGTGACCTGCTGCTCGGCATGGCGCTGATCCCGCTGGCGTTCGTGTTCGACGCGCTCGACGGCAGGGTCGCGCGCTGGCGCAAGGTGGCATCCACCCTCGGGCGCGAGCTGGACTCGCTGGCGGACGTGATCTCGTTCGGCGTGGCGCCGGCGGCGCTCGGTTACGCCTGCGGCCTGCAGGGCGGCTGGGACTGCGCCGTGCTGGCGTACTTCGTCGCCTGCGGGGTGAGCCGGCTGGCACGCTACAACGTGACCGCCGAGGCCCTGTCCGGGGGTGGCGACACGGTGAAGTATTTCGAGGGCACGCCGATCCCGACCAGCCTGCTGATCGTGGTGCTGCTGGCGGTCGCGGCCTGGCTGGGGCGGATCGGCGGGGACCTCTGGTTCGGCACGGTCCGGATCGGGCCGTGGCTGCTGCACCCGCTGGTGCTGGTGTACGCGCTGTCGGGCTCGCTGATGATCAGCAAGACGCTGCGCATCCCCAAACCCTGAACCGGACACGGCGTGCCGGGTTGCTATGATCCGGCGGCAGGAGGAGAGCCATGGCGGCGGACTTCGGGACACTGGCGAGGCAGTACTGGGAAGCATGGGGCGAGGCGCTGCGGGGATCCGCCGCGGAGCAGCCCGGTGATGCGGCGCGCATGGCCGCCCAGGCGTGGCAGGACATGCTCGGCTGGTGGACGCGACAGGCACCTGGCAATCCCTCGAGCGACGACGTGCTCATGCGCTTCAATCGCCTGGCTGGCGAGTGGTACGCGCGGATGCAGCAGCTCGCCGCGCAGTTCGCCGGCCGCGAGGCCGGCGCGGCCGAGGTGGCCCGGGCCTGGAAGGAAGTGCTGGGCGGTGCCGGCGGCAACGTGTTCGCCGGCCTGCTGGGCAGTATGGACGGCCGCGGGCTGCAGGGATTCGGACGCTGGTACGAGGAGGCGAAGCCGTGGCTGCAGTTCTGGCTGGACGAAGGCCGCGCCTGGCTGCGGATGCCGGCCTTCGGCTTCACCCGCGAGCACCAGGAACGGCTGCAGGCGCTGGCGGCGGCGAACCTGGAATGCCAGGAGGCGACCGCCGCCTTCGACGCGCTGCTGGCGAAGGCTTCCGAGGATGCATTCGCCGCCTTCGAGCGCCTGCTGGAGGCGCGCGGCGAGCAGGGCCGCCCGGTGACCAGCGCGCGCGAGCTGTTCGACCTGTGGGTCGATGCCGCCGAGGAGGCTTATGCCGCAATCGCGCTGTCGAAGGAGTTCCGGACGGCCTACGGCAGGTACGTGGACGCGATGATGCGCCTGCGCGCCGGGGTGCAGAAGGAGGTCGAGCTGGCCTGCGCCACGCTGGGCATGCCCACGCGCACCGAGATGGACGCCGCGCACCGTAAGATCGCAGGGCTCGAGCGCGCGTTGCGGCGGATGCGCGGTGCACCGGGGGATGACGACCCTGTGCGGCGCGCAGGCGACGGCCCCGCGCCCGCTGCCGCGAAATGCGCACGGAAGAAACCGGTTGCGAAGCGCGCTGCCGTGCCCGGGGCCGGGAAGCCCGGCGCGAAGAAGCCCAGGCCGGCACCGGCCAGGGCGGAATCGAAGGAGAAGCGGGCGAAGGCCGCGTCGAAGCCTGCGCCACGCGCGTCGCGCGCCCGTGCTTCCCGGGCGGTGCGGGTGGCGCGGACGCCGGTCCCCGGTTTCGCCAATGCGATCCCGGAAGCGCCGAAACCCCTGCCCAGGGGCAGGCGCCGGGCATAAGCACCAGCCATGCAGGGAGGTGGCGGCATGAACCCGATCCACATCACGCCCGACGAGCTCGCCGGCGAAGTGGCCAGGTTCCAGCAGAAGCTGGCGGCGGGCCTGCGCACGCTGCGTGGCATCGGCGACGTCGGCTTCGGCGCCACCCCGCGCGAGGAGGTCTGGCGCGACGGCAAGGTGGTGCTCTACCGCTTCATCGGGGAACGCGCGCCGACCGCGAAGGTGCCGCTCCTGATCTGCTACGCGCTGGTCAACCGGCCGTACATGGTGGACCTGCAGGCCGACCGCTCGATCGTGAAGGGACTGCTGGAGCGTGGCGAGGACGTCTACATCATCGACTGGGGCTACCCGGACCGCTCCGACCGCTACCTCACCCTCGAGGATTACATCGAGCGCTTCCTCGGCGGCGCGGTGGACCACCTGCGCGAGGCGTACGGGCTGGATGCGATCAACCTGCTCGGCATCTGCCAGGGCGGTGCGTTCTCGCTGTGCTACAGCGCGTTGAACCCGGACAGGGTGCGCAACCTGGTCACCATGGTCACGCCGGTGGACTTCCACACCGGCGACAACATGCTGTCCAACTGGACGCGCGAGATGGACGTGGACCTGTTCGTCGACACGCTCGGCAACGTGCCGGCGGACATGATGAACTTCTGCTACCTCACGCTGAAGCCGTGGCGGCTGTTCGTACAGAAGTACGTCGGCCTGGTGGATATCCTCGACGACCGCAAGGCGGTCGAGGATTTCCTGCGCATGGAGAAATGGATCTTCGACTCGCCGGACCAGGCGGGCGAGGCCTTCCGCCAGTTCATCAAGCAGTTCTACCAGGGCAACGGCTTCGTCAACGGCGGCATCGTGATCGGCGGGCGCGAGGTGGACCTCGGCTTCGTGGACATGCCGGTGCTCAACATCTACGCCGAGCAGGACCACCTGGTGCCACCGGCCGCATCGAAGGCACTGAAGGACCTGGTGGGCAGCGAGGACTATTCCGAACTCTCGTTCCGCAGCGGCCACATCGGCATCTACGTCTCCGGGCGCGCGCAGAAGGAAGTGCCGTCCGCGATCCACGGCTGGCTGGCGAAAAGGAGCCGCTGATGGCTGCCCGTGGCCGCCCTGCTGCGATCCTGCTCGCGGCATGCGTGGCCGCGGCGTGCGCGTGGGCGCAGCCGGCGACGCCGGAGGCGCAGGCCGAGATCGAGGCGCTGATCGCGACGCTTGCCGGATCCGGATGCGAGTTCGAGCGCAACGGCCGCTGGTACGGCGCGGATCGCGCGCAGGAACACCTCCGCCGCAAGCATGAATGGCTGCGCAGGCGCGGCCTGGCGCCGACCGCGGAGCTGTTCATCGAGCGCGCGGCGACGTTCAGCAGCGTGAGCGGCCGGGCGTACCGGGTCCGCTGCCCGCCGGACCTGCGGCCGGAGCCGGCGGCGGACTGGTTCCGCGCACGGCTTGCCGGGATCCGCAGTGGTACGTGACATGCGTTGCGCTAGACTCGGGGGGCAGATGGACGCGAGGGAGCGAGCGACATGAGCCGGCCCGCACTGACCCGGAGCATCAACGACCGCGTCCTCGCCGGCGTCCTCGGCGGCGTCGCCCGGCGGTTCGGCTGGAACTCCACCTGGACCCGGGTCGGCTACGTGCTGTTGTCGGTGCTGTCGGCGGCGTTCCCCGGCATCCTTTTCTACCTGCTGCTCTGGCTGCTGATGCCCGAAGGGGACGAGTGAGCGGGGAGGCCGTGCCGCAACCTCGAGCCGTACGATTGCTGGCGTTGCTGGCAGGGATCGTCTGGACACTGCCGAACACGCTGCCGGGCCTGGTCGCGGGGCTGGCGGGCTTGGCCTTCGGCGCGCGGGTGGGCGTCGGCCCTGAAGCGCCTGCACTGGTGTTCCGGCGTTTCCCGTGGGGGCCGGGCGGGGCGCTCACGCTCGGCAACGTGATCCTGCACACCGGCGAGTCGCTGCAGACCGGATGCCGCACCTACGCGCACCGGGCCGGCCTGTGCGAGGAACCCGAGATCGTGCTCGGCGACCACGAGCGCGCGCACGTCTACCAGTACATGGTGTTGGGGCCGCTGTTCCTGCCGCTGTACTTCCTGTGCGGTGGCATCAGCGTGCGCAACCGCTTCGAGCGCGCTGCGGACCGCTACGCGCTGACCGGGCGCGGCTGGTGGCCCTGGCCGGATCCGGTGCGGACGGCGCGAACAGAAAGCCCGGTCTGACGGGTTTCCCCGTCCGGCCGGGCCTTCCTTGTCGAAGAGATCGCCTTCGGGCTTGTGCCGTTCCGGCTTTTCCTTCGACAGGTCCAGCCTACTGCCGGCATTGTTACCCGCGCGTCAAGAAATCGACCGTCCGTCGGCTGGCGCGTGATGTCGCGCCGCGGCCGGCCGACGCGCCCGCGGGTCACTCCCCGGCCACGGGCCCGCTTTCTTCCGTTTCCACGGTTCTGCCCATTGTTCCTGCGGTGCGACCGCGTTCGACGCGTGCGGCGCCATATGCGGCAGCGGGCGGGCGTTGCGCGATCCAGTCCGCGACCAGTGCGTAGTAGCCGTCCGCCTGGCGCAGGTGGATGCGCGAGCCGTCCGCGGCCGGTTCGTATTCGCGCATGCCGTGGTCCGTGCCGGGGAACACCGCAAGGTCGACCGGTCGCCCACGCGCCTGCAGCGCGCGGATGCGGCGCAGCGTTTCCGTGGGAGGAGCCTCCAGGTCGTCCTCGGCGATCACCCACAGTTGCGGCACGGCCAGGCCTTCCAGGACGGGCAGGGGATCGTGTTCCCAGCTGGTGCCGACGCTGCGCGATGCCGCGACCCTGCGTACCAGCCAGCGCGGCATCCAGGCCGGGATGCCGAGCAGTTCGCCGGAGAACTCGCCGCGGATGTCGGCGAACCATGGCTCGTGCCCATATTTCCTGCGGACGGCGTCCAGTTCGTCGAAGCCGCGGGTGAAGCCCGAGGCCATCAGCATCGCGGTGGCATCGGTGACTTCCCGTGCCTTCGCCAGAACGGCTTCGTCATGTCCCCTGGCGCGGAGGTCGTCCGCAACCTGCTCGCGGTCCTCGGCCAGCGGTCCTTCGGCAAGCCCGTACAACGCCACGACGTAGTCCGCATCCGAGCGCGACGCGGCCAGCGGCGCGACCCAGCCGCCCTGGCTGGCACCGACGTAACCGGCGCGCGGGAAGCCGCCCGGGCGCATGCGGCGGGCGGTTTGCAGCGCGGCGACGGCGTCGCCGGCGAGGGCGTGGAAATCCTGCGTGTACTCGCCACTGGAGCCGCCGGTGCCGCGCTTGTCGTAGACGAACACGGCCACGCCCTGCGCCGGGAGCAGGTACTGCATGGCATCGCCGTCCACGGCAGACGATCTCTCCGAACCATGCACCAGCACGGCGAGCGGTGGGGCCGTGGTGGCATCCGCGGGCAGCACCAGGCGTCCTCGCAGCGACAGGCCGTCGTTCCCGAAGCGGGTCTCCTCGACGACGAGGGGGATGCGGGTGGCCGCCGCAGGCGTGGCATCGCCGGGCGCGAAGGCCACGCCGCCGTCGCATTCCCCGGACACGGCGCGCGCGACGGCGGGGCCGTCATCACGCCAGCCTTCGGTCGCCATGGCTTCCCTGCCGGGCTGTACCGCGCGGAACAGGGATGTCACGGAGAAGGGAAAGCGGGCGCAAAACGAAGCCGGGGCCCCATGGGGCCCCGGCTTCGGGTGCGTTGCATCCTGGTGCCGAAGGTGGGACTCGAACCCACACGCTTTGGGGGCGGCGGATTTTGAGTCCGCTGCGTCTACCAGTTCCGCCACTTCGGCGTGGGCGGGAAGTATAGCCGGAATGCCGGGAGCCGCCCGGGGCTTCAGAAGCCGCCGTAGCGGGCCACGGCCGCGGCGAGCACGAAGACCGCGGCGAGCAGGACCAGCTGCAGCCGCACCAGGCCGCGCACCCGGGCGAGTTCCCCGGGGGTGGGCAGGAAGCCCGGGTCCTCCCGCCAGGCCCTGCGCCAGCGCAGGTAGCGCAGGGTGGGGACGATCGACAGCAGGCCGGCCAGCAGGAACAGCCCGAGCTTGGCGTGGAACCAGGGGTTGTGCAGGTAGAAGTACCAGCTCTTCACGCCGTACAGCACGCGCAGCGCGCCGACGGCGAGCAGGAGCCCGGCGCAAAGGCCGTAGCCGGCGTCGATGCGGGCCAGGCGGCGCGCCACGGTGCCGTCGAACGGCTGGTGCAGCAGCACCGATTCCGCGACCAGCATGGCGACGAGGCCGAAGACCAGGACATGGTGGGCGGCTGCGAGGAGCAGGTCGGCGATCATGGCGGGCGGAGCTGTAGATGGCCGTACGGGCATGCTCGCGCGGGCGTGGCGCGGGCGCAATGACCGGGGTTGCACGTCCGGCCGGGATGCCGGCGCCGGATTGCCGTGTCCATGCCGCCGGTTTTGGGTAACCTGCGCCGGTTCCCAGCGACGGATGCAGACATGGACCGGCGGCAATTCCTCATCGGCTCGATGCTCGCGGCCTGCGCCGCAGGCCTGCCATTCCCGGGAGGGGCGGCCCGGCGCGGCGGACGCCTGCTGCCGGCGCCACTCGGGCGCGGCGACCTGGTGGCGCTGGTCAGCCCCTCGGGTGCGCTCGAGGAACCGTTCGACCTGCAGATCGCGCGGGAAGTGCTCGAGGCGCTCGGCTTCCGGGTCCGGATCGGCCGCCATGCCGCCGGACGCTGGGGCCACCTGGCCGGTGACGACGCGGCGCGCGCCGGGGACCTCAACGCCGCGTTCGCGGACCCGGAGGTCCGCGCCGTGGTCTGCGCGCGTGGCGGGTCGGGGGCGGCGCGGCTGCTGCCGCTGATCGACTACGACGCGATCCGGCGCGACCCGAAGGTACTGCTCGGCTATTCCGACATCACCGCGCTGCACTGCGCGATCCACGCGAAGACCGGCCTGGTCACCTTCCACGGGCCGACCGGCACCAGCCGCTGGAACAGCTTCAACGCCGACCAGTTCCGGCGCGTGTTCCTGGACCGGGAGCTGGTGGAATACCACAACCAGCCCGAGCGCGGCGACGACCTGGTGCCGCGGCGCAACCGCACCATCACCATCACCGGCGGCAGGGCGCGCGGCGAGCTAGTCGGGGGCAACCTCACCGTGCTCACCGCGCTGGCCGGCTCGCCGTACCTGCCGGATTTCCGCGGGAAGATCCTGTTCCTCGAGGACGTGTCGGAAGCGCCTTACAGGATCGATCGCATGTTCAGCACGCTGAAGCTGATGGGCGCGCTCGACCACCTTGCCGGCTTCATCTTCGGCGAGTGCACGGACTGCGATCCCGGCAACGGCTACGGTTCGCTGACCGTGCGCCAGGTCGTGGAGGACTACATCCGGCCGCTGGGCATCCCGGCCTACACTGGCGCGATGATCGGCCACATCCCGCGGCAGTTCATCGTGCCGGTGGGCGGCCTGGTCGAGATGGATGCCGACGCCGGCGGCTTCCGGCTGCTCGAGCCGGTGTTCGCGTAGCCGCGTTCCGTTCCGCGCGCGGGGCAGGACCGCATGCGCAGGCACGTGCTGGTGGCCCTGAAGACCTGGCCGGTGCGCGATGCCATGTCCGCCGGCCACTTCACCAGCATCGAACGGCCGGTGAAGCCGGAAACGCCGTGACCCGGCTCCACGCGGCGGGCCCGATGGCGTATCGTTCCCGCCCCTTCGCAGGAACACGGAGAAACGCAGCATGATCCAGCGCATCGACGCGGGCGACCGCATGTCCGAGGCCGTCATCCACAACGGGGTGGCGTATCTCGCGGGCCAGGTGCCGCTCACGCCGGGTGCCGACATCGGGACCCAGACCCGCGAGGTGCTGGCCGAGATCGACGCGCTGCTGGCGCGCTGTGGTACCGACAAGACCCGGATCCTCCGCGCCCAGGTCTACCTGGCCGACATGGCCGACTTCGAGGGCATGAACCGCGCCTGGGATGCTTGGGTGGTGCCGGGCATGGCGCCGGCGCGCGCGACGGTCGAGTCACGGCTGGCCGATCCGGGCTGGAAGGTGGAGATCGTGGTGACGGCCGCGATGCCGGCCGGCTGATCCGGGCTCCCTGCGCGCCCGACGGAGGACGGGACTTCCGTCATGCGCGCCCGCGACGGGGAGGGTGCAAGACTGCGGCTGGAACCCGACCGGAGCCATGCCATGCGCACCACCCGACGCGACCTGCTCAAGTTCGGCGCGCTCGCCGCCGTTTCCGCCTCCATCCCGGCGACCGCTTCACCGTCCGCGGGTGACGTGGGGCGCGCGGAACGGCCGCTCGACATCCTGATCCTCGGGGGCACCGGCTTCACCGGGCCCTTCCAGGTGCAGTACGCGCTCGCGCGCGGGCACCGGATCACCCTGTTCAACCGCGGCCGGCGGCCGTCCCCGGAGTGGCCGGGGGAGGTGGAGCAGCTGTTTGGCGACCGCAACACCGGCGACCTCGGGTCGCTCAGGGGCCGCAGGTGGGACGTCTGCATCGACAATCCCACCTCGCTGCCTTTCTGGGTACGCGACGCGGGCCGCGTGCTGGCCGGCAACGTCGGCCATTACATCTTCATCTCCACGATCTCGGTCTATGCCGACGGGTCGAAGCCCGGCATCACCGAGGACGCGCCGCTGGCGCAGTACCGCGGGCGCGATCCGATGGTCGAGACCCGCGAGACCCTGCTGGCCGACATCGAGAACCTCTATGGTCCGCTCAAGGCGCTGAGCGAGGCCGAGGCGCGCAAATGGTTCGGCGACCGCGTGACCATCGTCCGCCCGGGCTACATCGTGGGCCCGCGTGACGACACCGACCGCTTCACCTACTGGCCGCACCGGATCGCGCAGGGCGGGGAAGTGCTGGTGCCGGGCGACGGCAGCGATCCGGTGCAGGTCGTCGATGCCCGCGACCTCGCCGAATGGGTGGTCCGCCTGGCCGAGAACGGCACCACCGGCACCTTCAACGCCTGCGGCCCGGACTACGTGCTCGGCACGGACGCGATGGTGCACGGATGCCATGCGGTGACCGGCGGGCCGGTCCGCTTCACCCACGTGCCCGCGGAGTTCCTGGAGCGCCAGGGCGCGCTCGGGGAGTTCCCGATCTGGGTGTCCTCCAGGGCCGGCCCGTACGCGGGTTACGGCGCGGTCAGCAATGCGCGCGCGATCGCGGCGGGGCTGACGTTCCGGCCGTTGGCCACCACCGTCTCCGACCTGCTCGCGTGGTTCCGCGGCCTGCCGGTGGAGCGCCAGGCGAAGCTCAACGCCGGCCCCTCGCGCGAACGGGAGCGCGAGCTACTGGATGCCTGGCGGGCGGCGTCGTCCTGACGCCCCCGGGTGGGGCGCGAGGCCGCGGGCCCCGAGGGCATCGAGCTTGGCCTGGTAGAGGTCGCGGTCGCGGTTGCCGCCCAGACGGATGGCTTCGACCAGGGCGTCGCGCGCCTCCTCGAGGCGTCCAAGCCGGGCGCAGGCGCGGGCCAGCGCATAATGGAAGCGGTGTTCCCCGCCATGCAGGCGGATCGCGCGCCGGTAGTGCTGCACCGCCATGGCGAAGTCGCCGGCGTTTTCCGCTTCCGTCCCCTTCACGAAGTGGTGGAAGGGGTTGTTGCGCAGCACCGATTCGATGCGCCGGTGCAGCTTGCCGGCCTTGGCGGTCATGCCGCGGCGCTCGTAGACCCGCGCGAGGTTGAACAGGGCACCGGTGTGCCTCGGGTCGATGTCGAGGGCACGGGTGTAGGCGGCCTCGGCGGCGGCCGCGTCGCCATTGCGCAGGTGGATGACGCCGGCGTTGTTCCAGATGTCGGCGAACCCGGGGGCCAGTTCCAGGGCACGCTCGATGTACGGCCGTGCGGCTTTGATGTCGCCGGCCATGACCTGCTCCATCGCGCGGTTGCTGTAGTACAGCGCGATCAGCTGTTCATCCGGCAGCTTCGTCGGCAGGGTGCGTGCCAGCACCACGTCCGATGCAACGTCCACGGTGTAGAGGCTCTGGTGGATGCGGATGCCGAGGTTGACGTGGTTGCTCTGGACCACGTTGCTGTCCTGCTGGTGCCAGCTCAGGACTTCGTCGATGTACTGCGCATAGGCATCCAGCCCCGCTTCCCTGGCCAGTGCCAGGGTGAGCAGGGTGAAGCCGAGGCAGTTCGCCTTGCGGGTACGCCAGGACTCCTCGACGGTGTGGGTGGCATCGGCGTCATAGCCCATGCCCAGCCCGTCTTCGCCGAAGACGAAGGACATCATCAGTTCCAGCCTGCGGTGGGGCGTGCTGCCCCGCGACACCACCGCCTCGTGGAACCAGGCGCGCAGTTCCGGCGGGATGGCAAGGATGTCGCCCGGCCCGGGGATCGCATCCACGTGCGCGGGGATGACGTGTACGGCTACGGCCGGGGGAGTTTCCGGGGAGAGTCCGGGCGCCGGGGGGGTGCCTCCGGCCGCCAGCGCTGCCGCCAGGGCCCAGGTGATCATGACGTGCCCTCCAGGAACTTGCGGGGCACGTCCAGCCTAGTACCGTCTTCTTCCCGGTGCCAGTGCATGGATGTGCGCGGATTGGCTTTTCGCGCGGCCATTCAGGATGAACGCTGGTATCCTGACCGCGGACACGTCAGGAGGATCGGTGGATGGCGACCGGCTGGGCCGGTGACGGCGCGGTGCACGAACAGATCGACGCGACGGTGAAGGACGCGATCGAACGCGCGCGCAGCCGCCTGCCGTCGGGGCCGTCGCTGACGCATTGCGAGGAGTGCGACGCGCCGATCCCGGAGGCGCGGCGCAGGGCCATGCCCGGCGTGCGGCTCTGCATCGCCTGCCAGGAAGCGCGTGAACGGGAAGACGCGCCGTTCACCGGCTACAACCGCCGCGGCAGCAAGGACAGCCAGCTGCGCTGAATGCGCGGCGGCGGGAAGGCGGGCATGGCACGGGCGGGCGACGGCTGGCGCGGATGGCTGGCACGGTGGCTGGGCACCGCAGGCCAGCGCGCGCGGGGCGCATGGATCGAGCGTGGCTGGCGCGTCACCGAGCTGAAGTTCACCGGCAACGTCACCCAGAGCCGGATGCGCACGTGGCGGCCGTTCCACCTGCTGGTGCCGTACACGCGCACGATGATGGCCGCGCTGCTGTGGCGGCCGGAGGCGCGGCTGGCCTGCATGGTCGGTCTGGGCGGGGGCTCGCAGGCCAAGTTCTGCCACCGTTACCTGCCTTCGCTGCGGTTGGAGGTGGTCGAGAGCGAGGCGGAGGTGATCGCGATGCGGCGTCGCTTCCGCATTCCGGACGACGATGAACGCCTGCAGGTCTTCCACGCCGACGGCGCGGGCTTCCTGCGTGAACGGCGCGGGCGCTACGAGGTGCTGCTGGTGGATGCCTACGACCCGCATGGCATCCCGCCCGCGCTGTCCACCCAGCGCTGGTACGACGACTGCCGCGACGCGCTCGCGGATGGCGGGGTGATGGCGACCAACCTGTTCGACACCGATGTCGGGAAACACGTCGAACGGCTGCGGCGCAGCTTCGGCCGCCGCCGGGTGCTGGTGCTGAAGGAACCGGGGATGAGCAACCACGTCGCCTTCGCCTGGCGGGGGGATCCGTTCGGCGCACGCGGTGTGGACGAAGCGATGGCCGCGCTGCCGGCCGGGTTCCGCCGCCAGCTCGCGCCGGAACTGGCGCGCGTGGCCGAAGCGCTGCGGGGGGCGGGGTGAGCGGCATCCCGGGTCCCGGCGGGCAGATGGCGCTGGCGGGATTCGCGCCGCAGGCGCGGACCGACCGCCTGTTCTTCGCGCTGTTCCCCGACCGGGAGACGGCGTCGCGCATCGCCGGGCTGGCCGCGGATCTGCGCGCGCGCCACGGCCTGTCGGGACGGCTGATCCCGCGCGAGCGGCTGCACGTGACCCTGCATTTCCTGGGCGACCATCCGGGGCTGGACCCGGCGCTGCTCGATGCCGCCCGCGCCGCGGCCGCGCGGGTCGAGATGGCGGCCTTCGACATCGCCTTCGACCAGGTTGGCAGCTTCGGCGGCCAGCGCCGCGACAAACCCTGCGTGCTGCGCATGGCCGACGGGGACGCGCCCGTGCACGAGCTGTGGCGACGGCTGGGCGGGTCGCTGCGCCGGGAGGGGCTGGGCCGCCTGCTGGAACAACGGAGCTTCACGCCGCACCTGACCGTGCTCTACGACCGCCAGGCGGTGCCGTTGCAAGCGGCCGGTCCGGTCGGCTGGCGGGTGCGGGACTTCCGGCTGGTGCACAGCACGGTCGGCAGGCCCGCCTACCGCTGCATCGGAGGGTGGAAGCTGGCGTCCTGAGCCGCACGGCCGGCGCTTGTCATCGGCACCGATCCCCGCCAAAGTCTGGGGCTTCGACACCGGATGGGGAAATCGGCAATGCATCGGATCCTGTCGTGGATGCTGGCGGGCTGCCTGCTGCTCGTCGCCGGCGCGGTCTCGGCGAACGGTGGCATGACGCTCGAGCAGCTGGCGCAGGTGCGCAACGTGTCGCAGGCGCTGCTGTCGCCGGACGGCAGCCGGGTGGCCTACACCCTGGTGGTGCCGCGCGGGATCGGCGTGGACGAGGACGGGCCGGCGTGGAGCGAACTGCGCATCGTCGACCGCAACGGCAACGACCGCGGCTACGTCACCGGCAAGGTGAACGTGTCCGGGTTGGCCTGGATGCCGGGCGGGCGCGAACTGGCCTACCTGGCGAAGCGCCAGGGCGACGAGCACCGTGCGCTGTACCGGATCCCGGTCGATGGCGGCGAGTCGCGGGTCATGGCGAGGCTGGGGTCCGACATCACCACCTTCAGCCTGTCCCCCGACGGGCGCCGCGCCGCCCTGCTGGCCATGGCGCCGGAGAGCGAGGAGGTCCGCGCGCTGAAGAAGATGGGCTTCAGCCAGAAGGTGTACGAGGAGGACTGGCGTCCGGTGCAGCTGTGGCTTGCGGACCTGCACGAGGGCGCGGGCGAGCCGAAGCCGGTGCCGGTGGAGGGCAGCGTGCAGGCGGTGGCGTGGAGTCCCGCCGGCGACCGGCTCGCGTTGCTGGTGGCGCCCCGGCAGCTGACCGACGACACGCTGGTGTTCACCCGCGTGCGCATCATCGGCCTCGACGGCAAGGTGCTCGGCAGGGTGGACAACCCGGGCAAGGTGTCGGGGCTGTCGTGGAGCCCGGACGGCGCGTACCTGGCCTTCATCTCCGCCGAAGACGAGCACGACGCGCAGCAGGGCCGGCTGTTCGTGGTCGGCCGGGACGGCGGCGCCTGGCGCGACCTGCTGCCGGGCCTGGAGGGCCACGTCAGCGACATCGAGTGGCGCGACCCGGGGACGCTGCTGTTCGTCAGCCAGGAGGGCGTGTGGACGCGGCTCGGCGAGGTGTCGGTGGAGGGTGGCAGCCAGCGCACGCTGCTGGCGCCGGAAGGCCCGGTCTACCAGGACGTCTCGCTGTCCGCGCAGGGCGACATCGCCTTCGCCGGCAGCACGCCCGCGCATCCGGCCGAGGTCTTCCTGCTGCCTTCGGGCGGCGGCGCGCCGGAGCGGCTGACCGACAGCAACCCGTGGCTGAAGGACGTGCGCCTGGCGAGGCAGGAGGTGATCCGCTACCGCGCGCGCGACGGCCTCGAACTCGAGGGCATGCTCGTGCACCCGCTGGAGCGCCGCGGCAACGCCCGCGTGCCGCTGATCTTGGTGGTGCACGGCGGGCCGGAGTCGCATTTCTCCAACGGATGGCTGAGCGGCTACGCGCAGCCGGCGCAGGTCGCCGCGGCCCGGGGCTACGCGGTGTTCTTCCCCAACTACCGCAGCAGCACCGGGCGCGGCGTGGCGTTCTCGAAGCTTGGCTTCGGCAGGCCGGGGATGGAGGAGTTCGACGACGTGGTGGATGGCGTGGACCATCTCGTCGCCACCGGGCTGGTGGACGCGAAGAAGGTCGGCATCACCGGCGGTTCCTACGGCGGCTACGCCAGCGCATGGGGCGCGACGTACTACAGCGACCGCTTCGCCGCGGCGGTGATGTTCGTCGGCATTTCCGACCAGGCCAGCCTGGTCACCACCGGCGACATCCCGTGGGAGCAGTACCTGGTGCACATGGGGACCTGGCCGTGGGAGGACCCGGAGCTGTTCCGCAAGGCCAGCCCGGTCACCTACGCGAAGCAGTCGAAGACGCCGACCCTGATCCTGCACGGCGAGGCCGACCCGCGCGTGCCGCCGATGCAGTCGTACATGTTCTACCGCTACCTCAGGCTGGCCGGGCAGGCGCCGGTGCGTCTGGTGCTGTACCCGGGCGAGGGCCACGGCAACGCGCGCACCGCCTCGCGCTACGACTACTCGCTGCGGCTGATGCAGTGGATGGACCACTATCTCAGGGGCCCGGGCGGCGAGCCGCCGCCGTACCGCATCGAATACACGCTTCCGGCGAAGAAGGACGGGAAGAAGAAGCCATGACGCCGAAGGGTGGAAGCGCATGAACGTTGACGCCGTCACCGCGGTACCCGCGGGCGCGGCCGCGCGAGACAAGCGGCGCGTGCTGTTCGCGAGCCTGGTGGGCACCACCATCGAGTTCTTCGACTTCTACATCTACGCCACCGCGGCGGTGCTGGTGTTCCCGCACCTGTTCTTCCCGGCGGGCGATCCGGTCTCGGCCACACTGCAGTCGTTCGCCACCTTCGCCCTGGCGTTCATCGCGCGGCCGTTCGGCTCGGCGCTGTTCGGCCACTTCGGCGACCGGATCGGGCGCAAGGCGACTCTGGTGGCCGCACTGCTGACGATGGGCATCTCCACGGTGGTCATCGGCCTGCTGCCGACGTACGCGCAGATCGGCATCCTCGCGCCGCTGCTGCTGGCGCTGTGCCGGCTGGGGCAGGGCGTGGGCCTGGGTGGCGAGTGGGGCGGCGCGGTGCTGCTGGCCACCGAGAACGCGCCGCCCGGCAAGCGTGCCTGGTACGGCATGTTCCCGCAGCTCGGCGCGCCGATCGGCTTCCTGCTGTCCTCGGGCGTGTTCCTACTGCTGACCCGCTTCATGGACGACGCCACGTTCCTGGCATGGGGCTGGCGCGTGCCGTTCCTGGCCAGCGCGGTGCTGGTCGCGGTCGGGCTGTGGGTGCGGCTGCGCATCGCCGAGACGCCGGAATTCCAGCGCGCCATCGAGCGCGAGGAGCGGGTGAAGGTGCCGATGCTGGTGGTGCTGCGCGACCACCCGTTCGCGCTGGTGACGGGTACCATCGCGCTGGTGGCGACGTTCGTGCTGTTCTACCTGATGACCGTGTTCGCGCTGAGCTGGGGCACCTCGAAGCTCGGCTACCCGCGCGAGCATTTCCTGTGGCTGCAGATGGTGGGCGTGCTGTTCTTCGCCTTCACCATCCCGCTGGCGGCGCTGTACGCCGACCGCTTCGGCCGGCGCAACGCGATGATCGTGGCCACGGCGGCGATCATCGCCTTCGGCTTCGCGTTCGCGCCGCTGCTGGCGTCCGGCAGCAGTGCCGGGGTGCTGCTGTTCCTCGCCCTGGGCCTGGGCCTGATGGGCCTGACCTACGGGCCATGCGGCACCATCCTGGCGGAGATGTTCCCGACAGCGGTGCGTTACACCGGCGCATCGCTGGCGTTCAACGCCGCGGGCATCCTCGGCGCCTCGCCGGCGCCGTACATCGCCACCCGGCTGGGCGAGCGCTACGGCCTGCACGCGGTGGGCTGGTACCTGTCGGCGATGGCGCTGCTGACCCTGCTGGCGCTGCTCGCGGTCCGCGTGCGGTCGCAGAGGGAGGCCCAGGCATGAAGGGGGGCATGGCCTTCGGCATCGTTCTGGCGGTCGTGATCGGCGCGCTGCTGCCGCTGCAGGCGCTGATCAACGCCCGGCTCGGCTCGCTCACCAACGGCCCGCTGTACGCCGCGTTCGTCTCGTTCCTGGTCGGCACGACGCTGCTGGCCGCGGTACTGCTGGCCACGCGCACGCCGCTGCTGCCATCGTCCGGCGTGGCCTCGCTGCCGGCATGGATCTGGCTCGGCGGTGCCATCGGCGCGCTGTACGTGTTCGCGGCCACGAAGCTGGTGCCGGGGCTGGGGGCCGCGGCGCTGATCTGCCTGGTGGTGCTGGGGCAGGTGACCGGCTCGCTGCTGCTCGACCATTACGGCGTACTCGGCGCGAAGCGCCCGGTGGACGCGATGCGCGTCATCGGCGCGGTGCTGGTGATCGCCGGCGTGGCGCTGGTGGTGCGGCCGTGGCAGGCGCGGTGACCCGCTGATGGACGGCCTGCCGTTCCCGCTGCCGGAGGGCATGCTGGCGGAGCTGCAGGCCGCGTACGCCACGCCGCCGCGCGCCTACCATGATTTCGGCCACGTCCGCGAGGTGCTGCGGCACTACGCGGACGTGGCGGCCGGGCCGGGCTGGCACCGTCCGGCCGAGGTCGCGCTGGCGATCCTCTACCACGACGCCATCTACGTGGCCGGCCGCGGCGACAACGAGGAACGCTCGGCGGCGCTGGCCGCCGGGCGCATCCCGCACTGGCTGCCCGACGCGGGCATCGACCTCGCCCGCGTGGTGGAGCTGATCCGCTTCACCGCCCGGCACGGCTCGTTCGAACCGGGGGATTTCCCGGCGGACGCGGACGGCGACGACACCCGGCACTTCCTCGACTGCGACATGGCGATCCTCGGCGCGGCGCCGGAGGTGTTCGATGCCTACGACCGCGGCATCGCCGCCGAGTACCGCGGCCACGTGCCGGGCTGGCTGTTCCGCATGCGCCGCCGCGCCTTCCTGAAGGGCCTGCTGGCGAAGGAGCGGATCTTCCTCAGCGGCGAGTTCCACGCCCGCTATGACGCCGCGGCACGTGCCAACCTGCGCCGCGCGGTCAGCGCGAAGCGCTGAGCTATCATCGGCCCATGCCGGTACGACTGCTCGACCTGCGCCACGTGCCCGACGACGAGGCGGACGACGTGCGCCGCCTGCTCGACGCCAACGGCATCGACTGGTACGAGACCCCGCCGGGCCTGTTCGGGATTTCCGCCGGCGGCGTCTGGATCCGCGACGGGGGCGATGTCGCGCAGGCCCGCCGGCTGCTCGACGGGTACCAGGCCGAACGCCGGAGGCGGGCGCGCGCGGAGCGCGAGCGCGAACTGCGCGAGGGTACAGCGGAAACCTTCGCGGACATCGTGCGCACGCGGCCACTGGCCGTGCTGCTGGCACTGCTCGCGGTCGCCGGGCTGCTGGTGCTCATGGCCTGGCCCTTCTTCCTGCTGCGGTGACCGGCGCGATGGGGGCGGCGCGCCAGGCGGGACTGGTCCGCGGCATCGGCCGCGGCAGCATGGTGGCGCTGTTCGTCAACGCGGTGGTGGGCGCGGGGATCTTCGGCCTGCCGTCGCGCGTGCACGCACTGCTCGGTCCGTACGCGCTGCTGGCGTACATCGCCTGTGCGGTGCTGGTGCTGCTGGTGGTGCTCTGCTTCGCCGAGGTGGGCAGCCGCTTCGAGGACACCGGCGGTCCATACCTCTACGCCCATGCCGCGTTCGGCCCCGTGGCCGGCTTCCAGGTGGGCTGGCTGGTGTGGCTGACGCGCGTGACCGCGTTCGCCGCGCTGTGCAACCTGCTGGTCGATTACCTCGCGCACCCGTGGCCGCTGCTGGCACAGGCGCCTTGGCGCGCGCTGCTGGCGGTGCTGGTGACGCTCGTGCTCGCATGGGTCAACTTCCGCGGCGTGCGCACCGCGGCGGCCGTTGCCAATGCCTTCACCATCGGCAAGCTGGTGCCACTGCTGCTGTTCGTCGCCGCCGGGCTGTTCTTCGTCGACCCTGGCAACCTCGCGCCGGCTTCCGTGCCCGCGCCTGCCGATTTCTCCGCCGCGGTGCTGCTGCTGGTGTTCGCCTTCACCGGGTTCGAGACCGCGACCGTGCCGGCCGGCGAGGTGCGTGACCCGAAGCGTACCCTGCCGTTCGCGATCCTGGCGTCGATGGCGCTGGTCGTGCCGCTGTACCTGCTGATCCAGTTCGTGTGCGCGGGCACGCTGCCGGACCTGGCGGCATCGGACACGCCGCTGGCGGACGCCGCCGGGCACTTCGCGGGCCGGGCCGGTGCCGCGGTCATCGTGGCGGGCGCCGTGGTGTCGATCGGCGGGACCCTCAACGGCCTGGTGCTGGCGGCGCCACGGCTGCTCTACGGCATGGCCGAGCGCGGACAGTTGCCGCGTGCCTTCGCCGCGGTCCATCCGCGATACCGCACCCCGCACGTGGCGATCGCGGCCACGGTGCTTTGCATGCTGCTGCTGACGCTGTGGGGCTCGTTCCTGGCCGCGGTCGCGCTGAGCACCATCACCCGGCTGCTCGCCTACGCGGCCACCTGCGCGGCGGTGCCGGTGCTGCGGCGGCGCGTGGACGGGGAGGCCGGGCCGGCCGCGTTCCGCGCGCCCGCGGGTCCCTGGGTGGCCTGCGCGGCCCTGCTGCTGATCGCCTGGCTGCTCGCGCATGCCGGCATGCGCGAACTGCGCGACGTGGCCGTGGCGATGCTGGCCGGTGCGCTGCTGATGTGGCTGGCGCGCGGCCGCGGAGGTCCGGCATAGAATGGCCACATGAGCCGTCAGCCCGGGATCCACCGTTTCCGCGCATCCGCCGCCGGTGCCGTGCCGGAGCACGCGGCATGAGCTGGCTCGGCCTGCTGCTGCTGGTGCTGTGCGCCTGGCTTGCCTACAAGCTGGTGGGCGCGTTGTTGAAACTGGCAATGTTCCTGCTGGCCCTGGTCGGCGCGTACTGGTTCCTCGCGCCGTACTTCGGCTGGCCGACGGTGCCGGAGCTGCTTTACGCGTTCGGCCCGGACCTCGGCGGCGCGCGCATCGGGGAGCTTGCCGATCCCGCGGAGCTTGCCAGGCGTGCGGCCAGCCATGTGGTGGACGGCGTCATGGACCACGTGGGAGACCTCCTGCCCGGCGATGCGCCGGGGCAGGTCGACCGGTTCCCGGAGCCGTTGCCGGAGCCGCCGGCAGCGGAGGGTGGCGTGGACGCGGGGGCCGAAGTGGAGGGGGAGCCGCTCCGCTAGGGTTCGTCGTGGCCCGGGAAACCCGCCGCGCGCAATGCCTTCGCGGTTTCCGCGTCTGCGGGGAAGAACGATTCGATCGCAAGCTCCGACAGCGTCACCTCGACCGGCGTGCCGAACACCGTGGTGGTGCTGAGGAACGACAGTTCGCCGGATTCCGTGCGCAGCCGCAGGGGCAGCACGACCGCGTTCGGGTCGGGCTCTTCCATGTGCTCCGGCGCCGGGTAGGCGGCCAGTTCCGCGTGCAGGGCCTCGAGCTCCGGATCGCCGGTGGCCTCGATCTGGTGCCGCAGGCGGTGCAGCAGGTGCGCGCGCCACTGCCCGAGGTTGGCGATGCGCGGTGCCACGCCTTCCGGGTGCAGGCTCAGCCGCAGGACGTTGACCGGCGGTTTCATCAGCGCGGGGGAGACGCCCTGCAGCAGCGGGGGCAGGGCACGGTTCGCGGCCTGCAGGTTCCAGTGGCGGTCCACTGCCAGCGCCGGGTAGGGTTCATGGCCGCGCAGCACGAGTTCGATGGCCTGGCGGGCTTCCTCCAGCGATGGATCGTCGATCCGGCGTTCGCTGTACACCGGGGCGTAGCCGGCGGCGACGAACAGCGTGTTGCGTTCGCGCAGCGGCACGTCGAGGCGGTCCGACAGGCGCAGCAGCATGGCGCGGCTCGGCAGCGAGCGGCCGGTCTCGATGAAGCTCAGGTGCCGGGGCGAGATGTCGGCCAGCATGGCGAGGTCGAGCTGGGAGAGGCGGCGGCGCTGGCGCCATTCGCGCAGCTGTTCGCCGACGGGGCGCGGGCGGATGCTGTTCATGGCGGCCACCTTAGCAGCCCGGGGGACGGGGCGGCATTACGTGCCAGGTAATCGCCCCGGCGACGCGGGCCACCGAAGATGGCGGGGCATTCCGGACCAACAGGAGCCAGGCCATGAACCTTCGCACGATGATCTCCCATCCCCGATTCCTGCCGCGCCTGCTGTGCGTGGACGCGCTCGCCAGCGGCGCCACCGCGGTGCTGCTGCTTGCCGCAGCCGACGTCCTTTCGCCCTGGCTGGGCCTGCCCGCGGGGCTGTTGCGCGGGGCGGGCATCGTCCTGGTCCCGTTCGTGCTCTGGCTGCTCGCATTGTCCCGCCAGCCCGCGCCTTCGGGTCCGGCGATGTCCGTGGTGGTGGCGATCAACCTCGCATGGGTGGCGGGCAGCGTCTGGGTCGCCTTCGGGGGAACCTGGAAGCCGGGAACCCTGGGCATCGCCTTCGTCTGCGCGCAGGCGCTGGTGGTACTGGCCTTCGCCGAACTGGGCTGGTCCGGCCTGCGTGCCTCGCGTGCCCCGCGCGCCGCGAATGCCTGAGCCGTGGCGCGGCGCTCAGGTCCCGAACTCGCGCGAAGGCAGGACGATGCGCCGGTTCGGGCGGCCGACCAGGTCGAGGAAATTGTTGAACACCGCGTCCGCCTGCGCCTGCATGGCCGCGATGTGGAGCAGGGTGTCGGTGCGGATCACGGCCTCGTCTCGCGAGCCGGACAGCATCTCGAGTTCCGCCCGGTAGGCGGGATTGGCCAGCCAACGTTCGATCAGCGGCTGGTCCATCTCGAGGTGGAACTGGAAGCCGTAGGCCTTGTCGCCCCAGCGGAAGGCCTGCTGCTCGCACACTTCCCCGGTGGCGAGCTGCACGGCACTGGCCGGGATCTCGAAGTGCCGGCTGTGCCACTGGAACACCTGCGACTCTTCGCCCAGTGGTGACAGCACCGGGTCGGCGCGGCCGGCGCCGGTGGTGCGCAGCCGGTACCAGCCGATCTCCGGCTCCCGGTGGCGCTTCACCGGTGCGCCGAGCACATGCGCCAGAAGCTGCGCGCCGAGGCAGATGCCCAGCACCGGCCTGCCCAGGGCGAGCATGCGCTCGATCGCGCGCAGTTCGGTGCGCAGGTGCGGGCGCAGTGACTGGTCCTCGACGTTCATCGGGCCGCCGAGCACGATGAGTCCCTGGTAGCGGTCCACGTCGGGCTGTGCGTCCGGATCGCGCTCGAAGTTCACGAAGCGGATGCGGTGTCCGCGCCGGCGGATGAGCGGGTCGAGCGTGCCGAGCGGTTCGGCGGCAACGTGCTGGAACACCATGATGCGGGGCATGGCGCGATTCTAGGAACGGGACCGCCGCGGGAGGAACAGATGGTTTCGCCTGCGACGGTCGCCGGCGTTCCGGCTGGCCGGTACCGGGGATGCGGCCACCCGGGTCACGCCACGGAACGGAACACCAGGTTGCGACCGTGGCGCTTGGCCTCGAGCAACGCCGCGTCCGCGCGTTCCACCGCCTGTTCGAGCGGCTCGTCGGGCCTGCAGGCGGCCACGCCGCAACTGATGCTGGTGGCCACCGGGCCGGGCAGCGCGGCCACCGCGGCACGGATGCGCTCGGCCACGGCGTAGGCGGTGTCCATGGTCGCCCCGGGCAGCAGCACCAGGAATTCCTCGCCGCCCACGCGGGCGACGGGCACGCCTTCGTGGCAATGTCCACGCAGCACGTCGGCCACCATGCGCAGCAACTGGTCGCCCACGGCGTGGCCGTGGGTGTCGTTGGCCAGCTTGAAGTGGTCCAGGTCGAGGTAGATCACGGCCACCGGGCGTCCCTCGCGCCTGGCCCGCTCGCAGGCGCGCGGGGCCTGCGTTTCCCAGCCCTCGCGGTTGAGCAGGCCGGTCAGCGAGTCGGTGTGGATGCGCGCCAGCAGGCGCTTGCGCAGCTGGAAGACGTCCAGGGCGGTATCCAGCCAGACGCGGCGGTGACCAAGGCCGATGACGACCCCGACCAGCACGAAGCAGCCGTAGGCGACGAACATCGTGATGTCCGCCTGCAGGACGGCCAGCATCACGAAAAGCGGGCCGCAGAACGCGAGGATCACCGCGGTCGCGGTGGCCCGGTGCAGGGCGAAGGGCAGGATGATGATCGTGGTCAGCACCGCCGCCACGTGGGTCAGGCTGATGCGTGCCGGCTCGGTGAGCGTGGTCATCGCGATGCCTGAGCTGAAGATGCAGGCATAGACCACCAGGGCGACTTCGCGCCACAGGGAGGGCAGGCGGGCGCGCATCGCCATCGCGGTGCCGGAGAGCAGCGCGAACAGCCACAGGCGCCTGGGCAGGGTTTCCAGGGCCTGTGCCGGGGAGATGGCGTAGTCCCGGGCCCAGCCGATCACGAACAGCAGCGGCATGCCGAAGGTCAGGGCGGTGCGGCTGGGGGCCGTGTTGCGGTAGGCGTACCGGAAGAAGCGGAGCCGCTCCTCGCGGGACAGCCCGGCGACCTTGCCGTCCAGAATCCGCTTCCAGTCCTTGGCCATGCTGACTCCCCCCATCTCCACGGCCGTGACGGAATCACGGTCAGCCGGCACCGCTGGAAGCGAGGGCCGGCGTGGCGGTATCGTGGCGCGATCCGGGCGGCCGCGCCACCGGGTCCCCGGCTATTCGTCCAGGAACGCGCCGCAGCCCGTGTACGTTTCGGTCCCCACCTGCAGCTCGATCCCGGCCGGGTAGGTCCTGTCGCTCATGCCGTCGCTGCAGTCGCCACGGTTGACGCGGAGTTCCACCTCGCTGCCGTCGTCGGCCAGGCCCCGCCAGCCGGCGCGGCCTGGCAGCGCCGTCGCCCCGGCGACGGACAGTGGTCGCTCCCCCGCGTCGAGGGCCAGCCGGATGTCCGGTGCTTCGCCGGGACCGACTTCCAGCGACCAGAACGGCTCGTTGCCCAGCCCGCGGAACACCACGCCGCGCGAGCGCGCCTCGTCCCAGGGGGACACTTCGGTGGTGACGGTGCAGTCGGGCATGGGCGTGCCGTCCAGCGTCAGCATCGCGGCATCGCCCCTGTTCCAGAACTCGTTGCCGGCCTCGTCCGCATAGCGCGCGCCCGAGGCGGAAACCGCCCGGGGCAGGACCAGCCGGCGGGTGTCGAGGTCCAGGGTCACGTTGCCGGCGACGTTGTCGAAGACGGCGCCGACCAGCAGGTCGCCGCAGCGGAAATCCGCCGATGCCGTTTCCGGCAGGTCCGGGGCGGCGGGGGCAGGCGGATCGGCGGCCGGGGCGCGGGGCTGGCAGGCGGCCAGCGCCAGTGCGGCCAGGACCGGCAGGAAAGGAAGAATGCGGCGGCAGGCCATGGCGGTGCTTCCCGGAATGTTTCCCGCACTGTCCCCCGGGGCGGGGGGCTTTGCAAGGGGACCAGTGCTCATTCCGGCACGGCTTCGAGCCTGAATACGGGGTAGAGGTTGTAGCGGGCGTCCCACGAGGGATGGCGGCGCTGGAAGAACTCCAGGCGCGCGCGCGGATCGGCGGCGAAAGCCGCATCCTCGCGCAGGCGGCGTTCGAATTCCGCCTTCAGCGCCGGGTCCGTGGCGAGCATCTCCCGCGCGACCTGCTCGGCGACGTAGGCCTCCATGTATTCCTTGCGCTCGAAGTGGTTGTTGAACCAGCCCCAGGCGGCAAGCGAGTCGGGCGCCTGCGGTTCCAGCAGGGCCATCACCAGCCGGGCGTTCGGCTGGGCGATCGGCACGAACAGGTCGCCCTCGCGCGGAACGTGCGTTTCCCCGTGCCAGGCGCCTTCCAGCGACAGTCGCTGGCGGCCCTCGACCGGCGCGGGCGGGAACGTGGCCCTGTCGGCGCGGAAGGCCTCCACCTGCAACGCGGTCGTTCCCGCGGCGATGCGCCGGAAGGCGATGCCGTGCAGGGCCAGCTTCTCGCCGACCGGCCCGGCCCAGGCGGCGGGCACGAGGTAGCCGGCGCCGGGTGCGACCGCCACCAGGTCCGGCACCACTTCGTGGCGCAGCGGTACCTTCCAGACCTGTGGCGTGGATTCGTCGTAGCGCACCATCGGCGCGCCGGAAATCTCCGAGGGCGTGCGGGTGTAGGCGTAGCCGCGGAAATCCACGATGCGCGTCGCCTCCGTCGCCCTGTACGACAGCGGCACCGGCTTGCCGGCCAGCGCCATCGCGCGCGCGTCGGCCGCATGTGCCACCGCCATCCAGCCGCGCCCGTCGCGCGCCGTGCGCTCCAGCAGCGACACGATGGCGTTGCGGGTGATGCGCACGCGTTCCGGGTATTCCTTCCACGAATGCGTCTCGACCAGCATGGTCAGCCGGTTGCGGAGAGGGAAGTAGCCGGTCGAGAAACGGGGCGGGTAGACGCCGTCCTCGAACCCGGACGCCGGGTCCCGGTAGTCCGCGAACGACGGGTAGAACGGCAGCGGCAGCGAGCCCTGCGCGGCGAGGTCGGCGATCACGCCGTCGCGCAGGAGGCGGCCGGTTTCGCGCAGCGCCTCGTCGCCGGAATGCAGCGGCTCGACCTGGATCGCGACGTCGTGCTCGAACCGGGCGCCGTCGGTGGCGTGCAGGTCCACGTACAGGATCGGGTCCCATTCCCCGACCAGGCGCAGCATCGCCTGCATTTCCGGCGAATCCGCCTTGGTGTAGTCGCGGTTGAGGTTGTGGTTGCGCGCGGTCGTGCGCCAGCCCATTTCCCTGGGGCCGCGCTGGTTGGGGCGGTTCCACGCGCCGAACCGCTCGTGCCCGTCCACGTTGAACACCGGCACGAAGATCCAGACCAGTTCCTCCAGCGCGCCGGGCGCGGCTTCGCCCTCGAGCACCTGGCGCAGGGCGAGGAAGCCCGCGTCCTTGCCGTCGATCTCGCCGGCGTGGATGCCGCCCTGGACCAGCAGGACGGGCAGGCCGCGTTCGCGCGCGGCCTGCGGCGTGAGCGCGCCGCTGCGCGAGGCCACCAGCGCCTTCATCGGCCGGCCTTCGGGCGTGGTGCCGAAGCCGATGCAGCGCACGGCGTCCGGGTAGCGGGCGGCGAAGGCTTCGCACAGGGCGATGGCCTCGTCGTAGCGGCCGGTCTCGGTGAAGCCGGTGCGTTCGGCATGGGTGACCAGGCCGGTCCCGGCCGCGGAAACGGCAGTGGCCAGGAGCAGGCAGGCAAGCACGGGCAGGGGGAGCAGTCGTCGCATCGTCGGGAGCATGGGCGAAGGCGGGGGCGGACATGATGCCGCAACCCGGCCGCGGGCGACGGCGGCGGGGGCGATGCGGTAGCCTTCGCCTTTCCATCCAAAGCCAGACCCGACCGCCCATGACGACGACCGTCCAGTCGCCATCCGCGCAGGGCCGCATGCCCGGCCAGATCAGGTACATCATCGGCAACGAGGCGTGCGAGCGCTTCAGCTTCTACGGGATGCGCAACATCCTGGTGCCGTTCCTGATCGGTTCGGTGCTGCTGTCGTACCTCCCCGAGGGCAGCGGGCGCGAGGCGATGGCGAAGGAGGTGTTCCACAGCTTCGTCATCGGCGTCTATTTCTTCCCGCTGCTGGGCGGATGGCTGTCCGACCGCTTCTTCGGCAAGTACAACACCATCCTCTGGTTCTCGCTGGTCTACTGCGCGGGCCATGCCTGCCTGGCCATGTTCGAGGGCAGCCGCGCGGGATTCTACACGGGCCTGTTCCTGATCGCACTGGGGTCGGGCGGCATCAAGCCGCTGGTGGTCTCGTTCTGCGGCGACCAGTTCGACCAGTCGAACAAGGACAAGGCCAAGGTCGTCTTCGACGCGTTCTACTGGATCATCAACTTCGGTTCGTTCTTCGCTTCGCTGCTGATGCCGCGGGTGCTGGATGCGTGGGGGCCGCGCTGGGCGTTCGGCATCCCGGGCGCCCTGATGTTCATCGCCACACTGGTCTTCTGGCTCGGGCGCGGCAGGTACATAAACGTCCCGCCCTCGCGCGGCACGGACCCCGATTCGTTCCTCGAGATCGTGAAGTCGGCCCTGCTGCGTAACGGCTCCGGCACGGGCAGCCTCCTCGCCGGCCTTTCCATCGTGCTGGCAGCGGCGATGCTGCTGCTGTGGGCGCTGTCGGCGGCGGCAGGCCTGCCGGTGTGGCCGCAGGCCTGGGGGTTCGTGATCACCTTCTGCCTTGCCCTCGGCGTGCTGATCGCGGGCATCGGCTGCGGGACCGCGCTCCAGCTCGAGCGCGCGCGCGGCCGGCATCCCGACGCGGCGATCGACGGCGTCCGCGCGGTGCTGCGCGTCCTGATCGTGTTCGCGCTGGTGACGCCGTTCTGGTCGCTGTTCGACCAGAAGGCCTCCACCTGGGTGATCCAGGGCATGGCGATGAAGGTCCCGCACGAGGCCTGGTGGTGGCCGAGCTGGCTGGTGACCAATGCGACCCAGATGCAGGCACTGAACCCGCTGCTGGTGATGCTGCTGATCCCGTTCAACAACCTGGTCCTGTACCCGGCGCTGCGCCGGATGGGCTTCCAGGTGACGCCGCTGCGGCGGATGGGGTGGGGCATCGCCTTCTCGGGCGTGTCCTGGATCGTCGCCGGCGTGCTGCAGCTGTGGCTGGATGGCGGCGCCGAGGTCTCGCTGGCCTGGCAGATCCTGCCCTACCTGCTGCTGACCTTCGGCGAGGTGCTGGTCTCGGCCACGGCGCTGGAGTTCGCCTACAGCCAGGCGCCGATGGCGATGAAGGGCGTGATCATGGCCTTCTGGTACCTGACCAGTACCTTCGGCGGACTCTGGGTCCTGCTCACCAACGCAGGCGTCCGCGACCCCGCGGTGATCGGCTGGATCCAGGCGCAGGGCTGGACCGAGAACGCCTTCCTGATGTTCTTCTTCGCCGGGTTCGCGTTCCTGGCGGCGCTGGCGTTCGCGCTGTACGCGCGGCGCTATCCGATGCAGGACAACTACCGGGCCGTGGCCTGAGGCGGGGCGGAGGACATGGAAACCATCGCCACCTGGCTGCTGATCGGCGTGACCGTGTTGGTGTCATGGCGCGCGTTCTCCGACCGCGCGCTGCTCGAACGCCTGATCCTGTGGCCTCCCGCGATCCGGCGCCACCGCCAGTACGACCGGCTGCTGACCCACGGCTTCGTCCATGCCGACGGCATGCACCTGCTGTTCAACATGGTCACGCTGTACTTCTTCGGCAGCCAGCTCGAGCCGTTCTTCGCCCGCTACATCGGGTCCTTCGGCTACCTGTGCTTCTACCTGTCGGCGATCGTGGTCGCGATCCTGCCGACGTACCTGCGCCACCGCGGTGACCCGGGCTACCGCAGCCTTGGCGCCTCCGGCGCGGTATCGGCGGTGCTGTTTTCCTTCATCCTGCTGGCGCCGTGGGCGAAGATCTATGTCTTCCTGGTCCCGGTCGGGATCCCCGCCTTCGTGTTCGGCGCGCTGTACCTGGGCTACACGATCTGGATGGATCGTCGCGGCGGCGGCAACATCAACCACAGCGCCCACCTGTGGGGGGCGCTCTACGGGATGCTGTTCACGGTGGCGATGGAGCCGCGCGCCGCGACCACGTTCCTCGCGCGCGTGGTGTCCCCGTCCGGCTGACGGGCGGGGGCTTCAGGAGGAAGCCGCGACGACCCGCACCCTGGCGGCGTCGTTCGCGGTCACCTGGTAGGTCTCCCCGAGGTACCCGTAGACCAGGGCGTCGAGCTGCGCGAATTCCGTGTTGTCCTGTTCCCCGTTGTACGAAAGCTCGAACAGGCGGGAGATGGCCTCGTGGGCAATGGCGGGATCGATCGCAGGCATCGGTTGTCTCCGGACGAATGCATGTCTGCCGTTCCTGCTAGCATGTTGCGTGCCAGCCTGAACCGTGATGCCGGTCTCGAAAAAAGTGACAGGCAGGGTCACTTGCGCGGGGTGCCGGTCAGCCGGGTGACAAGGTGCGGCGGTCACGGTTTCGCACTGCGGCCATGCCGCCGGCATACACTGGGTTCCCGACGCGCCCGGAGCACGCCATGGACCCCGTCGAGATCCGCCACCTCCCGCACCATCTCCAGTTCGAGGCCGTGGTCGAGGGCCGGGCCTGCCGGCTGGACTACATGCTGGAAGACGGGCGGATGGTGATCGTCCACACGGAAGTCCCGGCCGCGGTCGCCGGCCGGGGCATCGCGGGACAGCTGGTCCGGGCCGCCGCGCTCTGGGCCAGGGAGCAGGGGTTGCGGGTGGTGCCGAGATGTTCGTACGCGGAGGCTTATTTCGGACGGCACCGTGAATTCGGGGACATCCTGGATCCGCATTGAGCCCGGATGGCGCCGGGGCCAGGCGGCGGCCGTTCCGGCCGGAAGTGCCATTCAGGCAGGTGTCCGCGGGATTTTTCCCGCCGCGTGGGGCATCCCGTTCACATTTCGGACCGAAAGTAGGGTATCGTGCACCTACTGTTCGAAGCGGGATCACGGTACATCGTGACTCCGATGCGGTAGATCGCAAGGTTCCAGGGCCGCCTGCGGCCGATCCAGAAGATCCGCTCCATCGATCGCGTTACCCCTTGCCGACACAGTCCGGTGCCGCGCCGCGGTGCCGGTGCATCCATCCAACTGTCAATTTGTTCCAAGGAGTAGCAAGATGTCGGATCGTCAGATCGGTACCGTCAAGTGGTTCAACGACGCCAAGGGCTTCGGTTTCATCACCCCGGAGAACGGCCAGGACGTGTTCGTCCATTTCCGTTCGATCGTGGGCACCGGCTTCAAGTCGTTGCAGGAAGGCCAGAAGGTCTCGTTCAAGGTCGTGCAGGGCCAGAAGGGCCTGCAGGCCGATGAGGTCCAGGCGCTGTAAGCCGGCTTCCTGATCCAGGACCGGAAGGCCCCGGGCGGCGACGCCCGGGGCCTTTCTCTTTCCGGCAGGCCCCGCAGTCCCGGATCTCCACGCCGATCCCGCCGTGTCGCTGTATGCTGTGTATGCTGTTCCAGGTGCCGGTCTTGTTTGGAAAGGAGTTCCGCGATGAGGACTGGATGGCTCGTGGCGTGCGCGGGAGCGGTGCTGGCGTTGGCAGCCTGCCAGCGTGAGGCGGGTTCCCCGCGGCAGGATCAGGCGGCGGAGGAAGCCGCAACGCCGCAACAGGGCGAGGTGCCCGTGCTCCGGGACGTGATGGAGACGGACGCGCGGTACATCGTCGGCATTTCCTATCCGCCCGAGGCCAACAGGTACCCGGGGCTGGCGGTGGAGCTGCATCGTTACGCGGATGCCGCGCGTGCCGCGCTGATGGACGCGGTCGAGGGAGCCCCGGCGGACAGCAATGCAGGGCCTTACGACCTGTCGCTGGCATTCACCACCGTCGCCGACACGCCGCAGGTCTTCGCGATCGCCGCGGACGGCAGCAGCTACACCGGCGGGGCGCATGCCCAACCCCTGGTCGCGCGTTTCGTGTGGCTGCCGGGGCCGAACCGGTTGCTGCAGGTGCGGGACCTGTTCCGGGGCGAGGACGCGTGGCGCGAGCTTTCGATCCATGCCCGCGAGCAGTTGCACACGGCCCTGTCGCAGCGCATCGACGCGGACGGGCTCGATCAGGCCGAGCGCGAGCGGGTCATGCGGTCGGCGGCCCGCATGATCGATGCCGGGACTGAACCGGATCCCGACAATTTCACGAACTTCGAGCCCGTGGTCGGCGCCGACGGCCGGATCAGGGCGCTGCGCTTCGTGTTCCCCCCGTACCAGGTCGGCCCCTATTCCGACGGCGTGCAGACCGTCGAGATCCCGGCCCGGGCGCTGCTGCCGCACGTCGCGGAGGAGTACCGGGCGCTGTTCTCCGGCGGCTGATCCCCTTCGGGCCGCGGCCGTGCCATCATGGGGCCCCATGGGCTCCGACCGCTTCCGCCGCCGCCTGGAAAGGCTGCTCGAGGGCACGGACGTGCGCCTGGACGGCGACCGCCCGTGGGACATGCGCGTGCACGCCCCGCGCCTGCCGGCGCGGCTGCTGGCAGGCGGCTCGCTGGCGCTGGGCGAGTCGTACATGGATGGCTGGTGGGACACGGGCGACCTCGACGGCCTGCTGTACCGGCTGCTGCTGGCGCGCCTGGACGAGCGGGTGCACGGCCTGGCCGACGTGGCCGACGCCATCCTCGCGCGGCTGACGAACCCGCAGAAGGGCAGGCGCAGCTTCGAGGTCGGGGAACGCCACTACGACCTCGGCAACGAGCTTTATGCCGCCATGCTCGGCCGGCGGCTGGTGTACAGCTGCGGCTACTGGCGCGAGGCACGGGACCTGGACGCCGCCCAGGAGGCGAAGCTCGACCTGTGCTGCCGCAAGCTCGGCCTGCGGCCCGGCATGACCCTGCTCGACATCGGCTGCGGCTGGGGCGAACTGCTGAAGTTCGCCGCCGAGCGCTACGGGGTGCGCGGCACCGGCGTGACGGTGTCGCGCGAGCAGGCCGAGTACGCGCGCCGGCTGTGCGCCGGCCTGCCGGTCGAGATCCGGCTGGAGGACTACCGGGACACCACAGGCAGGTTCGACCGCATCGTCTCGGTCGGGATGTTCGAGCACGTCGGCGTCCGCAACTACGGGGCCTATTTCGACGCGGCCCGCCGCCTCCTGCCCCGCGACGGGCTGTTCCTGCTGCACACCATCGGCAGCAACGTCAGCCGCAACCGCACCGATCCCTGGATCGCGCGTCATATCTTCCCGAACTCGATGCTGCCGTCGGCCAGGCAGATCGCCGAGGCGGTCGAAGGCAGGTTCGTGATCGAGGACTGGCACAACTTCGGCACCGACTACGACCTGACCCTGCAGGCCTGGCGCGACAACATCGAGTCCTCGTGGGAACGGCTGCCCGCGCGCTACGACGAACGCTTCCGGCGGATGTGGCGCTACTACCTCGCCGGCTCGATGGCCAGCTTCCGCGCGCGGCGGATCCAGCTGTGGCAGATCGTGCTGTCGCCGGAAGGCGTGCCCGGGGGATACGTGGCCCCGCGCTGAGCGGTGCAGCCCGGGGGGGACGGTACCGGCTGTCCCTGGAAAAGGAACGCCGCCGGTGCCCCGGCGGCGTTCATGGTGGCGCGGTTCGCGGCCGGTGTGCTCAGTGCGCGACCGGCGCGGCGTCCAGGCCCCGCTTCTTCAGCAGCGGCTCGATCCGCGGCTCGTGGCCGGTGAAGTCCACGAACAGCTGCTTCGCGTCCTTCGCGCCCCCCTTCGACAGCAGGGTCTCGCGCAGGCGGTCGCCGTTCCCGCGCTCGAGGCCGCCGTTGGCCTTGATCCACTCGACGGTGTTGGCGTCCAGCACCTCCGACCAGATGTAGGCGTAGTAGGCCGCCGCGTAGCCACCCATGATGTGGCTGAAGTAGGGGATGCGGTAGCGCGGTGGTACCGGCGCGTAGTCGAGCCCGGCGGCCTTCAGCGCCTCGGCCTCCGCGGCCATGATCCCGCCGGCGTCGGGCAGACGGTCGGCCGGCAGCTGGTGCAGGTACTGGTCGATGATCGCCGCGCCGAGGTACTCGGTCGTCGCGAAGCCCTCATTGAAGGTGGCCGAGGCCATCTTCCGTTCGAGCAGCTCCTTTGGAAGCGGCTCGCCGGTCCGGTAGTGCCTGGCGTAGTTGGCGAGGATCTCCGGCCAGTCGGCCCACATTTCGTTGACCTGTGACGGGAACTCGACGAAGTCACGCGGCACGTTCATGAAGAAGTAGGGGTACTTCACGTCGGAGAACATGCCGTGCAGTGCGTGGCCGAACTCGTGGAACATGGTGGTGACCTCGTCCCACGTCAGCAGGGTCGGCTCGCCCTCCGGCGGCTTGGGGATGTTGAGGTGGTTGGCGACCACCGGCTTCGTGCCCTCGAGCGCGGACTGGCCGACGTAGGAGTTCATCCACGCGCCGCCGCGCTTGGACGGGCGCGCGTACGGGTCGAAGATGAAGATCGCCAGCTGCGACCCGTCACGGTCGAACACGTCGTAGGTCCACGTGTCCGGGTGGTACTTCGGCAGGTCGGTCCGCTCCTTGAAGGTGATCCCGTACAGCCGGGTCGCGGCGAAGAACACGCCGTTCTCCAGCACGTTCCTCATCTCGAAGTAGGGCCGGAGCTGGCTGTCGTCGAAGTCGTACTTCTCCTTGCGCACCTTCTCGGTGTAGTAGGCCCAGTCCCAGGGCTCCAGCTGGAACGTGGGCTCGCCCTTCGCGGCCTGCTCGCGGTCGATCAGCGCCTGCAGCTCGGCACCCTCGCGGCGGGCGTTGGCCACCGCTGCCGGTGCGAGGCGGCCGAGCATGGCGTTGACCGCATCCACGGTGCCGGCGGTCTCGTCGGCGAGCACGAACGCGGCGGGGGTGTCGTAGCCCAGCAGCCGGGCGCGCTCGCTGCGCAGCCTGAGCACCTCGGCGACGATGCCGGTGTTGTCCCACTGGTTGCCGCGGCTGCCGCGCGCGACCGAGGCCTCGTGGATGCGCTGGCGCAGGGCACGGTTGTGCAGTTGCGCCAACGGCGGCTGGCCGGTGGTGTTGAGCAGGGTGATCAGGTACTTGCCCTCGTGGCCGCGTGCCTTCGCGGCGGCGGCCGCGGCTGCGATCTGGGCTTCGGTCAGGCCGTCCAGTTCGGCGACGTCATCGACCAGCACTGCCGAGTCGTTGACCTCGTCGAGCACGTTGTTGGAAAAGCGCGTGCCCAGTTCGGCCAGGCGCGCGTTGATCTCCTTCAGCCGGGCCTTGTCGGCGTCGGAGAGCTTGGCGCCGGCGCGCACGAAGTCGTCGTAGTAGCGCTCGACCAGGCGGATGTCCTCGGCGTCGAGGCCGAGTTCATGGCGCTGGTTGTACACGGCTTCCACGCGCTGGAACAGGCGCCCGTTGAGCATGATCGCGTCGCGGTGCGCGGCGAACTTCGGTGCGTACTCGGCGTTGATCTTCTTGCGGGTCTCGTTGGTGTCGGTGCCGTTGAGGTTGCCGAAGATGCGACGGGCGTTGGACAGCAGGCGGCCCGCCTTCTCCAGCGCCACGATGGTGTTCTCGAAGGTCGGCGCGGAACGCTGGTTGACGATGGCCTCGATCTCGCGCAGGTGCTGCGCCATGCCGGCGTCGAAGGCCTCGGGGAAGTGCTCGTCGCGGATCAGGTCGAAGCGCGGGTACTGCAATGGCAGGGTGCTCTCGGAGAACAGCGGATTGTCGCTGGACGGTTCCGCGTGGGCCGGCGCGGCCGTGACGGCCCCGGCGGTTCCGGGCGACGCGTCCTGGGCGTGGGCGGCGGTGGACAGCGCGCCGCCGAGCGCGATGGCCAGTGCAGCAGCGAGTGGATGCTTCATCGTGCGGACCTCGTCTGGATCGAGAAAACCACAAGGGTATCCCATCGTACGTGGAACTGTGGCGCTTGCGGCGGCATGGGCTGCCGTGGCTAGAATTCAGGCACAGGAGAGGGCGAATGGCGCCGACCCGTGGTCCCGGACTGACCGCGATCACCCGTCGTGTGGCCGGATGCGGTGGGGCCTGCTGCATGGCGGGTTCCAGCCGATCGGAAGGGGGGGGACATGAGCGCGGTGGTGGACCTGGACCGGCAAGGGCTGGAACGCCCCTATGTCCTTTCGTGTTGCATGGACGCGGGGGTGCTGCGCGTCGAGGCGGAGGGGTGATCGACGGATTCGCCGACGTCCTGGCCTTCTTCCGCGACATTGCCGGCGAGCTGCGCCGCCGCCAGGCGTATGGCGTCCTGATCGTGGACCGTACCGCAGGTACCGTCCCCGAGGCGACCGAGATCGAAAGCGTGGCCGAGCTGTTGCGCAACGAAGGCTTCGAGGGCGTCCCCATCGCCTACGTGGGCGACAAGGGCATCTGGCACGACCGTGTCGAGGCCGGCGAACTGGTCGCCAGGCGCCATGGCTACCTCTTCCGGGTCTTCGACAACGTGGCGCTGGCCCGGGTGTGGCTGCACTACGGTCGCGAGTAGCGCCCGTCCCGACATGCCAGTCGGTGGCAGGTTCCGGGGCGCCAACAGCCAGGGCGGCGGCCCGGGCAACGGCGCGCCCGCCGACGGCCACGCGGGCACGGCCTGGAACGCGCTGTGGGCCAAGGCCCCGGTCGAGGTGCTCAAGCGCCGGTTCGATGCCGGCAGCCCGCCGGTGGACGATGCCGGGGGGCCGCGCCTGCTCCCGGCGCGGGAGGCCGGCTATTTCTCCACGAAGGCGCGTTCGAAGACATACTGCCCGGGCGTGCCGATGCGCGGTGCGGCCTTGAACCCGCGGGCGTCGAGCAGGGCGCGGAAATCGGCCAGCATCTGCGGGCTGCCGCAGAGCATCGCGCGGTCGTGGCCGGGGTCGAGCGGCTCCAGCCCGAGGTCGGCCGCGATCTTCCCGCTGTCGAGCAGGGTGGTCAGGCGGCCGCGGTGGTCCCGGCCCTGCCAGGTGAATTCCTCGCGGGTGACCGCCGGGTAGTAGAGCAGCTTCTTCGAGATCTGCTCACCCAGGTACTCGTGCCGGGGCAGCTCGTTGACGATGTAGTCGCGGTAGGCGAGGTCCTTCGCCTGGCGCACGCCGTGGGCGAGGATGACCCTGTCGAAGCGTTCGTAGGTCTCCGGGTCCTTGATGATCGACAGCCACGGCGCCAGCCCGGTGCCGGTGCCCAGCAGGTAGAGGTTGCGGCCCGGGAACAGGTCGTGGATCAGCAGCGTGCCGGTCGGCTTGCGTCCGATCAGGACGGTGTCCCCGGGCTTGATATGCTGCAGGCGCGAGGTCAGCGGGCCGTTGGGCACCTTGATGCTGAAGAACTCGAGCTGCTCCTCCCAGTTCGCGCTGGCGATCGAGTAAGCGCGCATCAACGGCCGGCCGTCGACCTCCAGGCCGATCATCACGAACTGGCCATTGTCGAAGCGGAAGCCGTCGTCGCGGGTGGTCGTGAAGCTGAAGTACGAGTCCGTCCAGTGGCGGACGTCCAGCACCGTCTCGGTGCCAAAGGCGGATGACATGGGGGTGCGGGAGGGGGGGAGGGAACTGCAGCCTTCCATTGTACCCGAGTGCCGGGCAGGCCTTCCCCGGCCCGTCGCCCGCGGCGGGTAAGCTTCGGACATGGCGACGCTCTGGACCATCGGCCATTCCACCCGCGGGCAGGAGGAGTTCCTCGCCCTGCTGGGAGAGGCCGGGATCGAGGTGCTGGCGGACGTGCGGCGTTTCGCCGGCTCCCGCCGCCACCCGCAGTTTTCGGGGCAGGCCATGGCGCGCTGGCTGCCCCGGGCCGGGATCGCCTATCTGCACCTGCCGGCGCTGGGGGGAAGGCGCCGGCCGCGGCCGGATTCGCCGAACACCGCCTGGCGCAATGCCGGGTTCCGGGGCTACGCGGACTACATGGCCGGCGCGGACTATGCCCGGGCCCGCGACGCGCTCGCGGCGGTGGCGTCGGCGCGGCGGACCGCGGTGATGTGCGCCGAGGCCATGTGGTGGCAGTGCCATCGTGGGCTGATCGCGGACGACTTCAAGGCCCGCGGATGGGAGGTCCTGCACCTGCACGGGCCGGGCCGCTGCGAGCCGCATCCGTACACCGCGGCGGCGCGGATCGTGGAAGGCCGGCTGGACTACTCGGCCCCGGGGACACAGCCGGAGCTGTTCGGCAGGTCCGGCGCGTGAGCCGCCCGGCTCAGCGGTAGCCCTCGGCCTGCAGCTCGAACAGCTCGGCGTAGCGGCCGCCCTGCGCCATCAGCTCCTCATGGGTGCCGCTGGCCTCGACCCGGCCGTCGGCCAGCACCAGGATGCGGTCGGCCATGCGCACGCTGGAGAACCGGTGCGAGATCAGCACCGCGGTGCGGCCTTCGGACAGCTCCTTGAAGCGCTTGAACACCTCGTACTCGCTGCGTGCGTCCAGCGCCGCGGTCGGCTCGTCGAGGATCATCACCTGGGCGTCGCGCATGTAGGCGCGGGCGATGGCGATCTTCTGCCACTGGCCGCCGGACAGGTCCACGCCGTCCTTGAAGCGGCGGCCGATGACCTGGCCGTAGCCGCCGGGCAGGGCCTCGATCACCTCGTCGGCCATCGCCCGGTGCGCCGCGTCCCGGATCCGCTGGAGGTCGTCCATGTGCTCGACCCGGCCGACGCCGATGTTCTCGGCTGCGGTCAGGTGGTAGCGCACGAAGTCCTGGAAGATCACGCCGATGTTGGCGCGCAGTTCGTCCAGGTCGTACTCGCGCAGGTCATGGCCGTCGAGCAGGATGCGGCCCTCGTCGGGGTCGTACAGCCGCGCCAGCAGCTTGACCAGGGTGGTCTTGCCCGCGCCGTTCTCGCCGACCAGCGCCAGCACCTCGCCTGCGCGCAGCTCGAACGACAGGTGGCGCACCGCCCAGCGTTCCGCGCCGGGGTAGCGGAAGCCCACGTCCTCGAACACGAAGCCCTGGCGGATCGGCGACGGGAACGGGCGCGGGTTCGCGGGCGAGGTGATCTCCGGCTCGATCTCGAAGAACGAGAACAGGTCGTCCAGGTACAACGCCTGTCCGGCCACCTGCGAGAAACCGACCAGCAGGCCTTCGAGCAGCTGGCGCAGGCGCCGGAAGCTGCCGGCCAGGAAGGTCAGGTCGCCGATCGAGAAATCGCCACGCACCGTGCGCCAGGCGATGTAGGCATAGGCGACGTAGTAGCCCAGCGTGCCCAGCGCCGCCAGCACCGTGCCCCAGAACGCGCGCCGCCGCGCCAGCGCGCGGTTCGCGAGGAAGAATTTGTGCGCCAGCGTGCGGTAGCGTTCGACCAGGAAGCGGTGAAGGTTGAAGATCTTCACCTCCTTGGCCGTCTCCACGCTGGCGCCGGTCTGGCGCACGTACTCCAGTTGGCGGCGTTCGGGCGTCCACTGGAAGTTGAGCGAATAGCCCAGCGCGTTGAAGTGCGATTCACCGATGAAGGCCGGTACCAGTGCGACCGCGAGCAGGACGATCAGCCACGGTGCGTAGACCAGCAGGCCGATGGCGAAGCTGGCCACGGTGATCACGTCCTGCATCTGCCCGAACAGCTGGCCCATCAGGCTCATCCTGCCCATGGTCTGGCGGCGGGCGCGATCGAGCCGGTCCTGCAGGTCGGGGTCCTCGAAGTCCTCCAGGTCCAGCGTCGCCGCATGCTCCATCAGGCGGATGCTGGTGGCGTTGGTGAACAGCTCGGAGAGCAGGGAGTCCGAATAGCTGACCAGACGTCCGAGCAGGTCGGACAGGATCGCCAGCGCGAATTCCAGCGCCAGCAGCCAGAACAGGTGGTGCAGTTCCCCGGTCCGCCATGCCGCGCCGAGGCTCGCCGACGGCAGGCCGAGGTCCACCAGCCGCACCGCCTCGTCGATGATCAGCTTGCCTGTCCACAGCATCAGGACCGGCAGGAACGAGCGGATGACGCGCAGGCCGAGGCTGGACAGTGTCAGCGCGGGGCTGGCGGCCCAGACCTGGCGCAGGAAGGGGCCGATGTTGCGCATCGCGTCGAAGCGCTCGCGCAGCGAGGGCTTGCTGTCGGCCTTGCGTGGCTTGGGGGGCGCCTGCCCCGGGTCAGGGCTGTTCATGCCGCCATTGTGCCCGCTGCGGGGGCGCCGGGGGGTTCACGCCAAAAAAAGTTCTTCTCCCAACTGAGGGGAGAGAGGCGCACGTCCGACCCGGCAGAATTGTTGTTCTCGAGGCAACAAAACGGGGCCGGCCGTGGCCGAAGTGGATTGTATGTCCCAG
>Ga0065720_1002746_pt1 | contig 107073 bp, 110 predicted proteins | sample Thericmetagenome_FD_59107 | JGI IMG/M metagenome (GOLD analysis project Ga0065720, IMG submission 59107) | Thermophilic microbial communities from the Joint Bioenergy Institute, California, USA of rice/straw/compost enrichment - eDNA_2 v2... | ecosystem: Engineered > Solid waste > Grass >...
GGCGGGCGCTCGCCGTGGCCCGCCGCCGCAGCGGTGCGGAGCGGGTGCTGACCTTCCGCGATCTCGGCGTCAACCGGCTGCTCGCGCGCTTCCCCGATCTCGCTGAGCTGCGCTCGTTCGGCGAGGAGGTGATCGGGCGGCTGCTCGACGAGGAGGCCGCCACCGGCATGCCCTACCTCGCGACCCTCACCGCGTACTTCCAGGTCAACGGCAGCCCGAGCCAGGCGGCGCGCCGACTGCACGTCCACCCGAACACGATCGCCTACCGGATGCGGCGCATCGAGGAGCTGACCGGGCTGCGGCTGGGCGAGCAACGCGATCGGTTGATGGCCGAGGTGGCCGTCGAGATCGTCGCCGGGATGGGCCGCGCGTGACTCCTCAGGCGCTCGCTCGCAGCGTCGGACGACCCTCAGCGAGGAGCCACTTGCGGAACGCGGTGAACGCCTTCCGGTGCGGCCGGTCGGCCGGGTAGACGAGGTAGAACTGGCTGCGCGGCCGCGGCACGTCCGGGAACGGCATGACCAGCCGGCCCGACGCCAGGTCCGGCTCGATGAACGGCAGCGGCGCGAGCATCACGCCGTGGCCCGCGGTCGCGGTCTGGTAGGCCAGCGTGGAGTCGCCGAACGACGGCCCGCGGTTCACGGTGACCCCGTCCAGACCGACCGCGTCGAACCACATCTGCCACAGGTGCGGGGACGCGGCCGAGCGCAGGAAACCGTCGCCGGGCAGCCTCTTGAGATCGGCGGGCTCGGCCAGCCGGTACTCCGCGACGTAGCTGGGGCTGCACACCAGCACCAGATCGGCGTCGACGACGAGATCGGCGTCCGAGCCCGGCCACGGCCCCGACGCAGCCGGGCGGATCTCGGCGTCCACGTCGCCGCGCCCGAAGTCGGCCGGGTTGCTGGAGGTGACCAGATCCAGCTCGATCCACGGCTGGCTGCGCCGGAACCGGTTCAGCCGGGGGACCAGCCAGGTGCTGGCGAGCAGCGTGTAGGAGCGGATGTTCAGCGCCTCTTCGGGGCGCCAGCGCCCGCTCACCTGGCCGGTCGCGTCGGCGATCGCAGTCAGGTGCTCGGTGACGGCGCGCAGGTAACGCGCGCCGACGTCGGTCAGCCGGATCGTGCGGCCTTCGTGGCGGAACAGCGCCACACCGAGCCACGACTCCAGGGCCCGCACCTGCCGGCTGACCGCGCCGGGCGTCACGTACAGCTCAGCGGCCGCGGCCCGGATGCTGCCCAGGCGGCCCGCCGCCTCGAAGCTGCGCAGCGCGTTCAGCGGGGGCAGGTGCAGGCCTCCACCGCCACGGTGCGTGCTCACCCGGCTGAGTCTCGGTGACGTGGCTTACACCCGTCAACCGCTGGCAACGGTTGACCTCAGCTCAACAATCGTGCCGTTTTCGTCGCCGTCGGGCCGCTCCGACCGGCCCTAGCATCCGGGTACGGCACCGTCGGCGAGGACAGGGAGCAACGACACGGCGCGGGTGTCCGCACCGGGATCCGGGTCCGCCCGCCGGGTGGCCGGTACCCCTGGACGACCAGACGGGAGCACCGCGTGACCGTTGTCCCCCCGTACGACCTGCTGATCCGCGGCGGCCATGTGCTCGACCCCGGCTCCGGCATCGACGGCCGCACCGACATCGCGGTCGCCGGTGGCCGCATCGCTGCGATCGCGCCCGAGATCGACCCGGCGCAGGCACGGCGCGTCGTCGAGATCCGCGGCGCGGACCGCTACGTCGTGCCCGGCCTGATCGACATCCACACCCACGTCGCGCACGGAGCCACCACGCCGGGCGTCGGCATGGGCTGCTGCGACCCCGACGACGTCGGCGTGCGCTCCGGCGTCACCACCGTCGTCGACTGCGGGTCGGTCGGCGTGGCCAACCTCGGTGTGTTCCCCACGCACATCCTGCCGAAGGCGGCGACCCGCGTGGTCGTGTTCGTCAACGCGGGCAGCCACGCCCACACCATGCCCGGCTGGGCTGACGTCGCGACCCTCGACGACATCGACGAGCGCGCCATCGCCGCGTGCGTCGAGCACAACCCGGGGCTCGTCTCCGGCGTCAAGCTGCGGCTGGTCGGCGACATCGTGAACGAGCGCGGCGAGGAGATCGTCGACCGGTCGAAGAAGGTGGCGCGCGAGCACCGCGTGCCGCTGATGGTGCACATCGGCGACCTCAAGGCCGCCGAGCGGCCCCGACCCGACCGGATGGCGGAGGTGACCCGGCACCTGCTGGAGGTGCTCGAGCCGGGCGACGTGCTGACGCACCTGTGCACCCCCAACGTCGGCGGGGTCATGGACGACGTCGACGCCACGTTCCCGCTGATCGCCGAGGCCCGGGCGCGCGGGGTGGTGCTCGATCCCGCGCTCGGCATGGGCAACTTCGGCTACGCGGTGGCCAAGGAGCAGGCCGACCGGGGGCTGCACCCGGACACGATCTCCAGCGACGTCACGCTCGGTGGGCAGAAGTTCCACAGCCTCGTCGAGTGCATGGCGAAGTTCATGGCCGTCGGCTACTCGTTCCGGGACGTCGTCTCCATGACGACCGGGCGGGCCGCAGCCGCGATCGGGCTGGCCGACGAGATCGGCGCGATCGCCGTCGGGCGCGTCGCCGACCTGACGGTGCTCGATCTCGTGCGCGGTGACTTCACGTTCGTCGACACCACGAAGACCCGCTTCTCCGGGGAGTACGGCATCGTGCCGGTGCACACGATCCGCGCGGGGGAGCTGATCGCGCCCGGCTGGGGCACGCACCCGTGGGGGTTCCTGCCGGAGTCGGCCGAGACCGCCGGGGCGGGTGCCCGATGACGGCCGCTCCCGCCCGCCCCGATCTGCGCTACACGGTCGACGACCGATGGGGTCGGGTGCCCGAGCACCTCGCCCACACCGACGTCGCGGCCGTCGACGTCGCCCCGGACGGCACCGTCTACCTGTTCACCCGCAACCGCAACGGCGTCGTCGTACTCGACCCCGACGGCACGGTGCTCACCGCGTGGGGCGACGGGATCTTCCACACCCCGCACGGGCTCACCCTGGCCCCTGACGGCACCGTCTGGTGCGTCGACTGCGGCGACCACACCGTCCGCCGGTTCACCCCGGACGGACGGCTGCTGCAGACGATCGGCACCCCCGGCGTCGCCTCCGACACCGGGTACGGCCGCCGCGGTCCCGTCGTCGTGCACCTCAACGAGACCGTGCAACGCCCGGCCGGGCCGTTCAACGGCTGCACCAACCTCACCGTCGCGCCCACCGGGGAGCTGTTCGTCGCCGACGGCTACGGCAACTGCCGCGTCCACCGGTTCACCGCAGACGGCGAACTCGTCGACTCGTGGGGCGGGATCGGCACCGGACCCGGCGAGTTCCACCTGCCGCACGCCATCTGCGCCACCTCCGACGGGCACCTGCTCGTCGGCGACCGGGAGAACGACCGCATCCAGATCTTCGACCTCGACGGCACCTACGTCGCCGAGTGGACCGACGTGCAGCGGCCCTGCGACATCGCCGTCGACGCCGCCGGGCTGGTGTACGTCGCCGAGCTGTGGCGGCCCGGTGGCAACGCCTCGTTCACCCGCGGGGCCAGCACGACCGATCGGCCGGGCCGGGTCAGCGTGTTCGACCGGAACGGCAGCGTCGTCGCCCGCTGGGGCGCCTCGACGGTGATGCGCGATGCGCCCGGCAACTTCATCGCCCCGCACGGCATCGCCGTCGACCCGACGGGCGCCGTGTACGTCGCCGAGGTCACCGGCACGTTCGGCGTCGCCGCCGGCCGCGTGCCCGCCGACATGGCCGGCCACCAACTGCAGAAGTTCACCCCCATCGGCTGATCCGGCCGAGAGCACCGGACGGCGAACCCGCCGCCCGGCGGACCGTCCTGCGCTCTCGCTCGCGCCGCCACCAGGAAGGACACACGATGAAGCGCAACGACGGACGGGTCCGCACGTCGCACGGGGGCAACCTGCCCCTCCCGCCCGACCTGAACAAGCTGGTCAACGACGCGGAGCGGGACGAGGCCGCGATCGCAGCGCGGCTGCCGAGCGCCGTGCAGGAGGTCGTCGACCAGCAGATCGCCGCTGGCATCGACGTCGTCAACGACGGCGAGTACGTCAAGGCCGGCGCGGCCGGCGCCTACGCCGGTTACATCCACGCCCGCGTCACCGGCTGGGAGGTGCGCGAGCCCGGTTCCGTACCACCGAAGCGCGGCGGGGTCGCCGAGCGCGATCGCGCCCTCTTCCCGGGGGTGTACGCGTCCGGGCTGTGGTTGTCCGGCTCCGGCGGCCCGGTCCGCCCTGGCTTCGCCACGCCCGGCAAGACCCCGGCGCCGCCGCGGCCGCGGGTGTGCGTCGAGCCGGTCCGCTACGTCGGCCACGAGGCCATCGCCGCCGACATCGACGCCCTCCAGCACGCGCTCAAGGCCCGGCCCGACGCCGAGGACGTCGAGGGGTTCATCGCCGCGCTCGGCCCGCTCAGCCTCGGTGCGGGCGCGATCAACGAGTACTACCCCTCGGAGGAGGAGTACCTCATGGCGGTCGCCGAGGTGGTGCGCGAGGAGTACCGCGCTATCACCGACGCCGGCCTGGTGGTGCAGATCGACGAGCCGGAGTTCCTCACGACCTGGTCGTTCTACCCCGAGTGGAGCCTGTCCGACCTGCGCCGCTACCTGGGCATGGCGGTCGAGGTGATCAACCACGCGGTGGAGGGGCTGCCCACCGAGCTGGTGCGGTTCCACTGCTGCTGGGGCAGCGGTCACCGGCCGCACGTCACCGACATCGAGCTCAAGCACGTCGTCGACCTGCTGCTCAAGATCGACGCTCAGACGTACGCGTTCGAGGCGGGCAACGTCCGCCACGCCCACGAGTGGCGGGTGTGGGCCGACGTCAAGCTGCCCGACGGCAAGCAGGTCATGCCCGGGGTGATCTCGCACGCGACCGACCTCGTCGAGCACCCCGAGCTCGTCGCGGAGCGGATCATGAACTTCGCGAGCGTGCTGGGCAAGGAGAACGTGCAGGCCGGCACCGACTGCGGCATCGGCTCGCGGGTCGGGCACGAGGAGATCGTGTGGGCCAAGCTGCGCGCCCTGGGGGAGGGCGCGCGGATCGCGAGCGAGCGCCTCTGGGGCTGATCCCCGCCCGGGCGCTCGTCAGACCGACCGGATCACCCGGACCCGGTCAGCGAGCGCCCGGCGGCTCACCTCCGCCTTCTTCGCGAGCCACTCGAAGCCGTGCGGTGCCCCCGGCCGCACGTGCAGCTCGCACGACACGCCCGCGGCCAGCAGCCGGCCGGCGAAGGCCAGGCACTCGTCGCGGAAGATGTCCAGCTCCCCGACCTCGAGGTACGTCGGCGGCAGCCCAGTCATGTCGGTGAGCCGGGCCGGCGCCGCGACCGGTGGCACGTCCGGCCCGCCGCGCGCGTCGCCGAGCACCGCCTCCCACGCGGTCGCGTTGTTGTCGTAGGTCCAGGTCGCGGTGGGGGCGAGCAGCGGGTCCGGCTCCACCGTGCGGTCGTCGAGCATCGGGTAGATCAGCACCTGCCGCGCCACCGGCACCCCGGCCTCGCGGGCCAGCACCGCGGCACCCGCGGCGATGCCGCCACCCCCGCTGTCGCCCATCAGTGCGATCCGCCGCGGATCCACCCCGAACTCCGCCGCGTGCGCGACCAGCCAGCGCAGCGCGGCGAACGCGTCCTCCGCCGGGCCGGTACCTGGGTGCTCGGGTGCGCGCCGGTACTCCACCGCGAGGAACGGGATCCCGGTGAGCTGCGTGTAGTGGCGCAGCATCGGGTCGTAGCCGTCGAGCGTGCCGGCGATCATGCCGCCGCCGTGCAGGTAGACCACCGCGGAGCCGGGCCCGCCGTCGGGCGGGACGTACCAGCGCAGGTCGATCTCCCCGGCGCGGTGGGCGGTCACCGTGATCTCCGGGGCGGGCGGGAGCGCCGCGTAGCTCTCGGCCTGGCGGGCCTCGATCAGCGCGCGCAGCCCGAGTACGTCGCCGCGTTCGGGGAGGACCGTGCCTGCGCTCGCGGCCACCCGTTCCTGCAGCGCGGGCAGGATCTCGGGGTCCAGCTCCATCGCTGTGTCCTCCTCGTCACACTTGTGTCGGACAATATTGTCTGACAGTCTGACGATCGATCAAGGGGTGTCGACGGGAGGGTGCGATGGCGCACAGCGCACGGCTCGTCGAGCTGTTCCCGGGGCAGCCGCGTACCAGGCCCAGCACGATCGGGTTCGCCATCGGCCGCGCCCTCCTCGGCGGGCTGGTCACCGCCGCGATCGCCGCCGGCTCCGGCAGCAGCACCCCGTCCGCGCTCCACATGGTCGTCGCCGCCGCGGCCTGCACGCTCGCACTCAACCGGTGGCTGCCCGAGGTGCGCGGCCGCACGCTGGACGCGTCGGCGGCGGAGGAGGTCACCACGTGAACGAAGTACTCGCCGTGCGCTACGGAGCGCGCACGGCCCGCAAGGCCGAGAGCTACCTGAACTACCACCTCTACGGCGAGCCGGACGAACCGTTCGCCATGGACTACTACTTCTGGCTCGTCCGCGGCGGCCCGGCCGGCACGATCCTCGTCGACTGCGGGTTCGGAGCCGAGCCGGGGCGGCGGCGCGGCCGCGACACGCTCGTCGACCCGGTCGCGGCGCTGGCCGCGCTCGGCGTCGAGGCCGGCGAGGTCGAGCGGATCGTGGTCACCCACGCCCACTACGACCACATCGGCAACCTGCACCGCTTCCCGAACGCCGAGGTGGTGATGGCCCGGCGCGAGTACGAGTTCTGGACCGGGCCGTACGCCGGGCGGCTGCAGTTCGCCCACCACGTGGAGGCAGGCGAGCTGGCTCACCTCGGCACCGTCCGCGAGCAGGGCAGGCTGCGGCTGGTGGAGGACACCTGCGACCTCGCGCCCGGCATCGAGCTGGTGGTGGTCGGCGGGCACACCCCCGGGCAGCTGGTCGTGCAGGTGGGCACCAGCACCGGCGCTGTCGTGCTCGCCGCCGACGCCCTGCACTTCTACGAGGAACTGGAGCGCGACCGGCCGTTCTTCGTGCTCTCCGATCTGGTCGAGATGTACAGGGGGTTCGACGTGCTGCGGGAGATGACCGAGGACCCGGGTCGGTTGCTCGTCGCGGGCCACGACGCCGAGGTGGGCAAGCGGTTCCCCGACCGCGTGGCCGGCCTGCCCGACGGGCTGTCCGACCTCGTCGTGCGGATCGCGGCGGCATGAGCTTCGCCGGGAAGGTCTGCCTGATCACCGGGGCCGCGGGCGGCCTCGGTTCAGCCACCGCGCGGCGGCTGTCGGCCGACGGCGCGTCGCTGGTGCTCTGCGACATCGACGGCGACCGGCTGGAGGCGCTGGCCAAGGAACTGCCCGGGCCGGCGATCGGGTGCCCGGGCGACGTCGCGCAGGAGGCCGACGTCGACGCCGCTGTCGCGGCCGGGGTCGCCGAGTTCGGCCGCATCGACCTGCACCACCTCAACGCCGGCATCCCCGGCCCGCTGGTCCGGCTCACCGAGCTGTCGGTCGCCGACTGGGACCGGGTGCTCGGGATCAACCTGCGCGGCGCATTCCTCGGCGTGCGAGCGGCGTTCCGCCAGTACGAGGTGCAGCACGCTGCCGGGCACCCCGGCGGGGCGATCGTGCTCACCGCGTCGATCGCGTCGCTGCGCGGCGCCGACGACCTGCTGGCCTACCACGCGTCCAAGCACGGCGTGCTGGGCCTGCTCAAGGGTGCGGCCATCTACGGCGGGCCGATCGGTGTGCGGGTCAACGCNGTGGCGCCGGGCATCGTGCCCACCGCGCTGTTCGCCGGCGCAGGTGACGGACCCGGCGGGGGAGACGACATGGCGCGCCGGGCCAGCACGACCCCGCTGCGCCGGCCCGGCACCCCGGACGAGATCGCCTCCGTCGTCGCGTTCCTGCTGAGCGACGGGGCGGCGTACATGACCGGCGAGGTCGTGTCGGTCGACGGCGGCGCGGCCGCCGTCAGCATCGTGCGGCCGTCGGGCGGCGCCGGAGCCTGGGATCCCCGGCCGCACGACCTGCGGATGCACCCGGAACTGGAGGAGCGGGATGGCTGAGCGGACCGTCGGGTTCATCGGGCTGGGCAACATGGGCGGCCGCATGACCCGCCGACTGGTCGAGGCGGGCATCGAGGTGATCGGCTACGACACGCGGCCCGGTGCGGCGGAGGAGGTGGGGGCGGTCCCGGCCGCCGATCCCGCTGACGTCGCCGCCCGCACCGACGTGGTGCTGCTGTCGCTGCCCGACAGCCACGTCGTCGAGCCGGTGGTGCGGGCGCTGCTGCCGAGCGCGCGGGCCGGCGCCACTGTCGTCGACCTCTCGACGGCGTCGCCCACGTCGACGCAGCAACTGCACGCGGAGGCCGCCGAGCGGAGCGTGCAGTACATCGACGCCGGCATCTCCGGGGGCGCCGCGGCCGCGGAGAAGGGCACGCTCACGATCATGGCCGGTGGCGACGCCGACGCGCTCGCCCGCATCTCGTGGGTGTTCGCGCCGATCGCCGCGCAGGTCCACCACATGGGCGGGCCGGGTGCCGGGCACACGACGAAGCTGCTCAACAACTTCCTCAACGCGGTCAGCCTGGCGGCCACCGCCGAGGTGATGGTCGCCGGCCGCAAGGCGGGCCTCGACCTGGTGCAGCTGCTCGACGTGCTCAACACCAGCAGCGGCGTCAACTTCGCCACGCAGAACCGGTTCCCGCACATCGTCCGCGGCGACTACCTCGAGGGCGGGCTCACCGGCCGGTTGATGACCAAGGACGTCCAGCTCTACGTCGACCTGCTCGGCAGGCTCGGTGTCCCCACGCTCAACGCCGCGGGGCCGCTCGCCAGCTTCGGACTGGCCGAGAACCTCGGCTACGGCGACCAGATCAGCAACCGCGTCGTCGACGCCATCGGCGACGTGTCGGGTGGCGTGCGCGTGCACGACCTGGGAGGGAACTGACATGCAGATCGTGCGGGGGCGAGCCCCCGGCGACGTGCCGACCACGGCCCGGACCGACACCTTCACCGGAACGGTGTGGGGCGATCCCGTGCTGCCGACCACCGATGGCACCACGATCAACTCGGTGACGTTCGCGCCGTGCGCGCGCACCTACTGGCACCACCACACCGGCGGCCAGATCCTCGTGGTCACCGCCGGGATGGGCTGGGTGTGCACCCACGGCGAACAGCCGCAGGTGATCCGGGCCGGCGACGTCGTGTGGGTGCCTCCCGGCGAGCGGCACTGGCACGGCGGCACCACCGAAACGATCATGACCCACCTCGCGGTGTCCATCGGGCCGACGGTGTGGGAGGACGAGGTCGACGAGGCGGACTACCGGAAAGGAGCCCTGCATGGGTGACGACCGCTACGAGCGCGGACTCGCGATCCGCAAGGAGGTGCTCGGCGAGGCCCACGTCGAGCGGTCACTGGCCGCCGTGAGCGACTTCTCCAGGCCCGTCCAGGAATTCGTCACGCTCGCCTGCTGGGGCGAGATCTGGGGCAGGCCCGGCCTGGACCGGCGGACCCGCAGCCTGCTCAACCTCGTCATGCTCACCGCGCTCGGCCGCAACCACGAGCTCGGCGTGCACGTCAAGGGCGCGATCACCAACGGCTGCACGGAGACCGAGATCCAGGAGGCGCTGCTGCAGACCGCGATCTACTGCGGGGTGCCGGCGGCGCTGGAGTCGTTCCGGGTCGCCGACAAGGTGCTCGGTGAGATCGCCGCGGAGCAGGGCGTTGGCTGATCTGCCCGCGGTCGTCGGGTTCGTCGGGCTCGGACGCATGGGCGGCCCGATGTCCCGGCGGCTCGCCGCCGCGGGGATCACCGTGCGCGGGCACGACGCCGTACCGCGGCCCGAGCTCAGCGACGTGCTCACCCTCGTCGACAGCGCGGCCGAGGCGGGCCAAGCTCCGGTCGTGATCCTCATGCTGCCCGACTCGAGCGTCGTCGAGAGCGTCGTGCGCGGCGGGCTGCTGGCGGCGATGGCCCCGGGCTCAGTCTTGGTCGACATGAGCTCGTCCGAGCCCCTGCGCACCCGCGCGCTCGCCGAGGAGGTCGCCGCCCACGGCGCCGTGCTCATCGACGCGCCGGTGTCGGGCGGGGTGAAGGGCGCGGTAGCCGGCACGCTCACCGTCATGGCGGGCGGCCCGGACGACGTCGTCGGCCGGCTGGAGCCGCTGCTGTCGCTGTTCGGCCGAGTCCGCCACGTCGGCCCCGTCGGCGCCGGGCACGCGCTCAAGGCGCTCAACAACCTCATGTCCGCCGCGCACCTGCTGGCCAGCTCGGAGGCCCTGCTCGCCGGTGAGCGGTTCGGGCTCGATCCCGCGGTCATGCTCGACGCCGTCAACGGTTCGAGCGGCCGCAGCGGCTCCACGGAGAACAAGTGGCCCAACTTCGTCCTACCCGGCACCTACGACTCCGGGTTCGCGCTCACGCTCATGCTGAAGGACATCCGGATCGCGCTGGGCCTGGCCGAGGCCACCGGTGCGCCGTCGGCGCTCACCGCCCGCACCGTCGAGCTGTGGGCCGAGGCCGCCGAAGCGCTGGGGCCCGGTGCGGACCACACCGAGATCGTGCGATGGTTGCGGGGATGAACGCCAGCACGTCACCGGACGTCGGCGGGCCCACCTGGTCCGCCGACCAGGTCGGGCGCGTCGCCGCCCCCCTGCGCGAGCAGGTCGCCACGCTCGTCCGCGACGCCATCCTCGGGTTCAAGCTGCAGCCCGGGCAGCGCCTCGTCGAACGCGAGCTGGTGGAGCAACTCGGCGTGTCCCGGCCGACGGTGCGGGAGGTGCTGCGCCAGCTCGCCGCCGAGGGGCTCGTGACCGTCGTGCCGCAGCGCGGCGCCATCGTCACGACGCTCACCGCAGAGGACGCCGCCGACATCTACGAGATGCGCGCCTCGCTGGAGGCGCTGGCGGTGCAGCGGTTCGTCCAGCGCGCCACCCCCGAGCAGGTGGCGGAGCTGCGGGTCGCCGTCGACGAGATCGCGCGCACCGCCGACTCGTCCGACCCGCTCGACCAGCTGCAGGCCAAGGACCGCTTCTACGAGGTGCTGTTCCGCGGGTGCGGCAGCGAGCCGCTGCAGCAGACCCTCGCTGGGTTGCAGGCCCGGGTGCGGCTGCTGCGAGCGACCTCGCTCGCCGAGGCGGGCCGGCCCGCGCAGGCCGCCGCCGAGCTCTCCGCCGTCGTCGACGCGGTGGAGGCCGGTGACGCCGAGCGCGCCGCCGCAGCCTGCGCGGCCCACGTGCAGAACGCCTCCCGCACCGCGCTCGCGCGGCTGCGCGCGGAGGCCGAAGAAAAGGCCGGCGACTAGGTCCCGGCGCCCCTCATTCGACTCCCGTCCCGTCCGGAGGACACCCATGTCGACGACCGAGCAGGCGCTCACGCCCGAGCAGCAGCAGATCAAGGACGAGTTCATCAAGGTGCGCGGCACCTGGGGCGAGCCGTGGCAGCGGATGCTGGAGCTCGATCCCGGCTTCGTGCGGGCCTACCTGCGCTTCTCCGCCGTGCCGTGGACCGGGGAGCAGCACCTGGAACCCAAGGTCAAGGAGTTCGTCTACATCGCGGCCGACGCCGCCGCCACCCACCTCTACGAGCCTGGGATCCGCCAGCACATCGCCGCCGCGTTCGAGCACGGGGCGACGAAGGAGGAGATCATGGAGGTCCTCGAGCTGACCTCCACCCTCGGCATCCACGCGAGCAACATCGGCGTCCCGTTGCTTCTGGAAGTGCTGCAGGAGGAGGGGTTGCGCGACGGGCCTGCGCCCCTCGACGAGCGCCGGCAGCGGCTCAAGGCCGAGTTCGAGGCCAACCGCGGCTACTGGCACCAGTTCTGGGACGGCCTGCTCGAGCTCGACCCCGATCTCTTCGAGGCCTACCTCGAGTTCTCGTCGGTGCCGTGGAAGACCGGCACCCTGCCACCCAAGGTCAAGGAGCTGATCTACATCGCGTTCGACGCCTCGGCCACCCACCTCTACGTGCCCGGGCTGAAGCTGCACATGCAGAACGCGGTCCGGCTCGGCGCGTCGGCGGGGGAGATCATGGAGGTCCTGGCGATCGTGAGCGTGATCGGCATCCACGCCGCGACGACGGCGGCACCGATCCTCGCGGAGCTCGCCGCGCAGCGCTGAGCGCGGGGCCCACAGCCGCGCCCGGCGGTGCGGCTGTGGGCCGGCCGGTCACATCGCGATGCTCGCGCGCACCACGCTGCGGTTGTCGGCCGCGGCGAACGCCTCGTTGATGTCCTCGAGCGAGAACGTCGTCGAGGCGAGCCGGTCCAGCGGGAGCCGGTCCTGATGCCCGGCCAGGAAGGCCAGGGCCGTCGACAGCGCGATCGGTTCGTAGAGCGAGACACCGATCATGGTCTTGTTCGCCATCACGAGGCGAGAGGCGTCCGCTTCGTAGGTCGAGCCGATGTTGATGTTGCCCATCGTCAGGTAGCGCCCGCTGAGGGCAAGGACCTTGATGCCCTCAGGGATCACGTCGGGCCGACCGGCCACCTCCACCACCACATCGGCGCCTCGGCCGCCGGTCAGGTCGCGCACCTGCCGGACCCGCTTCGCGGGGTCCGGGAACTCGGCGATGTCCACCACCTCGTCGGCCCCGAAGGCGCGGGCGAGCTCCAGCCGCTCGGGCACCGCGTCGAGGGCGATCACCCTGGCTGCCCCGCGCGCCTTGGCCACCGCGGCTGCGTACAGCCCCAGCCCACCGGCTCCCTGGATCACCACAGTCTCGCCGAGCGAGACGGCCGCCCGCTCCAGCCCGTGCACGACCTGCGACAACGCACAGTTGACGCCGGACGCCACGTCGTCGGAGAGCTCATCCGGGACGGTGTAGAACACCGCGCCGGCCGGGAGCAGGAAGTAGTCGCCGTACCCGCCGACGAAGTAGGGTGGCTGCGTCGCGTCGCCCAGCATGGCCATGCGCAGCCTGGCGCACGACACACGGCGCCCCGCTAGACAGTTGCGGCACCGGTGGCACGGGAAGAAGTACGGGAACACCACCCGCGTCCCGACGCCGACCGCGTGCCCGTCCGAGTCCTCGGCGACTCCGTCCCCGAGCGCGGCGATGGACCCGACCATCTCGTGGCCGAGCACGGTGGGCAGCACTCCACCCAGCCCTCGCGTGGAGAAGTCCCCGTGCCAGGCGTGCAGGTCGGAACCGCAGATGTTCGCCCGGTGGATCTTGACCAGCACCTCGCCCGGACCGACCGACGGGAGAGTCACCCGTTTGAGCTCGAACGGTTCGCGAGGGGCGTTGAACTGCGCGATCCTGCCTTCGAACATCACCCGTGCCCCTGTGCGGTCCCGGCGCCGACCGGGGCAGCAGCTGCCGTTGCACCGGTGCTCGCCGCCGCGTGGTCGTGGCTGTGGGCGTGTCCGTGGCTGTGCCCATGTCCGTGCCCATGCCCGTGCCCGTGACCGTGGTCGTGGGCGACCGGCGAGGTCGACGGGTCGAGCGTGCCCTCGGCGTACGCCCGTTCCTGCCGTGCGATCTCCCGTTCCAGGGCGCGGTTGTCCCGCCGCGCGCGGGCGATCCAGCTCCGTGCCGCGACCGGGTTCATGTGGCACAGCCCGGGAACATCCGGGTAGCGCTGGCACAGCGCGGGCCCGGACAGGGCGGGCGCCTCCGCGCGCGGGGCGGGCGCACCCCCCAGCAGCAGGCCGCTGAACCGCCGACGGGCCACCGACCGGCAGAGGGGGCAAGTCCGTTCATCCGGTATGGGGCGCTCGACCCAGGCTTCGTGGGTGCCGCAGTTCGAGCAGGTGTAGTCGACCAGTACCGCCATCGTCCCGGCTCACTCGTAGCAGTACGGGGCGTGCTGGAACTCCGCCCAGTCCTCGGGGTCGTGGGTGATCCACACGGTGGCGTCGGCCGACTCCCGCAGCAGCTTCAGCCGCCGGATCGAGCGGATGGCGAGCTCGGTGTTCGAGTCGTAGGGCATGGGGATCTCGTCCTCCAGCGCCTGCCGCAGGTGCACGGTGTCGCCGGTGAGGATGAAGTTGCGGCTCTTCAGCCGCACCAGCAGGCTCAGCTCGCCCGGCGTGTGCCCTGGGGTGTGCAGCACGACCACGCTGCCGTCGCCGAAGAGGTCGTGGTCGAATCCCACCTGCACCCAGTTGAACGACCGGGTCGCCTCGATGTCGGCCTGCCGGAAGAACCCCGCCCCCGCGGGGTCCGGCCAGAGCGCGAACCGCAGTTCTCCCTCGCCGACGTAGAACTTCGCGTGCGGGAACAGGTACAGCCCACCGGAGTGGTCGAAGTGCGTGTGGGACGCGATGACGTGGGTGACGTCCTCGAGCCGGTAGCCGAGCGCCTTGATCTGGTTGTCCACCCGCTGCTCACGGGTGTACTTCAGGCCGAGGTGCTCGGCGAGCGGACCGTAGACCCGCTCCGGGTCGTCCGCGGCGTCCGGCACGAGCATGGTGTCGAAGAGGACGAGGCCCTTCGGGTGCTCGATGAGGTAGGCCGGCATGNGGATGGTGGTCTCGCCGGTCGCACCGACCATGAGAATCCCGCTGTCGAGGGTGAACGTCGGGGAGTCCAGAGCCCACAAACGCTTGGCGTAAGACATGGCTGCACCTCCTTGTGTCGATNNCCGGGTGAGATGAGGAAGGCGCTTCGGTCAGCCCTCGGTGATGCTGGCCCGCATGCGCTTCTTGTCGAACTTGCCGACGCTGGTCTTGGGCACCTCGTCGACCACGACGTAGGCGTCGGGGAGCCAGAACTTGGGGAAGCGGCCGCTGAGGAACTCGCGGATCTCCTCGTCGGTGACGGGCTCGTCGACGGCGAGGAAGGCCACCGGCCGTTCCAGCCACTTGGGGTCCGGTCGCGCCACGACCGCGGCCTCGCGAACCTTCGGATGCGCCATCAAGGCGTTCTCCAGGTCGACCGAGGAGATCCACTCGCCACCGCTCTTGATGAGGTCCTTCGCGCGGTCGACGAGCCGCAGGTAGCCCTCGCGGTCGATCACGCCGATGTCCCCGGTGCGGAACCAGCCGTCCCGGAAGGAATCGCCGGATCGCTCGTCGTCGAAGTAGGAGCGGGCGACCCACGGGGAGCGGGCGAGGATCTCGCCCGGGTGTTCGCCGTCCCAGGGCTGTTCGCGGCCCTCGTCATCGACGAGCTTGAGCTCCACCAGCGGCAACGGCTGCCCCTGCGTGCCCATGATGCGGTACCGCTCCTCGTCGGAGGCATCACGGTGGGCGCTGGTGAGCCCGGTGAAGGTGAGCAGCGGTGACGCCTCCGTCATCCCCCAGCCCTGCGTCACCCGCGCCCCGACGTTGCGCTCCCACCACTGCATCTCGGCGACCGGCGGAGCTTGCCCGCCGAGCCAGAGCGTGTGCAGGGAACCGAGGTCGTACTTGCGCTCCGACCGTTCCAGTTCCCCGCGCATCAGCATTCCCACGGTCACCGCGGCGACGCAGACCGTCGCCTTGCCGTGCTCGATCGCCTCGAGGTAATGAGGTGCCTGCGGGTGCACGCCGGGAAAGACGATGCTCGCGCCCTGCAACGTGCAGGCATAGGGCATCCCCCAGGAATTGACGTGCGACAGCGGGGTCACCAGGAAGTACGTCTCCTGCTCGGAGACCCCGATCGATCCGTGCATGCACAGCATCAGCGCGTGCAGCACGGTGCTCCGGTGGCTGTACACGACCCCCTTGGGGTTTCCCGTGGTCCCGGACGTGTAGCACATGCCGGCCGCGCTGTTCTCGTCGACGTCCGGGAACTCGAGATCGTCGTCGAAGCGATCGATGAGCTCCTCGTACCAGTGCACCGGGCCGAGCGAGGTCGGCGCGGGTGCCGACTCGCCCAGGACGACGATGGCCTCCACGTCGCGGACGGCGTCCGGAATTCCCTCCAGGAGGGGCAGCAGGTCCGGGCTGACCAAGAGCACCCGGTCACCGGCGTGGCGGATGATGTAGCCGATCTGGTCGGGGCTGAGCCGGGTGTTGATCGTGTGCAGCACCGCGTTCATGCAGGGCACTGCGAAGTACGTCTCGAAGTGCTGGTACGTGTTCCAGGCCAGCGTGCCGACCCGGTCTCCGGCGCGTACCCCGAGATGCGCGAGGGCCTTGGCGAGCTTGCGGACCCGCCGGCCGTACTCGCCGTAGGTGTACTCCTTGAACCCTCCCTCGACCCGCGTGATGATCTTCTTGTGCGGAAAGAGGTGCTCCGCGCGCCACAGCAACGACTTCAGTTGCAGTGGCCGGTCCATCATCAGGCTTTGCATGGGTAACTCCGTTGCCGTCGTGCCCGGTGTCAACGAGTCGGCGTCGACGTGTCGAAGAGCAGGCGTGGGAAGGTGCGCGCGGCGTAGGTCAGCGGCATCCGATCGGCGACGGACACGGTCTCGACCCCGCCGGCGAGAATCACGTGGTCACCTCCGGGGTAGGCCGCGTACCGGCGGCATCCCAGGACGGCGACCGCGCCGGTGAGCACGGGGAGGTTGCGGTACCCGGTGGCGAAGTCGTTCCCGGCGAACTTGTCGATGCCCTTGGTCGCGAACCGCCGTGCCACCTCGGCCTGGTCATCGGCCAGGATGTTGACCACCCAGTGCGAGGCTGAGCTGAACGCCGGATAGCAGTCGGCGGAGGTGTCCAAGCACGCCAGCACGATCGGTGGCTCGAGGGACACCGAGCAGAACGCGCTCGCCGTGAAGCCACGCCGGTCGCCGCCGGCGTCCACGGTCGTCACGACCGTGACCCCGCTGGGGAACAGCGACATGGCCCGTTTGAAGGTGGCGGCCTCGGCGGCAGACAGGCTCGGTGGGCTCTGCGTCGTCGACACGGTCACCGTCCTCCGGGTTCGGACACCGCTGCGGCAGCGGTCAGGGTCGGCAGGTGGTCACGGGGGTGGGGCATCGGCGACACCCGGGCGGCGACGGTCACGCCGAAGTCCTCCAACCCGGCGGCCGTGGCGGGGTCGTCGGTCAGGAGCTCGACGCTGTGCACGCCGAGATCGCGCAGGATCTGGGCCGTGACGTGGTAGGGGCGAGCGTCGGCCGGGGCGTCGAGGGCGGGATCGGCGCGCAGCTCGTGGGCCTCCACTCCCCGCAGGTAGACCAGTACCCCCGTGCCGCGCTGCGTGATGCGCCGCAACGACTCGTCGAGCTCGGCGCCGCAGGCACAGAGCGCTGAACCGAAGACGTCCCCGGTGAGGCACTCGGCGTGCATGCGCACCGTGACCGGCTCCGCGCCGGCAACGTCACCGAGCACGAGCGCGAGGTGCTCGGTTCCGTGGGGCTCCGCGTAGCTCAGCGACTGGAAGGTCCCGAACCGCGTGGGCAGGTGGGTCTGCGCGACCCGGTGCAGGAACCGCTCGTGGCGCCGGCGGTAGCGGACGAGGTCCGCGACGGTCAGGCAGGCCAGCCCGTGCTGCTTGGCGAACACCTCCAGCTCGGCTCGTTCCGGCACCGCGCCGTCGTCGTCGACGATCCGGGCCACCACGGCGGCCGGGGCGAGCCCGGCCAGCCGGGCCAGGTCGACTCCGGCCTCAGCAGGGACCGCGTGTTCGAGCACGCCGCCGTCACGGACACGCAGCGGGAGCACATGACCGGGCCGGTCGAAGTCCTCGGCGCGTACGGCGGGGTCGGCGAGCGCCCGCGCGGTTGCCGCGCGTTCCCGGGCCGAGATGCCGGTCGTGCTCGTGCGGCGCAGGTCGACGGAGACCAGGAACGGGGCCGCCGGTGTGTTCGTGCCGGTCATGGGGGACAGGCGCAGTTCGTCGGCTCTGCGGCCGTCGACGGCGACGCCGACGACGCCGCTGGTGTGCCGGACCACGAACGACATCCGCTCGGGCGTGATCGACCCGGCGGCGGCGACCAGATCCCCGGCGTTCCCGGCGTCGTCGATCACGACGACCAGCTCGCCGCGCGAGAATGCGGCGATCGCGGCCTCCGCCGCCTCGTCACGCCGGTCGGCCGACGGCCATGCGTCCATCCGGCTGGACACTGCCCTTCCTCTCTCGTCGACGTCGCTGCACCGCACGGCCGAACGCTCCGTGGTCCGGGTGGGGCTTCGCCCGGGCCGCGGCCCGGGCGAAGCCCGGCCTGCGTCAGATCCAGTTCGGTGCGACCTCGGTGGCCCACAGCTCAAGGCTGCGCATCTGCACGTCGTGCGGAATCGGGCCCGAGTACTGCCACTGCAGCAGGTATTCCGGGTTGTGCTTGGTGACGAGCTTCTCCATCATCCGGTTGACGTCGTCGGGAGTGCCGACGAACTCGAAGCCGCGCTCGACCATCGTGTCGTAGTCGCCGGGGATGGTTCCGGTCTCGCCGGGGTTACGCATCACCTCGGCGAAGCCCATCGGGGCGAACCACTGGGGGAAGACGAAACCGTTACCGCGCCTCGCCCAGTAGTGCGCCTCCTCGGCGTCGCGAGACACCAGGACGTCCCGGAAGATGCCGACGCCTTCGCCGCGCTTGAGCTTGCCGCGCCCGGACGCCTCGGCTTCCTCCTGGTAGACGTCGAGCAGTCGGGAGATCACCTCGTCGTTGGTGTTCATCACGATCGGGGAGATTCCCTCCCGAGCACAGAACCGGAAGGACTCCTCGCTGAAGCTGAACGGCTGGAAGACCTGGGGCCACGGCTTCTGGTACGGCTTCGGGGCGATACCGATCTCGACGATCTCGCCCTTTTCGTTCTGGCCGGTGCCGTACAGGTCCACGGCCTCGTGGCCGAAGTCGATACCCGGCGGAGGGACCTGCCAGTTCTCGGTCTTGAGGGAGAGCGTGCGCTGGCTCCACAGCGCCTTCATGATCTCCCAGTGCTCGAGNAAACGATTCCGGTTAGCGACGTCCCGCTCGGACTTGTCGGAGAAGGTCGCGCCGACGTTGTAGGTCTGTCCCAGCACGTCGGCCCAGCGCTTCTGGTAGCCGCGGGCGATGCCGACGAACGCTCGACCACGGGTCATGTGGTCGAGCATCGCGATGTCCTCGGCCAGCCGGATCGGGTTCTGGAACGGCAGCACGTTCGCCATCTGCCCGACCATGATGTTCTTCGTCTGCATCGCGACGTACAGGTCGAGCAGAATCGGGTTGTTCGACTCTTCGAAACCTTCGATGTGGAAGTGGTGCTCGGTGAAGCTTACGCCCCAGTAGCCCAGGTCGTCGGCTAGCTGCGCCTGCTTGGTCAGCTGGAACAGCATGTTCTGGTAGTTCTTGTCGTTGACCCCTGCGAAACCTTTTCGCAGCTGGTCGTAGCTACCGACCACCGGAAGGTAGAACAGGATGTCCTTCACGCGTGCTCTCCTCCTGTATCGCCGGGTCGCTGGCGCGCCGGATGTGACAAGGAATGTGGTGGCAGTCCGAATCCTCGGGATCTCGGATTCGGTGCTAGAAGCGGCCGTTGCTGCGGATCAGGTGTGTGCTTCGATACGGGATCCGCGGCGACGGATGGACGTCATCGTTCACTCCTTCGTGTCGCGCAGTCCGATTGCAGCAGCGATCCCACTTCGGGATGGTCTGGCTCCGTGGGCCAGCTGCGACAGATGTTGCGACATTCGGCGCCAAGCGTGGTGTTTCAGGGTGAGACACCCGGGGATCCGTTGTTCCAAGGTTTCCCCCACATGTGCTTGACAGTGGCCGCATGCTGGGCGAACGTGATCATCGTGCGGTGGCGCGGTCGCGGCCGCGGAGCACTCGGGTCACGGCGGCGCGGAGGCCGAGGTGTCTCATTCTGAGACGCGATGCGTACCCGGCGTGATCCCTACGATGCAGGCCGTCACGCACGAAGCGAGTACAGAAGGGTCGGCGATGAGGCCTACCTCTGCGACTGGTTCCGCGCATGGCACCCTCTTGACGCGTACCGAGGTGGAGCGGCCCGGCAACCGGCGGCTGCGGCCCGTCATCGAGGCGTCGTGGCATCGGTCCTCGGCGTGCGGCCTCAGCCACGAGATGAAGGCCGAGCTGCCCTACACCGACGACTTCGACGACGACAGCCGACTGCTGCGGGCCGCCCGGCCGGTGCTCGACCGGTTGGAGACGTCGCTGTCCGGCACCTCGACGAGCGTCCTGCTCGCCGACGCCGAGGCGCGCATCCTCGAGCGCTGGGTCGGGGAGAAGTCGCTGCACGATGCGTTGGACCGGGCCCACGTGGCGCCGGGTTTCGGGTTCGCGGAGGAGTTCGCCGGTACGAACGGGGTCGGCACGGCGCTGGAGGACGCCGTCCCCGTGACGGTGCGCGGAGAAGAGCACTACGCCGACTTCCTGCGACACCTGGCCTGCGTCGGAGTGCCGATCCGCCACCCCACGACCGGTGCGGTCGAGGGGATCCTCGACATCTCGTGCTTGGCGGCGGAGTACAACCCGCTGATGCCACCCCTTATCCTGGAGGCGGTCCGGCACATCGAAACCCGGCTCACCCAGATGTCCTCGCAGTCCGAGGTGGCGCTGCTGGAGGCGTTCGCCCGCGCGTGCCGGCGCCATCGTGGGGCGGTCGTCGCGATCAGCCCCAACATGATCTTCACCAACCCGCCGGCCGTGAAGCACCTGATCCCCACCGACCAGGCGATCCTGTGGGATGCCGCCCGTACCACGGTGAGCTCTGGCAGGTCGGAAGCCACCGTCGATCTGGCCCGCGGCCGGTTCCGGATGCGGTGCACACCGGTGTCGATCGGCTCGGGCGAGCCCCGCGGTGTCGTGGTCCGGCTGGATCCGTGCGAGCGGTCGCACGAGTCCGTGGAGCGGTCCGGCACGGTCGCCGACACCACCCCGCAGGCGCCCAAGCCCGGCCCGCCCGGTCACAGCGCGCAGTGGCGTCAGCTGCTCGAGCGCGTACGCCAGCTCGCCGACGGCACCGCGCCGGTGGCGTTCAGCGGCGAGCCGGGAACCGGGAAACATCGCCTGGCGCTGTACCTGCACGAGCTCGCCCCCATGCCCCGTGGCCTGCGCGTCTTCGACGCCTCGACCTCGCCCGGGGAGACCGGCCAGGACGAGATGCTCGACCGCGCGGATGCGGCGCTCGCCTGCGGCGACACGGTCGTCATCCGGCGCATCGACGAGCTCGCCGAACGGCCGCTGGCCCGGTTGCGCGGGCTCGCGGTGAACGGATCCACGTCGGGACGTGCGCGTACCCCGGGGCGCCTGCTGGTCACGGCGCGGCGCGCGGGCGGTGACGACGCGCTCGAGTTCACGCTCGCCGCCTTCCCGCACCACCTGTGGGTTCCGCCGCTGCGGCGGCGATCCGAGGACGTCACCGACATCGTCCCGGCGCTGCTCGCAGACCTGGCGCCGGACCGCCGTATGCACTGCTCGCTGCCGGCGATGCAGACCCTGCTCGACCATCCCTGGCCGGGCAACGTCGCCGAACTGCGCGACGCACTCGTCGCAGCGGTCGTCTCCGCCGGCGACGCCGCGCGCGAGATCCAGCCCCAGCACCTGCCCACCTGGGTGCTCAAACGAGCCGGACGCCGTCGGTTGTCAGCCATCGAGGAGGCGCAGCGCAACCTCATCATCGAGACCCTCGCGAGCGTCGGAGGTAACCGCAGCGAAGCTGCGCGGATCCTCGGGATCGGCCGCGCCACCCTCTACCGAAGGATGCGCAGCCTGGGGATCGCCACCTCGCACCAGCTCGGCGCCTGACGACGCGCCACGCTGGCCGAGTTCTCCGGTTCGGCCCACGGATGTCGGTGGAGCCGGCTAGCGTCGAACCCATGTTCGACAGCAGCGAAGCCGGTGGAGTCCAGCTCGACGTCCCCGGGCCCGACGACACGTCGTACGAGCCCTGGGGGCCCGATGGGCCATGGGACGACGAGTGGGGTCCCGACGGGCTACCCGCCGACCCCCAGCTGAACCTCGCGACGGCCCCCGCTTCGTTCGCGCTGGCGATGGAGCTCGTGTTCAGCAAGCGACCGCTCGACGAGGTGGACGACGCCGGAGTGCTCGCCACAGCCGGCGCCTGGCGGCGGATGGCCGGATGGGCGCTGTCCGGGTACGCGCGGGCGCTGGCCGAGTTCGCCCGCCGCCGCTCGGGCGATCCCGTGCAGACCCGGTACGCGGCCGACGAGATCGCCGCCGAGCTGAAGCTGACCCGCGGCGTCGCACGGCGGGAACTGGACCGGGCCACCGCGCTCGATCAGCACCTCCGGCCGACCCGCGACCTGTGGGAGAAGGGCGAGCTCGACGAGCAGCGCGTCGCCGCGATCGCCGACCGGGTGCGGGACCTGCCCGTCGAGGTCGCCACCCGCGTCCAGGAGATCGTGCTGCCGAAGGCCCCGGCGCAGACCATCGGGCAGCTGCGGGCCGCGATGCAGCGGGCGATCATCGCCGTCGACCCGGAGGGCGCCGAGGAGCGGCACCGAGAGGCGCACGCCAAGCGCAGCGTGCGGATGTACCCCGACGCAGACGGGATGGCGACGCTGACCGCGTCGATGTCCGCGCCCGACGCCGTCGCTTGCGACGAGCGGCTCACCGCGCTGGCCCGTGGGCTCGGCGCCGACGATCCTCGTTCGATGGGCGCCCGCCGCGCTGATCTGCTCGTCGGGTTGATCACCGGGCGAGTCTTCGCCGGGGAGCTGGTCTCCGGACCGGCGGAGGGCGTGTCATCCGGTGCTGCACCGTGCGGCTCCGGTGTGCAGATCGTGCGCCCGGCCGCCCCGGACAAGGCGTCCGTGCACGTCGTCGTCGATCTCGAGACCCTCCGCGGCGAGGCGAACCGGCCCGCCGAATTGGCCGGGTACGGGCCGATCACCGCGACACAGGCACGACAGATCGCCGCGGACGCCGTGTGGCGGCGGCTCGTCACAGACCCGCTCTCCGGGGTGGCGCTCGATCTCGGCCGCACCACCTACCGGCCGCCGGTGGGCCTGGCCGACCTGGTCCGGGCCCGCGACGGGGTCTGCCGGTTCCCCGGCTGCCGCCGCCGTGCGTCGGCGTGCGAGCTCGACCACGTGGTGCCATACCCTGCGGGGCCCACGGCGGAGCGAAACGTCGTGCTGGAGTGCATGCACCACCATCACCTCAAGCACGACTCGGACTGGCGCCTCGAGCCGCTTCCCGACGGTGGGGTGCAGTGGACCTCACCCACGGGCGCGGTCTACCGGACGTATCCCTGGGACCATCGGCCGCTGACCGGTCGTGGATCCGCGACGGCGGACGGTGATCCATCCCCGCCCTGAGGGTCACTCCTCCGGCGGCACGACACCGAACACGGACAGCTGGGTGGCGATCGAGTCGTACCAGCCGAGGAGCACCACCAGCTCGAGCACACCGCGCTTACCGATGACCGCGGTGGCCGCGGCGAACTCGTCGTCGTCGAGCGTCTTGCGATCGAGCAGCGCGAGCGTGGCGTCGAAGACGGCGCGTTCCTCGTCGGAGGTGAACGCCGGAGGGGTGCGGGTCGCGAGACCTTCGATCTCCTCGTCGCTGAGCCCGGCCGCACGTCCCGCCTTGCGGTGTGCGTACAGCTCGAACGGGCTCTGCCGGTGGAAAGCCAGGAGCAGGATCGCGATCTCCCGCGACCGCGGGGAGAGGCTCAGGTCGAACCGCAGCGCCCCACCGAAGCGCTCCAGGCCACGGGCGAGTCTTGGGCTGAGCAGCCACGCGTTCGGTGGGCCGATGAGGCCGCCCTCGGGGTGCACCAGAGAGAACGCCGCCTCGGGTGCGGCGCGGCGACCGCCGGTGAACGCCTCGTAGATCTCCTTCTGCTCGGGCGTCATCTCGTCCGGCATGATGCGGGCCAGGCGTGTGGTCATGGGGAATCCACTCCGATTCCGAGGAAGCGCCGTGGGTTCACGGCGAGCATGCGATGGACGGACGCGCGATCCACACCGAGGTAGACGAGCTGCTCGGCGACGAGTCGTAGGCACTCCGGCTCCGGCGGGACCCAACGGGAGAACACGTCGGAGCTGAGGACGAGCTGGTCGGGGCCGAGCGTCTCGACGGCACGGGCGAGATCGCGTACGTGCAGGTGGGCGTCCGGGTGCAGCAGCGGGGCGGCCGCAAGCTCCACCAGCACGCCGGCATCGGTGAACCGGCGAAGTTCGCCGGCATCGTTGACGTAGTGCAGCGGGTGCGTCACGAGCACGCGGGTGTGCTCGACGCCGGCGCAGTGCTCGACGATCGCCGTGCTCTCCGCGAGATCGACGTGGCCCGTGGCGACGGAGAGCCCGAGCGCGGCGCAGGCATCGAGGGTCTCCCGCGCGGCACCGGTCAGCTCGCCGTTCCCGTCGACGACCCGGATGGCGCGCTCCTCGACGAACGTGTCGATCGAAGGGGAGAGCCGGCGCAGCAGTCCGGTGATGTAGCCGCCGCGACCGGCGTCGGCTGCAGCACCCCAGGTAGGGAAGAAGATCACCGACGCCCCGTGTGCCGCGGCCAGCTCGACGACGGTGGGGGAGACCCCGCCGAGCGCGGGGTTCAGCGTGAAGCTGCCGTGCACCGCGAAGTCCGGCCCGGCGATCCTCCGCAGCGCGAACGCGCGGTCGGTCGTCGGCCACAGGTGGGACTTGAGCACCCATCCCGCCATCCCGTACCGCTGCGCGAGGCGCAGCACCCCTTCGTCAGCGCCGCGACTCGCTGTACCTGCCACGAGGTCCGACTGCCCGTGGACGTGCACGTCGATCGCCCCGTTCAACAGTTCGGCGAAGCCGGCCGGTTGGGCGGCGGCCCAGTCGTCGTCGTGAACGCTCATGACGTCACCGGTTCATAGCGGTACCCACCGGCCGGGTCGGCGCGGACCCGGCCGGGCACGGCTTCGGGGAAGTGCGCGGGGAACAGCACCGCGTCGGTGTCGGCGATGTCCCGCAGCAGCGCCTGCCGGGATTCGGCTGCGCACGCGCCGTGCACGCAGAAGTCCGTGCTTAGTCCCGGCCTCGCTAGTTGGATCGGGTGGTGCACCATGTCGCCGGCGAACACCCCCCGTTGGCCCGCCGACACGATCTCGACGCACACGTTCCCGGGCGTGTGCCCCGGTGCTGGGAGCAGCCGCACCTCAGGGCTCACCCGGTGGTCGGGCGCCACGACGTCCAGCAGCCCGGCCTCCTGCAGGGGAAGCACGCTGTCGGCGAGGTAGTCGCCGAGCTGTTCCCGGAAACGCGCCGCCTCGGAGCCGGTCCAGTAGTCGAGCTCCGCCGCGGTGGTCAGGTACCGGGCAGCGGGGAACGCGGGCACCCACCGGCTGCCGTCGAACCGGGTCGCGAACCCGACGTGGTCGACGTGCAGATGGGTGAACACCACGGTGTCGATCTCGCTGGGCTCCACCCCCGCTGCCTTCAGCAGCTCTTCCCAGGGATCTGAGCGTTCCCGGAAGCACGGGTTGGGCCGCGGCTTGCTGTTGCCCACCCCGGCGTCGACGAGCAGGGTCCGCCCTGGCGCCCGGACGAGGAACGCGCTGATGTCCACGACGAGGAAGTCGTCCTCGCAGTACGGGGGCTGCAGGAACCAGCTGCCGGGATCGAGCTCGGAGAGGTCCAGATCGGGGAAGAACAGGTGCGGATCGACCCGGTAGTGGAACTGCACCAGCGGCGTGACCGTCACCGCGCCGATGCGGACCGGTTGCACCGTGGTCGAGCTGCGGGGCCGGGCCCGGGACGGCTTGGGCACGTCACACCTGCACCGGCTCGGGGGAGGGGTGGGGGACGCGCACCGGCCGGATCCCGAGCGGCGCGAGCAGTTTCGTCGCCATCAGGTACTTGAGGTGCGCCCCCGGCCACTGCGTGATGTTGGCGCCGTTGGGTGCGTGGTAGTAGTTCCGGCAGCCGGCTTCCATCGCGTTGGCCTTGCGGGCGATCTGGTCATCGATCCATGTGACCCACCGCTTCTGCGCCAGTTCGGAGGTGTCGACGTACGCCGCGCCCATCTCCAGCTGCCGCACCGCACGCGCGGCGACCTCGGCTTGCCGCTCCAGCTGCGCGATGATCGAGAATCCGCCGTTGGTGTTGGGCCCGTAGAGGATGAAGAAGTTGGGGAACCCGGCCACGGTGATCCCGAGGAACGCCGACGCCCGTTCGGCCCACGCGTCGTGGATGCTGCGCCCGCTGATCCCGCGCACCTGCAGGCTGGACAGGAACTTCGTCGGCTGGAACCCGGTGCTCATGATGAGCACGTCGATGTCGTGGTGCACGCCCCGGCTGTCGATCAGGCCCTTCTCCGTCACCGACGTGACCGGGTACGGGACGAGCTCGACGTGCGGCAGGTTGAGCGTCGGGTAGAAGGTGGAGGCGACGACGGGCCGCTTGCACCCCCACGGGTAGTCGGGCGTTACGGCCTCGCGGGTGGCGGGATCGCGCACGGTGCTGCGGATGAATTCGAGGCAGCGCCGGCGCATCGTCTCCTGCATCGCGCTGTTCGCGTCGTAGCCCTTGAACCGCACGATCGAGGTCCAGAACAGGTAGCCGCGGTGCAGCCACTGCGCCCCGGGCACGTGCTTGTAGATCCAGCGTTCGCGCGGGGTGAAGTCGCGTTCGTGCTTGGGCTCGATCCAGCCGGGTTCGCGCTGGAACACCAGCAGCGACCCGACGGTGTCGGCGATCCCGGGCACGACCTGGACGGCGGTCGATCCGGTGCCGACGACGGCGACCCGTTTGCCCTCCAGGTCGACGTCGTGACGCCAGCGGGCGGTGTGGAACTTTTCGCCGCGGAACTCGTCGAGGCCGGGCCAGTCGGGGTAGTTGGGCACGTTGAGCAGCCCGAGCGCGGAGATGACGACGTCGAACGTCTCGACGTCGCCCGCGGAGGTGCGCACGGTGTAGTGGTGGTGCTCGTCGTCCCAGGTGACGTCGGTGACCTTGGTGTTCAGCCGCAGGTGCGGGCGCAGCCCGAAGTGGTCGACGACGTCCTGGGCGTAGCGCAGCAGCTCGGGCTGGCGGGCGTGGGTGCGCGGCCAGTCGTACTTGTAGAAGGAGAAGCTGTAGGCGTGTGAGGGGATGTCGACCTCGCAGCCGGGGTAGCGGTTGTCGTACCAGGTGCCGCCGATGTCCGGGGACTGCTCGAAGATCGTGAACGTGGCTCCGGTGCGCTGCCGCAGCTTGATCGCGGCGGCGATGCCGCCGAAGCCGGCGCCGATGATGGCGACGCGGACGGAGCGGCGGGGCACCTTGCGTCGGAGAAGCACCTTGTGAAGTCCTCTGCTAGTCGCTCGGGAGCGCGCCGGCCTCGGTCAGCACTCGTTCGGCCTGGCGGAATGCCTGCAGGGCGGCGGGTGCGCCGCAGTACGGCGCGGTGTGCAGCAGCAGTTCCTGGATGTCGGCGACGGTGCAGCCGTTGGCGAGCGCCGCGCGCACGTGCGACTCGAACTCCGTGGGCCGGTTGAGCGCCGTGAGCATCGCGAGCGTCACGAGGCTGCGGGTGCGCCGGTCGAGCCCGCCGCGGGTCCACACGTCCGCCCAGACGGCGCCGGCGATCCAGTCCTGCGCCGGCCGGCTGAACGGCGTGGCGTTGGTGTAGTTGCGTTCGACGGCCTCGGTTCCGAACACGGCCCGGCGGACCGCCAACCCTGCGGCTATGCCGGGATCGTCCGCGTCCCGCATCGGCCACCTCCGCTCCGCATCGAGTCGCCCAATATTGTCAGACTGTCAGACGATATGGAACCTCGCCTCGTGTGGTCCGCGCCTCGTCCGGCGCCGGCCGCGAGCCATCTGTTGCGCAATTCGGGATGGATGTCGCGCAATGCGCGACATCAGAACCTAGCCNAGTCGGGTCACCCCGTCAACGTGGGTTTGTCAGACGGTCAGACAACTGGCGTACGGTGTGTGCGCACTGAGACGCACTCCCGGGAGGACGGACATGACGACGGAAGAGGGCCGGGTCGCGCTGGTGACGGGCGCAGCGGGCGGGGTCGGCCGGGCGCTGGTCCGGCTGCTGCTCGAGCGCGGCTACGCGGTCGTCGCCGAGGACATCTCGCCCGCGGTGACCGAGCTCGACGAGGGCATCGGCAAGGTCGTCCCCGTGGTCGCCGACGTGGCCGCCCCCGGCTCCGCGGAGCGCGCGGTCGCGGCGGCCGAGGAGGCGTTCGGCCGGCTCGACCTGCTGGTCAACAACGCCGCGCGGTTCCTGCGCAAGCCGATCGGCGAGTCGACCGACGAGGACTTCGAGTCGCTCTTCGCCATCAACGTGCGCGGCTCGTTCACCCACGCCCGCGCCGCGGTCGAGGCGCTGACGAGGACCCGTGGCTCGATCATCACGGTCGCGTCGATCTCCGGTCTGGTCGGCATGCCGAACCAGTGCGTGTACGCGATGACGAAGGGGGCGCTCGTCCAGTTGACCCGCCAGCTCGCGATCGAGCTCGCACCGCGCAAGGTGCGGGTCAACGCCGTGGCGCCGGGTGCGATCGACACCGACTTCATCGCCGAGGCCCGCGCCGCCGACCCGGACCCGCAGGCCACGGCCGCCGCGGTGCTCGCGCGGCATCCCCTGGGCCGCATCTCCGCGCCGGAGGACGTGGCGCGCGCGATCGCGTTCCTCGCCTCGCCGGAAGCGGACGGCATCACGGGCGCGATCCTCAGCGTCGACGGCGGCTACGTGGCCCAGTGAGCCCGGGTCTGGCAGATGCATCGACCGGTGCTTGAACGATTCCGGCGCTCCCGGGACGAGGGGACTCTTGCGGATGACACCCACAGAGGTGCATGCTGCATCGCGAACAAGCTGTTCGTAAATCGAACAGAGCATCGGGTCGATGGAGACGATCGATGACCACGTTCCGCGAGATGCTGCGCGCTGCCGACGGGCCGGTGATCGGCACGTTCGTCAAACTCCCCGCCCTCGAGGTAGCCGAGATCATCGCAGGCGCGGGGTTCGACTTCGTCATCATCGACACCGAGCACGCCCTGCTCTCCGTCCGCGACGTCTACGGGCTGCTCGTCGCCTACTCCCGCAGCGGCGTCGCGCCGCTGGTGCGCGTCACCGATCACGGGTACGGCGACGGGCAGCGCTACCTCGACGCGGGCGCGGCCGGCCTGCTCGTGCCGCACATCTCGAACGGCGAGCAGGCGGCCGCCACGATGCGCCAGTTCCTCTTCCCGCCCGAGGGCACCCGCGGAATGGGCTTCGCGGCACGCGCCGGGCAGTGGGGGCGGCTACCCGGCGGTCGCGACGAGTACGTGCGGGCCGGGCACGAGGACGTCGCCCGCATCGCGATGGTCGAGGAGCAGGAGGCCGTCGACGACATCGCGGCGATCATGGCGGCGCCCGGCGTCGACGGCGTGTTCATCGGGCCCGGTGACCTGTCGCTGTCGATGGGGGAACCGTCCGGTTCGCCCGCGGTGCACGACGCGGTCACGCGCTGCATCAAGGCGGCCGTCGCCGCCGGGGTGCCGGTCGGGACCGTCGTGCAGGGCGCGGACCAAGTGCGCCTGCGCGCCGAGCAGGGCTGCCGGTTCATCGTCGTCGGCAACGACACCGGGTTCCTGACCTCGGCTGCACGCTCCGCGGCGTCGTCGGCGCGCGAAGCGCTCTCCGCCGTGCGCTGATCCGCGACCACCACGAAGAGGAGACGAGATGGCGTACACGAAGGACGATCCGCGCTCGGCGCTCGCGACGGCGACCCGCGCGCCCGCGGAGACCGCCGGCGGCGACATCGCAGCGCCGCAGTTCCTCGACTTCTCGGTGCTGCCGCCGGACGTGACCACCGCGGACGGCTCGCACCAGTGGATCACGCGCGGGCAGAACTTCGTGATGATCTACACCGAGCCCGCCGCGGGCGATCTCGTCTGGCGGGCGCGGCTGGACTCGGAGCAGGTGGTGCTGCTGATCGACGAGCGCAGCTCGGTCCGCGGCACCGACGACGACGGCGTCGTCCACGAGGCGACCGGTCCCGCGCTCCTGGTCGTCCCGCCCGGGCAGAGCTCGCTGACCAGCACCGGGACCGGCCCGATCGTGCAGCTGCTGCAGTCGGACGAGGCGGAGTGGGCGGCCAAGGCCTCCAACGCCGCGGCGTACGCCGAGCCGCACCCGCACGTCGCGCCGCTCGAGCTGTGGCCCGAGCCGGTCGGCGGCTACCGCTGGCGCAGCTACTCGATGTCCGACGTGCCGGCCGATCCGAAGCGGTTCGGCCGGATCTTCCGCACCCGGGCGTTCATGGTCAACTTCATGCCGCCGTCGAGCGGCCCGCGCGACCTGACCAGGATGTCTCCGCACTTCCACGACGACTTCGAGCAGGCGAGCCTGGTGGTCGCGGGGACGTACATCCACCACATCCAGACCCCTTGGGGCACCGACGGCACGAAGTGGCGCCCCGAAGATCACGTACGGGTCGGCAGCCCGTCCGTGACGATCATCCCGCCGCCGACGGTGCACACCTCTCAGGCCATAGGGTGGCGCACCAACCACCTGATCGACATCTTCTCCGGCCCGCGCCACGACTTCTCGGCGCGGCCGGGCTGGGTGCTCAACGCCGACGAGTACCCGGCCCCGACCGACTGACCCTCCCACGGGGCGGCCCGGGCCGCCCTGGCGTCCGTTCACTGTCGAAGGAGACACGTCATGGCCGAGGGCATCGCTGCCGCTCCGGACACGTCGGATCCGGAGTTCCGCGCCCGCCGGCGCCGGGCCATCCTCAGTGCTTGGGCCGGGTTCGCCGTCGACTCCTACTCCATCTACATCGCGGGATCGGTGCTCCTGCCCGCGCTGGTCTACTTCCAGGGCGACATGTCCGCGGAGGGCAAGGCGATCTTCGCCGGGATGACGCTGGCCGTCACCCTGCTCGGCCGCCCGCTCGGTGGCCTGATCTTCGGGCACTTCGCCGACAAGATCGGGCGCCGGACCACCGGCGCCATCACGATCTACGGCTTCGGCATCGTGTCGCTGCTCATCGCGCTGCTGCCGGGCGCGGAGCAGGTCGGCGCGGTCATGTCCGTGACGCTGCTTCTTCTGCTGCGGTTCATCGAGGGTATCTTCCTCGGCGGCGAGTACACGGCGGCCACCCCGATGGCGCTCGAGTACGCGCCGCCGAACCGCCGCGGCCTGATCGGTGCGCTCATCCAGTGCTCCGCGAGCGCCGGCCCGCTGTTCGTGGCCATCGCGATGGCGCTGACGCTCATGATCGCCCCGAGCGGCGACGTGAACTCGCCGTACGTGCAGTGGGGTTGGCGCCTGCCGTTCGTCGTCGGCTTCGTGCTGTCGATCCTGGTCGCGTGGTTCCTGCGCCGCCGGGTCGAGGACTCCGAGGTGCAGCGGGTCGCGAAGCAGGAGATCAGCGGCACGGTGGTGGCGGAGCAGTCGCCGCTGCGGATGCTGCTGCGCGGGCGCACCGGCCGGGCGTTCATCCAGGCCTGGGTGATCATGACGGGTGTCTTCTTCGTCGTGAACATCACCGGCAGCGTGCTGCAGCAGTTCCTGATGATGAACGACGGCTACACCGCCGAGGACCTGGCCAACACGCAGCTGATCGTGCCGGTCGCGATGGCGTCGTACGTGTTCTTCGGCTGGCTGTCCGACCACATCGGGCGCAAGAAGGCCTTGTTCATCACCGCGCCGCTCACGGCGGTCGTCTACCCGGTCGCGATCACTCTGATCGGCTCGAACACCATCCACGACTGGGGAACGCTGACGCTGCTGGCGGTCGCCTGCCACATCGTGACGGTCGCCCCGCTGGGTGTGCTGCCGGCCTACATCAACGAGCGGTTCGCCACCGTCGTGCGGTCCAGCGGCTGGGGTGTCGCGTACGGCACGGCGGTGATCATCCCGTCGTTCTTCTCCTACTACATGGTGTGGCTCAGCGCGGTCGTCCCGTACGAGTACACCGCCGGCATCCTCGTCGTGATCGGCGCGGCCCTGATCTTCGTCGCGACCGCGTGCGGCCCGGAGACCCGCGGCATCGACCTGCGCAAGGCCGGTGAGGACGCCTACCGGGAGTTCCTCGCCGAGACCAGCGCCGAGGACCAGAGCGGGTCGGAACCGCCGACCCGGGGTGACGCCGTGGAGGCCCGATGACGATCGCCGGAATCCCCGACCACGCCGAGCTGTCCCAGCGCACCGACGCCCCGCCCGGGTCGGCGTGGGGCCTGTTCGGGCCCGACGACCAGCTGGGCACGCTCAACTTCCTCACCGAGGAGCGCACCGCGGCGGCGGCCCGGCTGATCCGCCGCGGGGCGACGTTCAACCTCGACTACCCGCTCAACACCTTCGTGCCCAGCCTGGCCGGCACCCGGCCGGCCACGGAGCACCACATCTTCTCCAACAACCCCAACCACCGCGACGACTGGCTCGACTCGTTCTACCTGCAGTCGACCTCCCAGGTGGACGGGCTGCGCCACATCCGCCATCCCCGCCACGGCTTCTACGGCGGGGTGCCGGACGAGGCGATCGCCGTAGGCACCCCCGACCTGGGGATCCAGCTGCTCGCGGAGAAGGCGATCGCCGGGCGCGGGGTGCTGCTCGACGCCGTCTCGTACTTCGAGAGCATCGGTGAGCCGCTGGAGTTCACCACGATGGTCCGGCTGACCCCGGAGCACCTGGACGCGATCGCCGAGCACTGCCGGGTGACGATCGAGCCGGGTGACATCGTGCTGCTGCGCACCGGCTTCGCCGAGGAGTGGGTGCGCCGCACGCCCGAGCAGCGGGCAGAGCCGCGCGAGGGCGGCACCGGGCTCGACCAGTCCGACGCGATGCTGGCCTGGCTCTGGGACCACCGGATCGCCCTCATGGCCTCGGACAACGCGGGTCTGGAGTCGTACCCGGTGAACCCGGCCTCCGGCTGGATCGACCCGGACGAGCCACCGCCCCCGCGCGGGCCGTCGCACAACGGGATGCTGCACCGCCCGATGCTCGCGCTGCTCGGCATGGTCATCGGCGAGCTGTGGAAGCTCGACGAGCTCGCCGCCGACTGCGCCGCCGACGGCCGCTACGAGTTCTTCCTGACCGTCAAACCGCTGAATCTGGTGGGCGGGGTGGGTTCGCCACCGAACGCCATCGCCGTCAAGTGACCGCGCACGCCGAAAGGACTGCCGCATGACCGCAACCGTCAGTGACCTCTGGGACGAGACGCTCGACGCCGACCGGTTCGTCCCGGACCCGGAGGTCGACGCTCTGCTCGTCGGCGGTGTCGACCTGCACACCCACCCCGGACCGAGCCCGTTCCCGCGCCGCATGTCGATCATGGATGCGGCGACCGACGCGGCGACGGTCGGCTTCCGAGCGCTGGTGTGCAAGTCGCACCACCACTCCATGCAGAGCGACATCCTGGCGCTGGAGTCGGTCGGGCTGCGGGACATCGGCGTGCAGGTCGTCGGCGGAGTGGCGCTCAACCGCACGGTCGGCGGGCTCAACCCGTACGGCGTGGAGCTCGCGCTGCGCATGGGCGGGCGGGTCGTCTGGTTCCCGACGATCGCCTCCACCGCGCACATCGAGTTCCACGCCCACCACCACAGCGGGTTCCCGGTCTCGGGCATCCCGCTGCGGGACAACGAGCCGATCAGCATCCTCGACGAGGCGGGCGGGCTCCTGCCGGAGGTGCACGACATCCTGTCGGTCATCGCGGCGGAGTCCGCCATCCTCAACTGCGGTCACCTCCCGGCGGCGGAGATCGACGTGCTGATCCCGGCCGCGCTCGCCGCCGGCGTCGACCGGATCGTGGTCAGCCACCCCGACTTCGTCGTCGGCGCCGACCCGGACCGGGTGGCGCAGTGGTGCCGCCAGGGCGTGACCGTTGAGCTGTGCCTGGCGATGTACGTGGGTTCCCGCTCGACCGGCGACCCGGTCGAGCGGACCGCCCCGTACCGGGAGGCGGCCGGCGTCGGCCACACGATCTTCTCCTCGGATCTGGGCCAGAAGGGCAACCCGCTGCCGATCACCGCCTACCGGCGGATGGTCCGCAAGCTGCTCGACGCCAAGACGCCTGAGGACGACATCCGCGCCATGGTGGGGAGGAACGCGGGGCAGCTGCTGGACGTGTGATCCGTGTCCGGACGACTGTGGCGATGATCGCCATCGGTGGCGGCTCGCCCGCTCACGGTGAGAATGGCTGGAAGGGCGCCTGCTCACCGTCGAGAGGACACGACGCACGTCATGCACGAGGCACTGGAGCCGATCTTCCAGCGAGTTCTGGACCGCAACCCCGGTGAGACGGAGTTCCACCAGGCGGTGCGGGAGGTGCTGGAGAGCATCGGCCCCGCGGTCGACCGCCACCCCGAGTACGCCGACGCCAAGATCGTCGAGCGGATCTGCGAGCCGGAGCGGCAGATCATCTTCCGGGTCCCGTGGGAGGACGACGAGGGGAACATCCACATCAACCGCGGGTTCCGCGTGGAGTTCAACAGCGCGCTCGGCCCGTACAAGGGAGGGCTGCGGTTCCACCCCTCGGTGCTGCTCGGGACGGTGAAGTTCCTCGGCTTCGAGCAGGTGTTCAAGAACGCGCTGACCGGGTTGCCGATCGGCGGCGCCAAGGGCGGATCGGACTTCGACCCGCGCGGGCGCTCCGACCGCGAGGTCATGCGGTTCTGCCAGAGCTTCATGCTCGAGCTGTACCGCCACCTCGGCGAGCACACCGACGTCCCGGCCGGTGACATGGGCGTGGGCGCCCGGGAGCTGGGCTACCTGTTCGGCCAGTACAAGCGGATCACCAACCGCTACGAGTCCGGCGTGCTCACCGGCAAGGGCCTGCTCTACGGCGGGGCGCAGGTGCGGCGTGAGGCCACCGGCTACGGCAGCGCGTTCTTCATGGAGGAGATGCTGCGCGTGCGCGGCGACTCCCTGGAGGGCAAGGACGTCGTCGTCTCCGGCTCGGGCAACGTGGCGATCTACACGATCGAGAAGGTGCACCAGCTGGGCGGGCGGGTGGTGGCCTGCTCGGACTCCACCGGGTTCGTCCACGATCCCCGCGGGATCGACCTGGACCTGCTCAAGGACGTCAAGGAGGTCCGCCGGGAACGCATCTCCGCCTACGCCGAGAAGATCGCGGGTGCGACGTTCGTGTCCGGCCGGTCCATCTGGGAGGTGCCCTGCCAGGTGGCGCTGCCGTCGGCCACGCAGAACGAGCTCGACGTCGCGGGCGCGACCGCGCTGGTGCGCAACGGTTGCATCGCGGTGGGGGAGGGCGCGAACATGCCCACCACCCCCGACGCGGTGCGGGTGCTGCAGGAGGCCGGGGTGGCGTTCGGGCCCGGCAAGGCGGCGAACGCCGGCGGGGTGGCGGCGTCGGCGCTGGAGATGCAGCAGAACGCGTCGCGGGACTCGTGGACGTTCGAGCACTCCGAGGCCCGGCTGCGCGAGATCATGGTGAACATCCACGCCCGCTGCTACGAGACCGCGGAGGAGTACGGCGCCCCCGGCAACTACGTCACCGGCGCCAACATCGCCGGCTACGCACGGGTCGCCGAGGCGATGCTCGGGCTGGGGCTGATCTGAGCGCGCCGCCGTCGTCGGTATAGTCCCAGGTCGGTGCAGGTTAGGCGGATCGTTCCACCCCTCGCCACCACATGGAGGAGCAGCACTTGACCAACGGCTCGGGCGGCACCGGCGACATCCAGGCGGTGCAGCGGGTCGGCCAGCTCCTCGCCTTGTTCACCGCGAACCGGCCTCGGCTGACCGCGGCCGAGGCGGCGGCGCTGGTCGGGTTGAACCGCAGCACCGTCAGCCGCTACTTCGGCTCCCTCGCGCTCGCCGGGTTCCTGGAGCGCTCCCACGACGAACCCACGGCGTACGAGCCGGGCCCGCTGCTGGTGCAGCTCGGGGCAGTGGCGCAGGGTCGGCGGCGCGTGCTCGACATCGCGCCGCGGCACATGCGCCAGCTCTCCCGCGAGATCGGGCTGACCGTGGTGCTGTCGCTGTGGGGCGCGTCCGGGCCGGTGGTGTCGCTGGTCAGCGAGGTGGGGACGAGCCCGATCCTCGTCACCGTGCGGATCGGCGCCACCTTGGACATGGATTCCGCCCAGGGCAGGCTGTTCCTCAAGTTCTCCCCGGACCGCCACGTCATCACGAAGTACTGGGCGAGCCTGGACCCCGCCGAGCGCGCACGCGTGGAGAAGCTCGTCGCCGAGGCGGAGCGGGGCATCACCCACGCCGAGGGCCCCCTCGGCATGTCGATCATCGCGGCACCGGTGTTCGACGACCACGAGATCGCCGCGACCATCGCCGCCGTCGGCGCCCCGCACGGCGACGAGCGGATCGCCGCGGCCCTCTACCGCACGGCGTACGAGATCACCGTGGACCTGGCCGGCACCGATCTGTGGGTGTCGCAGCTGCCGCTGCCGGACGACATCCCGTCCGCGGACTGAGCGCTACGCCGGCGGGTCCTTCCGCGGCAGCGGCTCGACGGCCGGTCCTTCGAGCACGGCTCCGTCCACGTCGAAGCGGGAGCCGTGGCACGGGCAGTCCCAGCTGCGCTCCGCGGCGTTGAACCGCACCAGGCAGCCCAGGTGGGTGCAGCGCGCCGACACCGCGTGCAGCCCGCCGTCCTCGTCGCGGTAGACGCCGGTGCGGTCGGCGCCGCGGCGGAGGATCGCGCCGCAGCCGCGGGCGAGCTCGGTCACCGCGCCCACCTCGCCGGGTCGCAGCCGGTCACCGACGATGTCGACGCCCACCTTGGCCTGCAACCGCGCCAGCGTCGGCAGTCCGCGCAGCGTCACCCGGTGCGGGCCGAAGACGCCGGTCGTCGGCTCCCCCGCGATCTGGTCGGCCAGCAGCGCCGCGGCCATCGTGCCGCCGGACAGACCCCACTTCGAGTACCCGGCCGCGACGTGCATCCGGCTGGAGACNGGCGTGTAGCTGCCGATCATCGGCGTNTGGTCGTAGGGCAGCACGTCCTGCGCCGACCAGCGGTGGGTGACCTCATCGACGGCCCAGTGCCGGCGCAGGTACGCCTCCAGCGCGGCGTAGCGGCCGGGGTCGACGCCGCGGGCGCCGGCCGGGTGGTCCTGTCCGCACACGATCATCGTCCGCCCCGCCGACCGCATCGACCAGGTCGGGCTGCCCGCGGTGATCACCATGTCGCGGCTCGGGTTGCGGACCCGGCCGGCGACGCAGTACGCGCGCACCGTCTCCATGCGCGCGAAGTACAGGCCTCGGTCCCACACCGGGTAGTGGGTGGCGACGACGACCCGGTCGCCGGTCAGCGGGCCGTGGTTCGTCTCCACCCGCACCGGTGACCCCTCCTGCACCGACAGCGCGCGGGTGCCCTCGAAGATCCGGGAGCCCACCCCGTCGGTCGACTCGTGGACCGCGGCCGCGAGGCCGTAGGCGTACGCGACCGGGTGCATCTCGACCTGGTCGGCCAGCCGCACCGCACCCGCGACCGGGTAGGGGAGATCCACCTCGTCGGTCCACGCGACGGGCAACCCGGCCTCGCGGGCCGCCTCCGCCTCCCGCTCGACGGCGCGCAACTCGGCTTCCGACGCCGCCACGGTCGCGGCGGCGCGGCGGCGCAGCGCGCAGTCGATCCCGAGCTCCTCGGCGAGCGCAGCGACGAGCTCGACACCGCGCAGGCTGTGCTCGGCGTAGGCCGCGGCCACCGCCGCGCCGCGGGTGCGGCGCACCTGCGACAGCACCGTGCCCTGCAGGGCGGTGACCTTGGCCGTGTTGTTGCCGGTGGCGGCGGACCCGATCCGGTCGGCCTCCACGACGGCGACCCGTGCCCCGCGCCGGCGCAGCAGCAGCGCGGTCGTGAGCCCGGTGATGCCTCCGCCCAGCACGAGCACGTCGAAGTGGCGGTCGGCGGTGGGCGGCGGATAGCGGACGTCGGGTCGGTCGGCGAGCCACAGCGAGCCGGTCGCCGTCGTCGTGGGAACGGTCATGACCGGCACGTACCCGGGTGCGTCGCCGGTGATGCGCCGCACGTTCGAGCTGTGCTGTCACGGTCTGCGTAACGCTCGCTCTGTTAGAGCACGCGGCACGCCGCCGCGGCGGAGGCGGGTGCTCTTCCCGCTGCCCGGTCCCACGCACGGACATTTCAGACATCCAGATCCGGATTATGAACATCCAGTTAACAAGCAGNCGGAGGCTGNCATTGAGATATTGCATCCANACTGGTGGAGTTGCATACTCCTGCCCATGTTCACCGACCCCCCTGATCATCTGAGCCGCCCGACGCTCACCGGGTCGTTCGGCATGGCCGCGTCCACGAACTGGGTCGCCTCGGGCGTCGCTCAGAGCGTGCTCGAACGCGGCGGCAACGCCTTCGACGCCGTCGTCGCCGCCGGGTTCGTGATGCACGTCGTCGAGCCGCACCTCAACGGACCCGGGGGTGACCTGGTCGCGCTGGCCACGCCGGCGGGGGGCACGACGTTGGTGATCAACGGGCAGGGGCCGGCGCCGCGGGGCGCCGACATCGAGCACTACCGCTCGCTGGGGCTCGAATCGGTCCCGGGTGCGGGGGCGCTGGCGAGCGCGGTGCCCGGAGCCGTCGAGGGGTGGCTCTGGATCCTGCGCGAGCTGGGCACCTGGGATCTGGCCGACGTCCTCGCGTACGTCCTGCACTACGCCGAGCACGGCCATCCGCTGCTGCCCAACGCGGCTCGCACCATCGCGACCGTCGCGGACCTGTTCCGCGATCACTGGCCGACCTCGGCGCAGCTGTGGCTGGCCAGCGGGCGTGCCCCGAAGGCTGGAACGATCCACCGCAACACCGCGTACGCCCGCACGTTGCGCCGGCTGCTCGCCGCGGCTGACACCGCGACGGGCCGGGAGGCGCGGATCGACGCCGCGGCGCGCGAGTGGCGGACGGGGTTCGTCGCGGAGGCGGCGGTGCGCACGGCCCGGACCGTGCACCGGCACGCCGACGGCGGGGACTACGCGGGTGTCCTGTCGGTCGACGACTTCGCCGAGTTCCGCGTCCGGGCGGAGGAACCGGTCCGGTTCACGTTCCGGGGGACCACGATCGCGAAGGCCGGGTTCTGGTCGCAGGGTCCGGTCCTGCTCCAGACCCTCGCGATCCTCGACCACTTCGACGACGCCGACCTCGATCCGTCCACCGAGCGCGGCGTGCACACGATCGCCGAGGCGCTCAAGCTCGCCCTGGCCGACCGCGACGCCTACTACGGCGACGTCCGCGACAACCACGCCCTCCTGGCGACGCTGCTCTCCCCGGAGTACGCCAAGCAGCGGGCTCTGCTGATCACCCCGCGGGCGTCGGCCGACTGGCGGCCCGGCTCCATCCCGGGCGTGGCCCCGTACTTCCCGCCCCTGAAGACCAAGGAGGAGATCGACGCCGCCGTCTCCGAGGCGTACGGGATCGGTGAACCCACCGTCCGCCCCTCGGGTGAGACCCGCGGCGACACCGTGCACATCGACGTGATCGACCGGTACGGCAACGTCGTGTCCGCCACACCGTCCGGCGGCTGGCTGCAGTCCAACCCCACGATCCCCGAGCTGGGGTTCTGCCTGGGCACCCGCCTGCAGATGACCTGGCTCGACCCGGAGAGCCCGTCGGCGCTGCGGCCGGGGCGGCGGCCGCGGACCACGCTGTCGCCCACCGTCCTGGAGCGCGGGTCGGTCGCCGTGTCCGCGCTCGGTTCACCCGGCGGCGACCAGCAGGACCAGTGGCAGCTGCTCTACCTGCTGCGCACGCTCGTCGGCGGGTACGACCCGCAGCAGGCCATCGAGTCCCCGATGTTCCACGTCACCGCCAACGCCCAGTCGTTCTGGCCCCGCGAGTGGACCCCGCGCGGGCTGGTCGTCGAGGAGGCGATGGGCGAGGAGGTCATCCGGGGGCTCCGCCGCCGTGGCCACCTCGTCACGGTGTCGCGCCCCGGCAACCTCGGCCGGCTCTCCGCCGTCGAGCGGGACCCGCAGACCGGGCTGCTGCGCGCAGGCGCCAATCCGCGCGGCGCCCAGGGCTACGCGGTCGGCCGCTAGTCAGGCCCAGACCGCTCGGGACCGGCGATCCGTGGCCGGCCACCGCGCCGCCACCCCATCCGAAGAACACCGTCCGCACGCGGAGATGACACCAATGAAACCGATTTTAGCCGCGCGATGTGTCCGCCGACGGATCGCCGCCGCTGCAGCAGCGCTGTTCCTCCTCGTCGGCCTGGCTGCCTGCGGGTCGCCCGGCGGCGGGGGCAGCTCCGAAGGGCTCCCGAAGGACCTGAAGGTCCTCGTCGAGGCGACCCAGCCGGTGTTCGACCAGTGGCAGGGCGGAGTGGCCACCCAGGGGGTGATGCTGCTGGTCAACGAGCCGCTCGTCCGCTACGACGGGAGCGGTTTCCAGCCGAACCTGGCGACCACCTTCGAGCAGGCGAGCCCCACCCGCTACGTCTTCACCCTCCGCGACGGCGTCACGTTCAGCGACGGCAGCCCGGTCACGGTGGACGACGTCCGGTTCACGTTCGAGCAGGCGATGCGCGACGACCACCTGAGCACCACGCACGTCGTCATGCGCAGCATCGCCACCATCACCACCGACGGCAGCTCGATCGCCCTCGACTTGAAGGCCCCGCAGCCGCTGCTGCTCTACACGATCGCCCGGACCGGGATCGTCAGCAAGGCGTTCTACGAGCAGCACGGCGAGAAGGTGGGGACGCCGGCGGTGGGGCAGCTGGGCAGCGGCCCCTACGTCCTGGACTCCTTCGAGCCGGACAAGTCGATGCGGGTCGTGAAGCGGCCGGACTACTGGGGTGATCCCGCACCGTTCGAGTCGATCACCTTCACGATCGTCCCTGACGACTCCGCGCGGATGCTCGCGCTGCAGTCCGGGTCCGCCAACGCGATCTTCGAGATCCCGACCGGCCAGATCAACTCCATCCAGGCGCTGAAGGACTTCCGGCTGTCGAAGATCGCCGACGCCACCGTGTTCATCCTGCAGATGGACGTGACGAAGCCGCCGTTCGACGAACCGGCGGTGCGCGACGCGGTGCGGCACGCGATCAACCGCCAGGCCGTGGTCGACGCGGCGCTCGCGGGACACGGACAGGTCGCCCGGGCCCTGTCTCCGCAGTCGAACCTGGAGCTCGTCGCGAGCGCGGAGGCCGTCGAGCAGACGCTCGCCCGGATCGACGAGCTGAACACCTACGACCCGGACCTGGCCCGCCGGTTGCTGGCCTCCTCCAGCGTGCCGGCCGGCTTCACGCTCAAGCTGCCGCTGGACTCCACCGACGCCGACACCAGCCTCGTCGCGCAGACGATCGCCCAGGACCTGGCCGAGGTCGGGATCGACGTCGAGCTCGATCCCCGCGGCGACGACTACATCGACGTCACCCTCGCCCGCCGGCACGACGGCCTCACCCTCAACAAGTTCTCGACGAACGCCCCCGATCCGGCGATGCCGCTGGGCTACTTCGTGCCGGCGAAGTCCCGGATCAACCTGACCCAGCAGGACAACCCGGCCGCGCAGCAGGCGTTCGACGAGAGCAACGCGCTCCCGGTCGGCGACCCGAAGCGCGGTGAGCGGCTCCTCGCCGCGGTCGAGGCCTACCACCGCGGGGGTGCGGCGCTGCCGCTGGTGAACCCCGACATGACCTTCGGGCTGAAGGCGCCGATGACGATCAACGGCTTCACGAACTACTGGTGGATGCAGCGGTGGGACCGGCTGGTGGAGGTCGGCGGATGACCGTCGCCACCGCACCGCAGGGCTCGGCGCGCCGGGCGCTCGCCCCGGGGCTGCTGCGCTACGTCGTCGTGCGCGTGGTCTCCGCGGTCTGCGTGATGTTCGCCGTGAGCATCGTGGTCTTCCTGTTCATCCACGCCGCCCCCGGCGGGCCGGAGCACGCGATCGGCGGCGAGCTGGCGACCGAGGAGCAGCTGGAGAGCATCCGGCAGCGGTACGGCTTCGACCGGCCCCTCCCGGAGCAGTACCTGCAGTTCCTCGGCGGGATCCTGCACGGCGACTTCGGCGAGTCGATCATCCAGAAGACCCCCGTCGCCACGCTGATCGGCGAGACCGTGAAGGTGACGCTTCCGCTGCTGGCCTTCACCTGGATCCTGGCGATGGGCGCGGGACTCGCGCTGGGGATCCTCACCGCGTCCCGCCCGGGGAGCCGGCTCGACCGCTTCTCCCTCGGCATGACGACGCTCGGGGCGAGCACCCCCGCCTTCGTCGTCGGCACGTTCCTCGCCTGGCTCTTCGGGGTCCAGCTCGGCTGGTTCCCGGCCCTGGGTGCGGGGGAGGGCGGGCTCGACACCGTCCGCCACCTGGTCCTGCCCGCGGCGACCGCGGCGATCGTGCTGCTGGCCGTCACCACACGGATCACGCGGGTCCGGGTCGGGCAGATCCTCGAGGAGGACCAGGCGACGTTCGCCAGGGCCCGGGGGCTCGGGCGGTGGTGGACGCTCAAGCACGTCGTGCTCCGCAACGCGGGCGTCCAGCTGGTCACGCTGTCCGGCAGCGTGGTGGTCTCCCTGTTCACCGGGTTGATCCTCGTCGAGCGGGTGTTCAACCTCCCCGGGATCGGCAGCCTCATGGTCGACGCGATCCACGACCGGGACATGCCCGTCATCCAGGGAGTGACGTTCTGCGTCGCCTTGCTCGTGGTCACGGTGAACCTCGTCGTCGACCTGGTCTGCATGGCGATCGATCCACGACTACGCGCACGGCTGGAGACGAACCGATGAGCGCTGTCACCCAGGTCGCCCCGGTCGGCGCCCGGCTGCGGCTGCCGAAGGTCCCGCCGCTCACCGCGCTCGCCGGCGTCTTCCTCGTCGTGGTCGCCGCGTGCGCCCTGTTCCCCGGGTTCGCCCCGCAGGACCCGGCGGCGATCAACGCCGCGGAGAGCCTGCAGGGCCCGAGCGGCGCCCACCCGCTCGGCACCGACCAGCTCGGGCGCGACACCCTCTCCCGCCTCGTCGCCGGCGCCCGGACCTCCTTGCTCGGGCCGCTCGTCCTCGGCCTCGGCGTCACCGCCATCAGCACGGTGCTGGCCGTCGCGGCCGGCTGGTTCGGCGGGCGCACCGACGCGGTGATCAGCCGGATCATCGACTTCTTCTACTCGGTGCCCGCGCTCCTGGTCGCGATCGTCGTCGCCGGAGTGACCGGTGGCGGCTTCGGGATCACCCTCGTGGTGCTGATCGTCTTCGGGCTGCCGATGCACGTCCGCAACCTGCGGGCGGCGGTCATGGAGCGCGCGCACCTGCCGTTCATGGAGGCCGCCGTGACGCTGGGGCTGCCCACCTGGCGGGTCGTGCTCACCCACCTCGTGCCGACGATCGTCCCGAACGTGGTCGCGGTGTTCTTCGTGACCTTCACCTACGGCGTGGTCGAGCTGTCGTCCCTGTCGTTCCTCGGCCTCGGGGTTCCGCCCGGTGCCCCGGACTGGGGTCGGATGGTCGCCGACAACCGGGCGGCCGTGTTCACCGACGTCTGGGCGGTCGCCGCGCCCGCGGTGGCCATCGTCCTGCTCGCCGTCTCGGCCAACCTCATCGGCGAGCACGTCCAGCGCACCCACGAGCAGTCGAGGAAGGAACGATGAGCCAGGTGACCGAGGCCGTGCCGACGGCGGGCCTGTCGACGGACGCGCTCAGCGTGTGGCTGCGCCGTGCCGACGGGCGGCGGCTCATCGCCGAGTCGATCGATCTGCAGGTCGCGCCGGGGGAGTCGATCGCGATCGTCGGCGAGTCCGGCAGCGGGAAGTCCGTCACCGCCCGCGCCGTCCTCGATCTACTGCCCCCCGAGCTGGTCACCGAGGGCGACGTCAGCGTCGGTGGCGTGCCGTTCCTGCGGATCGGCCGAGCGGCCCGGCACCGGATGCGCGGCAGCGAGATCGCCTTCGTCATGCAGGACCCGTTCACCATGCTGAACCCGGTGATGAAGGTCGGTGACCAGGTAACCGCTGCGCTGCGGGACGCGAACGGCCGCCCGTTGTCCCGGGCGGCGCGCCGCGCGGAGGCCGTCGCCCGGCTGCGCGAGGTCGGCATCACCGATCCCGCGGTGGCGGACAAGTACCCGTTCCAGCTGTCCGGCGGCATGCGCCAGCGGGTCGGGATCGCGGCGGCGATCGCGGAGAACCCGCAGGTCCTCGTCGCGGACGAGCCGACGACGGCGCTCGACGTCACCACGCAGCGCGACGTCCTGCTGCTGCTGGACCGCCTGCGCCGGACCCACGAGCTGGGGCTGGTGCTGATCACCCACGACCTGCGGGTGGCGTTCGCGACCTGCGACCGCGTCTACGTGATGTACGCGGGGCAGATCGTGGAGGTGGCGCGGTCCGACGTGATCCGGCGGGCCCCGCGCCACCCGTACACGGCCGCGCTGCTGGCCGCCGATCCGCCGCTGGACCACCGCATGGCCCGGCTGCGGACCATCCCCGGCTCGGTCCCCGCGCCCGGGCACCGGCCGGGCGGGTGCCACTTCGCGCCGCGGTGCGCGTTCGCGCTGCCCGCCTGCAGCGCGGCGCCGGTCGAGCTGCAGCTCACCGATGACGACGCCGACCACCGGGTCCGCTGCGTCCGGGCCGGCGAGATCACGCTGGAACCGCCCACCGCGCAGCCCGGGCCGGAGCCGGCGGCCGCGCTCACCACCGACGGGCAGCCTCTGGTGACCGTGCGGGACGTGCGCAAGGTGTTCCGGGACAAGGTCGCCGTCGACGGCGTGGACATCGACGTGTTCGCGGGCGAGAGCGTCGGCCTGGTCGGCGAGTCCGGGTCGGGCAAGACCACGCTCGCCCGCATGATCGTGGGTCTGACCCGGCCGACCTCCGGGACCGTGGAGGTCGGCGGTGTCGAGCTCACTGCAGGAGCGCTGTCGAAGGAGCAGTGGGCAGCCGTGCGCGGCACCGTCCAGATGGCCTTCCAGGACCCGTACTCGACGCTCAACCCCACCCGGACGATCGGGTCGACGCTGCGCGAGGGGCTCCGGCTGGCGGGGGTGGACGATCTGGAGGAGCGGACCGCCGAGCTGCTCGAGCGCGTCGGCCTGCCGGCGACCTACGCGCAGCGCAGGCCGGGCCAGCTCTCCGGCGGGGAGCGGCAGCGCGTGGCGATCGCGCGGGCGCTCAGCCGCTCACCGCGGATCGTGGTCTGCGACGAGGTGGTCTCCGCCCTCGACGTCTCGGTGCAGGCGCACATCCTGAACCTGCTGCGCGACCTGCAGGCCGACCTGGGGCTGACCTACGTCTTCATCACCCACGATCTCGCGGTCGTCCGGCAGATCACCGATCGCGTGTACGTGCTCAACCACGGCAAGGTCGTCGAGTCCGGGCCGACCTCGGAGGTCCTCGACCGGCCGCGGCACGACTACACGCGCCGGTTGGTCGCGTCGGTTCCGCAGGCCGACGGCGTACTCGGTCTGCCTGAACCCCGTTAGCGACGTCCGGTTCCTGGCGGCCATCCGAATCGCCCGGTCAGCGCGATTCGTCGCCGATGAGAAGAACTCGATGACGGATGCAATACGGATTACTGTGAATCGCATCCTTGGAAGGTTGATGCAATGAGTTACACCACGGTCGAGGTCGTCCAGACCAGGAACGGCCCGGTCGCCTACCACGAGCTCGGTTCGGGCGAGGTCCTGCTGATGCACCACGGGGGCGAGTCGAACCGGCGCCAGTACGCCGGGTTCGCCCCGCTGCTCGGCGAGGGCATCCGCTCGATCTCCTACGACCAGCGCGACGTGGGCGAGAGCTTCCGCTGTGCCGAGCCCTACTCGATCGGCGACCTCGCCGACGACTGCGTCCACCTGATGGACGCGCTCGGCATCGAACGCGCCCACGTCATGGGGTTCTCGTTCGGCGGCTGCGTCGCCCTGCACGTCGCGGTCCGCCATCCCGACCGGGTGCAGAGCCTCATCGTCGGGACCGCCCCGGCGAGCCACCGGAGCACGACCGATTTCGCGCAGGACCTCCTGTCCCGCCAGCCGGAGGAGCGCTTCGACCTGATGGTCCAGGCGATCCTCAGTCCGGCCGGCCAGGCCGACCCGGCGCAGCTGGAGCGGCTGCGCACGATGATGGCGGGCCAGGTCAGCGGGCCCGAGACGAACCGCATGAAGGCCCTGCGGACCCATGACCTCGGCGACGAGCTGCGCGGGATCAAGGCGCCCACCCTGCTCGTGTACGGGACGGACGACCCGCTCGCCCCGCCCGAGGTGGGGCGCCACCTCGCCGACCTGATCCCGGACTCCGCCCTCGTCTGCGTCGAGGGCGCGCGGCACGGCCTGACCTCGGAGTTCAAGGAGCCGGTCGCCCGGATGGTGCGCGAGCACGTCCTGGCGAACCGGGCCGGCTCCTGAGCGCCGTGCCCGTCCCTCCCGACCACCCCGAGCACGATCGGACTCGCATGAAGATCCTCGTCGTCGGTGCCGGTGTTGCCGGCCTGTCAGCCACCATCAACCTGCAGCGGCGCGGCCACGCCGTCACCTTGCTCGAGGTCGCGCCCGAGATCCGCACGTCGGGCTCGCCGATCGACGTCCGCGGGGACGCCCTGGACATGGTCCGCGAGATGGGCATCCTCGACGAGATCAGGGCCGCGGAGATCCGGATGTCCGTCGACTCGGAGTTCGTCGACGACCACGGGAACCGCATCGCCGGCTTCTCGACCGAGCACAGCCACGACCGCCCGGACGACATCGAGATCACCCGGCCGGACCTCATGCGGATCCTCGTCGGTGCGCTGGAACCCGGGACGGACCTGCGTTTCGCCACGACCGTGGCGGATCTCGCCGCCGGGGCCGACGGCGTGCACGTGTCGCTGACCGACGGGACCGAGGACGACTTCGACCTCGTGGTGGGCGCGGACGGCGTCCACTCGCGGACCCGGTCGATCGTCTTCGGGCCCGAGGCGGACTACGTCCGCTTCCTGGGCGTCTACCTGGCGCTGGCTCCGGTCGGCCCGCCTGCGCCCGAGGGGACGCCCGGCCGCATGCACCTCGCCCCCGGCCGGATGATGGCGCTGCTCCAGAGCCCGGACGCGGAACTCGCGGGAACGTACTTCCGCTCACCGAAGCTCGACGTCGACCACCACGATCCCGCCGCGGTGCGCGGGGTCCTGCGGCAGGTCTTCCGCGACGACGTGTGGCGGGTGCACGAGCTGATCGACCGCATGGTCGCGAGCCCCGGACTGTTCTTCGACGAGTGCTCGCAGACCAGGATGCCGCGCTGGTCGGTGGGTCGGGTCGTCCTCGTGGGCGACGCGGCGCACTGCGCGGCACCGCTCTCGGGGCGGGGCACGTCGCTCGGCATCAGCGGCGGCTTGTTCCTCGCCCAGGCGATCGAGGAGAACCCCGGCGATCTCGCCGGGGCCCTCGCCGAGTACGAGCGCCGGCAGCGGCCCTACGTCGACCGCGCCCAGCGGGGCGTCCAGGGATCCATCGACCGCAACGTGCCCGCGACCGCGGATGACGTCGCGGCCCGCTACGCGGCGCTCCGGCAGTACGAAGCCAGCCGGGCCTGAATCCACCCGGCGCAACAGGAGGAGTTGACATGACGTCCGAAACGACGTCGGCCACGTCGGCGATCTCGACCGACCCCGGCGACGAGCTCATCTTCGCCAACGAGTACATCCGTGTGTGGGCGATGAACCTCGGCCCGGGAGAGTCGATCTTCTACCACTCCCACCAGTACGACCACCTGATCCTCTGGCCCACGCCGGGGCGGGCGGCCTCGATGGAGTACGACGAGGACGAGGAGTTCGGCCACATCCAGAACGCGGAGCAGGGTTACGCGTTCTTCAAGACGGTGGGCCGCAAGGGCGGACTCAAGCCGCACCGGCTGAAGAACCTCGAGGACCACCCGGTCACCCACTACATCATCGAGCTGGTGAAGGAGTCGGCCACCGAGGAACCGGGCACTCCGCAGTCGAACGGCCGCGGTCTGTCGGGCCGCCAGCACCAGATCATCGACCCGAACGATCACGTCCCGCCGAAGGAGGAGCGCGTCACGCACGCCTGGAGCTGATGGCGGGCGTGAGGTGCCCGGTCGGAGGGGCGCCGGCGCGGCGCCCCTCCGACCACCGGACCGCCGCTTCGGCGATAAGGGGATCAGCGGATGCAATAATCCGCGCGTTGCGTGGCCGTGGATCACTTCTGGATCCCATCTGCGGGGAGGGCTGGACCGGACATGGGGCACCGACGTGGGTGACGAGGCGATCAGCGAGCGGGTGGTCGAGGAGCTGCAGCGGCGGATCCTCAACGGTCAGATCCCGGTCGGATCGTGGTTGCGGCACAGCACGATCGCGGAGGAGTTCGGGGTCAGCCGCACCCCGGTCCGCGAGGCCCTCCGGGTGCTGCACGCCCAGGGGATCGTGACGATCGTGCGGAACCGCGGCGCCCGCGTGAACGGTCATTCGGGCAGGGACGTCCGCGAGCTCGGCGAGGTGCGCGCCGCACTCGAAGGGCTCGCCGCCGAGCTCGCCGTCGAGCGCATCAACGACGCGCAGATCCGGCAGATGGAGAAGGCGCTCGAGGATTTCGCGGCTGCGCTGGAGAAGTACGCCGGAAACCCCGAGCTCGCGCTTTCCGCGGAAGCGAACCAGCGGTGGTCGGAGACCAACCGGGACTTCCACTCCGCGATCCTCGCCGGATCGGGCAACCACCACCTGGTGCTCAGCATCGAGGACGTCGGGCGCCGGCTGCCCCTCAACTCGAGCTACCCCGTGTACGCCGGGAACTCCCGCCTCCTCAAGCAGAACCTCGAGGAGCACCAGCGCATCGCCACGGCGATCCGGGAGCACGACGCCGACGGCGCCCGGGAGGCGATGGTCGCGCACATCCGCTCGGCCAGCGAGTCGCTCGCCCGCTACGTGGAGGAGACCGAGCGCAGGCGGTAGCACCGCTGCTCCGGGCGATCACTGTCCGACGTCACGCCGCCGGGTTCGCCGGCGAGTCTTCCCGCGGTCGCCGGCTGACGCCGATCTCCTTGACGTGCTCGTGCAGTGCGCGCCGCGGGTGCGGGTGACCGGTACGGGTGCGCGCCAGAGATTCTTGCCCGCGTGGTCGAGGGCGGCGGCGCAGGCGACGGGGCGGGGGCGGGTTGCTGGAAAGTGGCTGTGCTGCCGCCACCGGCGGGAAGTGGATCTCCTGGGAGAGCGCCGGCACCCGCACCAGTGCGTGGCGAGCAGCACGCAGGAGGAGCTGAGCGGGGCGAAGAATCCGCCGTCGCTCGGCCCCCGGTAGAGCCACGCCGGCGGGGGATGCGAGCATGCTCTCCGCTTGCATCCCCCGCCGCCGGCGTGGCATCGACGCAACGGCCGGGCGGCCGACCCCCCGCCCCACCGAGGGCGGTCCGGGTCGCAACGCCCCTGGTGGAGTCCGGGGCAACGCCCCTGAGCTCAGTCGCGAACGGCGGCCGCGCGTCGCCCCCGCGTCAACGCGATCCCCAGCCCCACCATCGCGACCCCGAGAACGAGGTGGAGCCAGTTGTCAGCGCTGTTGACCGGCACGAAGTTGGCGGGACCGCCGTGATCGATCACCAGCCCGTACAGCCACAGCACGAGGTAGACGACTCCACCCCAGATCAAGTAGTTCCGAGCTCCGCCGGCGGACCGCGCCATCACCACCCCCGCCACCCCGAACAGCAGGTGAACGATGTTGTGCAGCACCGAAACGGCGAAGATCCCCAGCAGCAACGCTCCGGATCCGTGCCCGGCGAACGACAGCTGGTCGTAGTTGGCGGTGATCCCCGGAACGAACCCCAGGACACCGACGAGCAGGAAGACGATCCCGACGGCGCCGGCGGCGACCTGGACGGGGGTGCTGGAAGCAGAGCGGGTGGTGGTCACGGGTTCCTCCGATGAGCCGAGGTGGGTCGATGTGTCAGTCCCCGGATCGCGCCGGGATGAACCATGCCCGTCATTCCTTGTTCAACGCGTCCTGCGCGGCCCCTGCTGCCTTCTCGACGACGTTGGGCAACTCCGTCGTCCCGTAGAACCGGCTGTCGGGGTGGGTGGGTGGCGGCATCGGCGCCGACGTGGTCGGCCCGTCGTGGTACGTGAACTCGCCCTTCCCGTCCGGTGCCGGCCCCTTGGCCCACCGCCCCTCGGCGGCCGCCGCCCCGTCGGAGAAGTTCAGGTACTGGTACGAGACGTCGGTGTACTCCTTGGACTGCGGGAAGTTGCTCGGCACCGGCAGCGTCTCCGCGCCCTCCTCCTGCAGCTCCGCCGCGGCCGCGAGCCACATGTTCTGGTGCATGGTGTCCCGGGCCAGCAGGAACGACAGCAGTTCACGCACACCGTGGTCGTCGGTCATGTGGTAGAGCCGCGCGACCTGCACCCGGCCCTGCATCTCGGCGTTCGCGTTGGCCTGGAAGTCGGCGAGCAGGTTGCCGCTGGCGGTGATGTAGCTGCCCTGCCACGGGTTGCCGTTGCTGTCGACCGGGCGGGCGCCGGCGCCGGCGACGATGGCGTGCTGCACATCGGTGCCACCGATGACGGCGGCGACGGTGGGATCGTCCTGCACCGCGTCGGACGTGATGCCCAGCGGCGCCTTCTCCAGCAGCTGGGCGATCATCGTCGCGAGCATCTCGACGTGCCCGATCTCCTCGGCGCCGATGCCGAAGACGAGATCGCGGTACTTGCCGGGGGTGTGCATGTTCCAGCCCTGGAACATGTACTGCATCGCGACGCTGATCTCGCCGTACTGCCCACCGAGGACTTCCTGGAGCTTGCGGGCGTAGACGGCATCGGGCTTGTCCGGGGTGGACGCGAACTGCAGTTCTTGCTTGTGCAGGAACACGGTCGGCTCTCCTTGGTCGGCTGGAGCGATGTGCGTTCCCGCGGCGCCGGGCACTAAACCGGCGCGCCCAGTAGTTCCGCACCGAGTTCCCGCACCGAGTTGCGTGCCGAGTTCCCGTGCCGGGTTTCCGTGCCCGCGCGACCGGGCACCCGGCCCCCATGCCGAACCCCAGCATCAAGGACGAGAAGACCTACGAGGAGCTGCGCGAGCAGGGTGCGTCGAAGGAGAAGGCCGCTCGGATCGCGAACGCCGCGGCCGGGCAGGGCCGCAAAGCGGTCGGCCGCCGCGGCGGCAAGTCCGGCAGCTACGACGACATGACGAAGCAGGAGCTGTACGACCGGGCGAAGAAGGTGGGGATCAAGGGCCGCTCGGACATGTCGAAGGACGAGCTGATCGACGCCCTCCGCAACCACTGAGCGCCCGATGCGCGGGCGGGCGGTCGTGGGCGCGGCGTTCGCCGCGGTGGTCCTGGCCGCGTGCGGATCGGCCCGCGACGCCGAGGTGCGGACCGCCGCGACCGCGTTCGCCGCGGCGGTTGCGGACGGGGACGGCGCCGCGGCCTGCGCGGCGCTGACGCCAGAGGCGCGTCGCGGGGTCCAGTCGTTCGGCCGTGACTGTGCGGCCACCATCGTGCAGCTCCCGCCCGCGGGCATCGTCGAGGCGGTGCAGGTGTGGGGCGACAGCGCCCAGGTGCGGTTCGCCGGCGACGTCGTGTTCCTGGCCGAGCTCGGCGACGAGTGGCGGGTGCGGGCCGCGGGCTGCCGGGCTCGCCCCGGCGCCCCCTACGAGTGCGCGGTGGAGGGCTGAGCCGTGCGCATCGCGTTCTGGGTGACCGTCCTGCTGGTCGCGTTCGGGCTGGGCTACCTGCTCGTCCTCGGCTTGCTGCAGAGGTGACGGGGGTGACAGGGGTGACCGAGCTGACGGGGGCGCGCGGCTTCCTGCGCGACAACGGCCTGTGGACCTGCTTCACGCTGCTGTTCCTCGCGACGCTCGCCGGCCAGTCGGTCGCCGGGCTGGCCGAGCAGAACCACCAGCAGATCGCCGACGGGCTCATACCGGTGTCGTGGGCGCAGTACGTGACCTCGTCGGACTTCGCCACCGACGTCGCGGAGAACTGGCAGTCGGAGTACCTGCAGTTCTTCCTCTACATCGTGGTGACGGTGTGGCTGGTGCAGCGCGGCTCCCCGGAGTCGAAGAAGGTCGGCGACGCCGGCCTGGAGTCGGCGCGCGCGCAGCGGATCGGCCGGTTCGCCGGCCCCGATTCACCACGGCCCGCCCGTTCTTCCGGAGGTCTGCTGCGGCTGTACGCCAACTCGCTGGGGCTGGTCATGGGCGTGATCTTCGGTGCGTCTTGGCTCGCCCAGTCGATCGCGGGCCGCGCCGCGTACAACGACCAGCTGCTGCGCCAGCTTGAGGACCCGGTCAGCTGGTGGGGCTACGTCGGCTCGGCCGACTTCTGGAACCGCACCCTGCAGAACTGGCAGTCGGAGTTCCTGGCGGTCGCGTCGATGGTGGCGTTGTCGATCTACCTGCGTCAGCGCGGGTCGCCGGAGTCGAAACCGGTGGGCACCGCGCACGGGGCCACCGGCATCGAGGGCTGACCGTAGGCTCGCCGGATGGAAACCCGGGAGGCGGCGCGGCTGGGCCGCGACGTGGGGACCGTCGGGCTCGGGTGCTGGCAGCTCGGCGGTGACTGGGGACGGGTCGACGACGCGGACGCGCTGGCCGTGCTGCACGCGGCGTTGACGCCGGTGTGACCTTCCTCGACACCGCCGACGTCCACGGCGACGGCCGCAGCGAGGTGCTGATCGGCCGGTTCCTGCGCGAGCGCGGCACGGCCGGGCTCACGGTCGCGACGAAGACGGGCCGGCGCGCCGAGCAGGTGCCGGAGAACTACTCGCGCGCGAACTTCCGGGCGTGGAACGACCGCTCCCGGGCCGAGCTCGGTGTCGACACGCTCGACCTGGTCCAGCTGCACTGCCCGCCCACCCCCGTCTACGACCGCGACGAGGTCTACGATGCGCTCGACGAGCTGGTGGCCGAGCAGCGGATCACCGCGTACGGGGTGAGCGTCGAGACGGCGGCGGAGGCGCTCACCGCGATCACGCGCCCCGGGGTGGCGAGCGTGCAGACCATCCTGAACGTGTTCCGGCAGAAGCCGCTGGAGCGGGTGCTGCCGGCCGCGGCCGAGGCGGGCGTGGCGATCATCGCGCGGGTCCCTCTCGCGTCCGGCCTGCTCTCCGGCCGCTGCACCGCGGACACCGCGTTCGCCCCCGACGACCACCGCAGCTTCAACCGGCACGGCGAGCGTTCGACGTCGGCGAGACCCTCGCCGGGTGCCGTTCGAGATCGGCCTGACCGCGGTCGAGCGGCTCGCCCCGCTCGTGCCCGGCGGCGTCACCACCGCCCAGTTCGCGCTGCGCCGGATCCTGGACCAGCCGCAGGTGACCGTGGTGATCCCAGGGGCGCGCAACCCCGGGCAGGCCGCCGCGAACGCCGCGGCCGCCGATCTCGCGCCGCTGGACCCGCAGACGCACGCCGCCGTCGCCGCCGTCTACGACGAGCTGATCCGAGAGCACGTGCACGTCCGCCGGTGAGGTTCACTCCCCGGGGTAGCGCACCCCCAGCTGCCGGCGCACCTCGTCCATGACCTCCATGATCCGCACACTGGTGTCGAGCGGCAGCAGCGGCGCCTCGGTCTCGCCCGCGGTCAGCAGCCGCGCCACCTCGGCCGCTTCGAACCGCAGCCCCTCGTGCGCGGTGTCGGCGGTCCAGGAGAACGTGTCGAGCAGGTTCCCTGCGCGGTCGTACAGCGTGAGCGTGGTGGGGAAGTAGAACGTCCCGGCCACGTCGATGCGAGCCGCGGCGCCGCAGACCGCCGCCGCGCACGCCGACCGGGCGAGCATCGACGCGTGCAGGACCGCCTGTCCGCCGTCGGCGCCCGTGGCGACGACGGTCTCCTGGGCGTCGACGCCGCGATCGGTGAGCGCCCCCGTCGCCGTGACCGAGGTCAGCGGCCCCAGCACGAGATCGGCGAACGAGATCGGGTAGACGCCCAGGTCGAGCAGGGCGCCGCCGGCCAGCTCCGGTGCGGCCAGCCGCTGCGGCCCGTCCGGGTAGAGCGGTTGGCAGTGCTCGGCGAACACCGTCGTGACCGGGCCGAGCAGGCCGTCCTCGACCGCCCGCGCGATGACGTCGTAGTGCGGCAGGAAGCGGCTCCACATCGCCTCCACCAGCAGCAGGCCCTTCTCCCGGGCGAGCGCGACGAGATCGCGCGCCTCCTGCGCGTTGCGGGTGAACGCCTTCTCGACGAGCACCGGCTTGCCGGCCTCCAGCGCGAGCCGCGCGTGCTGGTGGTGCTCGGAGTGCGGGGACGCCACGTACACGACGTCCACGGTCGGATCGGCGACCAGGTCCTCGTACGAACCGTACGCCGTGGCGATCCCGAACTCGTCGGCGAACGCGCTGGCCCGGTTCGCGTCGCGGGAGCCGACGGCGACGATCTCCTGACGGGTGCCGCGGCGCAGCGCTGCCCCGAACATCCGGGCGATGCCGCCCGCGGCGAGGAGCCCCCAGCGGACGGGCGGCGCCGTCATCGGGTCCGGGGTGCGCGGGGTGGGCAGCACGGTCATGGCGGGCCTCCTCGTGGGTCGGGGAGATCTTGCCGCACCGCTCACCCGCGGAAGGCCGCGAGGAACCGGTCGCGGAAGTCCGCCATCGGCCACACCGGTGCCGCCGGGGACGGCCGCAGCCCATCGGCCCAGCCCCACGGGGCGATCCGGTCGAGCACCGTCCGGTCCCGGGTGACGATCGAGATCGGCACGTCGCGGCCCACGCCGTCACCGGTGACGGCCGGCGCCGGCTGGTGGTCGCCGAGCACCAGCAGCACCAGGTCGTCGTCACCGAGGTGCTCGACGTAGGAGACGAGGCTGGCCAGCGAGTACTCGATCGCGCCGCGGTAAGCCGCCCGCACCGCGGCGCCGCCCTGCCCCCAGATCGCCTCGGGATCGGCGGGAGCGGCGAGCGCGTCGAACACCTGCCCGTCGCCGAGCTCGGCCCAGTCGACGACGGGCGGGATCATCCGCCACGGCGCGTGGCTGGAGACGAGGTCGATCTCGGCCATCACCGGCGGCCCGTCGTGGGTGAGCCGGTGGAACGCGGACAGCGTGAACTGGTCGGGCACGCTGGCCCAGCCGCGGTCGGGGCCGCGGTAGCCGAGCCGGCCGAAGTCGAGCACCTCGGTGAAGCCGTAGAAGCCGGCCGCCGGCCACTCGGTCGTCGTGCCCGGCTGCACGGCGACGGTGCGCCACCCGGCTTCGGCGAACACCCGGGAGAGCGTGCGGCGCTCGCTGGCGACGAGCGCGTCGTAGCGGCCCTGGTCGCCGACCGGCAGGCCGGACAGGAACGTGGCGTGGGCGAGCCAGCTGCTCCCACCGGCTACCGGGGAGGTCAGCCACGCGCTGCGGGCGCCGAACCCGGCCGCGGTCAGGCGGGCCGTGCCGTCGTCGAGCAGGGGGCCCACGTGCGGTGCGAACTCGGGATCCTCGACGGCGCTGCGACCGTAGCTCTCCACGAACACGACCACGACGTCCTTCCCGCGGAGGGCGGCGACCAGCTCGGCCGCGGGCACGTCGCGCAGCGGGTCGGCCGTCAGCCGGGCGGCGAACTCGCGCTGGGCCTGCAGGCTGGCCGGGATCCCGACGGCGGTGTCGCGGGCCAGCGTCGCCGCGGATGCGGACGCGACCGGAACGCCCGGCACCAGCTGGACGCCGAGCACCGCGAGCGCGATCCAGACGGGGACCAGCACCGCGACCAGCCGTGCCGCCCCCGTCCGCCGGTGCGCGACGACGCGGGCGAGCCGCACCACCGCCGCGGCCAGACCGACCGGCAGCGCGATCGCGAGCAGGCCCGCCACCACCGCGGCGACGACCGCGACCGGGGTGCCGAGCGTGCCGGACAGGAAGCGCATCCCGTCGGCGAACAGCGGCGCGTCGACCACCGGATCGAACGGGCGGCCCAGTACCGCGTGGAAACCGATGTGCAGCAGGCCCAGCACGGTCAGCAGACCCAGCACCGCGCCGAGCGCGGCGGCGACGACCGGGCGGGTGCGGGCCGGCAGCACGAGCAGCAGCGCGGTCCCGGCCAGCGCCTCGACGGGGATGCGCAGGAACGCGGCCGGGGTGAGCGGCCCGTCGACCGGCAGCGCGAGTGCGACCAGCACGGCCACGGCGGCGACCGCCGCGGCGGCCCGCCGCACCCACCGGGTCACCGGATGGTCCGGGCCGCGGCCGCCCGCGCGCGTCGCAGCCGCTGCACGTGGTGAGCGAACGACCAGGTGAGGAGGGCCAGTGACCCGGCGACGAGCAGCGTCGCACCCGGCCGGGGGAGCACCCCGGACACGGCGACGACCAGTGCGATCCCCTGCAGCGCCGCGATCGCCTTCGTCACGAGCAGCGGCGGCAGCGACCCGGCCAGCCACGGCCGCACCCAGCTCGCGGCCACGTAGCCGTAGCGCATCAGGCCGATCGCGAGCACCCACGGACCCAGGTCGTGGGCGGCCTGCACGCTCAGCACCATCAGCAGGGCCGCGTCCACCTCCATGTCGAAGCGGGCGCCCAGCGCGGTCGCCGTCCCGGTCCGCCGCGCCACCTGCCCGTCGACGGCATCGAGCAGCAACGCCACCCCGGCCAACCCGACCAGCGCCGGGACCGGGACGTGCCCGGTCATCAACCCGTCGGCGACCAGCGCGGTCACCCCGCCGACCAGCACGGCGCGGGCGAGCGTGACCAACCCGGCCGGGCCGAGCGTCACCTCGCCGGCCCGGCGCGTCGCCGACGCCAGCAGCCACACCAGCCCCGCCGTGTACGCCAGGCCGGCCAGCCAGCCGACCGGTCCCGGCCGCAGCGCCGCGATCACCAGCACGGCGGCGCCGCCGGCCGCGGACAGCTGCCGCGCCACCGCCGCACCGCCTAGGCTCGCCATCGTCGTCACGCCTCCCACCACGGATCCAGGAGTCGAAAGGTTCAGGTGGACCGCACCTCGCTCGACCGCACCGCACACGCGTTCTGGCTCCGGGCCCCGGGCGAGGGCGAGATCCGCGCCGTCGAGCTGCCCGAGCCGGAAGCCGGGGACGTCGTGGTCCGCACCCTGTTCACCGGGGTCAGCCGGGGAACCGAGACCCTGGTCTTCCGCGGCGGTGTGCCGCAGAGCCAGGCCACCATCATGCGCGCCCCGTTCCAGGAGGGTGACTTCCCCTCCCCGGTCAAGTACGGCTACCTCAACGTCGGCGTCGTCGAGGAGGGCCCGGGCGAGCTGCGCGGGCGCACGGTGTTCTGCCTCTACCCGCACCAGACCCGGTACGTGGTGCCGGCGGACGCGGTCACGGTGGTGCCCGACGACGTGCCGGCCGATCGGGCCGTGCTGGCCGGCACCGTCGAGACCGCGGTGAACGCGCTGTGGGACGCCGCCCCGCTGGTCGGCGACCGCATCGCCGTCGTGGGCGGCGGCATGGTGGGCTGCTGCGCCGCTGCGCTCTTGGCCCGCATCCCGGGTACCCGCGTGCAGCTCGTCGACGTCCGCCCGGGGCGGGCGGCGACCGCGGCGGCGCTCGGCGTCGACTTCGCGCTGCCGGACGAGGCGCTGGGGGAGTGCGATCTCGTCGTCCACGCCAGCGCCACCGAGGCCGGGCTGACCCGATCGCTGGAGCTGCTCGCGGTCGAGGGCGAGGTGATCGAGCTGAGCTGGTACGGCGACCGGCCCGTGCAGGTCCGGCTCGGGGAGGGGTTCCACTCCCGCCGGCTCGCGGTGCGCGCCAGCCAGGTCGGTGCGGTCGCCGGGGCCCGGCGGGCGCGGCGCACCCACGCCGACCGCATGGCGCTGGCCCTGCGGCTGCTCGCCGATCCGGTGTTCGACGCGCTGATCAGCCGGGAGTGCGCGTTCGCCGAGCTGCCGCGGGTGCTCGGTGCGCTCGCGTCCGGTGAACCGGATGCNCTGTGCGTGCGTGTCAGGTACGACTAGGTGGGGACGAGGGGGGGACCGTTGTTCAGCATCACCGTCCGCGACCACGTGATGGTCGCGCACAGCTTCCGCGGCGAGGTGTTCGGTCCGGCGCAGCGGCTGCACGGGGCCACGTTCGTGGTGGACGCGACGTTCCAGCGCCCCGAGCTGGACCCCGACGGCGTCGTCGTCGACATCGGGCTGGCGACCGAGCAGCTCAAGGCCGTGCTGGCGGACCTGGACTACCGCAACCTCGACGAGGTGTTCCCCGGTGTCAACACGACGACGGAGTTCTTGGCCAAGGAGATCGCCGATCGGCTCGTCTCCCGGATCCACGCCGGTGCGCTCGGCGAGAGCGCGCGCGGGCTCACCGGGATCGTCGTGACCCTGCACGAGTCCCACGTGGCGTGGGCGTCCTACGAGCGGGAGCTGTGACGCCGCCGCTGCACGTGGTGGTGCCCGCCGACGTCGCCGACCCGGAGCTGCCCAGCGGCGGCAACGTCTACGACCGGCGGGTCGGCCGCGCGCTGATCGAGGCCGGGCGGACCGTGGTGGAGATCCCGGTGGCGGGCTCGTGGCCGCGGCCGGGCCCGCAGGATCGGGCCGCGCTCGCCGCCGCGCTGGCCGGGCTGCCCGACGGGGCCGTCGTGGTGCTCGACGGGCTCGTCGGCTGCGGGGTGCCCGACGTCGTGGTACCCCAGGCCGGGCGGCTGGCGCTGGTGGTGCTCGTGCACCTGCCGCTGGGGGAGGAGTCCCCGCAGCTCGCCGCCCTGGAGCGGGAGGTGCTGCACGCCGCCGGCGCGGTCGTCGCCACGAGCGGCTGGACGGCGCGCCGGATCGTCGAGCGGCACGGGTTGCCCGCCGACCGCGTGCGCGTGGCCGAGCCGGGCGTGGTTGCGGCGCCGCTCGCCGCGGGGTCCGGGGGTGGGCGGCTGCTGTGCGTCGGCTCGATCAGCCCGACGAAGGGCCAGGACGTGCTGGTCGCGGCGCTCGCGCAGGTGGCCGACCGGCCGTGGACCTGCGAGCTGGTGGGGGCGCTGCGGCGGGCTCCTGAGCACGTGGCGGCGGTGCGGCGGGAGATCGCCGACCACGGGTTGGGCGACCGGGTCCGCGTCGCCGGCCCGCTCGTCGGCGCGGAGCTGGCGGCCGCCTACGCTGCGGCGGATCTGCTCGTGCTGCCGTCGCGCGTCGAGGCGTACGGGATGGTGGCGACCGAGGCGCTCGCCCGCGGGATCCCGGTGCTCGCGTCGGACGTGGGCGGGGTGCCCGAAGCGCTCGGCGGGGACCCGGTTCCCGGGATACTGGTGACACCCGGCGATGCAGCGGCGCTGGCGGCGGCGCTGCGCCGGTGGCTGGACGATCCGGGCCTGCGCGCAGAGCTGCGGCACGCCGCGGCGCTGCGCCGACCGGCACTGCACGGTTGGGAGGTGACGGCACGGTGCCTGGCCACGACGGTGGACGCGGTGATGAGGACACGAGCTGGGCGGCACGGCTGAGCGAGCCCGGCTCCCCGGTGTGCACGCCGGACTGGCTGACCCTGCGCGAGCCCGCCGACGCCGTGGCGCGCTCGGTGGAGCTCGCCCGGCGCGCCGCTGAGCATCTGGGCGACGGACCGGTGTCGGTGCGCGACCTCGGCTGCGGGACCGGGGCGATGCGGCGCTGGCTCGCGCCGCTGCTGCCCGGGCCGCAGCGCTGGTACCTGCACGATCGAGACCCGGAACTGCTGGCGAGGGCGACCGAGGGCGCGCCGGACGCGGAGCCCGTGCCGGGCGATCTCACCGCGCTGACCGTCGACGATCTCGCCGGCACCGACCTGGTCACTGCCTCGGCGCTGCTCGACCTGCTCACTGCGGACGAGGTGACCGCGCTGGTGGCGGCGTGCGCCGAGGCCGGGTGCGTCGCACTGTTCGCGCTGTCGGTGGCCGGCCGGGTCGAGCTGGAGCCAGCCGATCCGCTCGACGCGCACGTCGCGGCGGCGTTCAACGACCACCAGCGGCGCACCGCAGACGGCCGCCGCCTGCTCGGGCCCGACGCGCACGCGGTCGCCGCGGCCGAGTTCCGCGCCCGCGGCGTGCCCGTGACCACCCGGCCGAGCCCCTGGCTGCTCGGGCCGGCCAAGGCGGAGCTGACCGAGGAGTGGCTGCGCGGTTGGATCTCCGCGGCGTGCGATCAGCGGCCGGATCTGCGACCGTCGGCCGGCGCGTACCTGCAGCGCCGCCTCGCGGATCTGGCCGCGGGCCGGCTGCACGTGCGCGTGGACCACGTCGACCTGCTCGCGACCCCCGGGAGGCCGCCATGCTGATCCTCGTCCGGCACGGTGAGGTGGCGGCCAACGCGGAGGGGCTGCTCCTCGGCCGGGCCGATCCGCCGCTCACCCCGACCGGCCGGCGCCAGGCCGTGGCGCTGGCGGAGCTGGTGCCGCGGCCGGCGCGGATCGTGTCCAGCCCGCTGACCCGGGCGCGGGAGACCGCGGCGGTGCTCGCTGCGGGCGAGATCGACGTCGAGATCGATCCGCGCTGGGTCGAGCTGGACTACGGGCACCTGGACGGCAAGCCGCCGACCGCGCTGGGCGATCGGGACTGGCACGAGTTCCGCACCGATCCCGACTTCACCCCGCCCGGCGGGGAGTCGCTGGCGGCGCTGTGCCGGCGGGTGCGGGAGTCGTGCGAGGAGCTGGCCGCTGACGCCGCGCACCGCGACGTCGTCGTGGTCAGCCACGTCTCGCCGATCAAGGCGGCGGTCACGTGGGCGCTCGGGGTGGGCGACTGCGTGGCGTGGCGGATGTTCCTCGGCGACGCCGCGATCAGCCGGATCGACACCAGCGGGCCCGAGCCGCTGCTGTTGACGTTCAGCGACACCACGGCCGCTGAACTCGCGGCTCAGACGGATCCTCAGAGCGAGCGCAGCACCGCGACGACGACGCCGAGCACGACCGCCTCGTCGCCGTCGATGACGTCGTAGGCGGGGTTGCGCGGCTCCAGCAGGACGTGGCCGTTGCGGCGGCGGTACACCTTCACGGTCGCCTCGCCGTCGATCATGGCGGCGACGATCTGCCCGGAGTGCGCCTCGGACTGCTGGCGCACGATGACGGTGTCGCCGTCGCAGATCGCGGCGTCGATCATCGAGTCGCCCCGCACGCGCAGCGCGAACACGGTGCCGCGGCCGGCGAGCTCGGGCGGTAGCCGCAGCACCTCGTCGACGTGCTCCTCGGCGAGGATCGGGGTGCCGGCGGCGATGTCCCCGACCACGGGGACGGGCACCGCCTGGTCGCGCTCGGGATCGACCGCGCTGCCGCGCAGGAACGCGCGCACGTCGATCGGCCGGGTCACCGAGCTGCCGCGGCGCAGGAAGCCCTGCTCCTCCAGGCTGGCGAGGTGCCGCGACACCGTCGACGTCGAGCGCAGCCCCACGGCGTCGCCGATCTCGCGGGTGCTCGGCGGGTAGCCGTGGCGCTGCACGTGATCCCGGATGAAGGCCAGGATCTGCTGCTGGCGCGGCGGCAGGCCGGCGACGTCGAGCTGGCCGAACAGGTCGAGATCATCGGCGACGGACACCCGGGAACTCTAGATCCGCGGGTGCGGGCTCACCCGGCCGGGTCCAGGCGGGCGTAGACGTCACCCGAGCGGCCCTCCGGCCGCACCCGGTCGAGCAGCGCGGTCAGCTCGGCGGCGTCGAGCCAGCGGTCGCTCACCCACCGCAGCGTCTCGACGGGGGAGTAGTTGTAGCGGTAGCGGCCGCCGCCGAGCGCCTCGACGGTCGCCAGCACGTCCAGCGCCTGCTCGTGCGCCATCGACAGGTACTCGAACGACAGCGCGCGCAGCGGGCGCGAGAGCCCGGCCAGCACCTCAGCCTCGAAGCCCTCCACGTCGATCTTGCAGAACGCCGGCTCGCCGTAGTCGGCGATGAGCGCGTCCAGCGTCGTGACGGTGACCTCGACGGATCGGTCCCAGCGGACCCGCGCGAACCGCCGGTCGGTCGACACCGTCTGCATCCACTCCGGCGACATCGACGAGACCGTCGGCGTCGTCGTCGACACCCCGAGCCGGGCCCGCCCCGGCCGTGCCCCGAGCGCGTCGGTGACCAGCACGACCCCGTCGTCGCGGCCGAAGAACAGCCGCAGGATCCGCACCAGGTCGGGCTGCGGCTCGATCGCCACCACCCGCGCCCCCAGCTTCCGCCACGCGCGCACGCGGCTGCCGACGTGCGCGCCGACGTCGAACGCGAGGTCGCCGGGCCCCAGGAACTGGCTGTAGAACGCGACCATCCGCCGGCGCCGCCCGGGGATGGCGTGGTACATCAGCAGGGACCGCGTGATGCCGAACGCCCGTCGCAGCATGGGGGAAACCTAGGCCGGACGGCCCGCGCCGGGCACCCGCTCCGGGCTCACCCGGCCAGGAAGTCGAGCACCAGCGGGCTCGCGACGTCGCGGAACTCCTCGAAGTAGGCGTGCCGGGCCCCGTCGATCAGCTCCATCCGTGCGCCGGGGATCCGCTCGGCCAGCAGGGGAGCGTTGGCCGCGGGGTTGAACCGGTCGTCGGTGCCGTGCACGACCAGCGTCGGCGCCTGGATGCTGGGCAGCGCGTCCCATGCGTCGTGCTGCGCGCTCGCGGCGAAGTGCCGCTTGCGGGCGCGCGCGGTCATCGCCGGGTCGCCGGTCGTGGCGTACGGGCCGGGATGGGTGGCCAGCCACGCCGGGGTGTACATCAGCTCCAGCAGCGCCCGCCGGGCCGCGGCGTGGTCCGGCTGGGCGAGGGCGCGGCGCACGTCGGGGCCGCGCTCGATCCCGTGCTCCCCGCCGGGCGAGGTGCACCCGAGCACGAGCCGCCGCACCCGGCCGGGGTGCCGCGCGGCCAGCCACCGCGCGACGCGGCCGCCCATCGAGGTCCCGTACACGTCGACGCGGCCGAGCCCGAGCGCGTCGAGCACGGCCACCGCGTCGTCGGCGAACCCCGGTGTGCTGTACCCGTCGTCGGGTGCGTCGGAGTCGCCGGTGCCGCGGTAGTCGAGCGTCACGACCAGGTGGTGGGCGGCGAAGTCGGCCCGCACGGGGTCCCACCAGTGGTGGTTGTTCGCCTGCCCGGCGAGCAGGAGCAGCGGTGAGCCGGCCCCGTCGACCTGGTGGGCGATGCGGGCACCGTCGGGGGCGATGGCGTGCGGCACCCGGCGATCCGATCAAGCCCGCCGGACGGCGAGTCCGGGAAGCCTCACACGTAAGGCGCCCCGATCGGGTCCACGACGTCGTGCTCACGGACCCGCTCCGCCAGCCGCCCGAGGGCCCAGTCCCGATCGCCCAGCAGGTGGTCGACCGCGGTGAGCCGGCTCAGCCGGTGCCCGACGGAGTACTCCGCCGTGACGCCGATGCCGCCGTGCAGCTGCACCGACTCCTGGCAGATGTGCCGGCCGGCCTTGCCGGTCTGCAGCCGGGCCCGGTCCGCGGCTGCCACGACGTCCCCGCCGGTGTCGATCACCAGTGTGGCCCAGAGCGCGACGCTGCGGGCGAGCTCCAGGGAGACGTACATGTCGGCGGCGCGGAAGGTCAGCGCCTGGAAGGTGTTCAGGGTGACGCCGAACTGCTTGCGCGTCTTGAGGTACTCGGTGGTCGCGGCCAGCGCCGACGCCATGATCCCGACCGTCTCGTTGGCGTAGGCGATCCGGGCCCTGGCCAACCCCTCCTCGATCTCGGCCGTGTCGTCCGCGGCGGTGCCGAGCGGTTCCGCCGGGGTTCCGGCGAACGTGATCCGGGCGGCCCGGCCGCCGTCGTGGGTGCGGTAGCCGGTGCGGGTCACTCCCGCGGCGTCGCCCGGGACGAGGAACAGCTTGGTGCCGTCGCCGGTCGCGGCGCTCACCACGAGCAGGTCGGCCCGCGCCCCGTTGGGCGCCGGCTCCTTGGCACCCGTGAGCTGCCATCCGCCGCCGTCCTGCGTCGCCCGTACGCCCGCGGCCGACGACGTCCACCGGGTGCCCGGCTCGGCGTGGGCGAACGCGACGATCTGCGAGCCGTCGGCGATGCCGGAGAGGATCCGGGTGCGTTGCTCGTCGGTGCCGACCGCGTCGACGAGGCCGCCGGCGAGCACGACCACCTCGACGAACGGCTCGGGCGCGAGCACCCGGCCGATCTCCTCGGCGACGATGGCCACCTCGACGGGCCCGGCGCCGGTGCCGCCGTGCTCCTCGGCGAACGGCAGTCCGAGCAGGCCCATCTCAGCCAGCCGGGCCCACAGCTTCTCGTCGAAGCCGGGATCGTTCGCGGTGACCTTGCGGCGCTGCTCGATCTCGCCGTACGCGCGCTCCAGCAGGGCCCGGACGGCGTCGCGCAGGTCGTTCTGCTCGGTGTCGTAGTCGAAGTCCACGTCAGCTCAGAGCCCCAGGATCGTGCCGGCGATGATGGTGCGCTGCACCTCGTTCGAGCCTCCGTAGATGGAGGTCTTGCGGTAGTTCAGGTACTCGGGCGCCGTCCGGCGCGCCCACGGCGGCACTTCGGAACCGTCGCCGGCGAACGACGCGATCGCGAGCGGCCCGGCGATGTCGAGCAGCAGCTCGGTGGCGGCCTGCTGCAGCTCGGAGCCGCGCAGCTTCAGCACCGACGACGCCGGGTGCGGCTTGCCGTCGGCCGAGTGCGCGACCACCCGCAACGCGGTCAGCTCCAGGGCGAGCAGCTCGTTCTCCACCTCGGCGATCCGCGCGGCCATCCGCGGGTCCTCCAGCAGCGGCCGGCCGCCGCTGGTGACGGCGCGGGCGTGCTCCTTGGCCTGGGCGAGCAGTCGCTTGGTGAACCCGATCCGGGCGATGCCGACGCGTTCGTTGCCGAGCAGGAACTTCGCGTAGTCCCAACCGCGGTTCTCCTCGCCGATCAGGTTCTCCGCGGGCACGCGGACATCGGAGAAGAAGACCTCGTTGACCTCGAAGCTGCCGTCGACCAGCTCGATGGGCCGCAGCGTGACGCCGGGCGAGTCCATCGGGAACACCAGCATCGAGATGCCGCGCTGCTTCTTCGCGGTGGGGTCGGTGCGGACCAGGCAGAAGATCCAGTCGGCGTGCTGGCCGAGCGTGGTCCAGGTCTTCTGCCCGTTGACCACCCACTCGTCCCCGTCGCGGACGGCGGAGGTGCGCAGCCCGGCGAGGTCGGAGCCGGCGTCGGGCTCGGAGAAGCCCTGGCACCACCAGATGTCCAGGTTGGCGGTGGGCGGCAAGAACCGCTCCTTCTGCTCCTGGCTGCCGAACGTCGCGATGACCGGGCCGATCATGCTGGCGTTGAACGGCAGCGGCTCGGGGACGCAGGCCATCTGCATCTCCTCGCGCCAGATGTGCAGCTGGAGCGGGGTCCAGTTCCGGCCGCCCCATTCGACCGGCCAGTGCGGCACGGCCAGGCCCGCGGCGTTGAGGATCCGCTGGCTCTGCACCCACTGGTCCTTGGTCAGTTCCCGGTGCGAGGCGACGGCCTCGCGGATCGACTCGGGGATCTCGGTCGTGAAGAACGTGCGCATCTCCTGCCGGAAGGCTTCCTCCTCCGGCGACAGCTGCAACCGCATCGGACCTCGTCTCTGACTGATGGGGGCGACGCCACCGAACGTGGACACCGACACTGTCAAATAGCGGGTGCTCCCCGCAACGCTCATGCCCCGTCCGAAGGGGAGGACCCGGACACCGCGAACGGCCCTCTCGTCAGCGCGGTGCTGACGAGAGGGCCGTTCACCGTGCTCCGCTGCTGGTCCAGTGGCGATCCGGCCGGGGACTCAGCAGCAGCGGCTACCCGGGGCCACCTCCGCCGCGTCGAGCCGCCGGCGCTCGAACTCGCGCCGGGACAGCGGCGGCCGGTCCGGGTGCGTGCGCGCGTGCCGGGCCAGGTAGTGGTCGTACGCCGACTCCCCGGTCAGCTCGCGCAAGTACCAGAGCACGGCGCGCAGCACCTTCACCCCCGGTCACCGCCTGCCGCCATCGCCATCGCCTCCTTCTCCTCGCGCGTGGCGAACAGCCCGGACGGCGCGACGATCTTCGACGGCACCGCGGGTGCCTCCGTCGTCGGCCACGGTGTGGGCGAGGTCAGCGCCCGGTACCAGACCACCACCGCGTTGGCGATCACGATGATGATCAGCAGCGCGAACACCGCGGACAGGATGCCGTCGACGGTGGAGTTGACGACGACGGCCCGCATGTCGTCGAGGTCCTTCGCCGGCGCGAGCACCCGGCCCTCCGCCAGTGCCTCGGCGAACCGGGCCCGCTGGGCGAAGAAGCCCAGCGTCGGGTCGGGGGAGAAGATCTTCTGGTAGCTGGCGGTGAGCGTGACCGCCGCGTCCCAGGCCAGCGGGATGCCGGTGACCCACGCGTACTTCGCCCGGCCGGACGTGATCAGCAGCGTGGTGCACACGGTCAGCGCGACGGCGGCGAGCAGCTGGTTGGCGATGCCGAACAGCGGGAACAGCTGGTTGATGCCGCCCAGCGGGTCGGTCACCCCGGCGTAGAGGAAGTACCCCCACGCCCCGACGACGACGGCGCTGCACAGGTAGAGGCCCGGCTTCCAGTTCACGTTCGCCATCGGCTTGTAGATGTTGCCGAGGGTGTCCTGGAGCATGTAGCGCCCGACGCGGGTGCCGGCGTCCACCGTCGTGAGGATGAACAGCGCCTCGAACATGATCGCGAAGTGGTACCAGAACGCCTTCAGCGCGGTTCCGCCGAAGATCGCCGAGAAGATCTCGGCCATACCGACGGCCAGCGTGGGGGCGCCACCGGTCCGGGCGACGAGCGTGCTCTCCTGCACCGACGCGGCCGCAGCGGCCAGCTGCTCAGGGGTGATGACGAAGCCGAGCCGGTTCACCGCCTCCGACGCGGACTCCAGCGTGGGGCCGAGGAACCCGGCGGGGGAGTTCATCGCGAAGTACAGGCCCGGGTCGAGGATGCAGGCCGCGATCAGGGCCATGACCGCGACGAACGACTCCATCAGCATCGCGCCGTAGCCGATGAGCCGCACCTGCGACTCCTTCTCCACCAGCTTCGGAGTGGTGCCGGAGGAGATCAGCGCGTGGAACCCGGACAGCGCGCCGCAGGCGATCGTGATGAACACGAACGGGAACAGCGACCCGGCGAACACCGGCCCGTTCCCGGTGAGCGCGAACTCGGTGATGGCGGTGGTGTTGAGCACCGGCGCCGACAGCACCACGCCGACGGCGAGCAGCACGATCGTGCCGATCTTCATGAAGGTCGACAGGTAGTCGCGCGGTGCCAGCAGCAGCCACACCGGTAGCACCGACGCGGCGAAGCCGTAGATCACCAGGCAGATGACCAGCGTGCGCGGGTCGAGCGTGAAGAACGGCGCGAGCTCCGACTCCTGCACCCATCCGCCCGCGACGATCGCCAGCAGCAGCAGAGCCACACCGATGAGGCTGGTCTCCACGACTCGGCCCGGGCGGATGTGGCGCAGGTAGATCCCCATGAAGATCGCGATCGGGATGGTCATCGCGATCGAGAACGTGCCCCACGGCGACTTCGCGAGCGCGTTGACGACGACCAGCGCCAGCACGGCGAGCAGGATGATCATGATCGCGAACACGGCGATCAGGGCGGCCGCGCCGCCGATCGGGCCGATCTCGTCGCGGGCCATCTGGCCGAGGCTGCGGCCGTCGCGGCGCATCGAGAAGAACAGCGTGACCATGTCCTGCACCGCGCCGGCGAGGATCACCCCGACGATGATCCAGATCGTGCCGGGCAGGTAGCCCATCTGCGCGGCGAGCACCGGGCCGACCAGCGGGCCCGCACCGGCGATCGCGGCGAAGTGGTGGCCGAACAGCACCCGCCGGTCGGTCGGCTGGTAGTCGGTGCCGTTGTCGAGCCGTTCCGCGGGGGTGGCGCGGTCGTCGTCGACCCGCAGCACCCGTTTGACGATGAAGCGGGCGTAGAAGCGATAGGCGATGGCGTACGAACCGAGCGCGGCCGCGACGATCCAGATCGCCGAGATCCGTTCTCCGCGCGCCAGCGCCAGCACGCTCCAGGCGACGGCGCCGACGAGCGCGACCGCGGTCCAGATGATGATCTGGCGTGGCGACAGGCGCGACCGCTGCCGGTCGTCCCTTTCCCGTACGATCACGAGCCCTCCTGCAGACCAGGCCGCAGCTGCGGTGCTGCGGCTCCGCCCCCTCAGTTGCGGAGCCCCCGCATCCGGTTGACACGCTCCCGGCAACTTTTCCGGTGGGTTGCGCGCGGCCGGACGGCTCACGCACCGTGCAGGTGGCCGGTGGACAGCCGCTGCGCCACGGCGTAGCTTCTCCGGCCGATCGGATGCGAGGAGCCGCATGATCAAGTGGGGGGAGACGCTCGCCTTCGTCGGCGTGCTCCTCGCCGCCTCCGCCCTCGCGGTCACCGCGCGCCGCCTACGACCGATCGAGAAGCTCCCCGACCTGCCCGGCTGGGCGCTGGCGGACCGTTCGCTCGGCCCCGTCACGACGTGGTTCCTGCTCGGCGGCTCGATCTTCACCGCCTACACGTTCGCCGCCGTGCCCGGGCTGGTGTACGCCGCGGGCGCCATCGGGTTCTTCCCGTTCGTCTACACCGCGCTGCTGTGCCCGGTCCTGTTCGTGCTGCTCCCGCGGCTGTGGCGGGCCGCCCGGGACGCAGGCGCGGTCACGGTGGCCGACTGGGTGCGCCACCGCTACGGCTCCCCGGCCCTCATGCTCGCCGTCGCGCTCACCGGCGTGCTCGCGACCATGCCCTACATCGCGCTGCAGCTCATCGGGGTGCGGGCGGTGCTCATCGCCGGCGGGCTCTACCCGCCCGGCCTGGTCGGCGACCTCGCGCTGACCGCCGTGTTCGCCGTCCTGGCGGTCGCCACCTACCGCAGCGGCCTGCGTGCGCCGACGGTGATCGCGTTCTTCAAGGGCGTGCTGATCTTCACCGCGACGATCGGCGTGCTGCTCGTCGTGCTCCACCTGCTGGGCGGGCCGGACGCTGCGCTGGCCACCGCCGAACGCCGGCTCGGCGCGACGACGGGCCGTTCGCTGTTCCTCGATCCCGAGCTCGGCCCGGCGTTCGTCTCGCTCGCCGTCGGCTCGGCGCTCGCGCTGCCCATGTACCCGCACGTGCTCACGGCCGCGTTCGCCGCCGACGGCCCGGCCGCGCTGCGGCGGGCCAGCGTCGCCATGCCGGCCTGGACGATGCTCCTGGGCCTGTTCAGCGTGCTGGCCGTGGCCGCGCTCGCCGCCGGGATCACGGCGCCGCCCGGCCGGGCCGAGGTGGCCGTGCCGATGCTGGTCTCGGCCGTGGTCCCGGCGGAGGCCAGCGGCATCGTGTTCGGCGCGCTGGTGGTCGGGGCGCTGGTGCCGGCCGCGGTCATGTCGGTGGCTGTCGCGGCGCTGTTCACCCGCAACGTCTACGTCCCGTTCTTCCACCCGACGGCGACGCCGAAGCACGAGGTGCGGGTGTCGCGGATGGTGTCGCTGTTGGTCAAGTTCGCCGCGATCGGGTTCGTCTTCGGGCTGCGCGAGCAGGACTCGATCAACCTGCAGCTGCTCGGCGGTGTCTGGATCCTGCAGACGATGCCCGCCGTCGTGCTCGGCCTCGTCAGCAGCTGGTGGCACCGCCACGGACTGCTCGCCGGTTGGCTGGCCGGGATGGTGACCGGCACCGTGCTCGTCGTCGTGCGCGGGTTCACCTCGGTCGTCGCGGTCGGCTCCGTGCTGCTGTACGTTGCCCTGGTCGCGCTGGCCGTCAACCTCGCGGTGGCCGCCGTCGCGACGATCGTGCTGCGCCGACGGGGGAGCGGGGCGGTGATGTCGACATGATCGGCCGGTGGGGGATCGCGGAGCGGGCCGCGGACGTGCCGGAGACCCGTGCCGAGGAGATCCACGACGATCGCGATCGCGCGGTCGAGGCGCTGTTCTCCGAGCACCGCCGGTCGCTGATCCGGCTCGCCGTCCTGCTGGGCGCCGACGACGCCGAGGACATCGTCTCCGAGGCCTTCTACCACCTCTACCGCCGGTGGCGGCGGCTGCGCTCGACCGACGCCGCGCTGGCCTACCTGCGCTCGGTCGTGATCAACCGGACCCGGATGCGGCTGCGGCACCTGCAGGTGGCCCGCCGGCAGCTGCAGCGCGACTCCGGGGAGAGCCCGGCGGTGTCCAGCGAGGCGCTGGCGCTGCTGCGCGACGACCAGCGCGCGGTCGTGGCGGCACTGGCGAGCCTCCCGGATCGGCAGCGAGAGGCGCTGGTGCTGCGATACTGGATGGAGCTGCGCGAACGCGAGATCGCCGACGCCATGGGGATCTCGCCCGGTGCGGTCAAGACGCACGTGTCCCGGGGGATGGCCGCGCTGACCCGCGCGATGGAGGAGCGACGGTGAACGACAGGGGCACGGACGAGCGGTTGCGCGACGCCCTCCAGGCACTCGCGGCGGGTGTGCCGGAGACGCCGGAGGACTTCCGCGCCGCGAGCTCGCAGTGGCGCCGCCGGGAGCGCCGCCGCCGCATCGTGCTCGCCGTCCTCGCGACCGTGGTGTTCGTCGTCGCCGACGGCCTGGCGCTGTGGGCGCTCAACCAGGCCGACCCCGACGCGCACGTGATCTTCTCCGACCCCGCGCCGGGCGTGACCGCCCCGCAGGACCCGAGCGCCGTGCCGCCGGTCCGCGCGGGCCAGCCCTGACCCGGGGAGGTGGCCGTGGGCCTGCCGATGCCGTTGGCGCGCGTGCTCGACGCGGTGCAGGGCCGCCGGACCCGGGTGCACGGGGAGCCCGCGGTGCGGTGGCTGTCGGTGCCGCAGCTGGTGCGCACGGCCGTCGAGGTCATGCAGGCCGCGTCGTTCGCGAAGTTCGCCGACAAGCGCGAGACGATGGCCACCACCCCGCGCGAGTTCTACCGGTTGCCCGATCCCGGGCGGGAGGACGTCTGGGTGGACTACGTCGCCGACACCGGTGACGGCTTCGACGCCACGTTCGCGACCGCCCGCTGCGTGTCCGGCGGCGCATCGGTGCCGATCGCGGCGACCGGGGCAGGCGCCCGCCCGGCTCAGGCCGATCTGCTGGTGCTGGGCGGTGACGAGGTGTACCCGACGGCGTCGGCGCTGCAGTACGAGCTGCGGTTCAACGAGGTCTTCCGGGCCGCGGCGAGCCTGGACCACGTGTTCGACCTCCCGCCGGTCGTGGCGCTGCCGGGCAACCACGACTGGTACGACGGGCTGGCCGCGTTCCGGCGCAACTTCTGCGAGTCGTGGGTCCTGCGCACCCCCGCCGGCCGCGGCGATCCGGTGCCTGCACCGATCCCCGTCCCGCCGCCCGCGGAACGCGACGACGTCGGCGGCTGGGGCGCGTTCCAGTCGCGCAGCTACTTCGCGGTCCAGCTGTCGCCGCGGTGGTGGCTGTGGGCCGTCGACAGCCAGCTGGACGCCCCGATCGACGCCGAGCAGCTCGCCTACTTCCGCGCCGCCCGCGCCCTGCTCGGCGACGCGAAGATCATCCTGTGCACGGCGAGCCCGAGCTGGCTGGAGGCGTCGGGCCGCGAGCTGTACTCCGCGGAGGCCGACAGCCCGCTCTACACGCTGCTGTGGTTCGTCGACCGCGTGCTCGGTGCCGCCGAGCGGCACCGGGTGCGGCTCGTGCTGACCGGCGACCAGCACCACTACTCCCGCTACACCTGCACCGACCCGGTCGAGCCGCCGCCCGCCGCCGAACCGGGCGCGGAGCCGGCCGGGGAGCTGGCCGAGGAGCCCGAGCCGTTCTGCCCGGAGCTGGTGACGTGCGGCGGCGGGGGAGCGTCGCTCGCCGCCACCCACCACCTGCCGGAACGGCTCGGGTTCGCGCTGCAGCCGTGGCCGAGCGGTTCCGGCGCGGGCGTGCACTACGAGCGCCGCACCTGCTACCCGGACGTGGACGTCTCGCGCCGCATCGGCACCTCGCAGTTCCTGTCGGCCGCGTGGCGCAACGGGCCGTCACTGCCGCTGCTGGTCGGCGCGGTCGACTACGTGCTGTTCCTGGCGTTCGCGCTGAACTGGCCGCTGTCCTGGGCGCGGGCGTGGCAGTTCTGGGTGCCGACGGTGGTCGTGGCCGGGATCCTCTACGGCTACGCGACCAGCGGCACCAAGGAACGGCGTTCCCGCAGACCGCGGGACCGGGCCAGAGCACTGCTCACCCTGGGCCACACGCTCGGCCACCTCGCCGTCGCCGCGCTGGTCGCGCTGCTCGCCGCCGCGCTCGGCGACCCGCCGACCGCGCCGTGGTACGTGATGATCTGGGCGTACCCGCTGCTGGCCGTCCTGGGCACGGTGGTGTTCGTGACCTACCTGCAGATCGCCGACCGCTTCGGCTGCCACACCCTTGAGGCGTTCTCCGGGCTGCGGATCGACGGCTACAAGTCCCACCTGCGGCTGCGGGTCGCCGCCGACGAGGTGGAGATCCACGTGCTCGGTATCGAGGAGGTGCCACCCGCGCGGCGCGCCGCCGATCTCGCCAGGGTGCTGCCGAGGGTGCACCTCGTCGAGTCGTTCACGGTGCCGTGGTCGGCGCGGGACCGGGCGCGGGAGGCGGTACCGGAGTCCGCGTAGCTCGCTCCTGCCGATCTCATGCGCGCTCGTGGACGACATCCGGGGCGCTGCGGTCGTCGTCACCGGTGGCGCACAAGGACTCGGGCTGGAGATCGCCCGGACCGTGACGGGGGAGGGGGCACACGCCGTCCTCCTCGACGTCGACGAGGCGGCGCTCGCCGCGGCGGGTACCGCCTTCGGGCGGTCCTGCACGACGNACGTCTGCGACATCCGCGACGCCGCGGCCGTCGACGCGGTGCTGGCCGCCGTGCAGGACCGCTGGCCCGCCGGTGTGCGGGCGCTGGTGAACAACGCGGGCGTGTTCACCGACGACGCGATCGAGGTGGTGCAGCCCGGCCGGGCGGAGCTGGCAGTCGCCGTGAACGTGCACGGCACGATGACCGTCACGAACGCGGTCCTCGACCGCGGGCTGCTCGATCCGCGCTCCGGCCAGATCGTGTTCGTCAACTCCTCGGCCGGTGACCCGCCGGGATCGGGCACGGGCGCTTCGGAGCGCCACTACGCGGTGTCGAAGGGCGCTGACCGCGTACGCGCGGGTGATCGCGGGGGCCTGCGCGAAGCGCGGCCGGATCCGGGTGACGACGCTCTACCCGGGTGGGATGGACACCGACCTCTACGCGAACGCCGGCACGGCGCCGGAGGTGAGCCACGGCCAGGAGTGGATGATGCCGCCCGAGCGGGTGGCCGCCGCGGTGGCGTTCGTGCTGCGGTTGCTGGAGGACACCGTCGTCTCGCGGCTCACGATCGGGCCGAACCTCGGGCCCCGCTGAACCCGGGCGGAACGACGACAGCGGCCCGGCCGCCGGGGGTCGGCGACCGGGCCGCTGCATGCCGCCACTGTCAGTCCGGTTCGATCACCCCCAGCAGCTCGAGCACTCGGGTCGGCGTGACCGGGGTCGTGGTGACCCGGCCGCCGCCGGCCTGCGCGAGCGCGTCGTCGATGGCGTTGAGCAGCGCGGCGGGGGCGAGCACTGTGCCGCCCTCACCGACCCCGCGGGAGCCGATGACCTTGTCGGACTCGTACTCGAGGTGCTCGATCTCGATGTCGGGGATCTCTGGCGCGGTGGGCATCAGGTAGTCCATGAACGTGGCGGAGAGGTACTGCCCGTCCTCGGAGTAGGCGGAGTGCTCCAGCAGCATCCCGCCGATGCCCATCGCGACGCCGCCGATGACCTGCCCGTCGACGATCGCCGGGTTGATCATCTTCCCGCAGTCCTCGACGACGAGGAACCGCTTGACCTCGACGTCGCCGGTCTCCTGGTCGATCTCGACCCAGCAGGCGTGGCTGGCCTGGGAGAACCCGCCGCCCTCGCCGTCGTAGCTGGCGACGTACTCCAGCTCGGTGTTCGTGCCGGGCGGCATCTGCTCGGGCGCGAGCCAGCACCCCATCGCGATCTGCGCGAGCGGCACCTGTGCGCCGGGCGCCCCCTTGACGGAGATGACCCCGTCGACGATCTGCAGGTCGTCGACGTTGGCCTCCAGCAGGTGGGAGGCGATGTCGAGCACGCGCTTCTTCAGCTCGCGCGAGCCGTAGACGACCGCGCCCGAGGCCATCGTCGCGGCCCGGCTGCCGCCGGTGCCCAGCATCGAGAACGGGGTGGCGTCGGTGTCGCCGTAGACGACGCGGACGTCGTCGAACCCGACCCCGAGCTCGTCGGCGACCAGCTGGGACAGCGTGGTCTCGTGGCTCTGCCCGTGCGGGGTCTGCGGGGTGAAGACGGTGACCTTCCCGTCGATCTCGATGCGGATCCGGGCCGGTTCGGCGCCGAACGGGAACCCGACCGCGGCCCAGAAGTCCTTCGTGCCCGGCGCCGGCTCGATGAACGTGCCGAGGCCGAAGCCGAGCAGCTTGCCGCGGGCGCGGGCCTCCTCCTGCTCGCGGCGGACCTCGTCGAAGTCGATCATCGAGACGAGCTTCTCGAACGTCTCGGCCGCCGTGACGTTCTCCAGCGTCACGTTGGTGATCATCTTGGTGGGCTGGTCGGCCAGCGTGATGAGGTTGCGCCGCCGCACCTCGACGGGGGAGATCCCGCAGGTCCGTGCGATCTTGTCCATCAGCCGCTCGCGCACCAGCGTCTCGACCGCCCACGGCCCGCGCAGCGAGATGTAGGACGCCTTGTTGGTGGCGACGATGTTGTGCCGGAACTGGTAGGCCGGCAGCCGGTAGGGCCCGGGCAGGGTGGTGCGGACGAGCCCGGTGTAGACGGTGGCCGGCGGGTTGATCGGGTACGCCCCCGCGTCGAGGTCCATCGTCACCCGCAGGCCCAGCAGCTGCCCGTCGGCCTTGACGGCGGCCTCCAGGGTCAGCTGCTCTTCGCGCGCGGCACCGGCGGCGATGAGGTGCTCGTTGCGGTCCTCCACCCACTTCACCGTGCCGCCGATCGCCTTCGCGGCCGCGCAGACGGCCACGTCCTCGCGGTAGGCCGAGAACTTCAGCCCGAACCCGCCGCCGATGTTGTTGGCGATGACCCGGAACTGGTGGATGGGGTGGCGGACCCAGCCCGCGAGCAGGAACCGCAGCGTGTGCGTCGTCTGCGTCGACGCCTCGTAGGTGAGCTGGCCGCTGCCGCGGTCGTAGGTCGCGACGCCGCCGCGGGTCTCCATCGGGTTGCACGCCCACCGGTGCTGGTCGAGCGTGTCGGTCACGATGTGGTCGGCCTGGGCGAACGCGGCCTCGATGTCGCCGAACAGCTGCTCGTCGGTGTGCACGATGTTGCCGGGGACGACGTCGCCGAACAGCTGCGGCGCACCCTCGGCCATCGCGGCCTTGGTGCTCATCACCGGCGGCAGCTCGTCGTACTCGACCTCGATCAGCTCGGCGGCGTCCTCGGCGATGTAGCGGCTCTCGGCCACGATCATCGCTACCGGCTCGCCCACGAACCGCACGACGTCGCGCGCGATCGCCGGGTAGGACGGGCTGTGCAGGCCCGGGATCGGCTGGGCGAAGTTCAGGTCATCGGCGATCGCGCTCATGTCGGCGCCGGTGAAGATGCGGACGACGCCTTCCACCTCGAGCGCCTTGGAGACGTCGATCGACACGATCCGTGCGTGCGGGACGGTGCTGCGCAGGAAGTGGGCGTGCAGCATCCCGCGTTCCTGCACGTCGTCGACGTAGCGGCCGGTGCCGGTGAGGATCTTGCGGTCCTCCTTGCGGTGGACCCGGGCCCCGACGAGCCCGGAGATCGCGCTTCCGCCTGCCATCACGCCTCCTTCGCCGCGGCGAGGGCCGCCTCGGCGCCGTCGATGATCTGCTGGTAGCCGGAGCAGCGGCAGATGTTGCCCGACAGCTCTTCGCGCAGCTCCGCCCGCGAGCAGGGAACGGGCTTGCCCGCCTTCTTCTCCTCGCACATGCCGTAGATCGCCATGACGAAACCGGGGGTGCAGAACCCGCACTGGAACGCGTGGCTGTCGCGCAGCGCCTCCTGCACGGGGTGCAGCTCGCCGTCGGGCAGGGTCACACCCTCGACGGTGGTGATCTCGGCGCCGTCGGCCTGCACGGCCAGCTGCAGGCAGGAGCGGGCGGTGACGCCGTCGATGATGACGGTGCAGGCGCCGCACACGCCGTGTTCGCAGCCGAGGTGGGTCCCGGTCAGTCCGAGGTCCTCGCGCAGGAAGTCGGCGAGCGTGCGGCGGACCTCGACGGTGCGGGTGTGGCGACGGCCGTTCACCGTCACGGTGATCTCACGGGTGTTCACGCGCTCTCCTTCGCACGGGTCGCGGCATTGCGCACGGCACGGCGGATGAGCACGCCGGCCAGGTGCTTGCGGTAGGCGGCCGAGGCGTGCAGGTCGCTGGCCGGGTGCAGGTCGGCGGTGGCGGCGTCGGCGGCCGCCGACAGGGTCTGTTCGTCGACCGTGTGCCCGACGAGCGCCGCCTCGGCCTTGCTGGCCCGTACCGGCTGCGCGTCCACACCGGACAGCGCGATGCGGGCCTCGGTGACGGTGTCGCCGTCGAGGCGGACCTGCGCGGCCACGCCGACCATGGCGAAGTCGCCGTGCCGGCGGGCCAGCTCCTCGTAGGCGGCCCCGGTGCCGGGAGCCACCGACCGGACGCGGACGGCCGTGAGGATCTCGTCCTCGGCCAGCGCGGTGGAGAAGAAGCCGGTGAAGAACTCCGCGGCGGGGATCGTGCGCTCGCCGTTCGAGCCGTGGGCGACCATCTCGGCGTCCAGGCAGAGCGCGACGGTGGGCAGCTCGGCCGCCGAGTCCGCGTGCGCGATCGAGCCGCCGATCGTTCCGCGGTTGCGGATCGCGGTGTGCCCGATGTGCGGGATCGCCGCGGCCATCAGCGGGCACGCCCGGGCGACGACGTCGGAGTGCTCGGCCGTGCGCTGCCGCACGAGCGCGCCGAGGGTGAGCACCCCGCCTTCCTCGGAGATGCCCGTCAGTCCGGGGATGCGGTTGATGTCGACGATGCGGGCAGGGGTGGCGAGCCGCAACGAGAGCAGTGGCACGAGGCTCTGGCCGCCGGCCAGGACCTTGACGTCGCCACCGTCCTCGGGAGGCTCTGCGAGCATCTGCACCGCTTCGGCGATCGAGGTGGGCGATTGGTAGTCGAATGCAGCGGGCTTCATCGGCCCTCCGGGTGAGTTGACCAGCGTCGTTGCGGGATGGCCATTGTTATCAGAGTCCTGGGTTCGGGGCTAGGCCCGGGATGGGTCGATTCTCTGAGCACTATCATCAGAGAATGGACCTGCAGACGGTCATCGTCGAGGAGGCGCGCGGCCGGATCGTCGCGATCGACTCCGCCTACCACGTGGACGAGCGCAACACCGGTCGTGACGTCGTCGTCAGCGCGTCGTACTCGGGGGTGCTGCCGGCCCGGTTCGTCGCCGAGCGCGCGCCGCGCGCCGCGATCGGGCTGGACTGCGGCATCGGCCCGGAGGGCGCCGGCATCGCCGGGCTCTGGTACTACGAGGCCCTCGGCATCCCGGCGGCCACCGCCGACGTGATGACCGTGCTGCTCGGCGACGGCGTCGACGTCGTCGAGAACGGTGTCGTCAGCCGCGTCAACGCCCCGGCCGCGGCGTGCGGCGTGCAGCCGGGGATGCCCGTCCGCGACGCCGCGCTGATCCTGCTGCGCACCGACCCGGTCGCCCGCTCCGCCGCGGAGATCACCAACCGCACCGTGATGGAGGAGGGTCCGGACGGCCGCCAGGTCGTCTGCGCCGACTCGATCGCCTTCGGCACCGACGAGGACACCGACCGCAACGTGCTCGTCACCGCCGGCCACACCGGCCGCAGCGCGGTGCCGTACCTGCGCAAGGTGCGGCCGTGGGGCTTCATCTGCTCCGACGGCGGCCGGGGGCGTGACGACTCGGGCATCGCCGGCCTCAAGATCGTGGAGGAGGACGGGCTGGCCGGGGCGACCGTCGACGCCCGCACGGCGCGGATGGGCGACGGGCTGTCCAGCTACCACGACGGGATCATCAGCGCGGTCAACGCGGGTGCCCGGGCGCGGGGGGTGGAGATCGGGATGCGGGCGGCCGAAGCGGCGCACCTGCTCCTGCAGGGCTGACACTCGGGCGGGGCGGGGCGCCGTCCATTCGCGCCGATTCTGGGATACGATTATCATGGATTGATCGATATCCTCGGGCCGTGATCACCCGCTTCGGTCTCGCTCCCCGTCTCCCCGGCCTCTCGATCCCCGCTTTCCAGCGCCACTGGCGCGAGATCCACGGCCCGATCATCGGCGTCCTGCCCGGGATCCGTCGCTACTGGCAGAACCACGCGATCCCCGAGGCGCTGCCCTGGCCCGGCTTCGACGCCTGCTCCGAGTTCGACGCCGAGGACATGGCCGCCTTCGACGCGATGTTCTCGACCGAGCACTACCTCACCGAGGGGCAGGCCGACGAGCGCAGGTTCGTCGACCGCTCGCGCGGCGGTGCCGTGTTCGCCCGGCGGATCGGTGAGACGGTGCCCCTGCTCGACGGGCACGTCCGCATGCTGAGCTTCCTGCGCGGTGACCCGAGCGTCCTCGCCGAGGCGCTGGCGCAGCCGGAGCGCGGCGGAGCGGCCGCGGCCCGGGAGGCGTTCGCCCGGATACCCGAGGTCCCCGGCGTGTTCGACGCGGTGGAGGTGCTGTGGTTCGCCGACCCGGCGGCCGCGCTCGCCCACCTGTCCTCGGAGGCGGGCGAGCGCGACCGCAGGGAGCTGGCCGGGCTGGTGTTCGGCACCGAGCGCGTCCTGGCGCGGGTCCACGTCGTCGTCTGACCCGCGCCAGGAGCGGTCACGCCGAGGACTGCGCCGAGGTGTAGGCCTTCCAGGTGTCCAGGTTCTCCGGGATGTCGGCGGTGGTCGGCTCGGTCCCGGGCCAGCGCCGGCGCAGCGGGGTGGCGAGGACGTCGGGCAGCTCGGCGAGCGGGGCGGCGTAGAGCTGCAGGGCCCGGCGGGAGACGAACTTCCACCGGCCGTGCTCACGCCGGTACTGGTCGAGGTAGCGCAACGCCACCAGGAACGGCGTGGGCAGGATGGCCAGTTCCGCGTGCGCGGAGACGACGCCGGTGGCGGTGTCCGGACCGGTGAACTCGATCGTGTGGCTGTGCGGGTAGTGGTAGGTCATCCCGTACCGGTCGAGCTGGCGGCGGTAGTAGTCCATCACCGGCCCCCGCCCGTGGATCGGGCCGTCGGTCGAGTCGAACATCGCGTCCTCGGTGTAGAGGTCCGCGATGCCCTCGATGTCGCGGTCGTCGATCCGCCGTCCGTAGACCGCGACCAGCTCCTGGATCTCGGCCCGGTCCTCCAGCCGCCTGATCCGCGCTTCCAGGTCCTCGCTCGCCATGAGATGTCTCCACTCCGTTGTCGGGACGAATCCAGGGTGATAGTAATCATGTATGTCCGACGTGGTCACGGAGCGGCGCGGCGACGTCGCCTGGATCCGGCTCAACCGGCCGGACCGAATGAACGCCTACGACAGCGCGATGGGCGGTGAGATCCGGCGCGCTGTCCGGGAGGCCGCCGACGCCGGGGTCATCGTGATCACCGGCACCGGACGGGCCTTCTGCGCCGGTGGCTACCTGGCCAACCTCGCCGATCCCGACCCGAACGAACTGCGGGCGATGTTCTTCGCCTCGCTGGAGCTGTTCGAGACGATCCGCACCTCGCCGCGGCCCGTCATCGCCGCGGTCAACGGGGCGGCGGCGGGCGGCGGGAACGAGCTCGTGGTCGCGTGCGACCTCGCGATCGCCGCGCGCAGCGCCAAGCTCGGGCAGACCGGCCCGCGGGTCGGCAGCGCGCCCGTGCTGGGCGGTACCAACCTGCTGGCGATCTCGGTCGGCGAGAAGCGGGCCAAGGAGATCTCGATGATGTGCCGCCGCTACACCGCCGAGGAGGCGCTGGAGCTGGGCTGGATCAACGCCGTCGTCGACGACGACGAGCTGGAGGCCGAGGTGACCCGGTGGGCGGACGAGTTGCTCGCCCTGTCGCCGCGCTACCTGGAGATCGCGAAGATGAGTTCGAACGTGTGGTGGAACGCCTGCCGCGACAACTACGTGAGCGGGCTCGGCATGCTCGTGCAGGCCATCGGCTCGGAGGACATGCGCGAGGGCGCCGCGGCGTTCATGGAGAAGCGCCGGCCGAGGTTCCGTCGATGAGCGAGAAGAAGCCGCGGACCTACCGCGACCTGCGCCTGACCTTCCCCGACCGGCGCAACTGGACGCTGCCCTGGGTGCTGCGCCACCGCGCGTCGACCCACGGCGACCGCGTCTACCTCGACGTCCCGTTCCAGAGCGCGAAGCTGACCTACGCCGAGACGCTCGACGCCGCCGAGCGGATCGGCGGGGCGCTGCTCGCGGGCGGCTGCGAGCCGGGCGATCGTGTGCTGATCATGGCGCCGAACTGCCTGGAGTACGTGCTCGCGTGGTTCGGCTCGATGATGGCCGGGCTGGTCGAGGTGCCCATCAACACCGCCTACCGCGGCTCGTTCCTCGAGCACCAGGTGCGCACGGTCGCACCGACGGCCGCGGTCGTCGACGCGGCGTTCGTGCCGCACTTCCTCGAGATCGAGGCGGCGAAGGCGATCCGCACGTTCTACGTGCTGGGGGAGGCCGACGAAGCGATCGCGCGCCTGCGGGAGGCGGGCTGGGCCGCGGAGCCGTTCACGGCGCTCACCTCGGCGGAGCGGCCCGCGCAGCTGCCCGAGGTGGCCTACAACGATCTCGCGGCGATCCTGTTCACCAGCGGCACGACCGGGCTCTCCAAGGGCGTGGAGATGCCGCACGCCCACTTCTACTTCTTCGCCGACGAGTGCGTGTCGCTGTGCCGGCTCACCGACGCCGACGCGCACATGGCGGTCGGGCCGCTGTTCCACGGCAACGCCCAGTTCCTCGCCGCCTACCCGGCGATGATCGTCGGGGCGCGGTTCGTGCTGCAGCAGAAGTTCAGCGCGAGCCGCTGGGTCGACCAGCTGCGCGAGTCGCAGGTGACGGTCACCAACTTCATCGGCGTGATGATGGACTGGGTGTACAAGCAGCCCCGGCGCCCGGACGACGCCGACAACCCGCTGCGCTGCCTGTACGCCGTCCCGCTGGCCACGTCGATCGCCGCCGACTTCAAGGAGCGGTTCGGCATCGAGGCGTTCGTGGAGAACTTCGGGCTCACCGAGATCGCGATGCCGATCCTCACCCCCTACGGCGAGGAGCGCCCACCCGGTGCGGCCGGGCTGCTCGTCGAGGACTACTTCGACGTCCGGCTGGTCGACCCCGAGACCGACGAGGAGGTGCCCGTCGGCGAGGTCGGGGAGCTGGTGGTGCGCGCCCACCTGCCGTACACGATGACGACCGGCTACTACAACATGCCGGAGCGCACCGTCGAGGCGCAGCGCAACCTGTGGTTCCACACCGGCGACGGCCTGCGCCGCGACGCCGAGGGCTGGTACTACTTCGTCGACCGGCTCAAGGACGCCCTGCGCCGCCGCGGCGAGAACATCAGCTCGTTCGAGATCGAGCAGCCCATCCTCGGCCATCCCGACGTCGTCGACTGCGCGGCCGTCGGGGTGCCCGCCGACGCTGAGGCGGGGGAGGACGAGCTGATGGTGGTGGTGGTCCCGCGGGAGGGGGCGACGCTCACCGCCGAGGACGTGTGGGAGTGGTGCGAGAAGCGCCTGCCCGCGTTCTGCGTGCCCCGCTACGTGCGCATCGTCGATGCGCTCCCGATGACCCCGTCCGGGAAGGTCCGCAAGGCCGAACTGCGCGCTGCCGGGACGGCCGGTGCGGCAGACCGAGAAGGAGACCGCTGATGGCCCGCATCCGCATGCTGACCGCCGAGGAGTTCCCCGAGGAGCTGCGCGAGCAGCTCGACGCCGAGCACAAGACCCCCCTGGAGCTCGGCAACCTGCGCATCTACGCGCACCGGCCGGAGCTGGCCTCGGCCTACGCCAGGTACATGGGGGAGCTGCGCAAGCCCGGTCTGCTCTCGCGGCGGCTGATCGAGCTGGTGCGGCTGCGCGTGGCGTTCCACAACCAGTGCCGCAGCTGCATGGCCGTGCGCTACGCCGACGGGGCCGCCGATGGCGTCGACGAGGCGCTGGTGTGCCAGCTGGCCGATCCCGACGACGCGCCGGACCTCACCGACGCCGACCGGGCCGCGCTGCGGTTCGCCGATCTCATGGCGACCGACCACCTCAGCATCGACGACGAGGTGTTCGCGCAGCTCAGGCTGCACTTCTCCGAGGCCGAGATCGTCGAGCTGGGGATGAACATCGCCGCGTTCGTCGGGTACGGGCGGCTGTCGATGGCGATGGACATGGTCGATGAGCTACCGGAGCGCTACCGCACGCGCTCGGGTGCGCTCGTGACCCCGTGGAACCTCGAGGGCGAATCCGACGCGATCCTCCTCGGAGCCCCCCAGCAGAAGTAGGTCCGCAGTCGGTCGAGAACAGCCCGCCGAGGACGACCTCGCCGTGATCGAGAACTCTGGTGATCACGGCGAGGTCGTCCTCGGCGCCGGGGCTACCCGAGGGCCTCCACCACCAGCAGCGCGAGCGTGATCGCCCGGCTGAGCGAGAACCCGCTGTTGTAGCCCGCCCCGGAGGAGTTGAAGGCCGCGGCCGCACCGGCGGCGTAGAGGCCCTCCACCGGGTGCCCGTCCTTGTCCAGCACCCGCCCGTCCGGGTCGACGCTGATCCCGGTGAGCCCGATGCCGGTGCTCACCATCGTCAGGCGCATCCCGAAGAACGGCGGCTCACTGACCCCGCCGAGGTTCGGGTGCGGCTTCTGGTTCGGGTCACCCTGGAACCGCTGCCAGGTCGCGTTGGTCCCGCGCCCGAACTCCGGGTCGGACCCCTTCTCCACGTTCTCGGTGAACCGGGCCGCCGTGCGGGCCAGCTCGGCGCCGTCGATGCCCAGCTTCGCGCCCAGCTCCTCCAGCGTGTCCGCCGAGGCGACGACGTCGGCGGGGTACTCGCCACCGGGCGGGGTCGGGCCGAGGCCGTAGCGCTGGTGGTGGCGGGAGTCCCAGATCATGAAGCACGGCCGGTGCGGGCTGCCCGGCGCGAGCACCTTCTTGATCACCTCCCAGTACACGGCGTCGTCGCAGAACCGCCGCCCGGAACGGTCGACGATGAAGGTGTGCGGCAGCGAGTGCTCCCGCGCGACCTGGTAGCCGGGGTAGGTGTCGACGGGGTAGCCGAGCTGGACGGGCACCCGGTTCGCCGGTGTCACGAGGACGGCGCCGCCGGCCTGGGCCGCCAGCCGCAGCCCGTCGCCGGTGAGCGTCCGAGGTGCGACGCTGCCCCGCTCCTCCGGCTCCAGGCCGAGGTACTCGCGGGCGAGGTCGTCGTCCCAGTCGTAGCCGCTCGTCGCGATCACGACGGGGCCGTCGAAGATGCGGCGGCGCCCGTCCGGTGTCTCGGCGACCACGCCGACCACCCGTCCGCCGTCCTGCACCAGCTCGACGGCGGAGTGCTCCAGCAGGATCTCCACGCCGCGGTCGAGCGCGGCCTTGACGAACCCGCCGACGACGCCGGTCCCGAACGACCAGAGGTCCTCCTTCGCGATCGTCGCCGCCTCGCGCGCGGCGCCGAACGCCGAGGCGCGCAGGCCCTTGTCGAGCATGGCGCCGTAGGTCGTGCCGACGGGGAAGTGCGGGGTGACCCGCACCTTCGACCGCCACTCGCCCAGCAGCCGCGCGTCGTACACCGCGGTCAGGTAGCGGCCGGTCGGCCGGGCCCCCGGCGCGTCCTGGTAGTAGTCGGGGTAGTCCGGGATGATCTCCCAGCGCACGGCCCCGACGTCCTCGAACCACTTCGCCGCGCGCGGCGCCTCGGTGAGCCAGCGGCGCATGGCCGCCTCGTCGATGAGGTCGTCGTGCGGCCGCGAGATCCAGCGGATGTAGCGCTCGGCGTCCGCGACGTCGTCGGCGATGCCCTGCGCTTCCTCGAGGTGGTTGGCGGCCACCCACACCTGGCCACCGGAGAAGGACGCGGCCCCGCCGATCTGGTCACCCTTCTCCAGGACGGTCACCTGGTGACCGCGCTCGGCGGCGGCGACCGCTGTGGCGAGGCCGGCCAGGCCGGCACCCACCACGACGACCGGGCTGCGGTCGGTCAGCTCCGTCACGCCGGCACCCCGCTGATCGTGGACGCACCCACCACGGCGCGGAGCCCGGCGGTACCGGGCAGCCCGCTCGCCTGCAGACCGTACGGGTTCTTCGTGATGACGCCCTCGGCCGACGAGCCGACGAGCTCGGTGGTCGCGACGGGGGCTTCGGCGCCCGCACGACCGTCGCCGCCGACCGCGGCGAACGCGCTGAGAAGCCTGCGCATAGGGGGTCCCTCCTCGGTGCCTGCACTGCCACCAAGTTCGATAATCTCTGATAACGATATGCACGTCGAGGTTGTGCGGCCCCGTTGTGCGAGGAGTCGGGGGAGGGCTTCCGCTCCCGCGAATCCATGTATATGGTTATCAGCCGTGAGCACGTTGGTCCAGGCTGCGGCAACCGGCTTCCCCGCCGGGGGCGCCTGCGCGCTGCTCACCCTGCCCATCGCGCTGCTCGTCCTGGTCGTCCCGGTGGTCTTCATGATCTGTCCTGCCGGCCTGTTCGGCCGCCCGTCCGCGCAGCGCGCATGACCGCGTTCCTCGCCCGCATCCCCGGCCACGACGTCCCGCGCGCGCTGCCGGCGTTCCTCGCGGCCCACGCGTCCTGCGGGGCGCCGCTCGTCGGTGCACGTGCTCGCGGGCGGCCGGGTGCCGGCGTCCGGTCCGGTGTCGGAGTCCACGTCCCGGCAGCGTCTGGTGCAGGCGAAGGCGGGCGCGGTGGAGCAGTAGGAGGTTCAGGTGGATGAAGCGGTCCTGATCGACGCGGTCCGCTCCCCGATGGGGAAGGGCAAGCCGGGCGGCGCGCTGTCGAGCCTGCACGCGGTCGACCTGCTCGCCCAGACGATCGCGGCGCTGCTGCAGCGCACGGGGATCGATCCAGGGCGCGTCGACGACGTCGTCACCGGCTGCGTGAGCCAGGCGGGCGAGCAGTCGGGCAACGTCGGGCGGATGGCGTGGCTTGCCGCCGGGTTCCCCGAGCACGTGCCCGCGGTGACGGTCGAGCGCAAGTGCGGATCGAGCCAGCAGGCCGTGCACTTCGCCGCCCAGGGGATCATGGCCGGGGCCTACGACGTCGTCGTGGTCGCGGGCGTGGAGTCGATGAGCCGCGTCCCGATGGGCGTGGCGCGGATGGACGCCGACCCGTACGGTCCCTCGGTCACCGAGCGGTACGCACCGGGGCTCGTGTCGCAGGGCGTGGCCGCGGAGCTGGTGGCCGCGCGCTGGAAGCTCTCCCGTGAGCAGCTCGACGAGTACTCCGCCCGCTCCCACGAGCGCGCGGGCGCGGCCGCCGACTCGGGCGGGTTCGACCGCGAGATCGTCCCGATCACGCTGCCCGACGGCACCGTCGTCGACAAGGACGAGAGCATCCGCCGCGGCACGACGCCGGAGAAGCTCGCCGGGCTCAAGCCGGCGTTCGAGAACCCGGCGATCGCCGAGCGCTTCCCGGAGATCCGCTGGTCGATCACCGCGGGGAACTCGTCGCAGATCACCGACGGGGCCAGCGCGCTGCTGCTCACCAGCGCCCGGGCCGCCGAGCAGCTGGGGCTCGAGCCGCGGGCGCGGTTCCGGGGGTTCGCCGTCTGCGGCGACGACCCGCTGACCATGCTCACCGCCCCCATCCCGGCGACGAAGCGCCTGCTGGAGCGCGCCGGGCTGACCATCGACGACGTCGATCTCTACGAGGTCAACGAGGCGTTCGCGCCGGTTCCGCTCGCCTGGCAGGCGGCGTTCGACGCCGATCCCGACCGGCTCAACGTCCGGGGTGGGGCGATCGCGCTCGGGCACCCGCTCGGCGCGTCGGGAGCCCGGCTCACGACGACCCTGCTGAACGCGTTGGAGGCCGGTGACGGGCGGCTGGGACTGCAGACGATCTGCGAGGCGGGCGGCATGGCGAACGCGATGCTGATCGAGCGTATCTAGGGGGAGTTGGTACTCACACATGGACATCTCAGGGATCTCGGCCGTCGTCACCGGCGGCGCCTCCGGGCTCGGCCTGGCCACGGCCCGGCGGTTGGTCAAGGGCGGCGCGCACGTCGTCCTGCTCGACCTGGAGAGCTCGAACGGCGCCGCGATGGCCGACGAGCTGGGCAACGGAACCCGGTTCGTCGCCGGTGACGTGCGCACCGAGGAGGGCGTGACGCCCGCACTGGACGCGGCCGAGGAGCTCGGCCCGCTGCGCGCCGTCGTGCACTGCGCGGGCCGCGGTCACGCCATGCGGGTGCTGCAGAAGGACGGCAGCCCCGGCTCCCTCGACGACTACCGCGCGATCATCGAGCTCAACCTCATCGGGTCGTTCAACGTGCTGCGGCTGGCCGCGGCGCGGATGGCGCGCACCGAGGAGGTCGACGGCGAGCGCGGCGCGATCGTGCTCACCGCGTCGGTCGCCGCCTACGAGGGCCAGATCGGTCAGATCCCGTACGCGTCGTCGAAGGCGGGCGTGGTCGGGATGACCCTGGTCGCCGCCCGCGACCTCGCGTCGAAGCTCATCCGGGTGGCCACGATCGCGCCCGGCATCTTCGACACCCCGCTGCTGGGTCGGTTGCCGCAGGAGGTGCGCGACTCGCTCGGGAAGATGGTGCCGCACCCGAGCCGGCTCGGTGTGCCCGACGAGTTCGGTGCGCTCGCCGTGCACATCCTGGAGAACCCCATGATCAACGGGGAGACCATCCGCCTCGACGGCGCGATCCGCATGGCGCCGCGGTGACCGCGTCACCGCTGGCAGCCGGGGCGCTGCAGGTCGAGAGGGAGGACGGGATCGTCGTCCTCACCGTGAACCGCCCCGAGCGGCGCAACGCCATCGACCTCCCCACGGCGCGGGCCATCGCGACCGTGCTCGACGAGGTCGACGCCGATCCGCAGGCGCGTGTCATCGTCCTGACCGGAGCGGGCGGCACGTTCTCCGCCGGCATGGATCTGCGGGCCTACGCCGAGACCGGGGAGCGGCCGATCGACGAGCGCCGCGGTGGTTTCGGCATCGTCGCCCGTCCGCCGGCCACGCCGATCATCGCCGCGGTCGAGGGGCCCGCCCTGGGCGGTGGGTTCGAGATCGCGCTGGCCTGCGATCTGATCGTCGCGGGGGAGAGCGCGGTGTTCGGGCTGCCCGAGGTGCGGCGCGGGCTCGTCGCGTCCGGCGGCGGCATGCTCCGGCTGCCGCAGCGGATCCCGCGCAACCTCGCCGCCGAGGCGCTGCTCACCGGCCGGCCCCTCACCGCGGTCCGGTGCGCGGAGCTGGGCCTGGTCAACGCCGTCGTGCCGGACGGGCAGGCGCTCGCCAGAGCCCGTGAGCTCGCCGCGGAGATCGCCGCGAACGCGCCGCTGGCCGTGGTCGCGGCGAAGGCCGTCATGACGCAGTCCCAGGACTGGCCGCTCGACGAGCAGTTCGAGCGGCAGGAGACGCTGATCGCGCACGTGCGCAACTCGGAGGATGCCCGGGAGGGAGCGCGGGCGTTCGCGGAGAAGCGCCCGCCCCGCTGGACCGGGCGGTGAAGCCCCGGAGGCTCGTGCCGGGTTCGGCCTTCGCCCGGCACGAGCCTCCGGTCCTGTGTGGCTGCGGCAGGCTTTCAGTCGAGCTCTCAGTCGAGCCTTCAGTCGAGGCTGTCGCAGAGCGTCTTCGCGATGCCCAGCTTCAGCACCTCGGACGCCCCCTCGTACACCCGCATCGGCCGGGCCTGGCGGTAGTACCGCTCGATCGGCGAGCCCGCGATCAGCCCCCACCGGCCCATGACCTGCACGCACCGGTCGACGATCCGGCAGGCCGCCTCCGTGGCCGCCACCTTCGCCATGGAGGAGCGGTTCAGCGACGCGGCGGGGTCCTCCCGCGCGGCGGCCGCGGCCTGGTAGGTGAGCAGCCGGGCCATCTCGAGGTCGTTCCACGAGTCGGCGAGCAGCTGCGCGACCGGGCCGTGCTTGAGCAGCGGCCGCCCGAACTGTTCCCGGGAGCGGGCGTGTCGGGCCGCCTCCTCCAGCGCCCCCGCGGCGAGCCCGCAGGCCGCGCCCGCGACCGATACCCGGAACACCGCGAGCGTGGCGAGCACGAGCGACATCGCCTTGCCGGGTTGCCCGAGCCGGGCGCTCGTGGGCAGTACGACGTCGTCGAACACGATCTCGCCGAGCACGTGCGGGGCGATCAGTTCGGGGCTGGGGGAGGTGGACACGCCGGGCGCGTCCGCGGGGACGAGCACCAGCGAGAGCCCGGCCTCCTCCTTGACGAGGGTGACGTAGAAGTCGGCGGCTCCGGCGTTGGAGATGAACGACTTCGCGCCGGTCACGACCAGTTCGCCGTTCTTCTCGACGACGGTGGTGGCGACGTTCTTCAGGTCGGAGCCGGCCTGCTCCTCGGTGAGCGCGAGCGCGGCGAGCGACTCCAGGGAGGCGACCTTCGGCAGCCAGTGGGCCTTCTGCTCGTCGGTGCCGCCGCGGGTGATGGCGTAGCTGCCGATGCCCTGCAGGGCGAACATCGAGTCGAGGTGCGAGGAGGCGCGCATGAGCGCTTCGCGCACGATGCAGACGGCGAGCGGATCGACGTCGGGATTGCGCCCGCCGTAGCTCGCCGGAACCATCAGGGCCGCGAGTCCGCTCTCGCGCAGCGCCGTGCGCATCCCGGGGTGGATCTCGCTCATGGCATCGGCCTCGGCCGCGATCCCGGCGACCGACGCACCCAGAGCGCGCGCTTCCTCCTGCAGAGCGAGTTCGGCGGGCCCTAGATTGAGCCACTTCTCCGGCGAGTTCATGAATACTATGATACTGGTACTTACCGACACGACGCGAGTGTTCGACGAGGAGTGGTCGCGGATGGCAGGGGATCGGGTCGCAGCGCTGGTGCCGGAGTCGCCGTGGCTTGCACGGCTGGAGGCGACGACGCCGAAGTTCGTCGAGGGCCTCGCCAGGGTGTCGGACGTGATCACTTCCGACGGTGCGCTGCCGGCGAGTCTGAAGTTCCTGTTCGCCGCGGCGATCTGCGCGGTCAAGCGGGACGCTGCGCACGTCGACCACTTCATGGCGGCGGCCGCCAAGGCGGGGCTGCCGCGCGAGCACGCCGAGGGTGCGTCGGTCGGGCTGCTGATCTCGCGCGGGGTCACGCCGCACGCGCTGCTGGTCTCCGCACTGGAGGCCGCCTACGGCCCGGCGTCCGGTGACGGGGCCGCGACCGAGCAGACGTTCGACGCCTCGGTGTCCGGCGCCTACGAGTACTTCAAGGGTTACTTCGGGTTCGTGCCCGACTACGTCGAGCTGCTCGGCGAGCGGGTGCCCGCCGGCCTGGAGGGCTACTTCCTCATGCGGGAGTCCTCGCTCGGTGAGACCCCGCTGCCGGCGCGGGACATGGAGCTGCTGCTCTGCGCGGTGAACGCCGCCGAGTACCAGCCGCGGTTCGTCGCCATCCACGCCCGCGGCGCGCGTCGGGCCGGCGCGACCGAGGAGCAGCTCGTCGAGGCGACGCTCGTGGCGATGCCCTTCGCCGGTGTCGCGTCGTGGCTGCCGGCCGCGCAGGGTGTACTCGAGTCGCGCGACGTCGCTAGCTGACTGACAGCTACTGAATCGTCTCGATCAGCATCGTCCGCACCGCACCGGCGCGGCGGAGGTGGCTCCGGCGGCTGTCGCGCCGCGCCGGTACCGTGGTGGACGGCTCTGTCGGCCGTCCGTCGCAACGCTGCGTATCATGGTCACAAAAGGGTCCGGCCCGTGCCGGTGACAGACGCCAGGGGGAGCAGACATGTCCGTCGCCCGCAGGGACGTGACACCGAGGTCCGTGCCCACCGGGATGCCGCCGAAGCGCGCCACCGTGATCGCGCAGCGCATCGTCCGGGAGATCAAGGAGCGCAACCTGGCGCCGGGTAGCCACCTGCCCCCCGAGCGGGACATGCTGGAGACCTACAACGTCGGGCGCAACACGCTGCGCGAGGCGCTGCGCATCCTCGAGCTGCAGGGCGTGCTGACCATCCGCCCCGGTCCCGGCGGCGGCCCCGTCATCACCCAGCCGGACTCCCGTCACCTGGCGAGCACGCTGGCGCTCTTGATGCAGTTCGCCGACACCCCGTTCCGGGTCGTCATCGAGACCCGGCAGCTGCTGGAGCCGATCACCGCCCGGCTGTGCGCCGAGCGCGGCGACCAGAAGCTCCTGGCCGAGCTGCGCGCGTCGGTCGACCGCATGGGGGAGAACCTCGACGACCGCGAGGCCTTCCTCGACGAGAACCGCCGCTTCCACGACCTCGTCGCCTGGGGCTCGGAGAACCAGCTCTTCGGCTACTGCATCAACTCCCTGCACTGGATCACCGACGGCACCGTCCTCGGCGTGGACTACCCGAAGCGGTTCCGCAAGCTCGTCTGGCAGGCGCACGACGAGGTCTGCATCGGCATCGAGTCCGGTGAAGGCGACAAGGCCGAGGCGGCCATGCGCAGGCACATGGACGACACCCTGCGCTACTTCGAGCGCCACTACCAGCGCCAGATGGAAGAGGTGCTGAGCTGGGAGATGTACGGCCAGTGAGGCGCCTGCCGCGCTGAGTCCGCCGTCGGCGATCGGGCGTGCGCGTCGCGCACGCCCGGTTCGTGCTGCGCGCCTGCTCGCTGGACGCGTGCGTTCTCGGCCCCTTCGTGCCGCTTCTTGCCGCCGTGGTCTGGTCAAGGCCTCGGTGTGACCTGCATCATCGTCTCCGTACGCGGCGTGGGTGATCTAGCGACGCCCAGCCGTCTAGGCAGCTGCAGATGATAATGGTATACATGGATTACGGCACGACGACGACGTCAGGACGTGGCATGAACGGAAAGACGCTGCTGGAGCGGGAGCAGGACCACCCGCAGGACGTGGTGGCCGAGCGCAACGGTCGCAGGATCGTCACGATGGACTCCGCCCGGTACGTGGACGCCCGCAACACCGGGACCGACGTGGTGGTACCCGCCTCCTACATCGGGGTGCTGCCTGCGCGCATGATCGCCATCCATCGCCCCCGCGGGGTGATCGGGCACGACGCGTGCGTCGGCAAGGACGGCGCGGGCATCGCGGGCCTGTGGTACCTGGAGGCGCTGGGCATCCCGGCGGCGACGGCCGACGGCATGACGGCCGACATGGGCAACGGCGCCGACCTCTACGAGAACGGCATCGTCAAGCACGTCAACTACGTCGCCGAGACCTGCGGGGTGCGGTCCGGCATGACCGTGCGAGAGGCCGCTGACCTGCTGCTCGACAACGACCCCACCGACACCGAGGTCGGCAACAAGGTCCGCCGCGAGATCAAGGAGACCCACGAGAGCGGGCGCCGCGTCGTCGTCACCGACTCCATCGTGTGGGCCTACCCGGAGGACGAGGACACGTCCGTGCTGGTCACGGCCGGGCACACCGGCCGGAGCGGCGCGAAGTTCCTGCTCGAGGCCAAGCCGTGGGGCTTCATCTGCCACGACGGCGGGATGAGCAAGAACCGCTCCGGCATCGCCGGGCTGAAGACCGCCGACGAGGCGGGTCTGCCGGGCGCCTGCATCGACGGCAACACCGCGCCCATCGGCGATGCGTTCGCCGGCTACGAGTACGGCCTGATCAGCGCCCACAACGAGGCGGCCGCGCGCCGCGGCGTCCGGGTCGGCATGACGGTCAAGGAAGCGGCGCACCTGCTGCTCGTGGGGGAGGCGTGACCCTCTCCGCGGAGGCGGAGGCGCTGACCGGCGAGTTCTGGGCGGCGGCCGCGCGCCACGAGCTGGTCCGGCCGGTGTGCCGGGACTGCGGGCGCAACTTCTTCACCCCGCAGATCGCCTGCCCGCAGTGCCTGTCCGAGAACTGGTCCTACGAGCGCAGCTCGGGCCGGGGCCGGGTGTACAGCGCCACCGTCGTGCACAAGGCGGCCACGCCGGACGTGCCGGTGCCGTTCCGGCTCGGCATCGTGGATCTCGACGAGGGCTGGAGCATGCTGACGACCTTCGTCGACGGGCCCGGCGGGCGCCTGCCCGCGATCGGTGCGCCCGTCGAGGTGACCTGGGTGGAGCAGGACGGGCGCACCGTCCCGGCGTTCCGGGAGATCGTGCCGTGAAGCTGCAGGACGTCGCGATCGTCGGGGTCGGGGTGACGCCGCAGGTCAAGCGTTCGGAGAAGAACTCGCTGCAGGTCGCGCTGGACGCGGCGAAGCTCGCGCTGGCCGACGCCGGTCTGTCCCACACCGATCTCGACGGGATCGCCGCGCGCTGGCCCGGCCCGGGCGGTACTGAGCTCGCCCCGGGCTCGGCGGACTGGTCGACGATGCTCGGCGTCCCGCTGTCCTGGATCGGCGACTCCTACCCGCAGGGCATCCCCGCGCTGGTGGACGCGGCCGGCGCGATCCTCACCGGCCAGGCCACCACGATCCTGATCACCGGCGGACAGGCGGGGGTGCTCGGCGGCGGGAAGGTGGCCTCCTACACCCGGCCGGGCAACGAGTTCGTCGCGCCGTTCGGGGCGTTCACCGCCGCGCACTTCGCGCTGGTGGCCCAGCGCCACCTCGCCCGCTTCCCACACGCGCGGCAGGGGATGGCCGAGATCGCCGCGACCATCCGCAACGTCGGCTCCACCAACCCGGACGCGGTGATGTACGGCCGCGGCCCGTACACCGCCGAGGACGTCCTCGCCGCACCGCCGGTCGTCGATCCCTTCACGCTGCTCGACCTGTGCCTGGCCTCCGAGGGCGGCGCCGCCGTCGTCGTCACGACGCTGGAGCGGGCCCGTGACCTGCGGCACCCGCCCGTCGTGCTGCTCGGCGCCGGCATGGAGTGGCTGCGCCAGCAGTACGTCGACCCGGCCCGCTACGAGGAGGTCTGGTCGATCGGCGCCAAGGCGGCGCGCAAGGCGTTCGGGCAGGCCGGGCTCGGCCCGTCCGACGTCGACGTCGCGCAGCTCTACGACGTCAACTCGTTGGAGGTGGCGCGGCAGTTCGAGGCGCTCGGGTTCTGCGGCGAGGGCGAGGGCACCGACTTCGCCCTGGCCACCGGCATCGGGCCCGACGGGAAGCTGCCTACCTGCACCGACGGCGGGCTGCTGTCGTTCAGCCACATCGGCTGGGGCGCGCCCACGCTCAAGCTCGTCGAGGCCGTGCACCAGGTGCGCGGCACGGCGGGTGCGCGTCAGATACCCGGCGCGGAGGTCGCGCTCGCGGCGGGCGCGGGCTCCGCCGCCCAGTACTACAACCTCGCGCTGCTCGGCAGGGCGCGGTAACGAGAGGAGAAGGATCAATGACGACCGTCGAGGCGCCGCGAAGCGCGGAGCTGTCCGATCCGAAGAAGACGGGGATCATCGACTCCGACGTCCACCCCAACTTCGTCAACGGGATCCGCGACCTCATCCCGTACATGACCGAGACCTGGCGGGCCCGACTCGGGGTGAGCAGCGACGACTGGGCGAAGGGGATGGCGGCCGCGCAGTTCACGCTGCCGCTGGACTACCTCTACATCAACTCGGCGGGCGCCTACCGCGAGGACGCGGCCCGGCCGGGCATGCCGCCCGCGACCGATCCCGACTTCACCGCCCGCCACCTGCTCGACACGCACAACATCTACCGCGCGGTGCTGATCGCCGGGCAGTGCCTGGGCATCGGCTCGATGCCCGACGGCATGGTCGCCGCGACGATCGCGCAGGCCTACAACGAGTGGATGTGCGAGCGCTGGCTGCAGAACGACAAGCGCTGGCGCGGCGCCATCTGCATCGCCCCGCAGGATCCGGAGGCGGCGGTCGCCGAGATCGACCGGATGGCCAAGCGGGACGGCATCGTCGCGGTGTTCATGCCGCTCGGCGAGATCCTGATGGGGGAGAAGCACTACTGGCCGATCTACGAGGCCTGTGCACGGCACGAGCTGCCGCTGATGGTGCACCCCTCGGGCACGGAGAACGTGTTCGCCAAGGCGCCGAAGATGGCCGGGACGCCGACCTTCTACCTGGAGTGGCACACCGCCCTCGGGCAGATCCACCAGTCGAACACGCTGTCGATGATCTGCCACGGCGTGTTCGAGAAGTTCCCGAAGCTGAAGTACATCATCGTCGAGGGCGGCTTCATGTGGGCCCTCGAGGTGATGTGGAAGCTCGACCGCGACTGGAAGGGTCTGCGCAACGAGGTTCCGTGGCTGGTGAAGCCGCCGTCCGAGTACCTGCTGAACCACATCCGGTTCACGACGCAGCCGTTCATCGAGCCGCACGACCCGAAGCACCTGGCGCCGCTGATGGAGATGCTGCACGCCGACCAGGTGCTGATGTTCTCGTCCGACTACCCGCACTGGGACTTCGACAACCCGGACCGCTCGCTCGCGCCCCTCTCGAAGGAGCTGCGGCACAAGATCATGGTCGAGACCCCGCGCGCCGTCTACGGAGACCGCATTGACTGACACCATCCCCGAGCCCGTGACCACGCCGCGGGGCACCCGCCACGTCATCGACAAGCTGGAGAACTTCCCCTACGGCGACCGCCGCGTCGTCACCATCGACGGCCGCTCGATCGGCGTGCTCAACGTCGGCGGGAAGTTCTACGCCCTGCGCAACAACTGCCCCCACGCCGGCGCTCCGCTCTGCGAGGGGGTCGTGAAGGGCACGATGGACGACACACCGGTGCACGAGTACCGCTACATCCGGCACAACGAGTTCATCACCTGTCCCTGGCACGGCTTCGAGTTCGAGCTGGAGACCGGCCGCTCGATCGTCGACCCGCAGAAGATGCGGGTGCGGACGTACGAGGTGGCCGTCGAGGACGGCGACGTCGTCCTGTACGTGTAGGTAGGGGAGCGACATGGACATCGGGGTGGCCGTCGCGGCGCACGCCCGCAAGAACCCGTCGTCGACCGCGGCGTTCGACGGCGACCGGCAGCTCAGCTACGCCGAGCTCGACGAGCGCACCAACCGGCTCGCGAACACCCTCCACGGCCGCTACGGCGTCGCGAAGGGTGACCGGGTGGCGGTGCTGCTGCGCAACCGGCTGGAGGTCGCGGAGGCGATCGTCGCCGTCACCAAGGCCGNCGGTGTGTACTGCGGCCTGAACTTCCGCATGAGCCTCGACGAGTACCGCTCGATCTTCACCAACGCCGAGCCGAAGGTGCTGATCACCGAGGCGGGCTTCGCCGAGTACGCGCAGACGCTCGCAGCGGAGTTCGGGGTGGCCGTGCTCGACGTCGACGACCCGTCGCCGTCGGGCTACGGCTGCCTGGCCGATGCCTCGCCCGCCGCGCCGGCCACCCTGCACGCCCGGGCCGCCGACGACGAGTTCTGCATCGTCTACACGAGCGGGACCACGGGCATGCCCAAGGGCATCCTGTTCGACTCCCGGGCCGTGGCGACCCACGCGATGGTCGCCGGCATCGAGTACAAGATGTCAGCGAGCTCGCGCTGGCTCACCACGATCCCGCACAACTCGTCGGTGCAGATCACGCTCGCGCCGTCGTTCTTCCTGGGCGGCGCGGTCGGGTTCCTGGACGCGCGCGGCTTCGATCCCGAGGTCTTCGCGGCCGAGGCGACCAAGCGCGCGGCCACGCACACCTACCTGGTGCCGACGATGCTGTACCGGGTGCTGGAGGCGGGGCTCGACTCGACGTCGGTGCCCACGCTGACCTCGATCGGGTACGGAGCGGCGCCGATCGCGCCGGACCGCGTCACGGAGCTGGTCGACCGGTTCGGACCGGTGTTCTCCCAGCTCTACGGCATGGCCGAGATCGCGTCGATCGGGACGATGCTCACCCAGGACGACCACCGCAGGATCGCGGCCGGGCGCACCGAGCTGACGTCGTCGGCCGGGCGGGCGTCGTTCCTGGCCGACGTGCGCGTCGTGGACCAGCAGGGCAACGACTGCCCGCCCGGTGAGCGCGGCGAGGTGGTGTTCCACACGCCGTACACGATGCGCGGCTACCACCGCAACCCGGAGAAGACCGCGGAGACGCTGGTCGACGGGTGGGTGCGGTCCGGTGACGTCGGCACCTTCGACGAGGAGGGCTACCTCTACATCGTCGACCGGATCAAGGACCTGATCATCCGCGGCGGTTACAACATCACCCCGTCGGAGATCGAGAAGGTGCTCTACACGCACCCGGCCGTCATCGAGGCGGCGGTCGTGGGCGTGCCGGACAAGGAGTGGGGCGAGGCCGTGCTGGCCGCCGTCGCCGTCCGGCAGGGCGAGCAGGTCGACGAGGCGGCCCTGCAGGCGCACTGCCGCGCGGCCGGTCTGCCCACGATCAAGATCCCCGAGCGGGTGCTGGTGCTGGACTCGCTGCCGAAGAACGCGGTCGGCAAGATCGCGAAGCGGTCGATCGTCGAGATCGCCACGGCTGGGAGCCGGTGATGGACCTGCAACTGGACGGGAAGGTCGCGATCGTCACCGGGGCGAGCCGCGGACTGGGCAAGGCCGCCGTCGAGGCGCTGGTCGCGGAGGGCACCTCGGTGCTCGCTGCGGCGCGCTCGACCGAGGCGCTGGAGAAGCTGCAGGCCACCGCGCCCGAGAAGATCGGGATCGCGACGGTCGACATGCGCGACGCCGACGCGGTCGCCGCGCTCGCCGACGCTGCGGTGGAGCGGTTCGGCCGGCTCGACATCGTCGTGAACAACGCCGGGATCGCGCCCGCCGGGAAGTTCGCCGAGCAGCCGCAGGAGCAGTGGGACGAGGTCTTCGCCGTCAACGTGCGGGCGCCCGCGGTGCTGGCCAGGGCGGCGGGTCGGCACTTCCTCGCCCAGCGCTCCGGCAAGATCATCAACATTGCGAGCACCTCCGGGATCAACGGCAAGCCGATCCTGGTGTCGTACTCGGCGTCGAAGGGTGCCGTGCTGCAGTTCACCAAGGCGCTCGGGGCCGAGTGGGCGCCGTTCGGCATCCAGGTCAACGCGATCGCGCCGGGCGCGTTCGAGACCGACGCGCAGTCGGCCGTGCTGGAGTCGCCCGAGGTGCTGAAGCGGCGCCTGCGCAAGATCCCGGCGGGCCGCATGGGCGATCCGGGCGAGTTCGGCCCGCTCGTGTGCTACCTGGCTTCGCCGCTGGCGGACTTCGTGAACGGGTCGGTGTTCGTCATCGACGGCGGCGAGGTGACGAAGCTGTGATCATCGACGGGCACACGCACGTCTACCCCGATGCGGTCGCGAAGAAGGCGATCGCGGCCTCACCCGCCGACCTGAAGCGGTTCGGCGACGGCACGGTGGGCAGCCTGACCGAGGTCATGAGGCGCTCCGGGGTGGATCGCTCGGTGAGCCTCGGCATCGCCAACACGCCCGACCGCGTCGAGAACGCCAACCGGTTCGCCGGGAGCCTGGACCGGGAGCTGTTCGTCCCGTTCGGGTCGGTGCACCCCGGTCTGACCCCGGAGGAGAACGTCGAGAGCCTGCGCCGCCACGGGCTGCGCGGGGCGAAGGTCCACCCGATGTTCCAGGACCTGCGCATCGACGACCGGCGGCTCTACGAGACGTTCGACGCGATGTCCGGTGAGTTCGCCGTGATCATGCACGTCGGCGGGGCCGGTACCGACCCGGGCGACCGGTGCAGCCCGGCGATGCTCGCCGAGATCGTCAAGCAGTTCCCGCGGTTGGACCTGATCGCCTGCCACTTCGGCGGCTACAAGCGGTTCGAGGAGGCGGCCGAGATCGTCATCGGCCTGCCCGTGCACCTCGACACGTCGTGGCCGCCGAGCCTGGCGACGCTCGATCCGAAGCGGGTCCGGCAGATCATCGAGAAGCACGGGCCGGACCGGATCTGCTTCGCCTCCGACTGGCCGATGGCCGACCCGGCCGCCGAGATCGCCGCGATCCGCGACCTCGGCCTGTCCGACGAGGACACGGACGCGATCCTCGGCGGGAACCTGGCGAGGTTGCTCGGGATCTCGTGAACCCGTGCGCCGAGAACGACGTCTGCCGTGATCAACTGGCCTCGTTGATCACGGCAGCGTCGTTCTCGGCGCGGTGCCCGACCGGCCGGCACCACCAGAACGTGGCGGCGGCCGCGGCCACCAGCACCGTGCTCGCCGCCCATCCGACCGCGTAGCTGCCGGACGCGTCGACGAGCATCCCGAACAGCGGCGCGGAGATGAGCGCGCCGCTGTAGAAGCCGACCATCGTCATCGCCGCAGCGCGGGCGAGGGTGTCCGGCGCGGCGGCCGCGACGGCGGCGTGCATCAGCGAGATCGCGCCCAGCTGGGCACCGGTCGCGACGACGATCCCGATCGCACCGGCCACCACCTGCGTGGAGAGCAGCGCGATCAGCGCCTCCGCGGCGGTGAGCACGCCGACGAGGACGACGGCGATCGGCAGTCTGCGGTGGGCGCCGAGCCGGTCGGCGATGCGCGCCGCTGCGATCATCGGGGCGAGCGCGAGGAACGACGCCAGGCCCGTCACCGCGCCGGCGAGGGCGAGCGAGGCGCCGGTGGCCTCGTGCAGGTAGGGCACCGCCCAGGAGTAGATCGGCTGGGAGCCGGCGATGAGCAGGGTCGCGCCGAGCGTGTAGCGCCAGAACCGGCGGGGGAGCGGGATGCGCGGGCCCGAGTTCCGTGACCGCCGAGCGTCCGGCAGCACGCAGACCGCGGCGATCCCGAGCAGCGCGGCTGCGACCGCGCCGGTGACGAACACCGGCTGCCAGCCCACTGCAGCGCCGACCGGCGGGGCGACGAGCGAGAGCACCGTCACGATCCCCGGCACGCCCGCGGTCTTCACCGCGAGTCCGACGCCGTGGTGCTGCGGCGGCAGTGCGGCGACGACCGCGACGTTGGTGGCCACCTGCACCAGCCCGTACCCGATACCGGCGAGCACGACGCAGGTCACCAGCGCGGGGTAGCCCGGCAGCAGCACCGGGAGCAGCAGCGCGCCCGCGAGCAGCACTCCGTCCAGGCCGACCGACCACCGGGCGCCGATGATCTCCGTGACCCGCCCGGCGAGGATGCAGCCCAAGCCGGTGGCTCCGAACATGACGCCCACCAGCACGCCGATCGCGGTGCGCGAGAGACCGAGGTCGTCCTGCAGCACCGGGGCGAGGAAGCTGACCAGGAACGCGGGGGCAGTGCCGAATCCGATCGCGACGAAGCTGACCGCGACAACTGCCCGTCCCATCCCAGCCTCCTCGCTATCCATGGTCATCGTATGCAGCAAATCGAGCCTTGAACAGGCATCGGTATTACTGTTAACTATGAGCCTGAATTAGGACGTGGTTCACCGTCGAGCCGGGAGAGACCCCATGCGGGAGTGGCAGCCACCTGCGCACATCGCGACCATGACGATGATCTCGGACTACCACGAGATCGATGAGATCCTGCGCTCCAAGGATTTCCGCCAGGGATCGCACACCGAGAGCAAGCCGCTGTTCGCCGACTCACTGCTGCTGCTCGACGGGCCCGAGCACCGTGAGCGGCGGCGGATGGAGAACCCGCTGTTCGACCGGAACTCGCTGCTGTACTACGACCACAAGGCGCTGAATCCGGTGGTCGAGAAGATGATCGCGGACTGCCTCGCCGAGGCGGGTCCCGACGGTCGGGTCAAGGTCGACCTGATGGTGCTGGTGCGCGCCATGCTGCACCGCATCGCCGCGGCCACCACCGGCATCGACGGCGTCGACACCCCGGAGCGCACCGAGCGGTTCCGCTTCTTCCTCGAGGAGCTGGGCGCGGCGGCGACGGTCGAGTGGTCCAAGGAGGACCACGCCGAGGTGCTGCGTCGCGGCCTGGCGCTGCGCGAGGAGTTCGTGGAGGAGTTCTTCGGCGCCTCGCTGGAGCGGCGCCGCAAGCTGGTCGAGGACTACCGGGCCGGCCGGATCTCCCGCGAGGACCTGCCCATCGACCTGCTGACCCTGCTCTTCCTGCACTGGAACGACGAGTGGGACGACGAGCTGCCGCTGCGCGAGGCGACGCTGTTCCTCGTCGCGGCCACGCAGACCACCACGCACACGTTGCCGCACGTGATCCTGCACCTCGACGAGTGGTGGCGGGAGCACCCGGAGGACCGCGGCAAGCAGTTCGACTCCGACTTCCTGCGGCTGGCGATCAACGAGTCGCTGCGGCTGCACCAGCCCGCGCCGACCCTGCTGCGCTACGCCACCAAGGACGTGACGTTGCGCTCCGGCCGGAAGATCGCCGAGGGGGAGCGGGTGGCGCTGTGCTTCGTGCCCGCCAACCGCCAGCGCGACGTCTTCGGCGAGGACGCGGACCAGTTCAACCCCTACCGCCCGCCGGCGGCGAACGGCGCCCGGCCGTGGGGCCTCACGTTCGGCGGCGGCGCCCACGTCTGCGTCGGTCGTCCGCTGGTCACCGGGCTGGCCAAGCGGGACGGTGCCCAGCCCACCGAGGGCACGATGCTGCGCATCCTGCGGGCGCTCTACGCCGCCAACGTCGAGCTCGACCCGAACGACCCGCCGGTGCCGGTGGCCTCGTCCCACCACGACACCTACGAGCGGATGCCGGTGTTCCTCTCGGCCACCAAGCCCGCCGAGCAGCCCGCACCGGTGCCGGCGTGAGCGGCGGGCGGCTGGCCGGCAAGCGCACGCTCATCACCGGGGCCGGATCCGGGCTGGGCCGCGGCGCCGCGCTGCGGTTCGCCGCCGAGGGCGCCGCGGTGGCGTGCGCTGACCGCGACGGGGCCGCCGCCGCGGAGACCGCCCGGATGATCGAGGACAAGGGCGGGCGGGCGATCGCCTGCGCCGCCGACGTCACGTCGGACGCGGACACCGAGCAGATGGTGGCCGAGACCGTCGCGGCGTTCGGTGGCCTGGACGCGCTGTACGCCAACGCGGGCGTCGCGGGTCCGGGCAGCGCCCCCGACCTCGATCTCGAGGACTGGAACCGGGTGATCGCGGTCAACCTGACCGGGGTGTACCTGTCCGCGCGCCACGCGCTGCGCCGGATGCTCGCACAGGGCAGCGGCGGGTCGATCGTCACCCAGGCGAGCGTCGGCGGGCTCATCGGGATCCCCGGCCTGGCCTCCTACGCCGCGTCGAAGGCCGGCGTGGTCGGGCTGACCCGCCAGCTCGCGGTCGAGTACGCGCCGATGGGGATCCGCGTGAACGCGATCTGCCCCGGTACCGTGCCCACCCCGCTGGTGGTGGGCACCTACACCGAGCAGCGCGGCGCGCTGGCCGACGACTGGCAGGAGGTCCGGGCCCAGGACTACCCGCTGCGGCGGCTGGGCACCCCGGACGACGTCGCCCACGCCGCCGTGTTCCTCGTCAGCGACGAGTCGTCGTGGATCACCGGCCAGATCTGGGCCGTCGACGGAGGGATGACCGCGGCATGAGCGAGTTCCGGTACATGCACCACGTCGGCATCCAGGTGGCCGACCTCGACCGCTCCCTGGCCTTCTACCAGGGGCTGCTCGGCTTCGAGCTGGTCACCCGGCAAGTGCGCAACGAGCCCTACGTCGGCGAGGTGACCGGTTATCCCGGCGTCGAGCTGCACTTCGCGCACCTGCGGCCGCCGGGCGGCCGGGTGCGGCTGGAGCTGACCGAGTACCGCGGGGTCGAGCGCACCCCGGTCGACACCGGCACCGCGAACCCGGGCACCGCGCACACCTGCTACGTCGTCGACGACGTCGAGGCGGTGCACGCCCGGCTGCTCGCCGCCGGCGTGCGCCCGGTGTCGCGGACCGTCGTCAGCCCGACGGTCGGGGTCGCCGCGGGCGGGAAGGTCGTCTACGTGCAGGACCCCGACGGGGTCCGTGTCGAGCTGCTGCAACTGGCGGCGGAGGAGGAATGACCATGCGGGTGGAAGTGGACCTGCAGGCGTGCGCGGGCCACGGGCAGTGCGCTGCGACGGCGCCCGGCGTCTTCGCGCTGGACGACGACGGGTTCGTGCTGCCCGTGGGGGAGATCAGCGAGGACGCGCGGGACGAGGCGCTGCAGGGCGCCGCCGCGTGCCCCGAGCACGCGATCGAGGTGGTGGAGTGACCCTGACCGTGACCCCCGGTCGCATCGACCTCGCGGGGAAGGTGGCCGTCGTGACCGGCGCGGGGCAGGGCCTCGGCGCGTCGACGGCGCAGCTGTTCGCCGAGCTGGGCGCCCGCGTCGCGGTGCTCGACGTGGACGGCGACGCTGCCCGCGCGGTCGCCGAGAAGGTGGACGGGCTGGCCCTGGTCGCCGACGTGACCTCACCGGCCGATGTGCAGGCGGCCGCCGAGTCGGTCCACGAGGCGTACGGGCACTGCGACGCGCTGGTCAACAACGCCGGCGTCGTGATGTTCGAGCGGCTCGAGGACGTCTCGCCGCAGGCGTGGGACCACATGGTCGCGGTGAACCTGCGCGGGCCGTTCCTGTGCACCCAGGCGTTCGGCGCGATGATGCGCGAGCAGCGGTCCGGCAGCATCGTCAACATCGGCTCGGTGGCCGGATCGACCCCGCAGGCGTTCAGCGGCCCGTACTCGCCGACGAAGGCCGGCGTGGAGATCCTGGCCCGCCAGATCGCCGTCGAGTGGGGCCGCTACGGCATCCGCGCGAACACGGTCAGCCCGGGCATCATGGAGACCCCGATGGCGCTGGGGTTCCTCGCCGATCCCGACGTGCGTGCCGCCCGCGAACGCTTCGTCGCCCAGCGCCGGATCGGCCGGCCGGAGGAGATCGCGAGCGTGATCGCGTTCCTGGCCAGCGACGCCGCGAGCTACGTCACCGGCCAGAACATCGTGGTCGACGGCGGTCTGCTCCAGATGGTGGTGCGCCTGCTCCCGCGGCCCGGGACGATCCAGGACGAGGAGGACAAGGCCTAACACGGGAAGTAGTCGTCAGGAGCCTTGACACCATCGGCCCGGCCAACCAGTCTGGGGTCACGGTTTCATGGGTGCCCGACCGGCGGAAGGCGTCGGGCGACGGTTCCGCGGGCGAACGCGGGCCGGTGGTCGTCGGTCGTCAGCGGCATCAGCAGTTTCTGAGCAGTTCTGAGCAGTCCTGAGGCACCGGATCGGGTGGCGGGACGCGAGAGACATCAGCGGCCGGTGGCGGCCGCCCGGCGCCGCGGGCCGAGGAAGGACTGGACGTGCGGATCTGGAGCGGGGAGCTGGGCGGCGACTACGACGTGGTCGTGGTCGGTTCCGGGGCGATCGGCCTGACGGCCGCGCTGACGGCGGCGGATGCCGGTGCTCGCGTCGTGGTGCTCGAGAAGGCCCGCTACCTGGGCGGCACCTCGGCGGTCTCGGGCGGCATGCTGTGGGTGCCGGGCAACCGCGCGATGACCGAGATGGGTCTGTCCGACAGCCGCGAGGACGCGCTGCGCTACCTGCGTGCCGTCACCGCCGGTCGGACTGCCGACGACGTCCTCGAAGCGCTCGTCGACCGCGGCCCCGAGATGCTGGAGTTCCTGGAGCGCCGCGCCGGGCTGCGCATGGTGCCGATGGAGAACTTCCCCGACTACCACCCCGAATGGGACGGCGCGCATCCCGGCGGCCGCTCGCTCGACCCCGAGCTCTACGACATCTCGCAGCTGGGCGACCTGGCCGAGAGCCTGCGCCCCGACCTGCGGCTCCCGTTCACCATGCGGGAGTACGAGGAGTGGCGGATCTTCACCCGGTTCCCCACCGACGAGCTGCAGGAGCGCGCCGAGAAGGGCCTCGTCGCCCGCGGCCGCGCACTGGTGGCGCCGCTGATCAAGGCCTGCGCCGAGGCCGGCGTCGTGCTGGTCACCGAGTGCGGTGCCGACCGCCTGGTCGAGGAGGACGGCAGGGTGGTCGGTGTCCGGGCCGGCGGCTCGCGCATCACCGCGCGAGCCGTCGTGCTCACCTGCGGCGGTTTCGAGTGGTCCCCGGAGATGGTCGACAACTTCCTCTCCGGGCCCGTGCAGGGCAGCTGCAGCCCGCCGCACAACACCGGTGACGGCATCCGCATGGCGGCCAAGATCGGCGCGCAGCTGGGCTCCATGCGCGAGGCCTGGTGGGGGCCGATGGTGCTCGTGCCCGGCGACGAGACCGACGGCGCGCAGACCGCCACCCTGCTGCGCTTCGAGCGCACCGGGCCGCGCACCGTGATCGTCAACCGGCACGGGCAGCGGTTCGTCAACGAGGCGCACAACTACAACGACATGACCAAGGCGTTCCACCTGTTCGATCCGGGCGCCTACGACTTCGCCAACCTGCCCGCCTACCTGATCTTCGACCAGAAGCACCTCGAGGACTACGGCTTCCTGTCCCACCGGGCCGGGCAGCCCACGCCGTCGTGGCTCACCACCGCGCCGACGCTCGCCGAGCTGGCCGCGGAGCTCGAGATCGACCCGGCGGGCCTGGAGGCGACGATCGAGCGCTTCAACGCCGGCGCGCGCGAGGGCGTCGATCCCGACTTCAACCGCGGCGCGAGCGCCTACGACCAGTACTGGGGCGACCAGTACGCGCCGCACCCCGCGCTGGGGCCGGTCGAGAACCCGCCGTTCTACGCGATCGAGGTCGTCTCCGGAGTGATCGGCACCAAGGGCGGCATCGTCACCGACGGCGACGGGCGCGCCCTCGACGTCTTCGGCGAGCCGATCCCCGGCCTCTACGCGGCCGGCAACACCACCGCGCACCCGATGGGCCCCGGCTACCCGGGCGCGGGCGCCACGCTCGGCCCCGGCGCGACCATGGCCTACGCGGCCGCCCGCGCCGCCGTCGCGGCGCTCGGGCTGCGCACCGTCTGACGGAACCCGCTCCCCGACGACCGTCCGGGCGCCGTGTCGCAAGCGCCGTGCGCCCGGACGGCGCTTGCGACACAGCTCCCCACCACACCATCACCACCTCCCACCGCGCATCGACAGGAAGGAACACCAGTGCGTTCTCAGGCCAAGCTGTTCATGAACGGCGTCTGCGGCCGTTCCCGGATCGACGACAACGAGTGGGAGTACTTCGTCGACCCGCAGGAGAACCCCAAGTTCTTCGAGCACATGAGCGAGCCGGTGAAGGTCCAGTTCCTGGGCAAGAGCTGGGCCGAGGGACCGTGGATCGTGCCCAACAAGTTCGGGCCCAACGTGCGGGCCGACCGGCACGCGCACAACTACACGACGATCTACTACATCACCAAGGGCTCGATGACGTTCAACGACGGCTCGGGCTGGTACTACCCGGGTGACCTGCGCTGGATCGAGCCGTACAACGAGTACGGGCCCGAGGAGGCCGGTCCGGACGGCGTGGAGTTCCTGCTGATCTCCTACGGCCCGATCGACGTGCAGTGGGCCGACGGCGACACCTACACCGTCAAAGAGTGAGCGCGCAGGCGTTCCCCGAAGGGCTTGAAGGACACCGCATGCTGTTCCCGCACCTTGCCTCCCCGCTCGACGCCGGGCGCCTGCAGCTGCAGAACCGGACCGTCTTCCCCGCCCACCAGACCCTCATGTCGCGCGACGGGGTCGTCGGCGACCGGATGTACCGCTACTACCTGGAGCGGGCCAAGGGCGGCGTCGGTGCGGTGATCGTGGAGGGCGCGGCGCCGCACCCGTCGGCCCCGAAGTTCCCGGAGTACCTGCTCGCCTACGACGAGCGGATCCTGCCGTCGCTGGACCGGCTCGCCGACGGGCTGCACGAACACGGCACGAAGGCGATCGTGCAGATCGCCCACAGCGGTTCCCGCATGCCGTCGCTGGACTCGCAGCGCCCGCTGTGGGCGCCGTCGGACGTGCGCAGCGCGATCTCGCCCGAGATCCCGCACGCGATGACCGAGGACGAGATCGCCGAGCTGCTCGACGGCTACTACACCGCCGCCACCGTGGTCGCGCGGTCGCGCTGCGACGGCATCGAGTTCCACTCGGCGCACGAGTACCTGCCGGGGCAGTTCCTCTCGCCGGTGAACAACCAGCGGACCGACCGCTGGGGCGGCTCGCTGGAGAACCGCATGCGGTTCCTGCTGGAGGGGCTGCGCAGGGTCCGCGAGGGCCTCGGCGACGACCGGGTGCTCGGCGTGCGGATCAACGGCGCCGACCTGCGCGAGGACGGCGTGCAGACCGAGGAGTACGTCGAGATCGCTCGGCGGCTGGAGGCGACCGGCCTGATCGACTACATCTCCGTCAGCGCCGGGACGTCGGCGGCCAATCACTTGATCGTGCCGCCGATGGACGTCGAGCACCGCGTGTACGTGCCGTACGCGGCGGCGATCAAGGCCGCGGTGTCGCTGCCGGTGTTCGCGGTGGGCCGGATCAAGCGCCCGGAGGAGGCCGAGGACGTCCTCGCCAGCGGCCAGGCCGACGTCGTCGCGGTCGCGCGCGAGTTCATCGCCGACCCGGAGTGGCTCAAGAAGAGCCTCACCGCGCCGGAGACGATCCGGCCGTGCATCGGCTGCAACCAGGGCTGCTTCGGCAACCTGTACCTCAACCGGAGGCTCACCTGCACCGTCAACCCCGCCGTCGGGCGGGAGGCGGAGCTCGGGCTGGGCACGGTGCCGGCGGCGGCGCAGCGGCGGCGGGTGGCGGTCGTGGGCGGCGGGCCGGGCGGCATGGAAGCCGCCATCGCGGCCGCCGAGCGCGGGCACGACGTCACGCTGTTCGAGGCCGCCGGCGAGCTCGGCGGGCTGGTCCCGATCGCGTCCGCCACCCCGGCACGGCGCGAGCTGGCCGAGCTGGTCGAGTTCCAGGCAGGAGAGCTCAAGCGGCTCGGTGTGGACGTGCGGCTCGGCACCCGGGTCGGCGCCGACGACCTCGCCGGCTACGACGCCGTCGTGACCGCGACCGGCGGGTCGCCGCGCGAGCCCGAGTTCCCGATCAGCGGCGTGCAGGCACTGACCCCCGAGGAAGCCGTGGCGGCGACCTCGGCGGACTGGGCGGGGCGCACCGTCGTCGTCGTGGACGACGTGGCGCACTTCCCGGCCTACCTCCCGGCCGAGGTGCTCGCGGACCGCGGCGCCACCGTCGTCGTCGCGACCCCGAAGCTCTCGGCCGGGAGCAACCTCGACACCGCCACGATGATGACCATGCACATGCGGCTCGCGCGCAAGGGCGTCGAGTTCTTCGTGCACCAGGCCGTCGTCGGGGCGGACGAGCACGGGGTCCGCTTCCGCGACACGCTCACCGGCGCGGAGACGGTGCGGCCCGCCGACGCGCTGGTGCTCGCGATCGGTCGCCGGGCCGACGACGCGCTCACCGCCGAGCTGGCGGCCCGCGGGGTCGAGGTGCACCCGGTCGGCGACTGCGTCGCCCCGCGGACGATCACCGAGGCGGTCCGGGAGGGCCGAGCGGCGGGGCGAGCGGTCTGATGGACGTCGCCGAGCTGCTGGCGCGCCAGGAGATCCAGGACGTGCTCGTGCGGTACTGCCGGGCCGTCGACCGCGGTGACCTGGCGCTCCTGCGCTCGGTCTACCACCCCGACGCCACCGACGACCACGGCATCTTCTCCGGCAACGCCCACGAGTTCGCCGAGTGGCTGCTGGCCCAGCCGGGCCGCGACGCGCTCGTCACGCAGCACCACCTGACCAACTCGACGGTGCTGGTCGAGGGCGACAGTGCCCGCGCCGAGACCTACTTCGTCGCGGTGCACCGCCGCCCCGGCCCGCCCGTCGAGGTCGGGCTGTTCGGCGGGCGCTACGTCGACCGCCTGGAGCGCCGCGACGGCGTGTGGCGCATCGCGTCGCGGGTCGTCGTGCACGACTGGAGCCGGTACGCCAGCGCGGGCGAGGAGTGGCCGGGGCTGGAGTCGTTCGCGCGGGGCGGGCAGGCCCCGGACGACCCGGGCTGGTGCCTGCTCGCCGGAGGCTGATCCCGGGCCCC
>Ga0065720_1002709_pt1 | contig 106137 bp, 96 predicted proteins | sample Thericmetagenome_FD_59107 | JGI IMG/M metagenome (GOLD analysis project Ga0065720, IMG submission 59107) | Thermophilic microbial communities from the Joint Bioenergy Institute, California, USA of rice/straw/compost enrichment - eDNA_2 v2... | ecosystem: Engineered > Solid waste > Grass >...
CGCGGCGCGCGGAAGTAGAAGTTCGCGTCGGGACGGTATGCCGCGAGCGCGCCGAACTGATTGGCCCACCTGCGCCAGCGGTCGGCGTTCTCGATGGTGAACGGGCCCTCGTCGGGATACGGCCGCAGTGACTCGATTTCACGGACCGCCGCGAAGTTGTTCGTTTCCTTCAGGCGCTCGATGGCCCACGCCATGCCCACGCGCTCGTTCTCGCGCACGTCGATGAGCTGGCCCACGCCGATGTAGGCATGGAGCAGATCCGGCCGTTTGGCCGCGACCATGAGGCCGACTGCGGATCCCCAGCTATGTCCAAGGAGGAACACCTTGCGCTTGCCGTAGCGCTCGCGCAGGAACTCGATCAGCTCGATTGCGTCTTCGCGATAGCGTTCCGGCTTCATGGTCGGCGCGAGCGCCTGCGGATCGTTGAGCGCGTAGGACTTTCCGGCTCCGCGCTGGTCCCACTGCACGACGGTGAAGAAGTCCTCCCACGGACGCTGGAAGGTCCAGGCGATCGGCATCTCGACGGAGCCCGGACCGCCGTGAATGAAGAGCAGAATGGGATTCTCGCGATCGACGCCGCGCACGCTGATCGCCTGGCGCGCGCCGCCCAGCGTCACCACGAGACTCTCCTGCACGCCGTTCGGCGCGACGATGCGGCCGATGTCGGCGATCAGCTCCCGGGCCTTTGCATAGGGATCCTCATCTGCCGGCGACTGCGCGAGGAGCGGCGAGGCGACGAGCAGCAGCGCCAGCAACGCGGGGAATCGCTTCATCGAAGAGGCTCCTGATCGATACGGAAGAAGAGGAACTCGCGGCTGCAGTGCGTAAGGCTCCGGCCGCGATGCGCGCCGCGCTCAGTCCGGCACCGGAAGCGGGTACCAGTTCACGAGGGACACGCCGAACCCGACGTACGTGGCGGAGTGATTGTAGTCGATGAGACTCTCGCCGTAGCCGTTGAAGATCTGCAGGTAGCCGCGGAGATTTCCCGAGATCGGGAACGCCCAATCGAGCCCGATCGAGCCTCGCGAACGCTCGCCGTCGCGCAGTGAATGGCTCAGCGACAGCGCGAGCTCGTGCCGGCGCCAGGTGCGCGTGACGAGGAGATCCGCGCGGCCGATGTAGTCCTCGATGTCCGGATTGTCGTCGTCCTCGGGATCTTCGTTGATGCGCGACCAGTAGCGCGCCGTCACCGTCCAGTCGCCCTTCTCCAGCCCCAGCGTGCCGATCAATCGATTCCAGCTCCGTGACAGCGGTATCGAGCGGCCGTTCGACTGGTGATTGATGCCGATGCCGGCCATCCGGCCTTCCCATCCGAAGACGGAGAACGGGGTGCGGAAGGTGAGCATCACCTCGGGCTCGTAGTCGGTCTCGCGGAACGGGCGCGATGCACCGGCGTTGTAGAGCTGCCAGCGCGAGGACTGCGTGTAGGCGAACCACAGATCCGAGTAGTCGCCGATCACGTTTTCCCAGAGCTTGCTCTTGAAGCTGATCTGATACTTCGCTTCCGTGTCGCGGACGTCGAGCGGACTGGTGGCGGTGTTCTCGGGATTCGCGCTCCTCGGCTGCCGGTTGGGGCTGCTCGCATGGAACGCCGCAAGGATGTAGACCGGCTTGTACGGCCGCAGATGGAAAGTCCCCTGCTTCGACCCGGGGCTCAGCTCCCAGCGCTCGTCGAGCCGCGATTCCAGCGGACCGCGAACGGGCGACTCGAGCGATCTCTGCCGGATCGGTTCGTCCTGCTCGATGACGCTCGGCTCGACGCCGCCGAACGCGGCGTCGTAGCAGGCGAGGCGCGCCGTGGCATCGGAGATCGACCGGCACTCGCTGGCGGCCTCCACATCCTGCGCCGATGCCTCACCGTGGGCACAGATGACGCTCACGGTGAGGACCGTGAGAATGAGAACGCGGGGCGTGGCCGCGACCGTAAAGGTACTCATTCGACGAGCTTGTATCGGTACGGATGCACCACGCAAGAACGAGCCGGCACGACATCCTCGCGCAATTGTGTGGCACGGCCACCCGATCACGCTCCATCGCGGTGCGAAGCCGCGCACGAAGAGCGCGCAAGGCCTTGACGCTCAAGCGTCCGGGCCCATGGCACGGGCCTTGCACCTGACCCCGCGTACAACTGTCCGGCTGGCGTCACGATGGACGCCGCACGCCGGTGAGCTCGATGCCGTCAGGATGTGGCCACGCGCGCTCTCGAGGTGCGCAGAAACGCCGAGGGATGGCGTCCTTGCAGTCATGAGCACCGACCACGTACCGACAGTGGAAAGCCTCGAAGGGCTGTGGACGCGCTCCCTCATCGTCTGGCCGGACGGAAGCCGGGACACGACGACTCAGGTCCGCTGGCTGCAGGGGCCGGGCCTCTACTGCGATCTGCGCCAGCCCGAAGGTGCGCCTTCATTCGAAGGCGTGCATCGCCTCGCAGACGTGACGCCCGTTCACCTCGAGTGGATGGCGCGGCAGGAAGCGTTCGCCGGAGAGCTCACCTTCGACGGTGAATGCTTCGAGTGGGCGCGGGAGATCGATCTTCAGCCGCGGGCCGCGCTGCCGGATCGCGGGCACCTTCGCTTCGAGGATGACGTTCTGGTGGAGCTCGGCGAGCACGTCGCCTACGTCGAGCACTGGCATCGTCGCGCGTCATCCGCCTGGTGCTCCGCGGCGGCACGGCTCACGGACGACGACGGTCGCCGTGTCTATCTCGTCCGTGTGGACGACTTCTTCATGTATGCGCGCGGGCGCGAGCAGGAGCTGCCGGCCGGGACCACGCTGCTCGAGTGCATCCGCACGGCGCCTTCTCGTGAAGCCGCTCTGCAGCTCTTCGACTTCGAGGTCGCCTTCGGGCGCATCGGACCTCTGGGCTGGACGATCGAGCGTTCCTCTCTTCCATTCCGTGAGGGCCTGCGGTTCGAGCCACGGGCGCTCGGCAGCAGCGCGCTCGCGGTTCCCGACAGCGATCCGCATCGCGGGACACGGGAGCGGCGGTGGCGAATTGCGGAGCTGTGGGGCGACATCGCCGATCTGCTCCCGGTCATCGAGACCGTTTCCGCGTCCTGATGGATGCGGTGATCGAAGAAGAACACAACGGGGTGAGATGAGCACGATCAGTTCGTTCAGGGAGATTCCGGTCGTCGATGTTTCGAGTCTCGTGTCCGGCCCGCCGGAAACGTGGGGCCCGACGGTGCATCTCCTCGGGCAGGCAGCGCGCGAGGTCGGCTTCCTCTACGTCACCGGCCATGGCGTGCCGCAGAAGCTGTTCGACGATCTGCTCGACGCCGCGAAGCGCTTCTTCGCTCTGCCGATGGAAAAGAAGATGGCCGTGTACATCGGCAATTCGCGCAACCATCGCGGCTACGTGCCGATCGGCGAGGAGGTGTTCTACGGCGGCACGGTGGACCTCAAGGAGGCGTTCGACCTCTCGATGGATCTGCCGGACGATCCGGATTACCTGGCCGGCAATCCCCTGATCGGACCGAACCAGTGGCCGGACCTCCCCGGATTCGCGGAAGCCGTGGATGCCTATTACCGTGCCACGCTCGACTTCGGCCGCGTTCTGCTGCGAGGCTTCGCGCTCGCGATGGGCGAGCGCGCCGATGCGTTCGACGCGTGGGTGAGGAAGCCGCCGAGCCAGCTGCGACTCATTCATTATCCCTACAACCCGGGCGCGAAGGACGCGCAGGGAATCGGCGCGCACACCGACTACGAGTGCTTCACCCTGCTCTATCCCACCGCGCCGGGACTCGAAGTGCTGAACGGCGCCGGTGAATGGATCGATGCGCCGCCGCTTCCGGGTGCCTACGTCGTCAACATCGGCGACATGATGGAGCTGCTCACGAACGGCGAGTTCGTGGCCACCTCGCATCGCGTGAGAAAGGTGAAGGAAGAGCGTTACTCGTTCCCGCTCTTCTTCTCCTTCGACTACCACACGGAAGTGGCTCCGCTTCCGCGCTTCGTGAGCGAGGATCGCCCTGCGCGCCCGCCGCTCGTCGCAGGTGAACACCTCTTCGCGCAGACCGCGCAGAGCTTCCGCTATCTCAAGGAGCGGCTCGCGCGCGGCGAGATCCGTCTGCCGGGAAGTGCCGTGCCGCTCTCTTCCTTCGGCCGGGAAGCGCGGCTGCGGCTTCAGCGATAGGAGGCCGGCAGCGGATACGTTCCGTCGTAGTACGGCGCCCAGTTGGGCACGGGACGGTCGTCGGGCGCGTAGTAGAACGCCGCGTGGATGTCGCGGATCTTTCCGTTGTCGATGTGGAAGAGCTCCGTGAAGTGATTGCGGAGCTTGGGATTCCCTGCATCGCGGCGGAACACCGCCGAGACCATCACCGCCTGCGCTTCCTCGTCGATCACGAAGAAGTTGCGGATCGCGACGGTCGCCACGCCGAAGTCCGCCTGCGTGCGGCAGTCCGTCTTTCCTTCGTGACCGATATCCATTCCCGGCTTCATGGGTGACCCGAAGGTCGGAAACCCGTTCTCGTAGCGGCTGCAGCCGGGATGGCCCTTCACGATGCGGCCGTCGTGGCTCGTGATGCCGTCGAAGTAGGTGTTCACGATCGCCTGCAGGGCTTCGCGCTGCATGCGCTCGGCGGGTGGCACGACGCGCTCGGGCGGCAGCGTCCTGCGCAGCGTCTCGATGTCGAAGGGCGTCCTGCCGGGCTCACCGGTGAGGCCCGGGTCGCCCTTTCTCGCGATGAACCACTCGGCCTCGGTGACCTGATCCCATTCGACCTTGAGGCGCAGCGCGACGACGGCTTCTTCCTCGCCCATCATCACCGTGCCGAAATAGCCGGCCTGGCTCTGCGCGGGATCGAAGTACCGGCGCTGCACGGATCCGAGCGCCGTGATGCTCTTCCACACCCCCTCGCCCTCGGGGATGACGATCGCGTTCTCCGTCTGCCGGAAGCCGACCCACAGTCGTGCCGCGGACGGACGGTTCTCGGTCACTGCCCGGAGATACGAGTCCAGATGCTCTCGCAAACACTCGCGGTTGCAGCTCTGCGCTTCGGCGCGATCCGGAGCGCCGATGAACAGAGCCACGAGACAGACTGCAGTCAGAGCGTTCTTCATGCTCGCCCCCGCCTGGCAATTACTCGGGAATCGGCGCTAAGGCGCGACCACCTGCTCCATGAAATTGTTGTTCTCCTCACAGATGTGCTCGATGAGCTCCGTGTCCGGAAGAAAGTGCATGGACTGCCGCACGGTCCAGGGACGAGTGTAGGCCTCCGGATCGTCGATCGTGATGTCCACCTCGAGCCGGCCGAGACGCCGCGGCGCGCGATCCGCTGCTCGAGCAGCTCGCGCGCCCAGGGGCGGAACGGCGCATCGCCTTCGATGTCAGCCGCGACGTTCGCGAGGTACCGGCCCGGGTTGTCGTTCTCCCAGAGCCCTGAGAAGTCGGGCTTCCCGTTCGCGAGCCGCGGCGTGGGCGCGTTCATGTCCACCTTGCCATCCGCGGTACGCGGCACACCGGGCGTGGGCACGTGCAGCCACTGCGCCATTGCCGTCGCGCCCGCGAGAACACTCGCCGGCAGGGCGAGCAGGACGGAGCGGCGCGTGCGCATGAAGGAATCGGCCCGCTGCGCGCGCGGAAACCCTCGACCGTCACCTGCTCGCCGATGCTCAGGGACTTGCGGGACCAGCCGAGTCGCATGAGCCCGTTCGGGCTCGCGAGCTCCATTTCCCACAGCTCGGTTTCCCCGGCCTCGTTCTTCTCTCCACGAAGAAGCGCGCGTGAGGATTCAGCCACTCGACCTTCGTGACGGCGCCGCGAACGGTGACGCGCTGGTCGCGATCGAAGACCGAAGCGAAGGAATGGTGTACCGGCGCGATGTCGCAGACGGCGATGCCCGCCAGTGCACAAAGCAGAACGCGTGCCCGTCTCACCGACCTCTCCCCTGTCGAGCGCCGGACCTGCGCCGCCGGACGGCGGCGCGACATTCTAGACAGCATGTGCCGCGCGCGCTTTATCCAGATGGACGCGGTGTTTGTCTGAGATGGAAGCCGGCACCCCACGCCGATGGACTGGCGCGCAAGGTGCCGCAAATGCTCTATGCTTTCGCGTCCCTGCGCAGAGGACCACAATGTTCCCGAAGAATTCCATAACCACCTTTGGACTGTGTCTGTCGCTCGGCCTGCTCGCCGCATGCAGCGGGAAGCAGGAGGCGACGGAGAGCGCCGCGCGTCCGCATCCGTTCGGCGCGCGCGCATACGGCGACATCACGCGCGAGCGGCTCCTCAATGCGGACTCCGAGCCCGAGAACTGGCTGACGGAAGGCCGCGACTTCGGCAAGAGCCACTACTCGCCGCTCGATCAGATCAACCGCGAGAACGTCTCGCGACTCGGGCTCGCGTGGGAGTACAGGCTCGGCACGAAGCGCGGTCTCGAGGCCACGCCGATCGTGGTCGACGGCATCATGTACACCTCCGGCAACGCGGGGCGTGTGTACGCGCTCAACGCGGCCACCGGTGAAGAGATCTGGACCTTCGATCCGAAGAGCGACGGTCAGGTCAACCGCTACACCTGCTGCGACGAGGTCAATCGCGGCGTGGCGGTGTGGGAAGGCATGGTATACGTCGCGTCTCTCGATGGCCGGCTCTTCGGACTCGACGCCGCGACGGGCAAGGTCGTCTGGGAAGTCGACACGCTCATCTACAAGGACCGCGCCTACACGTCGAGCGGCGCGCCCGAGGTAGCCGGCGACGTCGTGGTGATCGGCAATGCCGGCGCGGACTACGACGCGCGCGGCTATATCAGCGCCTACGACCGCAGGACCGGTGAGCTCAAGTGGCGCTTCTTCATCGTGCCGGGAGACCCCGAGAAGGGTTACGAGCATCCCGAGATGGAGATGGCCGCGAAGACGTGGGATCCGAAGAGCCGCTGGGATGTCGGCGGCGGCGGCACCGCGTGGAACGGCATGGTCTACGACCCGGAGCTGAACCTCCTGTATGTCGGCACGGGTAACGCGGCGCTCTTCAACTGGCACGAGCGCAGCCCCTCGGGCGGCGACAACCTCTTCCTCTGCTCCATTCTCGCCATCAACCCGGATACGGGCCGGCTCGTGTGGTACTACCAGCAGGTGCCGCGCGAGAGCTGGGACTTCACCGCCACCCAGCCGATGATCCTCACGGACCTCGAGATCCGCGGGCAGAAGCGCAAGGTGCTGATGCAGGCGCCGAAGGCGGGCTTCTTCTACATCCTCGACCGCGCCACAGGCGAGCTGCTCTCCGCGGACCCTTATGTGCCGGTGAACTGGGCGACGCACGTCGATCTCAAGACCGGCCGTCCGGCGATCAACCCGGCCGTCGACTACAAGGACGGTCCGGTGTTCGTCGTGCCCTCGGGGATGGGCGGACACAGCTGGAACCCGATGGCGTGGAATCCCGAGAACCAGCTCGTGTACATCCCCTCCATCGAGGGCGGCGCGATCATCTACGACCCCACGGACGGTCACGAGTACCGCCCGAAGCAGCCGAACTCCGGCGTGAGCGTGCTGTTCGGCAACATGCTGCTCGCCGACCCCTCGGCGTTCGCCGAGCCGCTGCGCTCGAAGCTGCGCGAAGTGCAGGCCAAGGGACAGCACAAGTCGCGCGCGGCGCTCAAGGCCTTCGATCCGAAGACCGGCAAGGTGCGCTGGGAGCATGAAGCGGTCGGCTACTGGGATCGCGGCGGCGTGCTCGCCACAGCGGGCGGGCTCGTGTTCCAGGGCGCGGACACGGGACACTTCCGTGCCTTCGATGCCGACACGGGCAAGATCCTCCTCGAGCTCGAAGTCGGCACGTCGATGCTCGCCGGGCCGATGACGTACATGGTGGACGGTGTGCAGTACATCGCCGTAATGGCCGGCTGGGGCGGCGGCGGCTGGTTCGCGCCGCATCCGACGAGCGCGGTGGTCCGCTACGGCAACGACAACCGCATCCTCGCCTTCAGGCTCGACGGCGGTCCCGTGCCGCTGCCAGAACCGGTGAGCAAGGTGGGTCCGATTCCGAAGCCGCCGGTCCCGCGTCCGACGGATCAGGAGCAGATCGCCGAAGGCGGCCGGCTCTTCGCGCGCAACTGCTCACTCTGCCATGCGAACGTCGACTACGGCATGACGCCGGATCTGCGCCGCATGAGCGCCGCGACCCACACGGCCTTCAAGGGCATCGTGCTGGGCGGCGCGCTGCGTTTCCGCGGCATGCCCGCCTGGGACGATGTCTTCAACGAGGCCCAGGTCGAGGCCATCCACGCCTATCTGATCGATCTGGCGTGGCGGTCGTACGAAGCTCAGCAGAACGAACAGAGCCAGTAAGAGAAACGCGGCGTCCGGGAGCGAATCCATCGTTCGCTCTCCGGGCGCCGCGTAATTCTTTCAGAAGTGGCGTTGTCTTGCCGCCGCTCTCACTTCGGCACGCAGCTCGCTCTGAATCCTGTCGTACTCCTCGAGCTGCTGCGGCGTCAGAACTTTCGCGAGCGCTGCGCGGGTGTCTTTCCGGATCGCTTCGAGCTCACCTTTCAGCGTCCGTGCCTGCCGCGGCGACAGGCGTGATTCGCCGATCCGGTACTTCTCGAGCACCGCACGCCGCTTCTCGGCGCTCTTCCGCAGGATCGCTTCGACCTGCGGCGCCTGCTCGTCCGTGAGCTGCAGCCGTTCGCGCGCGTATTCCAGGCGCTCGGTGAGCGCCTGACGTGCCGTCTCGAGGTCCCTCTCCTGCGCGAACGCCGGCCCCGCAGTGATTCCGCTCAGCGCGATCACCAGCGCGGCGGCGGATCTCCATTTCTTCATGTCTGCTCCGTGTGCCCGCTTCGAGGGCGTCGCGCGGGCACATGCCCGCCAGTCCTCGAACGCGCCGCACCGTCCCGGGTTGACCCGGGCCGCGCGGGAGCACTCCTCACGCGGCCCGACGTCGCCCGGTTACCGCGCGGATCAGCTCCGTGCCGGCGCCGGCAGGGAATCTATGAATTCCACCATGCGCCGGCGCATCGCCTCGTCGGGCAGCCGGCCCATGCCGCCCTGCGCGTTGTCGGCCATGTTCGCGGGTTTGCTCGTCGCAGGCGTCACGGCCGTGACTGCCGGATGACTGAGCACGTACTTGAGGAAGAACTGCGCCCATGTCTTCGCATCGAACTCGCTCGCCCATTCGGGCAGCGGACGATCGCCCACCCGCTTGAAGAGGCTCGTGCGGCCGAACGGCAGATACACCAGCACGCCGATCTTCCGCTCCTGCGCGAGCGGCAGGATGGTTTCTTCCACGTCGCGGTTGTCCACGGCGTAGTCGATGCCGATGAAGTCGAGCGGCTCGTTGCGCATCACGTGGATGAGCTCCTGATACTGGTTCGGGAACGTCGTGGTGACGCCGATGTACCGCACGCGTTTCTCTTCCTTGAGCTTCTCGAGTATCGGGAACTGTGTCGCCATGTCGCCGAGGTTGTGGACCTGGATGAGGTCCATCTGCTCGACGCCGATCCTGCGGAACGAGTCCTCGATCTGCTGACGCGCCGCCGCCGGATCCGCCGAGCCGCCGCCGCGCGGTGCGACGTTGACCTTCGTCGCCCAGAAGATGCGCTTCGTGATTCCGAGCTCCTTCGCGATCTCTCCGGCAACGCGCTCCGATTCGCCGTAACTCGGCGCCGTGTCGAACACGGTGCCGCCGCTCTCGACGAGAACACGCATCACCTCCTTGAGCTGGCTGACGTCGCCGCCGCGGGCGGCCTGACTGAAGGTAGCCGAGCCGCCGAGCCCGATGACCGGAATGCGTTCACCCGTCGATGGAATCGGCCGCTCGATCATCTTCGCCTGCGCGAGAGCAGGCAGGCTCTTCAGGCTCGCGGCAGCAGCAGCGGCAATGCCCATTCCGATACAGCTTCGGCGCGTGATCATTGGAGCTCCCCGTAAATGCCTGACACATGAAAGCGGCACTTCGTCCACAGTGTAGACGAAGTGCCGCCCGTACCCCTCGAGCTCAGAACGACGCTGCTTTCGGCAGGGATGCGCCTCCGGCCGAGGCCGAGGCGATGTAGGCCTCGACCTGCTCGCGCAGCACGTCGAGCGGCAGCGCACCGTTGCCGAGCACCACTTCGTGGAAGTCGCGCACGTCGAACGCGTCGCCCAGCGCCGCTTCGGCCTCGGCGCGGAGCCTGCTGATCTCGAGCTGGCCGATCTTGTAGCTGGTCGCCTGACCGGGCCAGACGATGTAGCGCTCGACCTCCTTCACGATGTCGCGCTCGCTCAGCATCGAGTTCTGCCTGAAGTACTCGATGGCCTGCTCGCGCGTCCAGCGCTTGGCGTGCAGGCCGGTGTCGACGACGAGGCGCACCGCACGCCACAGCTCCGTCGAGAGCCGGCCGAAGTCGGAATAGGGATCCTGATAGAAACCCAGCTCCTTACCGAGCTGCTCGGCGTAGAGCCCCCAGCCCTCGACGTAGGCCGTGTATCCCCCGAAGCGGCGGAACTTGGGCAGGCCTTCGAGCTCCTGCGCAAAGGCGATCTGGAAGTGATGCCCGGGCGCGCCTTCGTGATACGAGATGCCCTCGACCTGCGCCTTCAGCACCTGGCGCATGTCGGAGAGGTTCACGTAATAGATACCGGGGCGAGAGCCATCGGGCGCCGGGATGTTGTAGAACGCTACCGGCGCCGTGGACTCCCGCCACGGCTCGACGGCTCGGACCTCGAGGGCGGCCTTCGGGAGACGGTGGAACAGCTTCGGCGCCGCGGCCATCACCTGATCGATCATGGCCTGCGCGTCCCTGAGATACGCCTGCTTCCCGGCCTCGGTGTTCGGATACTGCAGCTTCGGATCCGTCTTCACGTGCTGCATGAACTGCTGCAGCGTGCCCTTGAATCCGATCCGCTCCTTGATGGCCTCCATCTCGCGATGGATGCGCTCCACTTCCCGGAGTCCGATCTCGTGGATCTCGTCCGGCGTGAGATCCGTGGTCGTCGCGAGCCGCAGCGCGGCCGCGTAGTACTCGTCGCCCTGCGGCAGGCTCCAGGCGCCGTCATTGCCCTTCGCCTGCTTCGACAGCGTCTGCAGCGTCGCGAGCAGGTGCTCGTAGCCGCGCTTGAAGGGACCGGCAAGCGCCTCGCGGGCCTGCTCGATGAGCTCCTTCTTCGTCTCCTCCGGTGCATCGAGCGCCTCGACCTTCTTCCTGAAGTCCGCGAGCAGCGTGCTGTCCGGACCCTTGTCGAAGGGCGCGCCCGAGATCACCTTGCGCGCATCGGACATCACCGGCTCGAAGGTGAACTTCGGCGCGATGATGCCCATCTTCGCGCGCGCCTCGAGGCCTTCGGAGACTTCGCGCATCACGCGCTCCACTTCCGCAAGGCGCGAGACGTACGCGCGGGCGTCGTCGACGCTGTCCACCCGATGCTGATTGATCAGGAAGACCGGAATCTCCCCGGCAGGGCTCGAAGCGTTGGTGACGGGATGGCGATGCAGGCGCCACTTGAAGGCGAGTCGCTGACGCTCGACGGCTTTCTCGAAGAGCCGGTAGGACAACCGGCCCTGGGGACCCAGGCGCTCGGGATCGAACTGCGCCTTCATCTCCTCGAGATGCCGCTCCGCGAGCTCGAGCTCCTTGCGCGCGCCTTCGTCGGTGAAGTCGTTGAGCCGGTCGTAGTGCTTCTTGATGCCGAGCGCGGTGAGCGACTGCGGCTCGAGCTCCAGGCTCTCGTCGAAGGCGCGATCGAGGAATTCCAGGAGCCGCGCATCCTCCTGCGCTGCCGCGGCCGCCGCGTTCGGCTGCCTGTCCGCGTCCGCGGTCGTCGCAACGTCGCTGCTGCACGCGGCGAGCAACGACGCGGCGAGCACGAGGGTCGGGAAGATCCTTGTCTTGAGCATTTCCACTCCAGTTCGAGCTTTGAGATGGGCGGCAGTATGCCGCGCTTCGGCGTCTTTTTCCCCCCTGTGCTCACGTTGTCATGCAGGTTTCGGCGCCAGGTTCCCGAAGATGCAGCGACTCGTGAAACCCCGGCAGCGATTCTCGCCAGGCTGGTGCGGACGCCGACGGCCGGGCTAAGCTCGCGCGCCATGAGAATCGCGAAACCCCTCCTCCTCGTGGCGACGCCGATCGGAGTGCTCGCCGGACTGTATGAAGGCTACCGAGTCGCGGGCGGCCTGGTGATCCTGATGGCCGCGCTCCTGATCTTCGTGAGCGCCGCGATCGGCATGGTCGTGCTCACGATCCGCAGGGAACAGGCCGCGGAGCGCGCGGCGAAATCCGCGACGATCGACGAGCAGACGTGACCTGCGGCGGCCGCCGGACCGCGGGGACGCCTATTGCGGCGGAAGGATGACGTCGTCGCCCGGCACCCACGGGCGGATGCGCGGCGTTCCCGCAGCCGGCCAGTTCGGCTCTTCGGATCGTTCCACCGTCGCACCGAGCCTGCGAAGGAGCGCCGCGGTCTCGACCCGCCGCTCCGGAATGCGCTCGTTGAAGCCTTTCGGAATCCGCCCCAGCGCATAGTCGATGGGGCTGAGACCATTGCGGTCGAGCACGTCGAGCTCCGCGCCGTCCGCCACCAGGCGTTCGATGATGCGATGCCAGCCGCGCAGCGCCGCGGCATGCAGCGCCGTGTCGCCGAAGTTCGAACGGGCGTTCACGTCCGCGCCCGCGGCACGCAGCAGGTCGTATACCTCGAGCGCCTGATCTTCGGTGTAGAACGCACCGCGCGTCGGCGCATTGATCCATCCCTTGCCCGCTGCCGCCATCAGCGGCGTGTCGCCGTTCAGATTCGGCAGATCGGGCAGCGCACCGTGCTCGAGCAGGAGCTTCACCACCGGAATGTCGCCCGCCTTGGCCGCGCGGATGAGCGGCGTCGCGCCGATGTTGAGCAGCGGCTCGGTGTAGCGGTCGTACGGCACGTTCCTGTACGGCGGCCGGAGCTTGAGTTGCGCGTTGGGATTCGCGCCGCGCTCGAGGAGCATGCGGATGACCTCGAGGCCGCTGGTCTCGTCGAGCGGCGGCAGCTCCACTCGCTGGCCGAAAGGCAGCGTGTTCATGTCGACGGCCACATAGAGCGGCGTCTGACCGTAGAAGTCCCACTGATTGACGTCCGCACCGGATTCGATGAGGAGCTTCGCGAAGTCCCAGCGGATGTTGAGGAGCGCGAGGATGAGCGGCGTCACGCCGTCCGGATCCGGCAGATTGATGTCGGCACCGCCGCGCAGGAGCTCCCGCGCGCATTCGACACAGCCTTCGCGTGCTGCATAGAGGAGCGGCGTGAAGCCGCCGCGGTTCATGTCCTTCGGGCGGCCTTCCGCCGTGACGCGGCGCTGCCAGTCGCGCACCGTGGCGCGCGCGTTCACGTCCGCGCCATGCTTGATGAGCAGACGGATCATCGCCGGGTGGCCCTGCGCCGCGGCCCACATGAGCGCGGTCTGCCCGCCCCAGCGCTCGCGCGCGTTGACGTTGGCACCGCGCCTGATGAGGAGCTTCGCGGCCTCGACGTTGCCGGTGCGCGCGACGGCCATCAGAGCCGTCTGCCCTTCTGCATTGGGTGACTCGACGTCGGCTCCCGCATCGAGCAGCAGCTTCAACACGGCGGTGCTGCCGATGGCAGCGGCTTCGCCCATCGGTGTCGAGCCGTAACGGTTCTGCACGTTCACTTCGGCGCCGGCGCGGATCAGCGCTTCGACGAGCTCGGCATCGTCCCGATGCGCCGCCCAGTGCAGAGCCGTCGTGTCATCGACGTCGCGCACGTTCACATCGGCGCCCGAGCGGATCATCTCGAGCGCCTTTTCCCTCTCGCCCCGCTCGACCGCGCGCACGAGCGGCGGGCGCTCCGCACGCGCTGCTTCCTGCGCGGCATCCGCCGATGCCGGGACGTCCTCGGACACGGCCAGCGCCGGCGCGAGCAGCAGCACGCACGCGGCACGGACGAGTCTCGAGGCGACGCGGGTCAAGACACCTCCGGAGAATTCGCTTCTTTCAGGCTGAGCAACGCTTCAACGGTCGGACTGCCCGACGGAACGCACGTGCATGATGTCGCAAGTCGCCGCGCCGGTCGAGCGGCCTCGTCGGCAGGCGGTGCTCAGCGAACGGCCTGCGGCGGGACGTCGCGGCCGCGCTTCGCGTACACGTCCTGCACGCCTTCGTACGTGCGGCCCGTGGCCGGCCTCGCGCTCATCGCTTCGAACCAGCGCATGAGATGCGGGAAGTCCGCGAGCCGCTGTCCGTGCGATTCGTGCGGAACGATCCAGGGGTAGCAGGCGATGTCGGCGATCGAGAGCTCGCCTGCGATGAAATCCCGGTCGGCGAGCCGGCGGTCGAGCACGCCATAGAGACGGGCCGTCTCCTTCGTGTAGCGCTCGATCGCGTAGGGCACGCGCTCGGGTGCGTACACTCTGAAGTGACCGTTCTGGCCGGCCATGGGACCGAGGCCTGCCATCTGCCAGAACAGCCACTGCAGAACGTCCGCGCGCCCGCGCGGATCGGCCGGAATGAAGCGGCCGATCTTCTCGGCGAGATACAGCAGAATCGCACCCGACTCGAAGAGCGACAGTGGCGCGCCGCCGCCGGGAGGCTCGTGGTCGACGATCGCCGGGATGCGATTGTTGGGCGCGATCGCGAGGAACTCGGGCTTGAACTGCTCGCCGCGGCCGAGATCCACGGGGATCACGCGGTACGGAAGCTGCGCCTCCTCGAGGAACAGCTTCACCTTGAGCCCATTGGGCGTCGGCCAGTAGTAGAGGTCGATCATGCGGCACAGAGTGCCGCGGCGATTGGTACCGGTTAAGCACCACGTCCGGCTGATTTCAGGGTACCACCCTGAATCGTGGTCACGCGCGGAATGCGCCTGAGGATGGCGAGTGCCGCGTCGATGTCGTCCTCTGAAATGGTGCCGTATCCGAACAGCAGCCCCGGCGTACCGGGCCGCCCCGCGTAGTAGCGCCGCAGCGAATAGACGCCGACCCCGCGCTCCCGCGCCTTGTCGACGAAAGCCTCCATATCGACCGACGCATCTGCGAGCGCGCACAGATGGAGCCCTGCGGCCGACGGAACGGGATCGAGCCAGCCGCTGAAATGCGTTCGCAGTCCGTCGAGCAGCGCCGCACGCCGCGCGGCGTAGAGGCTGCGCATCCGGCGCACGTGACGCGCGAGATGTCCCTCTTCGATGAACGCCGCCAGCGTATCCTGCGTCAGCACGCAGCAGTGCCAGTCGGCGCACTGCTTGGCCGCGCCGAGCGCCCGTCGCGCCCACTCCGGCGCGACGACGAATCCGAGGCGGATGCCCGGGAACAGGCTCTTCGAGAACGTCCCGACGTAGAACACCGACGAGGACCGATCCAGCGTCTGCAGCGCATCGAGCGGCCGGTCGCCGTACCGGAACTCCGCGTCGTAGTCGTCCTCGATCACGATCGCCCGGCGCTTCTGCGCGAGCTCGAGCAGCGCCGCGCGCCGGCGCGCGGACATCACCACACCGAGCGGATACTGGTGCGATGGCGTCACGCAGATGATGCCCGCGTCCTCGGGCACCCGCTCGACCATCAGCCCTTCTCCGTCGACAGGCACCGGAGCGATCTTCGCTCCGAATGCGGCGAACGCCGCGCGCAGCGGCGGATAGCCGGGATTCTCGACGGCGACGACGGTGCGCCCCGGCATCACCAGCACGCGCGCCAGGAGATCGAACGCCTGCTGCGCACCGGCCGTGACGATGACGTCCGAGGGACTGCACGCGACCGCTCGCGCGAACGACACGTGCTTCGCGATGGCCTCGCGGAGCGCCGGCCGTCCGCAGGCATCGTCGTAAGAAGCAGGCCGCCTGGATGCGGTCCGCAACGAACGCGCGGTGAGACGTCGCCAGATGTCGAAGGGAAAACGAGCGGCATCGGGAACGCCGAGGTGAAAGTCGAGCCTCGGCGCGACGCGAAGCAGCGGATGGTCCCCCGGAAGAGGCTCACGCTGACGCCAGTACGGATTGATTCGCGGATCGCTCCCCGTGCCGTTACCGCGCGAGGCGCTGCGCTCACGGAACCTCGGCAGCACGTCCGCCACGAACGTGCCGGAGCCGCGACGTGCGACGAGATAGCCCTCGCTCAGCAGCAGGTCGTATGCGGCAACGACGGTATTGCGCGAAACGCCGTATGCGGCCGCGAGCGCACGCGTCGCGGGCAGCTTCAGTCCCGGCTTCAGCCGGCCCTGCAGGATCGCGGCGCGAAGCTGAGCATGAAGAGCTCGGACGCGGTCGCGGGAGTGCCGGGGCGGGATGCGGATGGGCAGCTCGAAAAGTGGCTCCATGAAATTCCCCGACCGTGGACCTGTAGAGGTACCACGACCCGGCGCATTGTGCAGGTACCTGCCCATCCGACGTCAATCGGAGGCACGTGCATGAGGAAGAGCATCCGCAGCAGAACCTTTCTCACAGGCGCCGCTGCCCTGACACTGCTGGTGACAACGAGTTCGCCGGTGCTCGCGGACGACGGTGCTGCCGTCGAGGTCCTCAGAACGGAGGAGCTGCCGGGAATCCCCGGCAAGGAAGCCGTCATGCTGACCGTGACCTACCCGCCCGGCGGCTCGTCCATGCCGCACCGCCACGACGCGCACGTGTTCGTGTACGTGCTCGAGGGCTCCGTGGTCATGCAGGTGGACGGCGAGGAGCCGGTCACGCTGCGTCGCGGACAGACGTTTCACGAGAAGCCGAGCGACGTGCATCGCCGCTCCGCGAACGCGAGCGGGACCGAGCCTGCGAAGTTCCTCGTGTTCATCGTGAAGGACAAGGGCGCGCCGGTCTCACGCCCGGCCGAATGAGGAGTGGGCATGGAGCGCTTCGAGAATTTCATCCGGCGGCGCGCGCTGGCGGCGAGCGCCTACCTGAACGGTGAGCCCGCGCCGATGCTCGGGCTCGCGACGGAAGGCCTTTCCGCCACGTGCTTTCCGCCGAACGGAGGCGCCGTGCTGGGCGCACACGAGGTTCGACTCCGCTTCGAACGCGATTCGGCGAGCTTCCGCTACGGCCGCAGCGAGATCGAGCTCGTGGCGATGGGCTCGAGCGACACGCTCGGCTACTGGACCGGCTTCTACAGAGCTACCGCACGGCTCAAGGGGCGCGACGAAGAGGTGTCGATCAACCTGCGCGTCACCGAGATCTTCCGGCGGGAAGCGGGCGAGTGGCGCCTCGTGCACCAGCACGTGGACCCGCTCGCGCCCGGGCCACACGAGGACTCGCGCGAAGACGATTCGATGCCTGCGATGCAGGAAGTCGCCTAGTAGCGAGTCTCGGCGATCAGCGCGGCTTCCTCTGCGCAGCGCGCGGGATCCGGCTTCGGACCCGTACGCCGCAGCTCCTCGAGCTCCTCGCGCGCCGCCTGCAGATCGGCCTGGTACTCGGGCGTCGTCATGACGACCGTCATCACCGCCGAGGTCGACACACGAGCCGCTTCGACCGCGCTCGCATTGTGCACGCCGCACACCACGCGGCTTTCGCCGATCGCGCGGCCGCGGGCGAAGATCTGCGTCGCGCGCTCGGGAACGGCCTGCGCGAGCACCATCGCCCACGTCCAGCCGGCCGTCGCATGACCCGATGGATAGTCGTAGGACTTCGCGAGCTCGTCTCCCGGCACGCAGATGGGACCCTCGTCGACGAGATACGGACGCACGCGCTTGAAGTGGGCTTTCGCGACTGACATCGCTCGACCCGTATCGCGCAGCGCGCGCTGCGCCACACGCACCGTCCGCGGCGCGTTCTCCGGAGTGAGCTCCACATCCACGCTGCACGAGAAGTGGCGCAGCACGTCGGCCGGACTGAACTTCGCGTCGTCCGCCGCCATCGCCCAGCGCGGCGTGCCTTCGAGCACCCGCGTCTCGCGGAAGATCCGCCGATCGGCTTCATCGCGCGCGTCACCCTTTTCGGGTGCACGCGGAATGATCGCCGTGATATCGAGCGCATCCGGCTTCAGATAACCCTGCGGCCCCGTGCTCGAGGACGGGCCCGCCATGCCGGTACTCTGCGTTGCCGCCCCAGTGCTCGGGGCCGCCGTGTCTGCAGTCTGAGCCGCCGTGCCTGCACTCTGCGATGCAGGCGCCGCGGCGCATGCGGCGACGATCAGCGGAATCGCGACGAGCGCGAGATGGATGCCTGCGCCCGGGTGTCGCGACGAAGACGTGCGGTACCGAAACATTCTCGTCTGCCTCCCTCGTCCGGTCGCGGTCGTGAGCCTATCGTGCGTCAGCGCCCGTGGCTACGGCACGGCCGCATTTCCGGTGCCGGATATGTCATCGGCGCCGGATTCGGCGCAGGACGCCGCCCACCATGCGACCCGCTTCGTCCAGCCCCACCACGTGCGCGACAGCCAGATACACCACCCCGAAGGCCGCCGCGACCAGCGCCGCGAGCAGCAGCGGATGAAGGTCTGGCATCGTCTGCGACACGCCGTATCCCGCAGCGGCGCCGAGCAGCGCAGCTGCGAACATGCGCGTCAACGATCCGATACCGGCGCCCACGGAGCCCATGTGCCGTGCGAGCCGCGCACGGAGCAGCGCCCACTCGAGCCACGCACCGGCCGCCGCACCGAGCGCGAGCCCCACGGGTCCCAGCGGTGTTCCGCCAACCGTCACGTCCGCGAACACTCCCGCGGGAATGCGCAGCGATCCCACTGTCACGGGTTCGAACTGGGTCATCGCAACGGCACCTGCGACGGCAGACGTGAGCACCCGCAGTCCAGCAACCCGCGCCGGCGTCTTCGTATCGCGCAGCGCGAAGAACGCGGACTGATAGATGCGCGTGCTCGTCGAGGCGAGGAGCCCCAGGCTGTAGGCCGCGAGCGTGAGCCATACGACGGTCACGTCCGCCGAACCGAACTCCCCGGCCCTGTAGATTCCCGCGACGAACACGTCGCCGAGCAGCACGAACGCGACGAGCGTCGGCACGACGAAGAACGCGACGCGACGGGATGCCTCGATCATGCGCGCGCGCAGCGTCTCCACTGCGCCGAGCCGCTCGCGCGCCAGCTCGGGCAGCTCCGCTGCCGCGACACTCATCCCGAAGAGACTGACGGGCAGCACGTAGAGCGTCTGCGCATAGCGCAGCCGCGCGACGGCGCCGATCGCGAGGAGGCTCGCGAGCACCATGTCCACATAGGAGCTGAGCTGCACGACGCCTCGCCCGAGAATCGCCGGGCCTGCGTTCCTCACGGCTTCCCGGAACGCAGGCTCGTTCCGTCCACTGTTGAGACGGATCTCGCGATCGAGCCGCAGCACCCACGGGAGCTGGATGCCGAACTGCAGGAAGCCGCCGATGAGGGCACCCCAGGCCGCCGCCATCAGGAGCCCGTCGAGATCCGTCCGGCGTGCGAACGCGATCAGTGCGGCGATGATCGCGGCGTTCCAGAGCACCGGCGCGAAGTACGGCACGAAGAACCGCCGGTGGCTGTTGAGAATGCCGAGGGCCCATGCGGAGAGCACCAGCACACCGGTCATCGGAAAGAGGATCCGGACCACCGTGATCATCAGCTCGCGGCGCTCGCCGTCGAAGCCCGGCGTGAACACCGTGACGAGCACGGGCGCGAGCAGGATGCCGAGGAGCGAGATCAGCCCGGCGATGCCGAGGAGCAGCGCGAACATGGCGCCCGCGACGCGGCCCGCCTCCTTCGTCCTCCCCTGCCCCAGCAGCTCCGAATAGACGGGAATGAAAGAAGCGCTCAGCGTTCCCTCGCCGAGCAGGTTCTGCAGCACGTTCGGCATGCGCAGCCCCGCGGCGAACACGTCGGCGTGCAGACCCGCCCCGAAGAACGTCGCGATCGCACGCTCGCGCACGAGACCGACGATGCGGCTCAGCAGGATGCCGCTCGCGACGAGCAGCGAGGCGATGCGGCTCGAGCGCGCAGGCGCAGCCTCGGACCGTTCGGCGGGTTCCGCCATCTCGACGCCAGTCCGCCCGTCACGCCATCCGCGCCCAGCGGATGAGCGTGGCGAAGTTCGGCGGCCTGCCGTGCATCAGCAGGCCGATTCTGAAGGTCTTGGCCGCGAACCAGACGGTCGCCACGGCTGCGGCAATGCCGACGAGCATCGAGAGCAGCACCTGCCAGACGGGCGGTGGTGAATCCGAGGCCAGCCGCGCCAGGATGCCGAAAGAGTTCACGGGCGGGATGAAGCTCACTGCGATGCTGAACGGTGAATCCGGTGCCTGACCGATGAAGAACGAGAGCACGTACGGCGCGATGAGCAGCAGCATCACCGGGCTCATGAGGGTCTGAGCGTCCGCCATCTGGTTCACCGCCGCGCCGACCGCGAGCATGAGGGCACCGAACACCAGATAGGTGATGACGAAGAACACGAGCAGGTACACGACGAGCGCGGGATCGAGCAGGCCGAGCAGCTGGAACTGGGAAAGCCCGAGGATGCCGAGCCCGACGTACACCGACATGACCGTCAGTCCCACGCCGAGCTGCCCGAGGAGCTTTCCCCACATCAGCTCGAGCGGCGAGACGGCGGCGAGCAGCACCTCGACCACGCGGCTCGACTTCTCCTCCACCATCGACGTCATCAGTGTCTGACCGCTCGACATGACGCCGACGAAGAGGAGCAGCCCGAAGACGAACGGCAGCGCGCGGTTGAAACCCCGCTGCGCCTTCTGCTCGCCGCCCGCCGCGACGATGGTCGCGTTCGTCCGCGACACGCGCATCGCAGCCTGGATGGCCGACGGCTCGAGCCCGCTCGCCTTGAGCCGCGCGCCGATCAGCGCCTGGCGCACGCTTTCGCGGATCGCGCTTTCCGCGGCGTCTCTGAGCCCGGCGGAAACATAGAGATCGTACGACCCGAACTCCTGCGCATCTGGCCGGCGCTCGACGGCGTCGGGATGGACGACGACGATCGCTCTCTGCGCGCGCTGCTTCCCGTCAGCAAGAAGCCATTCCTTCTCGGATTCGATGTCCGCACTCCCCGGTCGCTCGACGAGCGTCAGCACCGGCGGCGAGGCATTTCGGGCGGGCATGCCGCCGCGAGCGCCTGCCGTCATGCGGGCCGCGAGCGCCTGCGGATCGAAGGACGCGCGCAGCTCGTCGAGGGCACTGCCCGAGCGGTCGATCACGGCGACTTCGGCACGGACCTGCGCACGCTGCGCGTCGAGGAGACGCGGAACGAGCGTTCCGATGAGGACCAGCATCACCGGCATGATCAGGAGGCCGATGAGGAACCCCTTGCTGCTGACGGTCGTCACGTACTCGCGCTTCGCGACGAGCGCCGCCCGGCCGATCATGCCGCGACTCCTTCGTTCCCGAGACCCTGCAGGTGCGTGCGCAGTGCCTGCTCCGACATCTCGAGGCCCCTGCCGTCCGCAGCCACCAGACGGATGAAGATGTCCTCGAGCCTCAGCCGCGCGAGCTCGATGCGAGCAGGTGCGATCGCTGCGGCGGCGTTGCGCATGATCCCGGCGGCGTCGACGTTCTCGGCGAGCTCGAGCTCGCACCCTTCACCGGTGCGCACCATGCGCACGACTCCAGGGAACCTCGAGAGCGGCTCGAGATCGGCGGTCTCGTCGAGCGGCTCGAATCGGACTTTGCGCGTATCGAAACGGCGCCGCAGCGCGGCCATGGGCTCGTCGAGGACCTTGCGGCCCTTGTGGATCATGACGATGCGCTCGCAGAGCTCCTCCGCGTGCGCCATGATGTGCGTGGAGAAGAGAATGGTCGCGCCGCGCTGCTGCTCCTCCGCGATCAGCTCGCGCAGCACGCGCACGCTCACCGGATCGAGACCGCTGAAGGGCTCGTCGAGGATGAGCAGCTCGGGCTCGTTGATGATCGAAGCCACGAACTGCACACGCTGCAGCATGCCCTTCGAGAGATCCTCGCATCTCTTTCTCATCGAGTCGGCGAGACCCAGCCGCTCGAGCAGCCGCGTCGCACGCTCGAGCGCCCTGCGGCGCGGCACGCCCTTGAGACCGGCGATGTAGGCGAGGAAAGCGTCGACGCGCATCTTGCGATAGACGCCGCGCTCCTCCGGCAGATAGCCGATGCGGTCCTTGGCTTCGAGCGCGGATCTGCGGCCGAGCACGGTGAGCGAGCCGCGGTCGGGAAAGAGGATCGACATGATCATGCGGATGACCGTCGTCTTGCCGGCTCCGCTCGGCCCGATGAGTCCGTACGTGGCCCCGCGTCGCACGTCGAGGTGCAGTTCGTCGACTGCGCGCACCTCGCCGAAGCTCTTGGTCACCCCTTCGAGTTCGAGCACCGCCCCCATGAACGCCCCCCGCGTGCGAGCGACAGGACGGCGCGAAGTCTACTATGGGGGCGTGCCGAGGTCCCGGCGCAACGTGCTCGTGTGCTCGGCGAGGCACCGGGATTGCTTGCGCGGGCGGCATGGGACCGATTGCCGGACACGCACTCAACGCTCTGCATCGGCAGGCGCGCCGCAAGATCACCCGCGCCGAGCTGCCGCGCACGGAGCCCGTCGACGCGCATGCGCAGTACGGGAGCGGCCGGGCCTGCGCGCTCTGCGGCACACCGGTGTCCCCGGACGAGCTGGAGTTTCTTCTCTATTTCGATCACCCCTGGACCGGACGCGCCTTCGGCATGCATCAGCGATGCTACGACGCCTGGGCTGCGGCGCTGGGACGGCGCGAGCCGTGAGGAAATGACCCGGAACGCGGGTGAATTCTTCCGGCTCCGCGCCGATGCTATCGTGCGCGCTTTCAACGGGAGGGAGATACGAGCATGAAGGGGATCAGACTGCGCAAGCCCGGCGGACTCGATCGCCTGGAGCTGGTCGACATCGAAGAGCCCGGCGCGCCGGGACCCGGCGAGATTCTCGTGCGGCTGCACGCGAGCTCGCTGAATTTCCACGACTACGCGGTCGTGACGGGCCGCATGCCGACCGAGGACGGCCGCATTCCGATGTCGGACGGCGCGGGAGTGGTCGAAGCCGTCGGCCCTGGCGTCACCGAATTCTCGGTCGGCGACGCGGTCGTCTCCTGCTTCTTCCCCACCTGGCTGGACGGAGCCCCGCCCGTTGCAGACTTTTCCACCACGCCGGGTGACGGCGTCGACGGGTACGCGCGCGAACGGGTCGTGCGCCCTGCCACCTGGTTCACTCGTGCCCCGAAGGGTTACAGCCACGCACAGGCGGCAACGCTCACCACGGCCGGCCTCACCGCCTGGCGTGCGCTCGTCGTGAACGGAGGACTCAAGGCCGGCGACTGTGTGCTGGTGCTGGGCACGGGCGGAGTGTCCATATTCGCCCTGCAGTTCGCGCGGATGATGGGCGCGACGGTCGTCGCCACTTCTTCGTCGGACGAGAAGCTCGAGCGCCTGCGCGCGCTCGGTGCCGCATACACGATCAACTACCGCAAGCACGAGGACTGGGGCCGGCGTGTGCTCGACTGGACGGGCGGGCGCGGCGTCGATCACGTCGTGGAAGTCGGCGGTCCGGGCACGCTGCCGCAGTCGATCACCGCGTGCCGGATCGGCGGTCACATCGCGCTCATCGGCGTGCTGACGGGCGGACAGGGAATGGTGCCGACCGCCGCGCTGATGGCGCGCCAGCAGCGACTGCACGGTTTTATCGTCGGGAGCCGGCAGCACCAGATCGACATGGTGCGCGCCATCGAGGCGGGCGGGCTGCAGCCGGTCATCGACCGCACGTTCCCGCTCGGCGAGATCGCCGCAGCGTTCCGTTACGAGGAATCGGGCAAGCACTTCGGCAAGATCTGCCTCGAGATGTGATCCGCCGGAACCGGCTGCACGGCCTCCGGACGGCCTCTTCTTCCCGTACCGCGGCTGCCGGCTCTCCCGGCAGCCGCGGTACGCCCGGGCATGAGGTTTGCGGATCAACCGCGAGCCACGCAGCGCCGCCGGCGCGGCGGATGCACGCTCAACATGGAGGTCGATCATGGGCAGGATGGGATTGCTCGGCGTAGCGGCGGCGCTGGGCCTGGCGACGGCCGCCGCTGCTCAGACTCAGCAGCCTCAGGACCCGGCCGTACCACCGCCGCAAGGCGCGCAGCAGCCGCAGGATCAGACACACCGGGGCACGGCGCTCGCCGAGCGCGAGGCGCCTCCCACCTCCGGCGGCTTCCACACGTCCGATCAGCACCGGACCTCGAAGCTCGTCGGCATCGAAGTTCAGACGGCAACCGGCGAATCGGTCGGGAAGGTCGAGGACCTCGTGCTCGATTCGAGCGGCAGGATCACGCACGCGATCGTCGCGCACGGAGGCACGCTCGGTGTCGGCGAGAAGCTGACGGCGGTGCCGTGGCGAGTGGTGGCCGCTCAACTCTCGGGCGACAAGCTGATCCTCGAGCGGGAGCAGATCAAGCAGGCCCCGAGCTTTCAGGACGGCAGGTGGCCGAACCTGACGAGCGCCAACTGGAGCCGGCAGTTCGACGAGTACTGGAGGCAGCAGCCGGGCCGGACCCGGATGGCAACCGCACCCATGGAATCCGATGAGACGCCGCCGCCGGCGCAATCCCTGCCGCCTCAGCCCTCCGAGGAACGACTGCCTCCCCAGGATCCGCAGCTGCCGCATTAGACCGGCCGCCGGGCGATTCATTGCCTCGGAACGGAGGCTGATACTCCCGCACGTCTCGCCCATCGGGAGACCGGGGAGCCGCTGCGGAAAGCCCGCGGCGACTGTGGAATCTACGCATTCATCGCGCACGGCCGGGCCTCGATCATCCCGGCATGAATATCCTCCCCGCCGTCTCGTTCGACGCGGACCTGATCCGTCGCTACGACCGTCCGGGTCCGCGGTATACCTCTTATCCAACGGCAGTCCAGTTCCGCCCCGACTTCGGTGCGGACGACTACCTGGCCGCCGTCGAGGCGAGCCGCGAGGCCGGTGCTCAGCCGCTCTCGCTGTACGTTCACATCCCCTTCTGCACGAGCCCGTGCTTCTACTGCGCGTGCAGCCGGATCATCACGCGAAGCAGAGAGAAGGCCGAGAGGTATCTCGAGCGCCTGAAGCGCGAGATCGAGATGCAGGGAGCGCTCTTCGGCGGCGGGCGTACCGTGGAGCAGCTCCACTTCGGCGGCGGCACGCCGACCTTTCTCGATGCGGATCAGCTCGGTGGGCTCATGGAGCACCTGGCCCGGCACTTTCCGCTCACGAACGCGCCGGATCGCGAGTACTCGATCGAGATCGACCCGAGGAGCGTCGAAACCGACGCACCCGCGAGGCTTGCCGCGATGGGCTTCAACCGCATGAGCCTCGGCGTGCAGGACTTCGATCCCGAGGTGCAGCGGGCCGTCAATCGCGTGCAGCCCGTGACACAGACACTGCGGCTCATCGAGAGCGCACGTTCCGCGGGATTCGGCTCGATCAGCCTCGATCTGATCTACGGCCTGCCCCTGCAGACGCCGGAGCGCTTCGCGCGCACGCTGGATACGGTGATCGCCGCATGCCCCGATCGCCTGTCGGTCTACGCGTACGCGCACATGCCGCACCTCTTCAAACCGCAGAAGCGCATCCGCGCCGAGGATCTGCCCGGCCCGGAAACGCGCCTCGCGCTCCTTGCGCTCACCATCGAGAAGCTCACGTCGGCAGGTTACGTCTACATCGGCATGGACCACTTCGCCCTGCCGCAGGACGAGCTCGTGCGCGCACAGCGCGAGGGAACTCTGCAGCGCAACTTCCAGGGGTATTCCACGCGCGCGTACTGCGATCTCGTCGGGCTCGGCGTGACGTCGATCGGCCGCATCGGCGACGTGTACGCACAGAACTGCAAGAAGCTCGAGGACTACTACGCAGCGGTGGATGCCGGCCGGCTGCCGATCCAGCGCGGCATCGCGCTCGACTTCGACGACCGGGTGCGCCGCGCCGTGATCCAGGAGCTGATGTGTCACGCGGTCGTCGACCGCGATGCGATCGGAACGCGCTTCGGCATCGATTTCGACGACTACTTCCGCACGGAGCTCGAGCGCCTGCGCTCTCTCGAGAGCGACGGCCTCGTGGAGATCGGCGAGCGCCAGATCGCGATCACGGCCGCCGGGCGGCTCCTCATGCGCAACGTCGCGATGGTGTTCGACGCCTACCTGCCACCGCCGACGGCGCAGGTTCACTCCAGAGCGATCTGAAGTCCGGCGATCCGAAGCCGGCGGAATCGGTCCCGCGATCCGGTCACGCTCTCCGGCAGCCGGGCCCGACGGCCCGGCTGCGCTCAGGCGAGTGACTGCGTCGCGCCGGCTTCCACGGGCGGTGACGCCGGCAGACGGTAGGAGCCGGGCTTCACGAGCACGCAGTCGCAGTCGAGCGTCTCGAGCACGTTGCCCGTCAGCGTTCCCACGATGGGTGCGAGTCCCGGCCGGTGAGACAGCGCACCGAGCACCATCACGTCGTAACCCTGCTCCGCGGCGAAGCCCGGCACCGCACGCGCCGGGTCGCCCTTCACGACGTGCACGCGCTCGGGCGGAACGTTCACCTCGCGGGCGAGCCGGGCGAGCTCCTCCCGGACGGCCGGATCGGACTCCGTCTCACGCTCGCCGTAGAGCACGTCGAGGCCCGCCCCGCAGCTTCGCGCCAGATACGCCGAGGTACGCAGTGTCGCGCTGGCGAGCCCCGGCGTCTCGCCGGGCGATACGTCGATGGCAGCCGCGAAACGCGGCTGAGGCTGCCACGGCTTGCCATGAGTCAGCATCAGCGGCACGGGACACGTGCGGACGAGCTGCAGGGCGTTGGCGTCGACGCCGGGCGCGGTGCGCCGGTCGGCGCTGGCGCGGGCCGCGCGGATGACGAGGTCCGGGCAGCTCCGGTACACCTTACTCATGATGCCCTGGTACTCGGGGCTCTCGCAGGCGACGTCCACGGTGACTTCGATGTCCGGGGCGGACACGGCCTGACGCAGCGACTCGAGATAGCGCCGCGCGCTCGCGAGGCAGGCCTCGCGCGCCTCCTTCACCCCGCGCGCGTCGTACGCCTGCCGCAGCGAATAGCCGTGTTCCGCATCGCACATGAACAGCTCGAGCCTGGCGCCCGCATGGCGCGCGATCACGCAGGCCTTCGCAAGTGTCAGGTGCGGATTGCTTGCACGATCAATGACTACGAGGATGGATTTGAGTTTGTCCACGACGCTCCGGACGGCTCCTTGTCGAGTTGCCGGATGCTGGCCCGATCCCATATTGCCCGCCATGCGAGCGTGTGCCTACGCTCCTGCGGAAAGTACGTAACCGCCGCGTGCCCGGTCGCAGGATAATCCCCTCATGCTCCGCCAAACCCCCGAATCCGCCGCTCCGGCGACGGCCGAAACCGCCGAACCCACACCGGCGCACACCACCACCGCGGCCCAGGCCGAACCGGCAGACGAGCGTCGCCGCTATTCCGCGGAGCTCGAGGCCCTGCTCGACGCGGCCGTCGACGCCGTGATCATCATCGACCACCGGGGCCGGATCGAAGTCTTCAACCGCGCGGCCGAGCGGCTGTTCGGCTACAAGGCGGAGGAGATCATCGGGCAGAACGTGAGTCTCCTGATGCCGGAACCCCACCGGCGGCAGCACGACGCCTACATCCAGCGCTATCTCGAGAGCGGCATTCCTCACATCGTCGGCATCGGCCGCGAGGTGGACGCTCAGCGCCGGGACGGCACGGTGTTCCCGGTATCCCTGTCCGTCGGACGCATCGCGGGCCCGGGCCCTGCACGCTTCGTCGGGTTCGTGCAGGACATCACCGTCCGGCGCGAGGCGGTGGCTGCAGCTCAGCGCGAGCGCGACCGCGCGAACGCCTACCTGGAAGCCGCCCAGACCATCCTCGTCGCGCTCGATCTCGACGGCCGGGTCACGATGATCAATCGCAAGGGCTGCGAGGTCGTCGGCATCCCCGAGGACGCGCTGTTCGGTTGCGAGTGGATCAGCACGGTCGTCGCGCCGGAGGACCGCTCCAAGGTCGAGGCGCTCCTCAGGGACATCGTCGAGGGTCCTGCCGACCGGGCGCACTCGTGCGAATACCACGTGCTGCGCGACGACGGCGAACCGCGCCTCGTCGCCTGGCGGTGCATCGCCGTCTGCAGCCCTCCCGGCACCGTGACGGGCATCCTCTGCTCCGGCGAGGACGTCACCGAGCAGCGGCTCAACGAACGCATGCTGGAGCGCACCCGGGCGCTGCTCGAGGAAGCGCAGAGCATCGCGCGCATCGGAAACTTCGAGGTCTATCTCCCCGACGGCCGGCACGACTACTGGTCCCCTGAGGCGTACCGCATCTGCGGCCTCGATCCCGAGCGGGACGTGTTCAACATGGAGCGCATGCTCTCGATGGTGCATCCCGACGACAGGGACCAGGCACTGCGGCTCTTCCGCCAGTCCATCGAGCGCGAGGGTCCGGCCACGCTCGCGTGCCGGCTCGTGCTCGCGAACGGCTCCGTCCGGCACGTCGAGACGCGCTACCAGGTCGCGGCGGCACCCGGCGGACGGCGGCGCATCGCGGGCACCCTGCACGATGTCACTGAAGCGGTGCACGCGGCCGAAGAAGCGCGCCGCGCTCAGGAGCGCATGACGCACGTGCTGCGCCTCGCGACCATGGGCGAGATGGCCGCGGGCATCGCGCACGAGATCAATCAGCCGCTCGCGGCGATCGCGACCTACTGTCAGGCCTGCGAGAGGCTGCTCGAGCGCGACGATGTGGATCTCGACGACGTGCGCGAGGCGCTCAGACAGACCGCCGCTCAGGCGCTGCGCGCCGGCGAGATCATCCGGCGGCTGCGCAGCCTCGTGCGCAACCAGGACACCGAACGCGTCCCGGCCAGCATCAACGCGCTCATCGAAGAGCTGGTCGCGCTCATCGAAACCGACGCGCGCATGCACGACGTGCGGGTTACGTTCGACCTCGCTCCCGCGCTGCCTCAGGTGCTCGTCGACCGCGTGCAGATCCAGCAGGTGCTGCTCAATCTCGTGCGCAACGCCATCGAAGCGCTGCAGAGTCTGCCGTCGGGACGGCGCGATATCACGGTGCGCACGGAGGCCGTGGGGCAGGAGGAGATCGAGATCACCATCAGCGACAACGGACCCGGCGTCGACCCCGCGATCCTCGACCGCATGTTCCACCCGTTCTGCACGACCAAGCCGTCCGGCACCGGTCTGGGGTTGTCGATCAGCCATACCATCGTGCATGCTCACAAGGGAACGCTCAGCTACAGGGCGAACGTGCCGAACGGCGCGTGCTTCATCGTCCGCCTACCAGTGCTCGCAGAGTGACGTGACATGAACGACACCCGTCCGACGGTATTCGTAGTCGACGACGACGACGCGGTGCGCAGCGCGCTGCGACTGCTGCTCAAGTCGGTCGGCCTTTCGGCCGTCACCTATGCATCCGCCCAGGAGTTCCTCGACGCGTACGATCCCACGCGGCCCGGGTGCGTGATCCTCGACGTGCGCATGCCGGGAATGAGCGGGCTGGAGCTGCAGGAGCAGCTGAACCTTCGCGGTGCGACGATTCCGGTGATCTTCATCACCGGCCACGGCGACATTCCGATGGCGGTCGAGGCCATGCAGCACGGCGCGTTCGACTTCCTGCAGAAGCCGTTCCGCGATCAGGAGCTGCTCGACCGCGTGCAGCGGGCGCTCGAGAAGGACCGCGCCGTCCGCGAGTCGCTCCGTGCCAGCGAGCGCATCCGCGAACGCTACGAGACGCTCACGCCGCGCGAGCGCGAAGTGCTGCGGCTCGTCACCGCGGGCAAGCCCAACAAGATCATGGCCGCCGATCTCGGCGTGAGCCAGCGCACCGTCGAGATTCACCGCGCGCGCGTGATGGAGAAGATGGGCGCGGATTCGCTCGCGCAGCTCGTGCGCATGGTGATGGATCTCGAACGGCGCCCCTGAGGCCGCGTTCTTCCTCTCTCCGCTTTCCCGCATCATCCGGCGGAGCGTGACCGTACCGTCACGCTCCGCTTTCCTTCTGCCGCACGGGGCACCAACGCAGAAGGCGGCGTGACGCCCGCCGCGTTCTGCGGAAATCCACTACCCGGCTCAGCAGATTTCCGAATCACGCGTGCACCGCCCGGGCGGGACAATTCCGCCCGAAGAGGTGAGACACGTGAACGCTCCCAAGAAGCATCCCGAGATTCCCGGCACCATCGTGTTCGACGGCGAGATGGCCATGAAGGGCTACGCGCTGAACAGGATGTGCTACTCGTTCAACAGCGCGGAGAACCGCGAGGCGTTCCGCGCCGACGAAGAGGCGTACTGCGCGAAGTACGGGCTCACGGAGGAGCAGCGCGATGCCGTACGCCGCCGCGACGTGCTCGCGATGCTCGAGGCGGGCGGAAACATCTACTACCTCGCGAAGCTCCTCGGAATCTTCGGTCTCAACGTGCAGGACATCGGCGCGATGCAGACCGGAATGACCGTCGAGGAATTCAAGCAGAAGCTCGTCGAAGCGGGGCGCTGAGCCATGGCGAAGATCGTCGGAGCCATCATGACCTCGCACGTGCCGATGATCGGCCGTGCCATCGCGAACAGGAACCTCCAGCAGGATCCCTACTTCAAGCCCTTCTTCGACGGCCTGCACCCGGTGCGCGACTGGCTCGCCCGGGTCAAGCCGGATGTCGCCGTGCTCATCTACAACGATCACGGCCTCAACTTCTTCCTCGACAATCTGCCGACGTTCGCGGTCGGCGCCGCCCCGGTGTACCACAACGCCGACGAGGGCTGGGGTCTGCCGCCGTTCGGCTCCTTCGCGGGCGATCCGCGGCTCTCCTGGCACGTGATCGAGTGCCTCATCGAGGACGAGTTCGACATCGCGACCTGCCAGCAGGTGGTCGTCGATCACGCGTTCTCGATTCCGATGCTGCTGCTCTGGCCCGACGAGCGGCCGGTGCGCACGGTGCCGATCCTCATCAACACCGTGCAGCATCCGCTGCCCTCGCCCGTCCGCTGCGCGAAGTTCGGCCGGGCGATCGGGCGCGCGCTCGAGTCCTACGAGGAGGACATCCGCATCGTGGTCGTCGGCACGGGCGGTCTGTCGCACCAGCTCGAAGGCACGCGCGCAGGCTTCATCAACAAGGCCTTCGATCTCGAGTGCATCGACAGCCTGGCGACCGATCCCTCGCGCCTCACGCGATACACGAGCCGCGAGCTCGTGGCGCTCGCCGGCGCGCAGGGCGTCGAGATTCTCAACTGGATCACCGCACGTGCGGCGCTCGAAGGCGCCGTCCGTGAGATTCACCGCAACTACCACATCCCGATCTCGAACACCGCAGCCGGCACGCTGCTGCTCGAGCCGCTCGCAGCCTGAAGGGAGGTCAGGGACGACGTGAGCAACAAAGAAGCGAACACCGCGCCCGTAGAGCCGTACAACGACACCGTCGTACGGCAGTTCACCGTGATGACGGTGGTGTGGGGCATCGTCGGCATGGCGGTCGGCGTGCTGATCGCCGCGCAGCTCATCTGGCCCCAGCTCGGTTTCGAGCTCCCCTGGCTGTCGTACGGCAGACTCCGGCCGCTGCACACCAACGCGGTCATCTTCGCGTTCGGCGGCTCGGCGCTCTTCGCGACCTCCTACTACGTCGTGCAGCGCACCTGCCACGTGAGGCTGTTCTCGGACCGACTCGCGGCCTTCACCTTCTGGGGCTGGCAGGCGGTGATCGTGCTGGCGGCGATCTCGCTGCCGCTCGGCTGGACGAGCGGCAAGGAGTACGCCGAGCTCGAGTGGCCGATCGACATCCTGATCGCCCTCGTCTGGGTCGCCTACCTCATCGTCTTCTTCGGCACGCTCGCGAAGCGGCGCGTCAAGCACATCTACGTCGCGAACTGGTTCTTCGGCGCCTTCATCGTCGCGACGGCGGTGCTGCACATCGTGAACAGCGCCGAGATTCCGGTGACCCTCTTCAAGTCGTACTCCGCCTACGCGGGCACCGTCGATGCGATGGTGCAGTGGTGGTACGGGCACAACGCGGTGGGCTTCTTCCTCACCGCCGGCTTCCTCGGAATGATGTACTACTTCGTGCCGAAGCAGGCCGGCCGGCCCGTGTACTCGTACCGCCTGTCGATCGTGCACTTCTGGGCCCTGATCTCGGTGTACATGTGGGCCGGTCCGCACCACCTGCACTACACCACGCTGCCCGACTGGGCCCAGACGCTCGGCATGGTGTTCTCGCTGATCCTGCTCGCGCCGTCATGGGGCGGCATGATCAACGGCATCATGACGCTCTCCGGCGCGTGGCACAAACTGCGCACGGATCCCATCCTCAAGTTCCTGATCGTCTCGCTGTCCTTCTACGGCATGTCGACCTTCGAAGGACCGATGATGTCGATCAAGACGGTCAACGCGCTGTCGCACTACACGGACTGGACGATCGGGCACGTGCATTCCGGCGCACTCGGCTGGGTCTCCATGACGACCGTCGGCTCGCTGTACGTGCTCATCCCGCGGCTCTACGGGCAGACGCAGATGTGGAGCACGCGCCTCATCGACTGGCACTTCTGGATCACGACGATCGGCATCGTGCTGTACATCACCGCGATGTGGGTCGCCGGAATCATGCAGGGTCTGATGTGGCGCGCGACCGATGCCGACGGGACGCTCACCTACACGTTCGTCGAAGCGCTCAACGCCACGTACCCGTACTACGTGGTGCGTTTCCTGGGCGGCGTTCTGGTGCTCTCCGGCATGTTCATGCTGGCCTGGAACTACAGGAAGACGGTCCTTGCCGGACGCAAGGTCGCGGTGACACCACCGCTCGAGCAGGCTCAGCCGGCGTGAGCGGCGCGACGGGGGATTCGCATGAGACATGAAGTCGTCGAACGGCGTGCAGGACTCCTCGGCATCCTGATCGCGGCAGTCATCAGCGTCGGCGGGCTCGTCGAGATCGTTCCGCTCTACTTCTCGAGCCAGGTGAACACGCCTGCGCCGGGCGTGAAGCCCTACGGTCCGCTCGAGCTCGAAGGACGCGACGTGTACATCCGCGAGGGCTGCTACGGATGCCACTCGCAGATGGTGCGCCCGCTGCGCGCGGAGACGGAGCGGTACGGCCACTACTCGGTCGCGGGCGAGTCGGTCTACGACCACCCGTTCCAGTTCGGCTCGAAGCGCACGGGTCCCGATCTCGCACGCGTCGGCGGCCGCTACAGCGACGAGTGGCATCGCATCCACCTCATGAATCCGCGCGACGTGGTGCCCGAGTCGAACATGCCCGCCTATCCCTGGCTGGCCGAGCGCACGCTCGACGAGGCGCTCACCGCTCGCAAGATGCGAGCGCTGCGCAGGCTCGGCGTGCCCTACACGGACGAGGAGATCGCCACCGCCGCCGATGCGGTCCGCGGCAAGACGGAGATGGATGCGCTGATCGCCTATCTGCAGAGCCTCGGGCTCGCATCCAGGCAGTGGCGCTGACGCGGAGGGAGACGACGATGGACATGGGCACTGTGCGCGGCATTGCGACGGGACTCGCGATCCTGGCCTTCCTCAGCGTGTGGGTCTGGGCGTGGAGCGGCAAGCGCCGCGCGACGTTCGAGCACGCGGCACGCCTTCCGCTCGAGGAGCACGGCTCGACTCCGCCGGCACACGGCGCATCGCAGACTGAAGCGACGGAGGAGCGGCGATGAGCTCCGGCTGGACCGTATTCATCACCGTCTTCACGCTCGCGAACATCGCCGGCGTCACCTGGCTCCTGTGGTGGATGCGCCGCCGGCGCGGCGAGCCGACCGGCGCGGAAGTCGAGACCACCGGACACGTCTGGGACGACGATCTGCGCGAGCTCAACAATCCTCTTCCCCGCTGGTGGCTGGGGCTCTTCCTCATCACCGTGATCTTCGGGCTCGTCTACCTCGCGCTCTATCCCGGTCTCGGCAACTTCGGCGGTCTCCTCGGCTGGTCGCAGATCGATCAGTACCGCCGCCAGAGCGAGCAGGCCGAGGCGGTGATCGCCCGCACACTGGCACCGTTCGAGTCGCGCTCGGTCACCGAGCTCGTCGAGGATCCTGCGGCGCGTCACATCGGACGCAAGCTCTATCTCAACAACTGCGCCACGTGCCACGGCTCCGACGCGCGCGGTGCGCCGGGTTTTCCGAATCTCGCCGACGACGACTGGCTGTGGGGCGGCACACCCGAGATCGTCTACGAGACGATCGCCAACGGGCGCACGGGCGTCATGATGGGCTGGCGCCAGGTGCTCGGCGATTCGGGAGTCGAGGACGTGCTCGCCTATGTGCTTTCTCTCTCCGGCCGCAAGGTGCCGGCCGGAGACCCGGCGCTCGGCGCACGGAAGTTCCAGGAGCTGTGTGCCGCGTGTCACGGCCAGGACGGCCGAGGCAATCCCCAGCTCGGTGCGCCCAATCTCACGGATGACGTCTGGCTGCACGGAGGCAGCGTCGCCGCGATCCGCAAGACGATCGCCGACGGACGTCAGGGAGAGATGCCCGCGCACCTGGAGCGGCTCGGCGAGCTGCGCGTGAAGCTGCTCGCCGCGTACGTGCTCGGCCTCGGAACGGAAGCCGGGGCCGAGGCGCGGACCGCCGCACACGTGGGAACGTCCCGATGAACGACGAGGAGGAGCTCCGGCCGCTGCAGCTTCGCGAGCCGCGACCCGCGCTCGGTGAGCGGGCACGTCTCGTCGGGATCGTCGCGTGGTCGTCTTTCCTCGCCGCGAGCGTCGGGACGACGGTGTGTTTCGGTCTCGTGGACCCCGCGGCGGTGCAGCCCGAAGAGGCGCCGTCCTGGTGGACCAGTCGGCTCGCAGTGTACAGCCTCGGATTCTTCTTCTTCTGGGCGATCGGCGCGCTCGCCGCGGCGCTCGCGCTGCTGCTCGCGGGCGCGGTGCGCATGCAGGGACAGCGATGAACGAACGCGCAACGGCTGCGACCGCGGAATCACTGTATCTTCCGCGTCAGAAGGTCTATCCGCGCGAAGTGAGCGGACGCTTCGCGACGCTGCGCGCTGTCGCCGCGTGGGTGCTCCTCGGCCTCTTCTACCTCGTCCCCTGGCTGCAGTGGAACGGGCGCCAGGCGGTGCTCTTCGATCTGCCCGCGCGCAAGTTCTACGTCTTCGGTCTCGTCCTGTGGCCGCAGGACTTCATCTTTCTCACCGCGCTGCTCACGATCGCCGCGCTGAGCCTCTTCTTCTTCACGGCGCTCGCGGGGCGCCTGTGGTGCGGCTATGCCTGTCCGCAGACCGTGTGGACGGAAGTGTTCCTCTGGCTCGAGCGGTTCGCGGAAGGCGACCGCAACGAGCGCATGAAGCTCGACCGCTCGCCCTGGACGGCACACAAGATCGCGCGCAAGTCGCTCAAGCAGGCGCTGTGGATCGCGTTCGCGCTGTGGACGGGCTTCACGTTCGTCGGCTACTTCAGCCCGCTGTCCGAGCTGCTGCACCGCGCACTCGACTTCAGCCTGGGGCCGTGGGAGACGTTCTGGACGTTCTTCTACGGCTTCGCGACCTACGGCAACGCAGGGTACCTGCGCGAGCAGGTCTGCAAGTACATGTGCCCCTACGCGCGCTTCCAGAGCGCGATGTTCGACCGCGACACGCTCATCATCACGTACGATGCGCGCCGCGGCGAGCCGCGCGGGGCGCGCCGGCGCGGCATCGACCCGCGCCGCGAGGGTCTCGGCGACTGCATCGACTGCACGTGGTGCGTGCAGGTCTGCCCCACCGGCATCGACATCCGCAAGGGGCTGCAGATCGAATGCATCGCCTGCGCGGCCTGCATCGACGCGTGTGACGCCGTGATGGACCGGATGGGCTATCCGCGCGGGCTCATCCGCTACACGACGCAGAACTCGCTCGACGGCCGCCCGACGCGCATCCTGCGGCCGCGCGTGCTGGTGTACGGCACTCTGCTCGTCGTGCTCATCACCGCCGTCGTCGCCGGACTCGCGATGCGCACGCCGCTCGCGCTCGACGTCATCCGCGACCGCAACGCCCTCTATCGCGTGCTCGACGACGGCCGGGTCGAGAACGTGTACAACGTGAAGATCCTCAACAAGACCGAGCGTCCGCAGACCTACGTGATCAGCGTCAGTGGCTCGGTGCCGCTCGAGCTCGATCCCGAGCCCGCACGCTTCAGCGTCGCGAGCGGCGAAGTCTTTCCGGCGGTGCTGCGCGTACGCGCGCCGCGGTGGGAAATGCCGCCGGTCAGCGACATCCGCTTCGAAGCGGTTTCGGTTGACGATCCGTCCCTGCGCGCGTCGGTCACCGCCCGGTTCATCGCACCGAACGAAGGAGGAGGCTCGTGAGCACCGACCGAGTCGCACGCGATTCCACGAACTCGAGCCGCGGATGGCTGAGCCCGGCGCTGATCGTTGCCGTGGCGATTCCCACGGTCGCGGTCGTCGCGAGTCTCGCCACCGTCGCTCTCGCCCTCGCACACGGCGACCGCGAGCTGCCCGCCGAGTATCACTGGGAAGGCTTCCGGCTCGACCGCGACTTCGCGCGCTTCGAGCGCGCGTTCGAGCTCGACGTGCGCGGCACGCTCGAGATCGACGCCGGGCAATGCCGCCTCGCGCTCGAGCAGCGCGGCTCGCCTTCGCAGTCCATCGAGCTCCACCTGGCGCACGCCACGCTTCCCAAGCTCGACCGACGGGTAACGCTGCAGCGGGTCGGCTCGCACTACGAAGCGGCCTGTGATCCGGTGCCTGCCGGATCGTGGTGGGTCGAGATCAGCGACCCCGAGGGAGAGTGGGCCGTGCGGCAGCACGTGTGGGGATCGCTCGCGCAGGCGGACATCGCGGCGCGCAGCACACGAACCGAGGGATGAACGCAGCGACTCCAATGGTCGACCGCGGCTCGCACGTGCAGTGGACGGGCGAGGATGGGCTCACGCGCACCGTCTTCGCGGTCGAAGGCATGCGATGTGCCGGCTGCGCGCGCTCCATCGAGCGTGCGATCGGCGCCCTCGACGGCATCGAGCGCGTTCAGGTGAACGTCGCTACGGCGCGGGTCGCCGTCGACTGGCGCGCCGATCGCACGCGGCTCGGCGACATCCTGCGTGCGGTCGGGCAGGCAGGGTTCCGGCCGCTGCCCCTCGCCGGCGAGCAGGCCGACCAGTCCTTCCGCCTCGAGCGACGCACGGCAATCAAGCGCATCGGCCTCGCGGGCCTCGGCATGATGCAGGTGATGATGTTCGTCTACGGCCTGTACGCCGCGGACCCCGGGGGCATCGACCCGCAGCTCGCGCAGTACCTGCGCGTCGTGAGCATGCTCGTCGCGACTCCGGTGCTCCTCTACTCCGGCGCACCGTTCTTCTCCGGTGCGTGGCAGAACCTGAAGCGCCGCACGCTCGGCATGGACGTCCCGGTCGCCGCCGCGATCGCGCTCGCCTACGGCGCGAGCGTCTTCAACACGCTGCGCGGCGAAGGAGAGGTCTACTTCGATTCGGTGACGATGTTCATCTTCTTCCTGCTCACGGGCCGCTTCGTCGAGATGACCGTGCGGCAGCGGAGCCTCTCGGGTTCGGAAGCGCTGGCGAGGAGCGTTCCCGCCACTGCGCTGCGCGTCAGGCCCGGCGGGAGCACGGAGCGCGTGCACGTCGGCGCGCTCGCTTCCGGGGACCGGATCTCCATCCCGCGCGGCAGCGTCGTGCCGGTGGACTGCGAGCTCCTCGAGGGCGAGGCGCTGGTCGACGAGTCTCTGGTCACCGGAGAAGCGAAGCCCGTCCTGCGGCGTGCGGGTGAGCGGCTTCTCGGCGGATCGGTGAACGTCGGCCATCCGGTGCATGCGCTCGCGCGCACGGACGTCGCTGGCTCGACGATCGCATCCCTCGTGAGCCTCCTCGAGCGCGGCCGTGCGGAGCGCCCGCGTCTCGCCTCGGCGGCCGATCGTGCGGCGGCCCGCTTCGTGTTCGCCATCCTGCTGCTTTCCGCCGCGGTCGCGATCGGCTGGTGGATCGTCGATCCGTCGCGCGCCTTCGAGGCGACGCTCGCGGTGCTCGTCGTGACCTGCCCCTGTGCGCTCTCGCTCGCGACACCTGCGGTTCTGGCCGCCGCAACTTCGCGGCTCACGCGCCTCGGACTCCTCGTCACGAACGGCGATGCCATCGAGCGTCTGGCGCGAGTGACGACCGTGATGATCGACAAGACGGGCACGCTGACGACGGGTGCGGTGCGCATCACGCGCACGCACACTTTCGGCGAGCTGACGCAGCAGCGCGCCCGCGCGATCGCCGCGGCGCTCGAACGCGACTCGAGCCATCCTCTCGCCGCAGCCTTCGGCGAGTTCGCGGAACCGGGCGTGACTGCGACGGAAATCCGCGAGTACCCCGGCGCAGGCGTCGAGGGCTGCATCGACGGCGTGACGTGGCGCCTCGGGCGCGCGGAGTTCGCCCTCGCGGGGCTGCGCGTCGATGACACCGCTTCCGCGGCGAGCACACTCGACGCGGTCTCCCGGGATGCGATCGTTCTGGCGAGTCCGGAGCGCCTCGAGGCCTGCTTCGTCGTCGCGGAGGACGTCAGAAGCGATGCGAAAGCCGCCATCGATCGGCTGCGCTCAGCGGGTCTCGAAGTCGTGATCGCAAGCGGCGACGGGCGGGCCACGGTGAGCAGGACGGCCGCGGCGCTCGGCATCGAAGAGGCCTACGGCCGGCTGACACCCGAGCAGAAGGTGGAGCTTCTGCGCGAGAGGCAGCGCAACGGCAAGCGGGTTCTCATGATCGGCGACGGCATCAACGATGGTCCCGTTCTCGCCGCGGCCGATGTGTCGTGCGCGATGGGCGAAGGCTCCGCCGTGGCCCAGGCGGCCGCGGATCTGCTGCTGCTCAATCCCTCGCTCGGTGCGATCGCAGCAGGTGTCGCCACCGCGCGGCGCGCGCTCGGCGTGATGCGTCAGAACCTCACGTGGGCCCTTGCCTACAACGTGTGCGCGGTGCCGCTCGCCGCACTCGGCTTCGTTCCGCCCTGGGTCGCCGCGATCGGCATGTCCGCGAGCTCCCTCGTGGTGGTGCTCAACGCCGGGCGAGTCGCGCGTTCGCCGCGCGCCCGGTCGGCGCACGCACGCGTTCTCATGCCGCTTTCGCCGGAGGAGGCCGCAGCGTGAGCAGCGCCTATCTGCTGATCCCCCTCGGTCTGGTGCTGATGGCCGCCGCCACGGCCGTCCTGTTCTGGGCCGTGAACAGCGGCCAGTTCGACGATCTGGAAGAAGCCGGACGTTCCATCCTGGAATCCGACGACGCACCGTCCGGCGAGCCGGACGCGGCCCCCGATCGCGACCAGAACAGCGCGCCATGCCCGTGATGTTCCTCTTCGCGCTGCGACCGGGTCGCTGTCGATGCCCCCGCGCGCCCGCTATGATTCGGCGATGCAACTCACCTTCTGCGGAGCAGCCCGTCAGGTCACGGGCTCCTGTTTTCTGTTCGAAACGGGCGGCCGGCGCTTTCTCGTCGACTGCGGCATGTTCCAGGGAAGCCGTGAGGCGGCCGCGCTGAACGACGCACCGTTCCAGTTCGATCCCTCCGGCATCGATTTCGTCGTACTGACCCACGCGCACATCGATCACAGCGGCCTGCTGCCGCGGCTCGCCGCAAAGGGCTTCAAGGGACCGATCTACGCGACCGGCGCTACACGCGATCTCGCCGAGGTGATGCTGCCGGACAGCGCGTATCTGCAGGAGACGGAAGCGGAGCGCGCCGCACGCTACGGACGCGAGCTCACTCCGTCCTACACCATGGAAGAAGCGCGGGCCGTGCTGCGCCAGTTCCGCCCCGTCGAGTACGACGCGGAGTTCGAGCCCGTCACCGGCGTGCGCGTGAGACTGCGCGATGCAGGCCACATTCTCGGATCCGCGATCGTCGAGCTGTGGCTCACCGAGCGCGGACACACGGTGAAGGTCGTCGTCTCCGGCGATCTCGGGCAGCCGGGGCGGCCCATCGTGCGCGACCCGACGCCCATCGAGGAAGCCGACGTGCTCCTCGTCGAGTCGACGTACGGCAACCGCAATCACAAGCGGCTGCAGCCGACACTCGAGGAATTCGTGAGCGCGGTGAACAGGACGCTCGAGGAGAAGCGCGGCGTCGTGCTGATTCCCGCCTTCGCGGTGGGCCGGACGCAGGAGGTGCTGTACTACTTCAATCGCCTCGCGCGCGAGGGACGCTTCGGTCCGCTCAACATCTTCGTCGACTCGCCGATGGCGGCGGAAGTCACGCAGATCACCGCGAGACACCTCGCCCTGTTCGACGAGGAGGCGAAGCGGCTCGTCAGGCAGCCGCTTCCCGACGGCACGGCGGTGCGGCTGCGATTCACGGAGACCGTGCAGGACTCGATGGCGCTCAATCGCATCGAATCGGGCGCGGTCATCATCGCCGCGAGCGGCATGTGCGACGGCGGCCGCATCCGGCATCACCTGAGGCAGCGTCTCGCCAATCCCCGCACGACGGTGCTCATCACGGGCTTTCAGGCCGCAGGCACCCTCGGCCGGCGTCTCGTCGACGGCGCACGCACCGTGACGCTCTTCGGTGACGAGATTCCGGTGCGCGCCGAGATCATCACGCTGGGCGGCTTCTCGGCACATGCCGATCAGGCGGCGCTCCTCGACTGGCTCGGCGCGTTCAGAAAACCGCCGCGACAGACCTTTCTCGTGCACGGCGAGGAGGACATCGCCGAAGCGTTCGCATCGACCATCCGCTCGCGCCTCGGCTGGCAGCCGCGCATTCCCGTGCACGGTCAGACGGTGCCGCTGCAGACGTCAAGCGCTTCCAGAGGTCAGGACCGTCCATGAACCAGGTCCCTTCCGAGAGCATTCAGGCGATTCTCGACAGCCCCACGTACCGGCTCGCCGAATACGACGGCCCTTTCATGGAGAGCGACGCCGCGCGTGCCGCGCGCCTCGCGCTCGAATTCATGCGGGTCGACCACTATCTGCGCGAGCATCACATCGACTCGACGGTGGTCGTGTTCGGCGGCGCGCGGGTCCGCTCACCGGAGGCGGCGCGCGCGGCGCTGGAAGCGCTCGAGCGGCAGGCCGGCAAGGGCATGGATCCGCGTGAGTACGAGCAGCGCCTCGCACGCGCGCGGCGCGACGTCGAGCTGAGCCGCTATTATGAAGAGGCGCGCACGCTCGGGCGGATGCTCGGCGAGCACTGCCGCTGCGGCGAGCGCTGCAACCTGGTCGTGGTGACCGGAGGCGGTCCCGGCATCATGGAAGCGGCGAATCGCGGCGCCAGCGAAGCCGGTGCGCCGAGCGTCGGCTTCAACATCCGCCTGCCGACCGAGCAGCTCCCGAATCCCTACATCACGCCGACGCTCGCCTTCCGCTTCCACTACTTCGCGCTGCGCAAGATGCACTTCCTGCTGCGCGCACGGGCGCTCGTCACCTTTCCGGGCGGCTATGGCACGCTCGACGAGCTGTTCGAGTCGCTCAATCTCGTGCTGACGCGGACCATCGACCCCATTCCGATCATCCTGGTCGGCCGCGAGCACTGGCGCCGTGTCATCGACTTCGACTATCTCGTGGAAGGCGGCTTCATCACCGAAGCGGACCGCGATCTCGTGACGGTGGTCGAGACAGGCGCCGAAGCCGCGCGGAAGATCCTAGACTACTACTCCGCCGGCTGAACGCTCTCAGCCCGAGCCGCGCGGGGTGATGCGCGTGCCGTCGGTGACGCGGTCACCGGGATGGAGCACGACCCGCTCTCCGGGCTCGAGGCCCGAGCGCACCTCGGCCACGAGTCCGTTCTGCTGGCCGATCTCCACGGTTCGGAGCTTCGCTCTGCCGTTCTCCGCGACGAACACGGCCCAGGACTCTCCCTGCCTGAAGAGCGCCGAGAGCGGCACGAGCAGCACGTCCTGCGCCTCCCAGAGCACGATGCTCGGCACGACGCGGTAGCCGTGCCCCAGACGTTGCCACCGCTCGCGAGGACTCGTGATGTCGATGATCACGTTGACGCGCTGCTCCTCGATGCCGAGCGCCGAGACCCTCATGAAGCCGAAAGGCTCCACGCGCCGCACCGTGCCCTCGAGCGGTTCCTCGCCGCCCCACCCTTCGATGATCGCGCGCTGACCCGCGCGGACGCGCACCGCATCCTCCGACAGCAGGTCGACGACGATCTCGAGGCGTCGCGGGTCTCCGACCTCGACGAGGAGCTCGCCCGGCGTCACGACGCGCTCGCTGCGGGAATTGATGCGCAGAACCGTGCCCGACACCGGCGAGTACACACGGATGCAGTTGCAATCGCCTTCCGTCGCAGGCGTGCTTCGGCCCGGCGCGATCAGGCGCGCCTTCGCCTGCTCGAGCTCCGACTCGCGCATTCTGAGCGCGGCACGCGCTTCCTCCACCGCGGCGATCGCCGCGCGCGCGCGTCGCTGCGCGGCTTCCCTTTCGTTCTGCGACACGACCTGGCGCTCGGCGAGCGATTCGATGCGCTCGTACTCGGATATCGCGAAGTCGCGCTCGGCCAGCATGCGTTCGAGCTGCGCCTGCGCGTAAGCGCGTGCGGCCGCCGCCGCATCGCGCGCGGCGCGCGCCTCGGCCGCGCTGCGCGGGTCGAGAAACGCGGGGTCGCTCGGCTCGATGCGCGCGATCACGGTGCGCTGCGCCTCGACCGGATCGCCCACCTCGAGCTCGATCCGCCGCATGAGCCCCGCGATCGGTGCGGACACCGCGAACACGTCGCGCACGCGCGTCTCGCCGTCGTCGCTCACCGTGACGAGCAGCGGTCCGCGCTCGACCGTCGCGAGGTCGACGGGCACGGGCTGCGGCCTGAACAGCCAGGCGAGCGCGAGGAGCAGCGCCAGCACGAAGGGCGCCCAGAACGTCAGCCGGCGGCGGATCGTGGCATCCATCGAGTCATTCCCGGGTCTTGAGCACGGCGATGAGGTCCAGCCGGTCGAGGCGGGCCCGCACGATGAGCGCCGATGCGGCAGTCGCCAGCAGCACGACGATCATCGCCCACGCGAAGCTCGAACGGTCGACGACGAACGGAACGCGGAAGAGCTCGGTCTCCATGCCGATGACGGTGATTCGGGCGAGGAGCCAGCCGACAGCGCACCCGAGCGGCAGCGCCGCGAAGGTGAGCAGCCCCGTCTCGCCGAGCAGGATGTACGAGATCTCGCCGCGCGTGAACCCCAGGACGCGGAGCGTCGCGAGCTCCCGTCCGCGCTCGGACACGGCGATGCGTGCCGAGTTGTACGTCACGCCGAAGGCGAGCGTGCCCGCGAAGGCGATGAACAGCGTGACGAAGATCGTCAGCGTCTCGGCCATCGTTTCGTCGAAGGTGCGGATGGCCGCCTCCCTGAGCGTCACCGCGCTGATCCGCGGCAGAGTCTTGAGCGTCCGGAACAGCTCTTCCCTGCGCGCCGGATCGATCCGCAGATGCACCGACGTGACGCTCGGCCGCTCGCGCAGCAGGCGCGAGAGCGCGCCGATCTCCATGTACGCCGGTGAGCCGATGTACGTCTCGAACGTGCCGACTACGGGCACGCGCACCACGGGCCGGCGCCCCTCGAGCACTTCGACGGTGATCTCGTCGCCGATCGACACGTCGAGGATCCTCGCGAGCATCGTCGAGATGACGAGCCCGTCCGGCGGCAGATCCACCGCGCGTCCGCCGGCATCGTACACCCTGCTCAGCAGCTGACGTGCGGGCACGCCCTGCACCGCCTCACGCTGCTCGCGGGCGCCTGCGCGCAGGATCGCGCTCACCGCGCGCGCAGGTTCCGTCGTGAGCACCCCCGGCAGCCGCGCCAGATCGCGCACGACGTCGCTGGAACGCGGCTGCGCGAACGCGACGGTCACGTCCTGCACCTGCGCCTCCCCGAAATACACGTCGATCATGAGATCGACGGCATCGAGCCACTGCGACGACATGACCAGCACCGAGACGGCGAGCCCGATGCCGGCGCTCGTGAGGAACGCACGGCCGGGCCAGCGGAAGATCTGACGCAGGATGATCCGCGTCGGCTGATCGAGAGCGCGCGCACCCGTTGCTCCCACGAGGCTCGTTGCGCTGAAGACCGGCGGCGAAGGAGGACGCATCGATTCCGCGGGCGGGAGCGATGCGGCGTCGCGCACCGAGCCGAGCGCGCCCGCGAGCGTCGCACCCAGGCTCACGAGCGCCGCGATCACGTAGCCACGCGGCCCGGGCTCGTAGAGCAGGAACGGGAAGTGAAAGAACTCCGCGTAGAGCCGCGTCGTGTACAGTCCGAGCCAGGACCCGAGCAGCCAGCCGACGAGGACGCCGATCGCTCCGATCGCGAGCACGAAACGTACGTAGTGCAGTGCCACGTCGCGGTTGCCGTATCCGAACGCCTTGAGGAGACCGATCTCACTGCGCTCGACGGCAACGAGCCGCGCGAGCACCATGTGCGTGAGGAATGCAGCCACCGCAAGGAACACGGTGGGCAGGATCGTCGCGAGCGTGCGCAGCTGCGCGATCTCGTTCGAGAGGAACCAGTGCGACGTCTGATCGGAACGCGCGTAGGCGCCGAATCCGCCATAGGGCGCGAGCAGCTCGTCGAGGCGGTCGATGATCGTCTGCGGATCGGTGCCACGCAGCAGCGAAACGCTCACGTCGTTGAATGCGCCCTCGAGACCATACGCGGCCTGCAGCGCATCACGGTCGAGCCACAGCACGCCGAACAGCCTGTCGTCCGGCATCAGTGCGCCCGGCGCGATCGCGTACACGTACTCCGGCGAGAGCGCCGTGCCCACGATCCGCAGCTCGCGCCAGCGGCCGTCGATGATCGCGCGGAGGCTCCCGCCCGGCACGAGACCGTGCGCCTTCGCGAAAGGCTCCGAGAGCACGACTTCGTCGGTCGCACCGGGCCGCGGCAGACGCCCCTCGCGCACGACGAGCCGGTTGAGCCGTGGCGGCTCGCGCGCAGGCAGCGAAACGAGCTCGCCGGTCACGGGCTCCTCGAAGCCCGGCACATCGAGCACCGCCGGGCGCACGACGCGCGTCTCGACGGCCTGCACCCCTGGAAGGCTGCGGATGCGCTCCGCGAGCCGCTCCGGCGCTCGCTCGACCCGCGCGAAGACGTGCGCGAAGCCGTAGCGGTCGTAGTATGCGACCATCGTGCTCTCGAGCGACTCGACCGTGGTGAGCGCCATGACGAGCATGCCGACGCCCGAGCCCATCACGGCGGCGATGGCGAGCACCTGGCCCCGCAGCCTCCAGAGATCGCGCAGGAGCTTGCGCGTGAGCGCGCGCGTCACCACGTCAGCTCCCGCGCGCGGCGGCGCGTCGCGTTGCGCCGCTCGGATTGAATGAGGCCGTCGCCCATCACGAGCACGCGATCGGCCATGTCGGCGATCACCGCGTTGTGGGTGATGAGGATGGTGGCGGTGCCGAGCTCCGCGTGGATCCGCTCGATCGCCTCGAGCACCAGCACGCCGGTCCGGCTGTCGAGCGCGCCGGTGGGCTCGTCGCACAGCAGAATCTCGGGACGTTTGGCGATCGCGCGCGCGATCGCGACCCTCTGCTGCTCGCCGCCCGAAAGCTGCGCCGGGAAGTGATGCAGGCGCTCGCCGAGTCCGACGAGCCGCAGCGCTTCCTCGGGCGGCATCGGCCGACGCGCAATCTCGGTGACGAGCTGCACGTTCTCGACCGCCGTGAGGCTCGGGATCAGGTTGTAGAACTGGAACACGAAGCCCACGTGGTCGCGCCGGTAGCGCGTGAGCGCGCGGTCGTCGCTTCGCGTGAGCTCCCGATCGCGGAACCACAACTCCCCGCCGGTCGGGGTGTCGAGGCCGCCGAGGATGTTGAGCAGGGTCGACTTGCCGCTTCCCGACGGACCGAGCAGAACGACGAGCTCGCGCGGCATGAGATCGAGGTCGACACCGCGCAGCGCGTGGACCTCGACCTCACCCGTCCGGTAGACCTTCTTCAGGCCCCGTGCGCGCAGCGTCGGCAGGTCGGATTCTCGAGCCACTCGTGTCCGCACCGGTTCGCGCCGCTTCGCGCGGCGTCCGGCATTCTACGGTACACGCGGTGTGTTTCCTCCGCGTACGCAGTATCCGAGGCGATCGCGTCGTCGCCTCCGGAATCTCCGCAGGGCTCCTTACGAGACGCTCTGCGGCGGGAAGTCGGCGAGAATCCGGCGCACGGCTTCTTCGATGAGCGCCGCGGCCTGCTCTGCGTCGCTCTCGCGGACACGGCGCGTGGCCCAGCCGTGCCAGACCGGCTGGCGCGATTTGCCGTCGAAGATGTCGATGGCGAGCGTGCCTTCCGTGTACGTATCGACGTCGACGTCGGAGCCGAAATACGGTCCACCCCAGCGCCAGCGGCCGCGATAAGGCACGGGATAGGAGTCGGCGTCGATGCGATCCCGGGCGCCGACCGTATAGGCGACGACGAAATCCGCCGCCGCGCGATCGTGCGTGAGCTCGAAGCCCTTCGCACGAAGCTCCTTTTCGATCGCCTCGACGATGCGCCTCCGGTTGAGAGGACTCACTCGGACATCACTTCCGCTGGGCGCGACCATGGGATCGTCGTCGATCCACGCGAACGTCCGATAACCCGAGAAGTCGTGCGACCGGTCGAAATCGGAACGCGCGCGGATCGTCGTGGCGCAGGCGCCCGCCAGCGAGAGCAGGAACATGCAGATCGCCAGGCCGACGTTCGATCCGGAGAGACTTCGCTTCATGTGCCCACCTGCTTCGCATCGGCGTCGGTTCCGCCTTCTGCGCGTGCGGCGAGATCCGGCGTCTTCACGAGCACGAAATCGCAGTCGAGCGTTTCGAGCAGACGCCCGGTGAGCGTACCCACGAGCGCCGCGGGCGTCTTGCGATGCGTGAGCGCACCCATGACGAAGAGGTCGTAGCGTCCCGCGGCGAACCGCGGCAGTGTCTGTGCGGGTTCGCCCGGAATCACGTGCACCTGATCGGGCCGCACGCCCGCCTGCCGCGCATGCCGCTCGAGCCTCGAGCGGCACGTCTCGATGTGCCGCTCTGCCGCATCGCCGGTCTGCTCACCGCAGCCGAAGAGAATCTCGAGCGTCCCGCCGCAACCCGATGCGAATGACTTCGCCGTGCGCAGGACCTCGCGAACCACGGCCGGACTCTCCTCGCCGGAGATGTCCACCGCAGCACCGATGCGCGGCGGAACCCGCCACGTCCGGCCGCGCGTCAGCATGAGCGGAACGGGGCACGCGCGCACCAGATCCCAGTCGGTGATGTGCGGGGCGCCTCCTGCGCCCTCGGGGTCGACGCCTCTCAGAACGAGATCCGGATGACTGTTCTGCACCTTTCCGACGATTCCTTCGTACAGCGGACTTTCGCAGACCGCGTCGACGGTGACGTCCCGCACCGTGGAGCCGAGCGGTTTCCTGAGCGCCTCGAGGAAACGGCGCGCGTCCGCGATGCAGCTCCTCTTCGCCTCTTCCGCGGCCTGCTCGACGTACTCGCGCTTGAGCGCATAGGCGCGCTCCGCATCGCACAGGAAGAGCTCCAGCCGTGAGTCGAAGCGACGCGCCAGATCGGCCGCCTTCGCCACCGTCCGCTGCGCCATCGAGTTGCGATCGACGACGACGAGTATGGAATCGATGCGCTCCATGCACCGCCTCCGCAGCAAGTTGTGTTCCGTATGCCCTGACGCGATGCGCGTGCGATCCGCGACGCGTCAGGGTCCCGTACCGTGTCAGGGACCCGCGATCTGCCGCGAGAGATAGTCGGCCACTCCCACGAGATCCTGCACTTCGAGCTCTCCGAGGAGACGCACGTGCTCCTGCGGCATGTTGGGCCTGCGCCCCTGTGCCGCATCGTTCATCTGCCGCAGCAGATACTCGTAGTGCTGAGCGGCGAGCCGCGGCACGCCTTCGGCAGCGTCGCCCTGTCCCGTCGCGCCGTGACACGACTCGCAGAGGCGGAAGTACACGCTGGCGCCGTGCCGCACCTGCATCCCGTCACCCACGGTTCCCGGACCACGCCGCTGCAGACCGCTCAAGTAACCTGCGATGTCCGCAATGTCCTGTGCCGTCTGCAGGCGGTGTCTGTCGGCATTGGCTGCCATGCGGACGTCCGTCCGCTCGCCGTGGCGATAGTCGACGAGCTGCCGCGCGAGGACGGAGAAGTGCTGACCGGCAAGCGCAGGCACGAGGCCATCCTGATTTCCACTCCCCTCCGGACCGTGGCAGCCGGCGCAGGGCGCATAGAGCTCCTCTCCGCGTACGACATCCGGGGTGCTCTGCAGTATCTCGGCGAGCTCGCGCGCGGCAGGCGTCGCGGCTGCCGCGACGAGCGGCATCACAAGGGGCAGCCAGCTGGGGAATGCGCGCCGGGCGCAGGCTGCCACGCGAGCGGAAACGGACGGTGCGTTCGATCTGCGCTTCATGGCGGATCGATCCGGCGAGGCGTCCTCCGGCGCCGATCCCTGACGGATCGACGCCATGCTAGGCTCGCGAAGGACGCTCCGGCAAGCGACGCGGCTGCGATTGCGTGGAGGCACGAGCATCCGATTCCCTGCGCGAATGGCGTCCGGCACGCCGGTCGGTACGCGCTGTGCGTGGCAGGTGCGGTGGTGGCCGCCGTGGCTGGTGACACGCTGAGCGGGCCCCTCGCCGCGCTCGCGGTCGCGGTGCTGCTGCAGTCCGGTGCGGAATCCGGGCGACGCTGTGGTGTCTGCTGCTCGCCTTCGGTACGGCAATCGGTCTGCGGGACGTCTTCACGAGCTGCATGTTCTCCGCGCTCTTCCGCACCATCAGCGTGAGCCCGGGCGGGCTCGGCACCTTCGAAGCGGCTTCGGTCATCATCCTGCGCGGCGCGGGCGTTCCGATCCAGATCGCACTTTCCGCAACGGTCGCGTTCCGGGGGCTGAGCTTCTGGCTGCCGATGCTGCCCGGGCTGTGGTGCGCCCGTCGCGTGACGCGCGGCCGGGGACCTTTCGGCCGCAGGACGTCCGCATGAGGAAACCGGCGGCGGGCGGGATCAGGGATGACGCGGCCGTCGCCAGCGCTGCAGCACGCGATCGATGGCGCCCGCGATGCGCTCGCGCAGCCGTTCGATGCGGCCTCGCCGGTGCCACGTGCGCGGATCGAGCTCCTCGGCCTCGCGGCAGTCGCGCTCGAATGCGTGAGCCGCCAGATTCGCGAACGGGCGGTGCTCGATCTCCTGATTCGCCTCGAGGTTCCACTCGAAACCCCAGCGGTCGAGATTGCTCGAGCCGATCGACACCCAGTCGTCGCAGATGACCATCTTTCCGTGCAGCACGCGCGGCTGGTACTCGAAGATGCGCACCCCGTTGCGCAGGAGCTTCCCGTAGAACCGCCGCGCCGCGCGACGCACGGCCGGATGATCCGTACGCGGCCCGGGCACGAGCACCCTCACGTCGACGCCGCGGTAAGCCGCACGGCGCAGGAGCTTGCGGAAGCGGCGCGACGGCACGAAGTACGCGCTCATCACCCAGGCGCGTTCGCGCGCCGTGCGCAGGCGATGGGCCACGCTGTCGGCGAGCGGTGAGCGGTGCCAGCCGTCACTGAGCACGACGCGTCCGGCAGCACCGTCGGGAAACGCGCGCGCAGAGCGCTGCGGCCAGTCGGGCCGCCCGCCGGCACGCCGCCACACGTCGTCGAACGCACGCTGCCAGTCCTCGACGACCGGACCCTCGATCTCGACCATGAGCTCGCGCCACGTCTCGTCCGGCTGACCGTCGCGGTGGAAGTCGTCGGTGAGTCCCGCGCCGCCGACGAACGCCACCTGGCCGTCGACGAGCAGGAGCTTGCGGTGATCGCGCATCAGGTTCCTGAGGCGCTTGCCGAGTCCGAGCGCGTTGTAGAAGCGAAGCTCGACACCGGATTCGGTGAGACGTGCACGATCGGCGGCGCGAAGCCCGAGCGAACCGAAGCCGTCGAGCACGACCGCCACGCGCACGCCGCGTGACGCCGCGCGCGAGAGCGCATCGACGAAGCGATCCGCGACGCTGCCCGATTCCACGAGGTACATCTCGAGCAGGACGTACTCGCGCGCCGCGTCGATCGCCTCGAGCATGCGCGGAAAGAAGCGCTCTCCGTCCTCGAGCAGGCGGAAGCGGTTACCGTAGCGCCAGGGTGGCTGTCGGGAGCGGTGGATGGACACGCGCACTGACGAGCACCCTCATGTCATGCACCCGGTGTGAGCCATGCTCCCGCGGCGAAGGCGAGCAGCATGAGCGCAAGCCCGGGCCAAAGCGCCCGCGCGTAGTTCCAGCCGCCGGTCGCGAGCGCGAGCAGCGCCTTCGTGAGCGTGTTCGTCGTGAAGGCGAGCAGCACCGCAAGGAGCGCAGCCGGCTCGGAGATACTGCCCGCGGTCAGGAGACCCGCGGCGGAGGCGCTCGCGGAGTGAGTATCGGCGAATCCGGCGAGCGCGATGCCGGAAACGGCACCGCGCGTTCCATAGCGGTCGGCCAGAAAGGCCGCGAGCAGCAGCACGACCGTCACCATGAGCGCGAACGCGAGCGCATGTTTGGGCTCGAACGCACGCCCGGGCAGCGCTTCGACTTCCTGCGACTTCACGGCGGCGAGCCAGGTGAAGAGCGCGCCGTAGGCGATCGCGACGAGACCTGCCATCACCAACGCGGGCGTGAGAAGACCGAGCAGCCGGGGATTCGCGATCGAGAGCACCAGCGCGAGCTGCAGCACCGTGGCGACCGAGGAAAGCGTGGCGCCCGCGATGGCCGCACGCAGCAGCGTGGCGTCGCGTCGGGCGCGGCCGCCGAGCGCGCCGATCGTCGCACTGCTCGAGACGAATCCGCCGAAGAATCCGGCGACGGCGAAGCCCGCGGCAGCTCCCAGTGTACGCAGCGCCACGTAACCGGCGGCGTTGATGAGCAGCACCACGACCGTCAGCCGCCACACGACCTGCGCATTGACGACACCGTAGGGATCGATCGCGCGGTCGGGAAGGAGCGGCAGCACGATGAGGGCCGCGGCCGCGAGCAGAATGCCGTCGAGCACCTCGCGATCCGACAGCCGCCTCCTCACGACGTCGTGGATCCAGGAACGCGAGGCGAGCAGCAGCGCGACGAGCACGCCGAGCCCGGCGGCGAGCTGCGGCTGCTTCGTGGCGAGCACGCCGATCGCGAACGTGAGAACGAGCGCCACCTCCGTCGTGAGCCCCGGATCCTGGACGCTCACACGCACGTACGCGGCAGTCGCGAGCAGCGCGACGGCGGCCCCCAGCACGGCGAGCAGCGGCACGGAAGCGATCGTGCCTGCCGTGGCGCCGAGCACGGCGACGAGCGCGAACGTGCGTACGCCGGCCGGCGTGTGCGGCGCGCTCGCCCCGGCGCTGCGCTCGCGCTCGACGCCGATGAGGAGCCCGACGCCCAGCGCGACGATGAAACCGCCGAGCGGCCCTTCGAGCAGATCCCCCCCGATCTCCATTGCCCGTCAGGAGCTCACAGGACGAGGGATTCAGGATTCGCGGCCGACATGCCGGTTGAGTCTCCGTTCACCGCCTGCCCTCCGCGGCGGCGATCGTCGCGTCGCGCGCCGTCGCAGGCACGAGCCGCGAAAGGTAGTCGGAAACCCCGGCCAGATCGGCGAGCTCCAGATCCTCGAGCAGCCGCACGTGCCGGCGGCCCATGTTCGGCCGGCGCCCTTCGACGGCATCGTGCAGCTGACGCAGCAGGTATTCGTAGTACTGACCGGCGAGCTGCGGCACGAACTGCTGCGGATCGCCCTCGCCGACCGGTCCGTGGCACGACTCGCACAGGCGGAAGTACACCTTCGCGCCGTGCGCGAGGTACTCGCCCGTTCCGATGCCGACCTGCCATCCTCGCGGCAGACCGCTCGCGTACTTCGCCACGTCGGCGATCGCCTGCGGGCTCGTGAGGTGATGCTCGTCGGCGAAGTGCTCCATGCGCACGTCCCAGCGCCGCTTGTGCCGGTAGTCGACGAGCTGCTTCACGAGCACCCGGAAGTGCTGACCGGCAATCACCGGCACGGCGCCGCTGCGGGCGCCGTTGCCGTCGGCGCCATGGCACACGGCGCAGTTCGCGAAGAGCTGCGCGCCACGTGAGGCATCGGGTGTCGCGCGCAGGGCCGCACGCAGCTCCTGAGCCGCGCTCGCCTCGGCAGCCGCTGCGGGCACAGGCAGCGTCACGACCGCAGCGAGCATCACGAGCAGTGATCCGATCCGCATCCCCTTCGACTCCATGGCGGCGGTCCGACGGCCGCCCGCGCGGCATTCTGCCCCGCCGGGCGGCGACTGGCCACAAAGCGGAACGAACGCCTCGAGGCGGCCATGTGAACCGTCGTACCGCCCGTGCGCGTCGCCGCTTCCAGCACACGCACGATTCACAGCAGCTGTGAGCCTGTCATAAGGTTGCAGTCGTCATGGAGGACTTCGTACGGCCAGGCTCCATCGTGAGACGCATCTGGAGCGACGCGGACTGCGTGCTGTTCGTCTTCGCGGGCTCGGCTGCCGAGTTCGCATTGAGCCGCGCGGTCGACTGGCTCTTCGTCACGGGCCGGCTGCCGAGCGATCCCATCGGCCGCTTCTTCTCGACGGCCGCGTACGCTCAGCGCATCGTGCTCGGCGACGCGACAGAAGCCGGGTGCGCCATCGACGAGATACGCCGGGCGCACCAGGCAGTCGAGCGCCTGCGGGGCGAGCGGATTCCCGACTGGGCGCATCGCGACGTGCTGTACATGCTCGTCGATTACTCCGCGCGCGCGTTCGAGCGGCTGCGCCGACCGCTCCGGCCAGTCGAACGCGAGGGGATGTACGCGACGTTCCGCCGCTTCGGCGAAGCGCTCGAGATTCCCGGACTGCCGGCCGACTACGAGGCGTGGGAGCAGGACCGGTCCCGGAGCCTGGAACGGCATCTCGAATACAGCCCTCTCACGCGGCGCCTGTATGCCGCGTACCGCCGCCAGCTCGGTACCTGGCGTTATCTCCTGCTCCTGCAGCTCCAGGCCGCCATCGTGCCCGAGCACGTGAGCCGGTTGCTCGGTCTGGCGCCGGCCGCTCTCGCCGCCCCGCTCCTTCCGGTCTACGCGGGACTGCGCCGCACGCCTGCACGCACCCTCGTCCATCGGGCGCTCATACCGCCCGAGCATCTCGCGGCCGTTTCCCGTCTCGACCGACCGGCCGCGGGCTGATAGCCTGCGCGCCCCTGAACGTCCGCGCTCGATTCTGACGGGGGGAGGCGCCGATGCCCTGGAAACGCCGCGAGTTCCGCGGTCTCACGTTCGCTCGTGCACTGAACGTCGCCGACATGCGCGAGCTTGCGAGGCGGCGCCTTCCGGGTTTCGTGTTCGAGTACATCGAAGGCGGCGCGGAGGACGAGCACACCCTGCGCGGGAACCGGCGCGCATTCGAGGCGCTGCGCTTCGTGCCGAACACGCTCGTCGACACGACCGGAAGACATCAGCGTATTCAGCTCTTCGGCCGCGAATCGCCCTCGCCGCTCATCATCGCACCGACGGGCATGAACGGCATGGTGTGCCCTCGCGCGGACGTCCTCCTCGCACGCGCGGCAGCGAGCGCCGGCATTCCCTTCTGCCTCAGCACCGTCTCGACGACGCGGCTCGAGGAAGTTGCGCAGGAAGCCGGCGGGCGGCTGTGGATGCAGCTCTACGTGATGCGCAATCGCAAGGTCGCCGAGGACATCGTGACCCGTGCACATCGCGCGGGTTACGAAGCGCTCGTGTTCACGACCGACGCGAACGTGTTCGGCATGCGCGAATGGGACCGGCGCAGTTATCGAGCGCCCGGCAGGCCGACGCTGCGGACGATGCTCGACATCCTGCGTCATCCACGATGGATGTATCAGGTAATCCTGCGCCACGGCGTGCCGCGCTTCGTGAACTTCGAATCCTTTCTCCCGCCCGGTGCGGGCAGCGCCGTGGGCGGCAGCACGGTGATTCCCACCCTCTTCGCCCCCGAGATCACCTGGAACGACATCGCCTGGCTGCGCGGCATGTGGGATCGTCCGCTGCTCGTGAAGGGGGTGCTGAGCGCAGCGGACGCCGTACGTGCAGCCGAAGTCGGCTGTGACGGCATCGTGCTCTCGAACCACGGGGGCCGTCAGCTCGACTGCTGCGTCTCGCCGATGGACGTGCTTCCCGAAGTCGTGGCGGCTGTCGGCGGGCGGCTCACCATCATCGTCGACAGCGGCTTCCGGCGCGGCACCGACGTGGTCAAGGCGCTTGCGCTGGGTGCCGATGCCGTGATGATCGGACGCGCCACGCTCTACGGGCTCGCGGCAGCCGGTGAGCGCGGCGCGAGGCGTACGCTCGAGATGCTGATGGGCGAGATCGACCGCACGCTCGGCCACCTCGGCTGCCGCTCGGTCGCCGACCTCGGGCCGCATCTGCTGCGGCGGGTCCCGGTCCCTGCGGAGGAGTCACGATGATCGACGTCTATTTCTGGCCGACGGGCAACGGCAGGAAGATCACCATCATGCTCGAGGAGTGCGGCCTCGCCTACAGGGTCGTGCCCGTGAACATCTTCAAGGGCGATCAGTTCAGGCCGGAGTACGAAGCCATCAACCCGAACAACAAGATGCCCGCGATCGTGGACCACGACGTCGAAGGCGAACCGATCGTCGTCTTCGAGTCGGGCGCGATCCTGCAGTACCTCGCCGAGAAGACCGGCAAGCTCCTGCCCCGCGACACGCGCGGCAAATACCGGGTGCTGCAGTGGGTCTACTGGCAGGTCGCCGGGCTCGGACCGATGGCGGGACAGGCGCATCACTTCCTGCGCTACGCGCCGCAGAAGGTGGAGTACGCGATGCACCGCTATCGCACCGAGGTCACGCGACTCTACAAGGTGATGGACAGGCAGCTCGGCAGGTACGAGTACCTCGCCGGCGACTACTCGATCGCCGACATCGCAGCCTGGCCGTGGGTCGTGCGCTACGAGTGGCAGGGACAGGATCTCAACGACTTCCCGAACGTGAAGCGCTGGTTCGAGGCGGTAGGTTCGCGGCCCGCCGTTCAGCGCGGGGCGAGTGTCGGCAACGACTGGGCGAGCGACAGCACGGTGATGTCGGACGAGGACCGGAAGCGGCTCTTCAACCTGCGCGACGAGGACCTCGCACCGCCCGCCCGGTGACGGGCTGCACGGAATCGGTGCAAACGGTTCCGTGAAACGTCCGCCGCCCTGGTACACGCTCACCTGCAATATGTGAAAACGGGCCCGGTGGTGGAAAGCGCGGAACGAATCGGTGGATTCCTGTCCCGAGTGCGATTAGTTTGGCAGCCGCATGCGGTCATACGATCCCGGAAGGTCTCTCGTCCCAGCGCCGCGAGCGGTGTCGGCATGGATGCACGGCGACTGAGTTCCAACACCGATCCGTCCTCCTCCCGGCTGCGGCGCCGAGCGGGCTCTGCAGCATTCGCGGCCGTTCTGCTGCTGTCGGTGAGCTTTCCGGTGCAGGCCGCAGAGGGCGACGCGCCGGGAGAGCATCCGGCCAAGGCGCTCGTCGAACAGAGCGCTGCCGCGGTTCGCACCAATCCCGAGGACAGCCGACGCAGCGCGGAAGCCGCTCTCGCGCTCCTGCGCCGGATGCCCGACCCGGACCTCGAGATCCGCGCGCGCCTCCTCCTCTGTGAATACCTTGCGGAGCGCGACCTGGCGGCAGCCGCCGCCCAGGCCGACGCCGCTGCCGCCCTCCTCTCTCAGGCGCGGCGTCCCGGGCTGCGGGCGGGCGTGCTGGTGTGTCGCGGCGAGCTGCGCGAGAACGAAGGTGACAGCGTCGGGGCGCGCAGGCTCTACGACGAGGCGGTACGCATCGCCACCGAGACTCAGGACGAGGAGATGCTCGCGAGCGCGCTCTTCTCCCGCGCCTATGTGGTCGGCATCCGCGGCGAGTACGCGGCCGGACTCTCGGATCTGCGCCAGGCCCAGGCGCTCTTCGAGAAGATCGGCATGCCGCACCATGCCCTCACGACGCTGAACGGCATCGCAACCCTCTACAACCGCATGGGCGAGTACGGCCAGGCGCGGGACATCTACCGTCGCGCGCTCGAGCAGCAGCGCGCGGCCGGCATGCTGCGCGAACAGGTGGTGACCGCGCACAACCTGGGCCGGGCGCACGAGAACCTGAAGGAATGGGATCAGGCTCGCGAGGCGTTCGGCATCACGCTCGCCCTGAGCCGCGAGCTCGGGTACGCGAGAGGCGAGGCCTACGCGCTGCGCGGTCTCGCGGCGGTCGCCAACGCCACGGGAGATCCGGAAGGAGCACTGCAGGCGCTCGAGCGGGCAGCGGAGCTGCAGAGTCACACGCCCGACATGCGACTCAAGGCGCAGATCCTGCTCGCAAGAGGCATCGCGCTGCATCAGCTCGCCCGCCTGCGTGAAAGCGCGGCGGCGCTCGAGGAAGCGGTCCAGATCTTCCGGACCGCCGAATCGCTGCACGAGCTTGCTGCGAGCATCGCGGCGCTCGCGGCCGTGCAGGCGGATCTCGGCTACTGGCGGGCCGCCTTCCAGAGTCTCGCCGAGGCGAAGGAGGTCTCCGAGCGTCTGCTCCGGAACCAGATCGACCAGCGCTTCGCGACGCTCAAGATCGAATTCGACACCGCGGCCAAGGAGCAGGAGAACGCCCTGCTCATGCGCGAGAACGAAGCCAATGCCCGCGCGCTCGCTCAGAGCAGCCGGCTCCGGAGCCTCCAGGCGACGGTCATCGCACTGACCGCGGTCGTGGCGCTGCTCCTTGCCTGGGTCGCGCTCCATCAGCGCAACAGCAATCTGCGCATGCGCGAGCTGGCGATGACGGACGAGCTGACCGGCGTGCCGAACCGCCGCGCCGTGCTCGGCCGGCTCGAGCCGATGCTTCAGAGGCGCGAGGGCGAGCCGCTTTCGATCCTCATCATCGACATCGACCACTTCAAGCGCATCAACGATCACCACGGCCATCCCGCGGGCGACGAAGTGCTGAGGGTCGTCGCGGCGCAGCTTCGAGAGGCGGTGAGCGAGCCCGCGTTCTTCGGCCGTCTCGGCGGCGAGGAATTCCTCGTCGTGCTGCCGGGCACGCGACTCGTGGAGGCGCGTCGCACGGCCGAGGAGTTCCGTCAGCGCATCTCCGCCATCGACACGTCGCGCTGGTTCGCGAATGGCCGGAAGATCACGGCGAGCATCGGCGTGACGGCCTCGTCCGAGCGAGGCGACACGCTGAGCACTCTGCTGCGCCGGGCGGACGAAGCGCTCTACTGCGCAAAGCGTTCGGGCCGCGACTGCGTCCGCGTCGAGCCTCCCGAACGATCCGCACCTGCAGCCGAGGAACCCACGGCTCAGGTGAACATCGACCTGGCGCATCAGTAAGGGCGGTTGTACCGTAGGGTCGATCTGGCCCGCGGGCGGAGGCCCGCGTGAGTCGAGCCTCTACCCGGGGAACGGAGAGTCCGATGACCCTTTCACGACGCGCAGGGCTTCCGCTGGGACTGGTCGCGGTGGGCATGCACGCTGCGATCGCCGGGGAAAGCGGAACGGCCGACGGAGCCGGCCAGACGACCGCTGCGCGCACCACCGTTCCCGTCGTGTGCTTCAGAGTGTCGGGGATCTGTGTCGGTGCGGAACCCGCTGCCGCCACGACAGCTCGCTCTGAGCCCGGGGCAGCGGATTCGACGGCTTCTCCGTCGCCGGTTCAGCAGTCGCTCGATCTCAGTGCACCGGCCGTCACCCGGGTGATCCCGCAATCCGAGATCGATGCGCTGTTCGCGGAGAGCTTCGCGGCAGAAGAAGCCGCATTCGAGCCGCCGCCGACGGTCAAGGTGGAGTCCACGCGCCCCGCGCCCGAGGTACCGTCCGGTATCGGCGCATTGTTCTGGGCCATCCGCCATCCCTCGCAGGCATGGCGCGTGCTGTTTCCTGCACCGTCACGCTGAATGGCAGGTCGCCCGTCGAGGTGTCGGGTGACGTTGCCTGCGAACATCCTTCGGTCGAGGCCCCGTCGTCGTTGAAGGCGTTCATCGGTATGATGGCTCGTGCCGAATGACTCGGCGGCAGTGAACGCGGTCTCCACCCATGGCTGAGACGACTCGTTGGGCATTCCCTGAACAGCTCCAGCCTCGACCGAATCAGTTCGGATTCGATCTGGACGCCGCGCTTCGCTCCGTCGTGCTCGTGCACGCCGAGGTCCCCGAGGACGCGTTCACGGCGTCGGTTCTCGGTACCGAAAGAGTGGGAAGCGGTGTCGTCATCGGTGACGACGGCCTCGTGCTCACCATCGGCTACCTCATCACCGAGGCACAGACCATCTGGCTGACGACGATCGACGGCACCGTCGCGCCCGGCTATCCCCTCGCTTACGACCAGACGACGGGCTTCGGGCTCGTGATGCCGCTCGAGCGCCTTTCGGTACCCGCGCTCCCGCGCGGCTCCACGCGCACGCTCGAGACGGGCGCGGACGTCATCGTCATCGGACATGGAGGCCGCGAGCACTCGCTCACCGCGCGCGTCATCGCGAAGCGCGAGTTCGCGGGCTACTGGGAATATCTGCTCGACGAGGCGATCTTCGCCGCGCCCGCGCATCCGCAATGGGGCGGCACGGCTCTCGTCGACACGGCGGGGCTACTTCTCGGCATCGGCTCCCTGCTCGTGCAGGAAATGGAGCGCGAGTCGCAGCTCGACGCGAACATGTTCGTGCCGATCGACCTGCTCGAGCCGATTCTCGACGACATGATCCGGTTCGGCCGTCCCTCCGGAGCTCCGCGGCCGTGGCTCGGTGTCTACACCGCCGAGGCGGAAGGACACCTGATCGTCGGCGGCGTCGCTCCCGGCAGCCCGGCTCAGCACGCGGGCCTGCGTCTCGGCGATCTCGTGATCGAGGTTTCAGGGCAGCGCGTGGATTCGCTCGCCGCGATGTACCGGGCGCTCTGGAGCACCGGCACGGCGGGTGTCGAAGTGCCGCTCACCATCGCGCGCGGCGGCGAGCTCGTCGAGCTGCGCGTCCGCTCGGCGGACCGCAACGAGTACCTCAAGAAACCGCGGCATCACTGAAGGCGAGCCTCACGCGGCGCCGGAGCACCGCGCGGGCACGACCGACGCTCACTGCGGCGCGTTTCCGGCCTTCCACTTGATGCTGCAGCCGACGCTCGGATGCTGAGGAGACGGCGGCGCTCTTCCCTCGAGGACGGCATCGACCGCGGTCCGCAGATCACGTCCCGTCACGGGCGTGCCGCTGCCGGGACGGCTGTCGTCGAACTGCCCGTGGTACACGAGGCGCCGGTCGCGGTCGAAGAGGTACAGATCCGGCGTGCAGACCGCGTCGTAGGCGCGCGCGACGGACTGATCGGCGTCGTAGAGATACGGGAACGTGAAACCGCGCTCTTTCGCGATCCGCGCCATCTCCTGCGGAGAGTCGGCGGGATACTGCTCCACGTCGTTCGAGCTGATCGCGACGACCGCAAGTCCCCGGTCGCGATACTCGCGCGCGAAGGCGACGAAGCCGTCGAGGATGTGCTTCACGTAGGGACAGTGATTGCAGATGAACGCAACGAGCAGCGCGGGGCTGCCGGCGAAATCCTCGAGCGTGACCGTACGGCCCGACACGGTATCGGGCAGCGAGAACGCGGGTGCGGCCATGCCGAGATCGAGCGCGCGGGATTGAACGGGTGCCACGATTACCTCCGTGAGTCGACCTGCGTTCATACTAGCTCCAATTGCAGGCAAAGCTTCAGCAGCGTGTGGAGAACCCTCGAATGACTCGCCCGCATCCGATCCGCCTCAGTGTCAACGTGAACAAGGTCGCCACCCTGCGCAATTCGCGGGGCGGTGCCGTTCCGGACGTGGTCGAGGCGGCGCGCGTATGCGTGGCGGCGGGCGCCGGCGGAATCACTGTGCATCCCCGGGCGGATGAGCGGCATATCCGTCCCGACGACGTGCGCGCGCTCAAGGCCGCGTTCGCCGACCGATGGGGCCCGGCGCTCGAGTTCAACATCGAAGGCGATCCGCGACCGGACTGGCTCGACCTCGTGTGCGAGGTGCGCCCCCAGCAGGCGACGCTGGTGCCGGTGCAGCCCGGCGAGATCACGAGCCACATGGGCTGGTCCCCGCGCTCCGATGCCGCGCTCGTCGAGGAAGCCGTTGCGAGGCTCAAGCAGGCCGGATGCCGCGTGAGCCTCTTCGTGGATCCCGATCCGTCCGCCATCGAGTGGTGCGCGAAGCGCGGGGCGGACCGGGTCGAGCTCTACACCGAGCCCTATGCGCGCGCCTTCGCGCGCGGCGGCACCGAAGCGCAGCAGAGCTTCGAGCGCTACGCGCAGGCGGCGCGCTTCGCACACTCACTGGGTCTCGGCGTGAACGCCGGTCACGACCTCGACCGCGACAATCTGCGGCTCTTCCGACGGCTGCCGCACCTTGCGGAGGTCTCGATCGGTCACGCGCTCATCAGCGATGCTCTGTTCCTCGGTCTCGAGGCGACCGTGCGCGCGTATCTGGCGGCACTCCATGAAGAGGGTACCGGCTGAGCGTGCGGGAGCATCGCGGCACGGGTACCGGGTTTGCTGGAGACGGTTCATGTGTGCGCGGCGATCCGTCTCCCTGCTGCTCCTGATCTCGCTTTTCCATGCAGGCTTCCTGCGCGCCGAACCTCCGCCGCATCACAGGTTCCACATCGAAGGCAGCGGCACGACGACCGTGGTCTTCGAGGCCGGCCTCGGCGATACGCTCGAAGTATGGAGTGCCGTCCAGCCGCTCGTCGCCATGCGCTGCGCGCGCACTTTCTCGTACAACCGCGCCGGGTATCCCGGCAGCGATCCGGCCTCCGGACGGCGCGACGCCGAGCACATCGTCGAAGAGCTGCGGATGGAGCTGCGGCGCCAGGGTCTCACGCCGCCGTACATCCTCGTCGGGCATTCGCTCGGCGGTCTCTACATGCAGTACTTCGCGCGGAACTTCCCGCAGGAGGTGAGCGGCCTGGTGCTCGTCGACTCCACGCACTGGAACGAGCTGCTGCCGCTCGAGGACGGTGCGCTGCGCACGCGCGAAGGTTCGACGGCCATGAGCGATCCCCTCCAGCGGCGGCGCGTGGTGCTCTTCATGACGTGGATCGTGCGGCGGGAGATCCAGGACAGCGCGCTCGCGGGTGAGCAGGTGAGGAACAGTCCGTACGTTCCCGGGTTGCCGACCGTCGTGCTCTCGAGCACCCGTGCGGCGCTGGAAGAGACGCCCGCGACGCGCGCGCGCGCCGCGCGGCGCCAGGATGAGATCGCCGCCGACTTTCCGGCTTCACGCCACATACGCGTGGTCGGCGCGGGGCATTACATCCAGCGCGACCAGCCGCGTGTCGTCGTCGAGGCCGTGCGCCGCCTCGCAGGCTGCGAGACCGATGCTGCGACCCTTCGCGACTCTTCCGGGGACGGCGAGCAGGCGCCGTAGCGTCGTCTCTCAGTCGAACCTGGCGCTTTCGCGGCCGGTGGTGCTCTCGAGCCCCTGCACCGTGTCGAGGTGCATCACGCCCGTGAAGTCCGCGTTGTCGATCTCGGCGCCGTCGAGCCGTGTCCCCTCCAGCTTCGCTCCCGCGAGATTCGCACCGACGAGCTTCGCGTAGGAGAGATCGGCACGCGTGAGGTCCGCACCCTGCAGGTCGGCGTAACTCAGGTCCGCGCGCGAGAGATCCGCGTCGACGAGAATTGCATTCCTGAGCCGGGCCCGCGTGAGGATCAGCCGGATCTGACCCATCGGCTGGTTGCGCATGTCCGCACCGCCCCGCACCTGCGAGAGATCCGCGCGCTCGAGATTTGCGCCGGGCATGAGCGCCATCAGACGCGCGCCGCGCAGGTCCGCGCCGTTGAGATCCGCTTCCTGGAGCTGAGTCCCGAAGAGACTCGCTTCGCGCAGATCGGCCTGCGCGAGGCGCGCACCGCCCATCAGCGCGGCATCGAGCTTCGAGCCGCGCAGCTTCGCTCCGCTCAGGTCGGCGCGCTTGAGCTCCGCGCCGAAGAGCGTCGTGCCGCTCAGATCGAGGCGCGTCAGATCCGCGCCCGGCGCCTCGATGTCGGTGAGATCCTTCGAACCCGCCGCGAGACGCGCGGCGATCTGTTCACGGGTGAGCGTTTCGGCGAGTGCGTCCGTGGCGAGCGCGAGCAGTGCCACGCCGAGCCAAGCCTGCCGGCCAAGTGTTCCGTTCATCCCTGATCCTCCCGGACGACGCGGAAGCCGCCTTCCGGGGCATTGTACGCGCGCACAAGAAAAGGCCGGGCAGCGACTTTCCCGCTGCCCGGCCTTTCAGCCGTTGCGATCAGGCGGAACGGAGCTCCGCCGGATCGATCGGGAGCTTCCGCACGCGCTTGCCGGTGGCGGCAAAGATCGCGTTGCACAGCGCCGGAACCGCAGGCGGCAGCGCCGGTTCGCCGAGACCCGTCGGCGGGTTCGGCGTGATGCGGAAGTGCACCTCGACGGGCGGCGCCTGGTTCATGCGCAGCAGCGGGAAGTCGTGGAAGTTGGACTGCACGACGCGCCCGCGCTCGATCGTGATGGCCTGGCCGAGCGCCTCGCTGATGCCGTCGAGCGCCGCGCCCTGCACCTGATTGATGCCGCCGGCCGGGTTGATGATGTGCGAGCCGACATCGCCGGCCACCCACACCTTGTCCACCTTCACGAAGCCGGTCTTCGGGTTGACCGTGGCCTGCACGACCTCGGCGAAATAGCCGAGGTGCGAGTAGTAGAAGGCGATGCCCTTGCCGGTGCCCTTCGGCAGCGACTTGCGGTTCGCCCAGTCCGACTTCTCCGCCACGAGCTCCAGCACGCCGCGCATGCGGCCGGTATCGAAGCCGGGCACCGGCATGAAGCGGTTGGCACCCTCCGGCGGCGGGATCACGCGCGGCTCACCGGCGAGCTCCAGCAGGAACTCGAGCGGATCCCTGCCCGCCGCATGAGCCAGCTCGTCGAAGAACGACTGGAACGCGAACGCCAGCGCGTTGCTCGCGGGCGCGCGCAGCGGTCCCGTCGGCAGATTGAGCGGCATCAGCGACGCGACGAACTCGACGTTCGGAATCAGGCGCGCCGGCTGCTCGGTCGCCGTGATGTTCGCGCTGTTCGCGAAGTCGCCGTCCGCTCCCGAGAAGGAGACGAAGTGATCGCGGAAGCCGACGAGCTTGCCGTTCGCGTCGAGCCCCGCCTTGAAGTGGTGGAAGCCACCCGGACGGAAGAAGCCGTGCTGGATGTCCTGCTGACGGGTCCAGATCAGCTTGACGGGCTCGCCCGCTTCCCTGGCGATCCAGGCCGCCTCGACCATGTAGTCGTTGCTCAGACGTCGACCGAAACCGCCGCCGCAGCGGACCATGTGCACCGTGACGTCGGACTCGTCGACACCCAGGGTCTTCGCGACCAGCGTCCGGCCGTTGGCGGGGAACTGCGTCGGCGCCCAGATCTCGACCTTCCCGTCACGGACCTGCGCCGTGCAGTTCTGCGGCTCCATCGGCGCATGCGCGATGAACGGATATGAATAGGTCGCCTCGAGCACCTTCGCCGCACTCGCGAGCGCGGCATCGACGTCGCCTTCCTTGTGAACGGTCTTCTGCGGGGCCTCCCTGAAGAGCTCCGCCGCGCGCTTCTCGAAGGCCGCGGTGCTCTGATTGACCGCCTCGCCCTCGTCCCACTTGACCTTCAGCTTCTGGAGCGCCTTGTTCGCCGCCCACCAGCTGTCGGCGACGATGGCGACGCCTTCCTGCAGGCGGTCGACGTTCGTGATTCCGTGTGCGGCCGCGTCGTTCGCCCGGACGATGAACGCCTTGCGGACGCCCGGCAGCGACTGAATCTCGTCGAGATTGGCGCTCACCACCTTGCCGCCGAACACCGGGCACTTCTGGAACACGGCGTACCGCATGCCGGGCACCGTGACGTCGATGCCGAACATCGGCTTGCCCTGGACGATCGCCGGGCTGTCCACGCCACCGGTGAACTTGCCGATGATCCTGAAGTCCTTCGGATCCTTGAGCGATACGGTGCGGAGGTCGGGCACCGGGAGCTTCGCCGCGCGCGCCGCAAGCTCACCGTACTTGAGCGTGCGGCCCGTGGGCTTGTGACGTACGACGCCCGCGGACGTCTCGCACTCGGACGGCGATACGCCCCAGGTCTGAGCCGCGGCAGTGACCAGCATCTGGCGTCCGGCTGCGCCTGCGCGCCGCAGCGGATCCCAGTTCATCGGCGTCGAGAAGCTGCCGCCCGCGAACTGCGGGCCGTACTTCTGCATGTCGACGGGAGCCATCTCGACGCGCACGTTCTTCCAGTCGACGTCGAGTTCCTCGGCGATGAGCATCGGCAGCGTGGTCTTCGTGCCCTGGCCCATCTCGGGGTTCTTCGCCGCGATGGTGACGATGCCGTCGGGCGCGATGCGGATGTAGGCGTTGAGCTCTGCGCCGGGACCCGACTTGCTCGGAACCGCGAATGCGGTGCCGGGCACGGTGAGATGCAGCATGAGCCCGCCGCCTGCGGCAGCGCTGGCCGCGAGGAACGCACGGCGCGAAACGGTGTTGCCGGCCGCCGTGTCCGGAGCCGACTCGAGAAGAGCATGTTCGCGGGTCATGTTCAGGTCTCCGTCGGTTCGCTGTGGGCGATGCCCGCCGCGTGCTTGATGGCGGCGCGGATGCGCGTGTAGGTGGCGCAGCGGCACAGGTTGCCCGACATGGCGTCGTCGATGTCCTGATCCGTGGGCTTCGGATTGCTGGCGAGCAGAGCGGTCGCGGCCATGATCTGCCCGGCCTGACAGTAGCCGCACTGCATCACATCGAGCTCCAGCCAGGCCTGCTGGACCCTGCGGCCCACCTCGGTCTCGCCGATCGCCTCGATGGTCGTGATCTGCGCATCGCCGACCATCGAGATCGGCGTAATGCAGGAGCGGGTCGGCGTGCCGTTGATGTGGACCGTGCATGCGCCGCAGAGGCCCATTCCGCAGCCGTATTTGGCGCCCTTGAGGTCGAGCGTGTCCCGCAGCACCCACAGCAAGGGTGTGTCGGCTTCGACATCGACCGTCCGGCTCGTACCGTTGACGTTGATCGTATAAGCCATACCTTGTCCCCGCTCTTGTTACGAGAGCCTGACCGCTTCAAGAAATAAGGTACCGAGCACGCCGGGACGGTCCGTTGCACCCGGGAACGGTTGCCGACGACATCCCTCGCGCCTCGATCCCGCTATGCTGACAGCAGGCTTGCGCGCCCGCAACCGCCCGCCAGCTCGACTCTACGGATAGAGAAGGTAATCACGCCGCTCCTCGCGCCACGAAGCCTCGTCCGGCGCCGTGAGGGCGTCCAGATCGGCCGGCGTGGCAGCCGGGTCGTCGACCCAGCGGCGCAGCAGCTCGCTGCCGTTGATCACGTCGATGGCGAGCCGGTCCCGTTCGTACTCGTAGGGAAAGTCGCGCCACAGGGGATAGTCCGGCTGCAGCCGGCGCAGCGCCTTGAAGACGAGCGCCATCAGCCGCCAGGGGCGGAACTCCTCGTGCCGGTACGCGCCGTCCTCCACGTGGATGTGCACGCCCGCGCACAGCTTCCCGACGTGCTTGTGGAAGGTGGGCTCGAACCAGCAGGGCCGCAGGCGGCAGCCGTGCAGCCAGTGCGGCGCCAGTGAGTGCATCGCGGCAACGAGGCGGCGCACGTCGAGGTCGGGCGCACCGAAGAGCTCGAGCGGCCGAGTGGTCCCCCGTCCTTCCGACAGGGTCGTACCTTCCAGCATGACGGTGCCCGCGTAGCAGCGCGCCATCCACGGATTCGGTGCGTTGGGGCTCGGATTCACCCACGTGCGCTCGCCCAGCGGCCAGCCGTAGCCCGGCCCCTCATCGGGGTTCCACCCCTCCATCTCGATGACGCGGCAATCGACATCGAGTCGCAGCGTCGTCACGAACCAGCGCGCGAGCTCACCGAGTGTCAGGCCGTGACGCATCGGCAGTGGCCCGGCGCCGACGAAGCTCTCCCAGCCCTCGCGCAGTCGCAGCCCTTCGACGGGACGCCCGATCGGGTTCGGCCGGTCGAGCACCCAGACGCTCTTGCCGAACCTCGCCGCCTCCTCGAGCACGTAGCGCAGCGTCGTGATGAACGTATAGATGCGGCAGCCGAGGTCCTGCAGATCGACGAGCACCACGTCGCACGTATCGAGCATCTGCGGCGTGGGACGGCGCACCGTGCCGTAGAGGCTGAACACCGGAATGCCGTGCACCGGATCGTGAAAGTCCGGCGACTCGATCATGTTGTCCTGCTTGTCGCCGCGGAGCCCGTGCTGCGGACCGAATGCAGCGGTGATGTTGAGGTCGTCGAGCCCGGCGAGCGCATCGAGCGAATGCACGAGGTCGTGCGTCACCGAAGCCGGATGCGCCAGCAGCCCGATCCGCTTTCCCGCGAGCGGCCTGCGCAGCTCGGGCTCCTCGATCAGCCGATCGATTCCGAATCTCATCTGAGTCGTTCCAGCTCCGGTTGAGGGGCTCCGGTTCCGCCGTCGAGACGCAGCGCGAAGCTCTCCACGTGGTGGAAATCGGGCTTCCCCGACGCATGCCTGAGCGCCCAGTACGAAATGCGTCCGTCGCGCGCTTCGAGAACCGCCGCCAGCGCGAGCCGCATCATGCCCATCGCGAGCCGAGGAGCGGAAGGCAACCGGACGAGCGCGTCGACGACCAGCGTGTCCGCGTTCCGTCTAACGTCGATCCTCGGGACCGCGCTCAGCTCGGCGGGCGCCATGCCCTGCCGGTAGTCCTCGAACGCGTATGCCGCCCATTCTCCCGAGGGGGAGAGATTGAGCTCCAGGTATCCCGGTCCTTCGGTACGCACGAAGACTTCGAAGCAGGTGTGACGCCACAGACCGTCCGCACGCCGCGGCTCACAGGGCGCCGGAATGCTGAGGCTCTCGAGATCGCCCCGCACCGCGTAACGCAACCGCAGTGCGCCGGAACCCGCCCTGTCCACGGCAACCGTCACGCCCTGGATGGCGCCGCAGGGCGTGGACGGATGAGGCACGAGAGCGACGTCTGGCATGTGACGGGCATTCTAGCGGCGGGCACCGGGGTCCGGCGTGCCGGGGATCCCGCCGTCCTCTCCGCACACCGCATCGGGCCGCGCCTCACCTCGAACGGCGCCGCGGCGGGGAGCTCACCGGCGCCATATCGAACGGGCATATGGCAAGAGCAAAAGGCTTTTTAGGCCCCGGGAAACAAGGTGCTAAGGTTCGCCGGTCGCCGGATGGCACCCTCGCCGGACAGTGCGGTCGGGGTGCTCATGTCCATCGGGCGGCCAGTTTTTCAGCACTTCCCGAGCCGCGCATGACTTCGAGCTCCCGAGCCGTGATCCCGGATCGCGCAGCCAGCCTGGACGGCTGGTCGAGCGCTCCGTTCGACCCCGCCCTCGCGCGCGAGGTGCACGCGCTCGTCGCGCGGCTCGACGTCGCGCAGCGCATGTGGCTGAGCGGGTATCTCGCTGGAAGCGCGCACGGCACCCTGCCCGAGCCGGTGCCCGTGCAATCCGCGGCGCCGCTCGTCACGGTGCTCTACGGCTCGCAGACGGGAAATGCGCAGAACGTCGCGCGCGGCATCGCGGATGCGCTCGCCCAGCGCGGCATCGCCCATACCCTGATCGACATGCTCGAGTGCAAGAAGAACGAGCTCGAGCAGGCGCAGATTCTCCTCGTCGTCGTGAGCACGCACGGCGAAGGCGAGCCGCCCGATCGCGCCGTGCCGCTCTACGAGCTGCTTCACGGCCGCAAGGCGCCGAAGCTCGCGCATCTGCGCTATGCGGTGCTCGCGCTCGGGGATTCGAGCTACGAGAAGTTCTGCCAGACCGGCAAGGATTTCGACGCGCGTCTCGAGGCGCTCGGCGCCCAGCGGCTGCATCCGCGTGCGGACTGCGACGTCGATTACGAAGAGACTGCGCGCGCCTGGACGGAAGGCGTGCTCGCACGGATCGCCGAGATCGCGCCGGCTGGCGCTGCGGCTGCCGCGGCCGTGCGTCCCGCGGCATCGCTCGCGTCCGTCTCCAACGCGTACACGCGCAAGAACCCCTTCCACGCGCCGGTGCTCACCAATCAGCGGCTCACGGCGCGCGGCTCGACGAAGGACGTGCGGCACATCGAGCTGTCGCTCGAAGGCTCGAACATCCGATACGAGCCGGGCGACGCCATCGGCATCCCGCCGCGCAACCACGCGTCGGACGTCGACGCGCTGCTCGAGGTGCTGCGCTTCGATCCCGAGACGCCCGTGGGCGATGCGACACCGCAGTCGCTGCGGCAGGCGCTCACCGAGCGCTACGACATCGGTCCCCTGAGCGCGTCCTTCGTCGAGCGCTATGCGGCGGCGATCAAGAGCGACGAGCTCGCGCGGATTCTGAGCGAGGAGAACCGTCCGGCGCTCGCGAAGTGGCTGCGCGGCCGGCACGTCATCGATCTCGTGCAGGAGTACCCGCCCGTCGGACTCGATGCAGCTGCCTTCGCGCAGCTCCTGCGTCCGCTCGCGCCGCGCCTGTACTCCATCGCCTCGAGCCAGCGCGTGGTGCCGGACGAGGTGCATCTCACCGTGGGGCTCGTCGAGTACGAATCCTTCGGACGCCGCCGCCGCGGCGTCGTCTCGGGGATGCTCGCCGACCTCACCGACGAGGACGCGACGGTTCCGATCTACCTGCACCGGAACACGAGCTTCCGGCTGCCCGCCGACCCCGACCGCGCGATCATCATGATCGGCCCCGGCACGGGCGTGGCGCCCTTCCGCGCCTTCGTAGCCGAGCGCGAGGCGATCGGCGCGCGCGGTGCCAGCTGGCTGTTCTTCGGCGACCGCAACTTCGAGACGGACTTCCTGTACCAGGCCGAGTGGCTCGACTGGCGCAAGCGCGGCGTGCTCCAGCGCATCGACGTCGCGTTCTCTCGCGACCAGAATGAGAAGATCTACGTCCAGCACCGCATGCTCGAGCAGGGCGCGCGGCTGTGGGAGTGGCTGCAGGAAGGCGCGTACGTGTACGTGTGCGGCGATGCCGAGCACATGGCGCCCGACGTGCATGCCGCCCTGCTCCAGATCATCGAGCGCCACGGCGGCTACTCCGCGGAAGGAGCGGCCGAGTACCTGCTGCAGCTGCAGCGTGAGGCGCGCTACCAGAGAGACGTCTACTGATGGACGACATCGTCCGCCGCTTCGATCTTTCCCGCCCCCTCGAAGAGCTGCATCCGAACGAAAGGCTCAAGCACGACAGCCGCTTCCTGCGGGGCACGCTGAAGGAAGGGCTCGCGGACCCGGTCACGGGCGCCGTGAGCGATGCCGACACGCAGCTCACGAAGTTCCACGGCATCTATCAGCAGGACGACCGCGACCTGCGCGACGAGCGCCGGCGCGCGAAGCTCGAGCCGCGCTACCAGTTCATGGCGCGCATCCGTCTGCCCGGCGGCGCGTGCACCACGGAGCAGTGGCTCGCGCTCGACGAGCTCGCGCGGCGCTACGCGAACGGCACGCTGCGCCTGACGACGCGCCAGACGTTCCAGTTCCACGGCGTGCTCAAGCGCAACCTGAAGAAGCTCATTCAGGGCATCAACGCCGTCGGTCTCGACACCGTGGCCGCGTGCGGTGACGTGAACCGCAACGTCATCAGCACGGCGAACCCGCTGCAGTCGCCGGCGCATGCCGAGGTGTGCGAGCTCGCCCGCCGCATCAGCGAGCACCTCAAGCCGCGCTCGACCGCGTATCGCGAGATCTTCCTGGACGAGCCCTCGCCCGACGGCGGCGCGAGCGACGAGGAACCGATCTACGGCCGCCAGTACCTGCCGCGCAAGTTCAAGATCGCCGTCACCGTTCCGCCGCAGAACGACGTCGACGTCTTCGCGCAGGACCTCGGTTTCATCGCGATCGTCGAGGACGGTCGCATCGTCGGATACAACGTCACCGTCGGCGGCGGCATGGGCATGACGCACAAGGTGCCTGCCACCTTCCCTCGTCTCGCCGACGTCGTCGGCTTCTGCCGTCCCGAGGACGTGCTCGCCGTGGCCGAGCACACCGTGGGCATTCAGCGCGACTACGGCGACCGCAAGGACCGCGCGCACGCGCGCTTCAAGTACACGATCGAGGATCGCGGCACCGACTGGTTCATCGGCGAGCTCGCGCGGCGCATGGGCAAGGCGCTCGAGCCGGCGCGTCCGTTCAGGCTCGACACCTCGGGCGACCGCTGCGGATGGCTCCAGGGCGCCGACGGGCGCTGGCACTACACGATGTACATCGAGGCCGGACGCGTGTACGACGCGCCGGGCCGGCCGCTCATGACCGGGCTGCGCGAGCTCGCGCGCGTGCACAAGGGGCTCTTCGCCCTCACGACCAATCAGAACCTCACGATCGCCGGCGTCGAAGAGCGCGACCGGCCCGCCATCGAAGCCCTGCTGCGCGAGTACGGGCTGGAGAACGACGCACGTGCGAGCGCGATGCGTCAGCATTCGATCGCATGCGTCGCGCTGCCGACCTGCGGCCTCGCGATGGCCGAGAGCGAGCGCTATCTGCCGACGCTCATCGACCGGATCGAGGAGATCCTGGTCGAGGCGGGGCTCGAGCGCGAACCCATCACCATCCGCATGAGCGGCTGCCCGAACGGCTGCGCGCGGCCGTACGTCGCGGAGATCGCCCTGGTCGGCAAGGCACCCGGCAAGTACAACCTGTACCTCGGTGCGGCCTTCAACGGCGAGCGCCTCAACGCGCTGTACCGTGAGAACATCGGCGAGCAGCAGATCCTCGACGCTCTGCGCCCCGTGCTCCTCGCCTATGCGAAGGAGCGCAAGCCCGGCGAGCGCTTCGGCGACTTCGTCATCCGCACGGGCGTCGTGCGGGAGATGCGTGCCGGTCGCGACTTTCAGCGCGAGCAGGCCTGACGGTTTCGATCGCACGCCGTTGCGGCGCTGCGGCAGGAACTTGACGCCGCCGCGTCCGGTCCCAGACTTCGAATCCCGGATTTCCTCAGGGAGATTCGCATGAGGACCGCACGAACGGCCGGTGCCGCTTTTCTCGCCACGGCGGCAGCGTTCCTTCTCTTCGACCCGTCGGCGAGCCGTGCGGCGGACGACCTCGCCCGCGAACGCCTCGCACTGGCCTCTTATCAGATCGACGACTGGTCCGCGCCGAACGATGCGACCCTGTACATCACGACCAAGGACGGCTCGCGGTATCGCGCGACGTTCATGGGCGAGCAGTGCTACGGGCTGCGTTTCGCGCGCGCGGTGAGCTTCGTCACTCACGGCCTCAATCAGCTCGACCGTTTCTCCGGCGTCAAGCTTCCGGACGGCACGCAGTGCATGTTCCGCACGTTCCAGCGCATCTCGGGACCGGATCGAGACGGGAAGGAAGACTGAGACCGGCGCGTCTCACGCACCGTCCCTCACCACGTTGCGAGAGGACGGTCGAGGCCGCGCCGACGCTGTCCGCGCTGCAGGATGCACGCATTGCAGGAAGCGCAGTGCGCAGTGGACGCGTGTGCGCGGCGATGTAACAGAATCTCTTTCGCTGCCGCCCGAAGACACGCTCCGGCACCGCACAGCTCGCTCGAAAACGCCCGTTCAGCTAAACTCCGCCACCCTCGTACCCAGGGCGCCCACCCGGATACACCTTTTCGTCAGCGAGGGACTGGCCATGGCTATCGAGCACGCGCGTCTGTGCAGTGGATGTGAACGGGAGTGTCCGAGCTGGGCCGATCGCTGCCCTGCCTGCGGCAGCACGGCGATCGTTCACCGTATCGTCATGATTCCACCGCAGCCGGCCGAGCTCGCTGTGCCGAAGCAGCGCCCGCCGCGGCGCACCGTGACGGCACGCCGCAAGGCGGTCGCCGCGCGCACCGCGGGTGCGACTGCCGCAGGTCAGCGTTCCGCGAATACCGTCCAGGGCTAGCGTCCAGGGCACCTACCGATTCATTCGACTTCGGATTCGACAACCGGCACGGCCGGTCCCCTGCTGATCGAGGCACTGCGCGCGCGGATCTCCGAGGCGCGCATCGCCGATCGTCCCCGCCTGCTGCGTGAGCTGGACCGGCTCGAGGCGCGGGGCTCGCACACTGCCGGGCTGGCCGCCGCCGTTCAGCGCCTTTCCGCCGCGATCGACGCCTCGATCGCACGCGTCGAGCGCCTGCGAGCGTTGCCGCTGCGGCTCGAGTACGACCCTCAGCTTCCCATCAGTGCTCACCGCGAGGAGATTCTTTCGGCGCTCGAGAAACACCGAGTCATCGTCGTGTGCGGTGCGACCGGTTCGGGCAAGACGACCCAGCTCCCGAAGCTCTGCCTCGAAGCGGGCCGCGGCGCACTCGGGCTGATCGGTCACACACAGCCGCGCCGCATCGCGGCGCGCGCCCTCGCGAATCGCCTCGCGTTCGAGCTCGGCACGGCGGTCGGCGGTGCGGTGGGCTATCAGGTGAGGTTCACCGACCGCACGGGTCCGGACTGCCGCGTCAAGCTCATGACGGACGGCATTCTGCTGCGCGAGCTCACGGGCGATCCGGAGCTGCTGCGCTACGACACGCTCATCATCGACGAGGCGCACGAGCGCAGCATCAACATCGATCTCCTGCTCGGAGTGCTGCGAGGACTCGCAGAGCGGCGTCCCGAGCTCAGGGTCATCGTGACCTCGGCCACGATCGATCCCGGGAAGTTCGCGGACTTCTTCGGCGGCGCGCCGATCATCGAAGTCTCCGGACGAAGCTACCCGGTCGAGGTGCGCTACCGGCCGCTGGTCGCCGAAGACGAGGACGCCGCAGAGCTCTCGCTTCCCGAGGGTGTCGTCGAAGCGGTGCGCGAGCTCGACGCCGATCCGCGCACCAGAGGCCAGGACATCCTCGTCTTCCTTCCCGGCGAGAAGCACATCCGTGAAGCCGCGGAGGCGCTGCAGCGCGCGCGGCTTCCGGATACCGAAGTGCTGCCGCTCTTCGCGCGCCTCTCCGCGCGCGAGCAGGAACGCATCTTCCAGCCGCACGGCACGCGGCGCGTGGTGCTCGCGACGAACGTCGCGGAGACGTCGCTCACCGTTCCCGGCATCCGCCACGTCGTGGATTCGGGTCTCGCGCGCATCAGCCGCTACAGCGTGCGCGGCAAGGTACAGCGGCTGCCCATCGAGCCGATCTCGAAGGCGAGCGCGGATCAGCGCAAGGGCCGCTGCGGCCGCGAAGCCGAAGGCGTGTGCATCCGCCTGTACTCGCAGGAGGATTTCGAGGCGCGCGAAGAGTTCACGCCGCCCGAGATTCTGCGCACCAATCTCGCGAGCGTGATCCTGCAGATGGCGGTGATCGGGCTCGGTGAGCCGGAACGCTTCCCCTTCCTCGATCCGCCCGACACCAGGCTCGTGAACGACGGCGTGCGGCTCCTCCAGGAGCTCAGGGCGATGGACGAGCGGCGCCGGGTGACGCGAATCGGCCGGCAGATCGCCTCGCTCCCGGTCGACCCGCGGCTCGGCCGCATGCTCCTGGCGGCGGCGCGGCGCCGGTGTCTCGCGGAGATGCTCGTCATCGCGGCGTTCCTCGAGATCCAGGATCCCCGCGAGCGTCCCGCGGATGCGCAGCAGCAGGCCGATCAGCAGCACGCACAGTTCGCGGACTCACGCTCGGACTTCGTCGCGGTGCTGAACCTCTGGCGCGCCTGGCAGGCGGCGTCCGCGGAAAGCTCCGGTGCGCAGCTTCGCAAGTGGTGCCGCGAGCGCTTCCTCTCCTTCGTGCGCATGCGTGAATGGCAGGAGCTGCACGCGGAGCTCGAGGATGCCGTCGCCGAGCTCGGCCTGCGCCCGAACGTGGAGCCCGCGACCTATGCCGATCTGCATCAGGCGATTCTCACCGGCTTTCTGAGCTCGATCGGCCGCCTCACGGAGCGGCGCGAGTACGAGGGCGCGCGCGGCACGCGCTTCGTGATCGCGCCCGGCACTCCTCTCGCCGCGCGTCCACCGCGCTGGGTCGTGGCCGCGAGCCTCGTGGAGACGACGCGGCTCTACGCACGCATGGTCGCGGCAGTCGCTCCGGGCTGGATCGAAACCGCGGGTGCGCATCTCCTGAAGCGCACCTACGACGATGCGCACTGGCTCGAGTCGCGCGGCTACGTCGCGGCGTACGAGGCGGTATCGCTGTACGGCCTGCAGCTCGCAGCACGCCGGCGCGTGAATTTCGGGAACATCGCGCCCGACGTCGCGCGCGAGATCTTCGTGCGCGAGGCGCTCGTCGGCGGCCGGGCGCAGATCCGCGGCGAGTTCTTCACCGCGAACCGGAAGCTGCGCGCGGAGATCGAGTACCTCGAAGCGAAGATCCGCCGACGCGACATTCTCGTCGACGAGCGGACGCAGATGGATTTCTATCTGGCGCGCATTCCGCGGCACATCAGCTCCGTGCCGGCGTTCGAGCGCTGGCGAGAGGAAGCCGAGCGGCGCGAGCCGCGGCTCCTCTTCATGACGCGCGAGGATCTGGTGCGCCGGGATGCGCCCGAGGTGAGCCCCGCGGATTTCCCGGACGAGCTTCAGGTCGGACCGAACCGCCTGCCGCTCGAGTACCGCTTCGAGCCCGGTGCACCGGACGACGGACTCACGCTCGTCGTGCCCGAGCTGCTCGTCGAAGAGCTCGAGGCCGACCGTCTCGCGTGGCTCGTTCCGGGCATGCGGCTCGAGAAGATCACAGCCGTGCTGCGCGCGCTGCCCAAGCATCTGCGCAGGCAGCTCGTGCCGGTGCCCGATCACGCGCGCGAGGCGCTCGCGGAATCCGAAGGCACGAGCGCCGGGTTCTACGAATGGATGGCGCAGTGGATCTCGCGCCGCGCGGGCGAAGCGGTGACTGCCGCCGCTCTCGCCGCGCTCGGCCTGCCCGATCACCTGCGCATGAACTTCCGCGTGGTGGATGACGCGGGGCGTCGCATCGCCGAGTCGCGCGATCTCGCCGCGATCCGCCGCAGGATCCGCGCGCTGCGCGGCGGCGAGCCTGCCCCGCCCGCAAGGAGTGCGAGCGACGTCCATCGCCGCTGGGATTTCGGCGAGCTGCCGCGAACGGCAAGCGTCGAACGGGAACGTCTGCACCTCGTGGTATATCCGGCACTCGAGGACCGCGGCGATGGTGTCGCGCTCGTCGAGGCACGAAGCGAAACGGAAGCCGAGGCGCGCACGCGCGCCGGAGTTACGCGGCTTGCGCTGCTCGCGCTGCCTCAGCAGGCGAAGATGCTCCGGCGGCGCATCGCGGACGATGCCGAGCTCGTGCTGCTCTCCCAGGGACTCCCGCTCGCGAAGCCGCTTCCCGATGCGCTCACCGAGCGAATCTTCCGCGAGCGCTTCATACCCGACGACGTTCCGGTGCCCCGCGATGCGGCGGCGTTCGAGCGGCTGATCGATGCGTACCGCGCGGACATCGACGAGACGGCGAACAGGCTCATCGACCTGCTCAAGTCCACGCTTCGCGAATGGCGCACGGTACGCGCGCTGCTCGCGAAGGTGCGGTCGCCGGTGTTCGCTTCGGCGGTTGCCGACATCGAAGCGCAGCTCGCGGGGCTTCTGGCTCCGAGCTTCATCGAATCGACTCCACTGCGCTGGCTCGAGCAGTTTCCGCGCTACCTGAAAGCCGTGCGGCGCCGTATCGAGCGCCTGCCCGGCAACGTCGCACGCGATGCGGAGCTGGCAGCGCAGGTCGAACCGTTTCAGCGTGCGCTGCGGGAGCTCGAGGAGCAGTCCGGCATGGACGCGAAACGCCCCGAGCTCGAGCAGCTCCGGTGGATGATCGAGGAATTCAGGGTCTCGCTCTTCGCCCAGGATCTGCGGACGGTCCTGCGCGTTTCACACAAGCGGCTCGCCGAGCAGCTCGAGCGTGCCCGGACGCCTGCACGGGGCTGAATGCAAGCGCACGAGAGTCGGTCAAGACATGCGGTGGACGCGGCGAGACACGGCACTGGCCGAACTCTCGGCGATGACCGCGCTGATTCTCACGTATATCTGGATCTGGCGGGATGCGTTCCCCGGCGACGTGCTGGCGGTTGTCGCGGGCTACTTCGGCATCGCGCTCTCGAGCCACTGGCGCCGCGGTGAAACCGCTAGCGGGCTCGGGCTGCGATGGGACGACTGGAAATCGGGAACGCGCGGCGCATCGCCCGTCGTGGCCTGCGCCGTGAGCGCACCGCTCGTGGCCGGAGCGCTGCTCGATTCCCTGCACTTTCCGGCCACGCTGCACCTCCTTGCCTCCCTCGCCTGGCTTCTCGTGTGGGGCACGCTGCAGCAGTACGGCCTGCTTTGCTTCTTCTACCGGCGGATGAACGAGGTGCTGCCCGATCCCCGCGCGGCGACGGCGGGCACGGCGGTTCTGTTCGCCACCTTTCACCTGCCGAATCCGTTCCTCACCGCAGTCACGACTGCCGCCGGCGTGCTCTCCTGCACGCTCTACCGACGCGGGGTCAACGTGTTCGTGCTGGGAGCGGCTCACGCAGCCATCTCCATGGCGCTCTACTACGGTCTCCCCGAGAGCCTCACGCATGGTCTGCGCGTCGGGCCCGCCTACCTCGCGCGCTGAGGCTCAAACGTCGGCGCCCTTTACAGAACTCCCCCGTCGCGCGCCTTGCCGTGCACGCAAGTGCTTGAAAACCCGTGAAACTTCAAAGCTGGCGAGGAGTTTGCACCGCGAAGGTGCTTGAACTCGAAGAGGCGGGCATGAACGTCATCCTGCAGCACATGCGATACCTGGTCGAAGGCCACGAGGTGTGCTTCGACCGCAGCTCCGGCTGGCACTGCGACTGCGCATTCTTCGCAGCGGACCTCACGTGTGAGCACATACTGCAGGCGATCGCTTCACGCATGATGCGCAGCGCGGATAGGCTCGAACCGGAGTCTCTGGCGCTGGGATCCTGAGCGCCACCGGATCGGCTGCCACGCCAGTGATTGCGACCGGACCGCACGACGCGGCCCGCGGTCCGCCTTTCCTCTGTTACAATGCATTCGCGTTTCCCGGGGAGTTCCCGGCACGTTCGCGCCGGCGGCGCCGCGCAACCATGCCGGATCGCATCGACGGGCGCCGCGTGCGCAGCGCGCACCCCTGCGGAGGACTTCAGTGAGATTCACCACCTCTTCCGACCGTACCGTGGCCCCACCCGGCGGCGGTGCGACGCCCCTGACGAGCACGAGAGCACCGCGCTGATGCCCGGAGAGATCAAGATTCTGGTCGCGGTCGCTCTGCTTGCGGTCGTCATCAGCCTCGGCAAGGGGCTCTACCACCTGACGGCGGGCAGCAAACAGTCGAGCGAACATTCGGCGAAGCTCGCGCGCGCACTGACGGTGCGCATCGCCCTGTCGATCGTTCTCTTCCTGGTTCTGATGGCGGGATGGTACTTCGGAATCATCTCGCCACATGAAATGGGGCAGTGATGCCCCCGCCCGTGTGCGGCACAGGACGGGGCGAAATGAGCATCTTTCGCTGGCCTGAGGAGCACACGGGGCAGACGAGCTGGAGCGGTACGGGCGAGCGCGAGCACTTCGCCCAGTTCTACGACGACGAATCCGTCCTGCTGGAGTCGGTCGCCGGCTTCGTGCAGAACGGAATCGAAACGGGCGCAGCAATCGTCCTGGTCGTCACCGAAGCGCACCGGGCGACGCTCGGGCGCAGATGGCGCAGCCTCGGCCTCGACACGGCGGCGCTGCGCGAGCGCGGGCAGTTCGTCGTGCTCGATGCCGCGCAGACACTCGCGCGGATCATGGACGGCGACCGCCCGGACCGGGCGCGTCTCTTCGAGCTCGCACACGGGTTCCTCGCCCCGATGGCCGGGCGGCACGGCAGGATCGCCATTTTCGGCGAGATGGTGACGCTGCTGTGGAAGGCGGGCCGCTACGAGGCTGCGATCGAGCTCGACGGCCTGTGGAACGAGCTCGTCGCGCCGTATTCCCTTTCTCTCTTCTGTGCCTTCCCGCTCCAGGACTGCGCTTCGAGCGCCCAGCAGGAGCATCTCAGGCGGTTGTGCGCTTCGCACACGCGCATCGCGCCCGCGGAGGCTCTCACGGCTCTGACGGACGTCGACGAAAGGATGCGGGCGGTCGCCTACCTGCAGCAGCAGGCGGCATCGCTCGAACAGGCGCTGCGCGCCCATCGAAGGATCGAGCTCACCCTCGGGCATCGTGAGCGCGAGTTCGCGGACCTGGCCGAGAACGCTCCGATTCCGATCCACATGGTGGGACCCGACGGCATCATCCGCTGGGCGAACGCCGCCGAGCTCGCGCTGCTCGGATGCACGGCGGACGAGTATCTGGGCCATCACATCGGCGAGTTCCATGCCGACCGGCGCGCGGCCGATGCGCTCCTCGCGCGGATCCTCGCGGGCGAGACGCTGCACGAGTATCCCGCGCGGCTGCGCCGCAGGGACGGAGCGATCCTCGACGTCCTGCTCTCCGTCAACTCCCATCTCGAGAACGGCAAGGTCGTCTACAGCCGCTGCTACACGCGCGACGTCACGGACCGTGTGCGCGCCGAGGAGCGGCTCCTCGAGCGGGACGCCGTGCTGCATCTCGCGATGCGCAGCGCGCACATGGGCATGTGGGTCCATGACCTGCAGAACGATGCCGTGCGCTGGAGCGCGGAGCTCGAGGAGCTGTGCGGCCTGCCTCCGGGCGGTTTCGGCGACTCCTTCGCGGCGTTCCGCGAGCGCGTCCATCCCGAGGACCAGCAGGCGCTCGCCTCGGCCATAGAGGATGCGATCGTCGACGGCCGCGACTATCGCGTCGAGTTCCGCTTCCGGCACGCGAACGGCACCTGGCGCTGGATGGAGGGCCGCGGTCGCGCGGTGTACGACGCTTCCGGTCGCGCGGTGCGGCTGTGCGGCATCGCGATGGACGTCACCGAGCGCAAGCGCGCGGAGGAATCGCAGGTCCTGCTGGCGGCGCTCGTGGAATGCTCGCACGACGCGATCATCAGCAAGACGCTGGACGGCCGCATCAGCTCGTGGAACGCCGGCGCGCAGCGGATCTTCGGTTATGCGCCGGAGGAAGTGATCGGCAGGCCGATCACCATTCTCATCCCGCCCGAGCTGCAGCACGAGGAGGACCAGATTCTCGCGCGAGTCGAGAACGGCGAGCGCATCGAGCACTACGAAACCGAGCGCCTCGCCCGCGACGGACGCCGGATCAGCGTCTCGCTGACGGTCTCGCCCATTCGCGACGGCCGGGGCAACGTCGTCGGTGCGTCGAAGATCGCGCGCGACGTCACCGAGCGCAAACGTGCCGAGGCTGCGCTGCGCGAGGCGGACCGGCGCAAGGACGAGTTCCTCGCCATCCTCGCTCACGAGCTGCGCAATCCGCTCGCACCGATCCGCTACGCGCTCACGATCGCCAGGCAGCCCGGCCGCACGGCGCAGCAGCATCGGCGCACGCAGGACGTCATCGAGCGCCAGGTGGAGCACATGGCGCGGCTCCTCGACGATCTGCTCGACGTCTCGCGCATCACCCGCGGAGTCATGGAGCTGCGCAAGACGCGCATGGAGCTCACGTCGGCGATCGCCGCCGCGATCGAAGCGGCCCGCCCGGCGCTCGATGCCAGGCGCCACACTCTCACCGTGGATCTGCCGCGCGAGCCCGTACGGCTCGAGGCGGACGCGGTGCGCCTGGCGCAGGTGTTCTCCAATCTGCTCATCAACGCGGCGAAGTACACCGACGCCGGCGGCGACATCCGGCTCGAGGCGAAGCCCGAGGGACGCGAGGTCGTCGTGACGGTGAGCGACAACGGCATCGGAATCTCCCCGGAGATGATGCCGCGCCTGTTCACGCTGTTCTCGCAGGCGCACTCGGCGCTTGAGCGTTCCGAGGGCGGACTCGGCATAGGACTCGCGCTCGTGCGCGGGCTCGTCAACCTGCACGGAGGCACGATCGAGGCCCACAGCGAAGGGCTCGGCCGCGGGAGCCGCTTCGTCGTCCGCCTTCCGCTCGGAACGGCTCCGGAGGAAGAACCCCGGAAACGGCGCCGCAAGGAACGGACGGAACGGCGCACGTCTCTCCGGGTGCTCGTCGCCGATGACAACCGTGACAGCGCCGAGTGCTGCGCGACGCTGCTGCAGCTATGGGGTCACGAGGTCGAGATCGCTCACTCGGGCCGGCAGGCGCTCGAAGCCGCCGAGAGCTTCCGCCCGGATGCCGTCGTGCTCGACATCGGAATGCCGGAGATGAACGGCTACGAGGTCGCCGCGCGAATCCGCGCGGCGGAGTGGGGACGCGAAACGATCCTGATCGCCGTCACCGGCTGGGGGCAGGACGAGGACAAGCGGCGCGCCATGGAAGCCGGGTTCGATCACCATCTCACCAAACCGATCGATCCGCGGTGCCTCGAGACTCTGCTCAGACGGGAAGGTAACGAAGGCCCTGCTCCGGCAGCATCCTGAGCTTCCGGCATCGCCTCGACGGGCTCCGCTGCGAGCGGTGCGCTTCACCGCCTGGCGGGATTCCTCATCCCCAGCGTGAGCATTCCGGACCGGGCACGAAGGCTTCGTGCGGTCTGCCGCTCCGGCTTCGCGCGAGCGCTGCGCGTACCGCAGGACGCTCGTGCATGCGCGCGAGGAACTCGACGATGCGCGGAGTCGCGCTCTCGTTCACGACCTGCGGAGCGAGATCGGGCAGCGGACGCAGCAGCGCGAACGCATCGATGTCCGCGATCGAGTACTCGTCGCCCGCGAGCCACCGGGAGCTTCCGAGCGCGGCTTCGATGTGGCTCACGGGAAACTGGAGGCGACGTCTGAGATCCTCCAGCGCACGTTCGTCCCATGCGTGGTCGATCACCGCGAGCCAGGCATTGCGCCGCTCGATCGGCTCGATCGCCGCGACGCGGGCGCGCAGCTCGTCGCGATTCCGTTCGGCAAGCGCGGGAACGAGATAGCGCGCGCAGCCGAGCGCGCAGACGATCGGCGCGAGGATCAGAGCCCCCAGCTGCCCGAAGGCGCGGGCACGGTAGTGCTCGAAGGCGCCGCCCGGCAGAAGCTCGGGACCGGGCAGGCTCTCCGCGATGTACTCCAGCATGAAGTACGAGCCGCTCACGACTTCGCCGTCGTGCACGAGCAGCGGCCCTTCCCGCTCGAGATGGAGCTGCGATTCCTGATTTGCCGGGAAGCCGGGCGCGAACTGTTCGAACCGCGTCGGATCGAACCAGCGGCTCACCCATTCGGCGCCCTTCTCCTCGAGGGCGATGAGCGGCTTGAGGAAGAAGACGTTCGGCTCCCAGTGATAGAGCTCCAGCATGCGTCAGCCCTCCTGACAGAGCGCCGCGAAGCGCTGTGCGAAAGCCGTGCGGCTCTTCTTCCAGGTCTCGCGCGTCGCAGGTCGCGCGGCGATGCTGCGCAGCCAGCGCATGATGTTCGGCGTCCTCGTCTCGTTGCAGCGCTCGGGCTGAGTGAACGGCAGTGCGTAGCCGAGATTGAAGCCGCTGATGTCCGCGAGCGAGAAACTCCCGCCCGCGATCCATTCGTACCGGGCCAGATGCTCCTCGAGCACCGTCGTCGCGAACTCGATGCGCCGGCGCGACTCGGCGAGCTCCTCGGGCGTGAACTCGTTGAACATCGCCTTGCGCCAGGCGACGCGCCGCGACTCGAGCGGGATGCGCTGGATCGCGGCCTCGAGCTCGCGCGGGTCCCGCTGGCGCATCGCCGGACCGACGAACACGCTCCAGCCGATCATGCTGAGCGAGGGGCCGAAGTACGCGTCGAAGAAGCGCATCCACCATCGCATGCGCCAGCGCTCCTTCGGCTCGCGGGGACGCAGCGGCGGGCCTTCGAAGACCTCGTCGATGTACTCCATCATCGGCGTCGATTCGGTGAGGATCCGCTCGCCGTGGACCATCGTCGGTATGGTGCCGTCCGGGTTGATGCGCAGATATTCCGGTCGATGCTGATCGAGCTGGAGCAGGTCGACGTAATGACTTTCGTAGCTCACGCCCTTCTCGGCGAGAGCGAGCATGGGCTTGCCCGAATTCGCGTTCGGCTCCCAGTGATACAGCTTCAGCATGAGCAGCCTCCCGGGCCGGACCGACCGTGGCCATCCGGCGCACCATAGCCGACCGTGCCCGAATTCACCTAAACTGCCGCGGCGAGCCCTGAGGATCACCCGTCCCGATGGCATCGACAAGCACGGCGAGCCTTCCCGGAATTCTCGATCGCGAGCGCATCATCGCCGGCCCCGGCTACAGCCGCTGGCTCGTTCCGCCTGCCGCGCTCGCCATCCACCTGTGCATCGGCATGGCCTACGGCTTCTCGGTCTTCTGGCTGCCGCTCTCGCAGGCCATCGGCATCACGCATTCGGTCGCGTGCCCGCCGGAGATGGGCTTCTTCGAGCAGATCGTGACGACCCGCTGCGACTGGAAGATCTCCATGCTCGGCTGGACGTACACGCTGTTCTTCGTGTTCCTCGGCTCGTCCGCCGCGCTCTGGGGCGGCTGGCTCGAGCGTGCGGGCCCGCGCAAGGCGGGAGTGGTCTCGGCGCTGTGCTGGTGCGGCGGGCTCGTGATCTCCGCCGTCGGAGTCACCACCCACCAGATCTGGCTCCTGTGGCTCGGCTCCGGCGTGATCGGCGGCATCGGGCTCGGCCTGGGCTACATCTCGCCGGTCTCGACGCTCATCAAGTGGTTCCCCGACCGGCGCGGCATGGCGACGGGCATGGCCATCATGGGTTTCGGCGGCGGCGCGATGATCGGTGCTCCGCTCGCCGACCGGCTCATGAAGTTCTACGCCACGCCGACATCGGTCGGCGTGTGGGAAACGTTCCTGACGCTGGCCGCGATCTATCTCGTGTTCATGCTCGGCGGCGCGTTCGGTTACCGGTTGCCGCCCGAAGGCTGGAGGCCCGAAGGGTGGAAGCCGGACGAGACGAAGCGCACCCGACTCGTCACCGACCGGCACGTGCACGTGGACGTCGCCTGGCGCACGCCGCAGTTCTGGCTGCTGTGGAGCGCGCTGTGCCTCAACGTCACGGCCGGCATCGGCATCCTCGGCATGGCCTCTCCGCTCCTGCAGGAAGTCTTCGGCGGCCGGCTCATCGGCGTCGATGCCGAGTTCTCCGAGCTGTCGCAGCAGCAGCTCGGTCAGATCGCGGCCATCGCGGCCGGATTCACGGGTCTCCTGTCGCTCTTCAACATCGCGGGCCGCATCGCGTGGGCTTCGCTCTCGGATCGCATCGGCCGCAAGGCGACATACGCGACCTTCTTCCTGCTCGGCATCGCACTCTACGCCTCCATTCCCTGGACGGCCGATACGGGACGGCTCGCGCTGTTCGTCGTCTTCTTCTGCATCATTCTCTCGATGTACGGCGGCGGCTTCTCGACCATCCCGGCCTACCTCGCCGACGTGTTCGGCACGAAGATGGTCGGCGCGATCCACGGGCGGATCCTCACCGCCTGGTCCACCGCCGGCATACTGGGTCCGGTGCTCGTGAACTACATCCGCGAGTACCAGCTCGAGCGCGGCGTCGTGCGCGCCGAGGCATACAGCATCACCATGTACATCCTCGCCGGGCTCCTCGCGCTCGGCTTCCTGTGCAACTGGCTCGTGCGGCCGGTCGATCCGAAGTACCACATGAAGACGGACGATGCCGGACCCACTGCCGTGCCCAGTGCGCCGGATGGTGCGCAGGCGCGTGCTGCGAGTCGCGCGCACGAGGCGGGAACGCGTCATCCGCTGCTCGTCGCGCTGGCATGGCTTGCCGTGTGGATTCCGCTCGGATGGGGCGTCTGGGTCACGCTGGAACAGGCGATCGTGCTGTTCCGCTGAGACGGACCCTCGGCGCCGCGCACGGCGTCGCCTCGCCCGGCAGCTCTCTAGAGCTGCGAACGCAGCAGCGTCGCCATCGTCTCGAGCACGCGGCGGCTCGCAGACCGCCGCGCCCAGCGTCGCCGGGACATGCGGTTCGAGTCGGCGATGTCCTTCTCGATGATCTGAATCTGCTCCTCGGCCAGCCCGGTGCTGAAGACGTTGAGATTCGCCTCGTCGTTCAGCCGGAACGAGCGGTTGTCGAAGTTGCTCGAGCCGACCGAGACCCACGCGCCGTCCACCACCATCACCTTGGCATGGATCATCGTGGGCTGGTACTCGAAGATCTGTACGCCCGCATCGAGCAGCGTCGAGTAGAGCGCATGCGCGGCCCAGCGACCCACCGGCGCGTCGGTGTGGCGGTTCGGCACGACGATCCGCACGTGCACTCCCCGCTCGCGCGCGGCGATCAGCGCACCGACCGTGAGCTCGTCCGGCACGAAGTACGAGTTCGCGATGTCTATCGAGCGATGGGCCGCCGTGATCGCGAGCAGCACCATGAGGTGCATGCTCTCCGAGCCGCCGGCCGGTGAGCTGGCGAACATCTGCGCGTCCATGTCGCCGACGGGATGCAGCATCGGGAAATAGGCATCCCCGTGCAGCACGTTGCCGGTCGCCTTGATCCAGTTGTCGATGAACACCGCCTGCATCTGGCTCACCACCGGTCCCTCGACGCGGTAGTGCAGATCGTGCCAGTGCTCGGGGTCCTGGCCGTTCCCGGTCCATTCCCGGCCGATACCGACACCGCCCGTGAAGCCGATCCTGCCGTCGACGATGAGGAGCTTGCGATGCGTGCGGTTGTTGAGCCGCCCGAGGTGGTACCAGGACGGCTCGTGATAGAACTCGACGTGCGCCCCTGCCCTGCGCGCGGGCTCGAGCAGCCCGTGATCGATCGATCGCGCGCCCAGCCAGTCGAGCAGCACGTGCACGCGCACGCCGCGCTGCGCCGCCTCGGTGAGGGCACGGCAGAACTGCGCGCCGATCTCGTCGCGGAAGATGAAGGTCTCGAAACAGAGGCTCACTCTCGCCGAGCGGATCGCATCGAGCATCGCGGGAAAGATCCGGTCGCCGTTCACCAGCGTCGTGACGTGATTGCCGGAGAGAATCGGCGGACCGAGCAGCACGCCGAGCGCGCGGCGGAAGTCGGGGTCCTCGCTCGTGTACAGCCGGCGCGGGATGCGCTGCAGACGCTTCTCCGCCGTCGCCAGGTTGACTCCGATCAGGAACGCGAGCGCGGCGATGACGAGCGTGAGCAGGACGGCAGTGAGCGCGGACGGGAACATCGCCGGATCCGCAGCAAGCGACGTACCGTGTCCCTTCCGCGCCGTTCGTACGGCCGGTTGACGCCCTGCGCGGCCGTCGGGCGCGCGATAACCGGCGGGCGTCTGCTCAGTGAATGCTGACGGGGCCGGCCGGCGACGATGTGCGTCCGTCAGGCGTGAGCACGACCTTGATGCACTCGTCCTGCTTGTTGCGGAACAGCTCGTAGCCGAGCGGTGCGTCCTCGAGCGGCATGTGATGCGTGATGATGAAGCTCGGATCGATGTCGCCGCGCTCTATCGCCTCGAGCAACGGCTTCATGTAGCGCTGCACGTGCGTCTGCCCGGTCCTGATGGTGAGCGCCTTGTTGACGATCGCACCGAACGGCATCTTGTCGACGAACCCGCCGTACACGCCCGGAATGGACACGGTTCCGCCGTTGCGGCACGCGAGGATCGCCTCGCGCAGCGCATTCGGGCGGTCGGTCTCGAGCATCAGCGCCTGCTTGACTCGATCGTATGCACCGAGCAGTCCCGGCGCGTGTGCCTCCATGCCGACCGAATCGATGCAGTGGTCCGGACCGCGGCCTCCGGTGAGATCCATCAGCGCCTCGAGGACGTTCACTTCCTCGTAGTTGAGCGGCAGCGCACCAGCGCGCTCGTGCGCCATGGTGAGCCGCTCGGGAAAACGGTCTATCGCGATGACGCGTCCCGCGCCCAGCATGTAGCTGCTCGCGATCGCGAACTGACCCACGGGCCCGCAGCCCCACACCGCGACGGTGTCGCCGGGACGGATGCCGCACTGCTCGGCTGCCATGTACCCGGTCGGGAACACGTCCGAGAGAAAGAGCACCTGATCGTCGCTCAGATCGTCCGGCACCTGGAGCAGTCCTACGTCGGCGAACGGCACGCGCGCGTACTCGGCCTGTCCGCCGGCGTAGCCGCCGGTCATGTGCGAGTAGCCGTAGATGCCGCAGGGCGAGTGTCCCCACAGCTTCTCCGCCATCCAGGCATTGGGATTCGAGTTCTCACAGAGCGAATGGAGACCGTCCTGGCAGAAGAAGCACGCGCCGCAGGCGATTGGAAACGCGTTCACGACGCGATCGCCCACCTTGACGTTCCGTACCTCCGGGCCGACTTCCACCACCTCGCCCATGAACTCGTGACCCAGGATGTCGCCTTCCATCATCGTGGGCACGAAGCCGCCGTAGAGGTGCAGGTCGGAGCCGCAGATCGCAGTGGAAGTGATGCGCAGAATGGCATCCCGTGGATTGAGGATCTGCGGATCGGGAACCTCTTCGACGCGCACGTCCGCCTTGCCGTACCAGCACGCCGCTTTCATGACAGCCGTCCCTCCCGCGTCAGGCGCGCCATCAGACTCCTGCGTCCCGAGGGCTGTCCGCGCGTCGTGGGTATCTCACCCGCTTCGAGCATCTGCTTGAAGCGGCGCAGATCCTCCCTCACCTGCAGCTCCGGTTCCTCGCCGAAGAGCCGCGCGGCCATCGCGCCGAGCACTCCACCCGGCGGGTCGTACTGCATCCGTACGCGGATCAGCGTGCCGCGTCCGCCGGTCCCCGGCTCGAAGCGCACGGATCCCGCGTTGGCGACGTCGGCGCCTTCGACCGAGCGCCACGCGAGAAGCTGCCCCGGCCGGTCCACCGTGAGTATCGAGTCCCACTCGACCGTTCGCCCGCCGGGCGCACGCGCCACCCAGTGTGAACGCCGCTCGTCGAGGATCTGCACGGACTCCAGATGACGCATGAAGCGCGGCAGATTCTCCAAGTCGCGCCAGAAGCGATAGCACTCTTCGGGCGGGCGATTGACGACGATGCTGCGCTCGATGTCGACCGCGTGCTCGCTGCCCGCCGCTCTGCGGAACTGCGGTCGGCTGCGCGTGAGCTGCCAGGCGCTCATCACATCGAGCAGCATCACGCCACCGACGGCGGCGATCGCGCCCATCGTGCGGCTGCGCTCCGTCGGTTGCAGCCGCTCGCCGCGCAGCGCCGCGATCCACCGTCTTCGCCCATCGACAGGACGCAACGCGCGGGCGAGCAGCCCCAGATCCATGAGATCGCCGGCAACTCGTGCCCACAGCCATGCGGCTCCCGGTCGCCGCGGAAGGAGGATTCCCGCACCCGTCGCGAGCTCGCGTACGCCGAGGAGTCTCACCAGCGCGCCGTGCTCACGCGCACCGACGAGCCGCGCGACTCTGTGCGGCGCCACGATCTGGGCGAGTCCCAGTCCGAGGCTGAACCACCCCAGACCGTGTGCCAGTCTGCTTGCTGGCGAATGAACACCCGCGCGCCGGTGATAGCGCTGCATCTGACGCGCGGAAGGCAGTGCGCCGGAGACTCCCGGAGCGAAGTCCGGAAAGGACCGCTGACCGGAAACGAAACCCCGTGAAGTGCCCTGTGACGGGCCGGACGTGACCATCCCTGTCGTCTCCTCGTTCCGGGCATGTCCCGGCCTGCCGGAGGCCCGGCCGGGGACATTCCCATGTGCCGTCGATCAGTTCGGCCGGTGCGGCGGCATCTCCCCGTAGGGCATCTCCGACTCCGGCAGCGGGGCATTTCGAGCCGCGCCTCCGTTGTTCGAGAGCGCCTGTTCCGCGCCTTCGGCGACTCGACGCGCCGTCTCGCGAGCCTGCTCGTACTGCCGCGTTCCGAGCTCCCGTGCGCGCCGCTTCGCTTCGTCGCTCGTACGGCCGAGGAGCCGGTCCTCACGCTCCGTAGCGGGCAGAGCCGCGCCGATGGCCGCACCGAGCGCGAGCCCCAGCGCGCCGAGAACCAGCGGTTGCTCCTCCATCAGACGGCCGAGCTCGTCGCGCGCGCGCCGGGCGCGGTATCGCGCACCTTCGGCCGCGCTGCTCATGCCTTCCGACAGGGAGCCCGCGGCGCCGGAAACGCGCTGCCGCGCGCCCGAGAGTCGATCTCGCACCCCGGCTGTGGTGGCGCTCACACGCTCACCGACACCGCTCGCGGTCGAGCCGAGACGTTCACCGATGCCCGCTGCCGTTGCCTTGAGGCGCTCGCCCATTCCGGGTCCGCTTTCACCGTAATCGCCGTACGCCCGCTCGTCGCCCGCATCGAATGGCGGCGGCTCGTAGGCATTCGGTTCGTAGAGCGGCTCGTGCGCCTGCCCTGCGCGCGTCGACCGCTGCGAAGCCATCAGCCAGGCGAGCCCGACACCCGTGAGGAGCATGGGAATCGGGTTCTGCTTCACCGAGCTGCTCAGGTTGCGGGCGAATTCCCCGCCGTGCTCGCGCAGCATGCCGAGCGCCTGATCGAGGAGCTGCCCCGGCGAGAGCTTCGCCTGCAGCGCCTCGAGCGTGTGATCGACGTCCGCGCGCGTCTCCTCGATCTCGCGCTCGAGGGTTTCGGGATCCTTCCGCGAATCGTCGCGGATACGTGTGGCGCTCATTGCATTCTCCTCTGCAGCATCTCACGGTCGTGCCGCAGCGATTCCTGGGTACGCTCCGGACGGAAGGATTCCGCCTGCAGCTTCTTCCTGCCCGACTGCAGCATCACGAAGCCGATGATCGCGACGACTGCTCCGACGATCAGCGCCGCGAGCCAGGTCTCCATCACCTGAGAAAGTCCGGATACGGCCGCGGCGAGCAGCACCAGGAAACCCGCGAACAGCACCGCGCCTCCCGATGCGATGCCCGTGATTCCGCGCTTCGCTTCGCCCACCGAACGCGAGACTTCCGCCGTGGCGAGAGCCAGCTCCTTGCGCAGCAGTGTCGAGAGATCGTCCGCGAGCCGGCGCAGGAGCCCCGCGGCGGTGTCGGGCTCGCGCACCGGGCGTGCCGGGGACACGGTTGGCGGAACGGGTGGAACGTACGTCGTGTCTTGCGCCATGGTCATACATCCTTGTGATCGGGATTCCAGAAGGGATCGCGCTCCGACGGCGGAACGGATGAGCCACCGCCGGGCGGCGGCTCATAGCCCGTTTCATCGTCCGTGGGAGACGCATACGAGCCGCTCGAAGTGACATCGGAGATGTCCGTAGCGGCCGGCGACTCCATCCGCGAAGAATCGCGCCCGTACGCGTGTGAGCGTGCGTGCGAACGCTGTGCCGACGCTTTCACGAAGCGCGACAGGGCGACCCCGACGGCGACACTGCCCAGCAGGAACAGTGCGGGATTGCGGCGCGCGAGCGCCTGAGTATCGGCAGCGAGCTCGTCGAGGCTGCGGCTGCGGAGATTCTCGGCGAGCCGGCCTATGCTCTCCGCGAGCTCGGAAGCGTAGCCCGCCAGAGACTGGTTCTGCTCTCCGAGCTGTCGTGCGGCCGTGTCGATCGCACCTGCGAGCGTCTCGGCCTGCTCTGCCACAGCTTCCTTGCCCGCTTCGAGATGAGCCTTGCCCTTCCGTTTCGCGCCGGCGACCGCCTCGCTCGCGTCTTCCCTGACGCGCTCCAGGTCTTCTCTCGGCAGCGAGTGACCGGATGTGCCGCTGCCGCCATCCGGACCCCGTTTGCCTTCCTGACTGCTGGCCATGATGTTCCCTCACCTTCGTTGCGGAAGCCGATGAGGGAACACAGCAATCCCTGTTCCGTCGGCGACGCCCAGGCTCGCAGTTCCCGGAACCGGAGCGCATGGCTCCGCTCACGCACATGCAAAATTGCCCCGCACGCGGCGAACTTTGCACGGTACCGGTCGATGGAATGTGCGCATCCCGGTCCCTGATCGCGGCGGAGGCCGGCCGTTCACGCATGCGCACGTATCGGAAGGGATGGCATGCGAGTTGCAGGATATCTCCTGCGCCCCGAGGGTTCGGCGCCTCGTGTGTCGCCGATTCGGGACAGAGAAAGGACAGAATCATGGAACTCAATGCCCGGCACACCCGCCTGACATTGCTCGACGTCATCACGACGGTCCGCGGTCTCACGGATGACGACGAAGAAGCGGCCGAAGTGATCAATCACATGCTGCGCTCGGAGCACATCCGCTTCGTCTCCGAACCGCCGCGCGAGGAGCTCAAGCAGTTACTGCAGTGAGCGTTCGGTCGACTGACAGCGGAGTCTCGCACGCATCGCGCGCCCGGACCGGGGCGTGCGAGGTTCATGGTGCGCAGGACATCGCACGTGCCGACGTGAGTCCGCTCACCGTGCTCGTGGTCGACGATCATGCAGATGCCGCGGAAGGAGTCGGCGCGCTCCTTTCGGCGATGGGGCACCGCGTGCGGGTGGCGTACGACGCCCGTCAGGCGCTCGAGATCTTCCGCGCGTTCCATCCGCAGGTCGTGTTCATGGACCTCGACATGCCCGAGATGACGGGGCTGTAGGCGGCCGCCCGGATCCGTCTGATGCACGGCGGTACCGCCTGCGCCATCATCGCCCTCACCGGCTGGGGCTCGGACGCGCATCGCCGTCTCTCGCGCGATGCCAGCATCGACTATCACGTCGTGAAGCCGGCGAGCGCGGAGAAACTGCAGGGCATCCTGCGGCGCGTGCACGCCGCCTGATCGCGGAGCGAATCGCTGAACGGTCAGCCGCAGCGCATCAGCGCGGCGCCGGAAGAATAACCTCCACCGAACGCCACCATCAGCGCGAGATCCCCGCTTCGCAGAAGATGGCGATGGCGGACGAGCGTGATGGCGGTGCTCGCGCAGCCCGTGTTGCCGAGCTCTTCGACCGTAGTGGCCACTCGCTCCGGCGCGATGCCGAGCTGCCCGGCGACGCGGTCCAGAATCCTCCGGTTCGCCTGATGCGCGATGAGGAGCCGCAGATCTCCGGCGGCGATGCCGTGACGGTCGAGGAGCTCGCGAGCCGCTTCTTCCATTCCCTGGCACGCATGCTGGAAGACGTCGCGGCCATGAGGCATCACCAGCCCTTCGCCTTTCGGTGTCAGGAACACGCCTTCCGGTCCCTGCCCGAGGTGACCGAGCCCGGCTGTCGTCACGTCCACGATCTCGAGCGCCTCGGCTCCCGACGACTCCCGGCTCACGAGCACCGCCGCGGCTCCGTCGCCCCACAGATGACCCGACTGGTCGTCGTCGTCGCTGCAGTAGAGGCTGTTGTGCTCGACCGCCACGATGAGCGCGGTGCTGGATCTCCCCGACTCGAAGTATGCCGCGGCGAGCTCCAGCGCATTGATGAACGACGAGCAGGCCGAGGAGATGTACAGCGCGCGCGCCGCACGCAGCTCGAAGCGCCGCTGCACGACGTGCGCCATCGTTCCGATGGTGTCCCACGGCGTGTACGAGCAGCCGATCACGAGGTCGATGTCGGGCAGCCCGCCGGGCAGCGTCTCGGCAAGCCGTGCGACCGCGTCCACGGCCATCGTGTTGGCGTTCTCCCCGGGCGCGGCGCGGCGGCGTTCACGAATGCCGGTGCGCCGTTCGAACCACTCGGGTTCGCGGCCCGTACGGGCGCTGAAATAGCGGTTGTCCACCACCCTCGCGGGCAGATACTCCGCCAGTCCGCAGATGTACATCTAGCTGGGCTGCCTTTCGGATCGAGCTGAACTGTGGGTGGCCGGCAGGACGGGACTTCGTTCAGGGTGCGGCCCGGGCCATGCGCGGCGCGCATGTTAACGGCAGAATGGCAGGAATCAACTGCCTTGCACCGCCGGCACCGTTTCACCTCCGGATACGGGGCTCCTCACTGTACAATGCCTCGCCCATGCTGTGGCTCAAGGCACTGCACATCTCTTTCGTCGTCACCTGGTTCGCAGGGCTCTTCTACCTGCCGCGCCTCTTCGTCTACCACGTGCAGGCGACGGACGCGACGAGCCTGGAGCGCTTCCAGGTCATGGAGCGCCGCCTGTTCGCCATCATGACCATCGGTGCGGTGCTGGCGGCGGTGTTCGGCATTGCCATGCTCGTGATGGCCCCGGCATTCCTCGAGCTCGCGTGGATGCGGATCAAGCTGGTGCTCGTAGCCGTGCTCGTCGGCTACCACGTGTGGTGCGCACGCCTCATGGCGGACCTTCGCACGGGGCGCAATCGCCGCTCGCACCGCTGGTACCGCTGGTTCAACGAAGTGCCGGCGATTCTGCTGCTCGCGATCGTCATACTCGCCGTCGTCGAGCCCGTTCGCTGAATCTTTCCGCAGGTCCGTACGCACGGCGTGTTGCGCCGGACCCACGGCCAGGGCACCGTTCTCGTGGACCGGATCCGGATCGAATCACATGGCGCTGCGCGTATCGGAAGAGACGCGCGGCCGCGCGCCGCGCACGGCGAAGCGCGGCGGCCAGCGCTCGGCCGTACGTGCCAGCAGATTGTTCACGCGCGCCTGAACCTCGCTGCGCAGATGCGCATCCTCGGGCTGCCCCGCCGTGTCGACGCGCACCAGCGCATTCGCGGTTTCGATCGCCCGGGCACGCAGCTGCGCGATGGTTTCGCCAGGCCCGACGATGAGCGGCACGTCCACCGTGATGCCGATGTGCCGCTCGCCGTCCGGCCGCTCGTGGGAAACGAAGACCACGTAGGCGATCGCGCGGGATCCGTCGTCCGTGAACTCGAGGCGTGCGACGTCGGCGGCAGTGAACAGCATCGAGGGCTCCCGGTTCTCCGTCCCGTGGTGTTTCGAAAGGGGGCGAAACTGCGGCAAGCAAGTTCCGCGCCTGCACCAGGCCGGATGCGGGCAGGAGCCGGCACGAGCGGTTTTTCGCTGCGTGCCGTTGCAGATTTACAGTGGAATCACCGCCCCGCGAGGCGGGCGATCACGTAAAGCCGATCCAGCGTCCCGCGGCGACGATGGTCACCCAGAAGGTCAGTGACAGTGCACCCGCGATCCGCGCGCGCAGCGGCGGTGCACCCCGCTCCCAGCGCACCATGTCCCGCCCGGTCACGAAATGGAACACGAGCATGTTCACGCCCGCGAGCGCGAGCACGACCATCTTGAGCCGGAAGGGCCCGTTATCGAAGTAGAACGCCGCCTTCGACGAGAAGAGCAGGAAACCCGCGACCACCGTCACCGCGAACGCGCTCCACGTCCACGGCAGTGTGCTCGAGATCAGCTCGCTCACGCTGCGGTCGCGGTTCGCGACGTTGAGGAGCCTCAGGTCCATGATCGCGACCGTTCCCACGACGATCGCGAACGCCAGAACGTGCAGCGACTCGAAGATCGGGAACAGCCACGACGACTCGGCGATCGCGATGGCGAAGGGCCGGCTCTCGAGCCACACCATCATCTCGGGCAGCGACACTTGGAATCCCCCGTCAAGTTCGGAACGTCGATGCGAGGTGCGATCCGCTCACTGCGGGCGCCATCTCAGGTGTACGCGATCAGGCGCCCTGCCGCGACGATACCCGCGCAGAGGAGCAGATTCGCCGCGCCGATCGCCGCGCCGAGCCGGCGACGGCCGGACGTTGAGCTGAAGTACCCCGGATCCCGCCGCACAGAGCGCTGCACCAGCAGCGTGAGCAGCACGAGCGCGACGATCAGCAGCATCTTGAGCCAGAAGGTGCCGTTCTGCAGCTCGCGCGCCGGCTCGGTGATCGTGAGCAGCACGCCGGTGACGAACAGCACGGCGAGCGCGATCCAGACCCACGGCAGGAAGCTCCGTGCGATGTGCGGCAGATCGGGACCGCGACGGACCACACCGAGCAGACGGATGTTGATCATCGCGATCGCCGTCACGATGGCGGCGATGGCCAGAATGTGCACGGTCTGCACCGTCGGCACGAACCAGCTCGTGCTCGCGAAGAGCTGACTCAGCGCCGTCGCGGCGAGCCAGTTGCTGAAACTCTCGAGCATTTTCCCCCTCTCCCGATGCCGGTACGCGTGCGGCGCTCACTCGAAGAGCACGCGGCCGGATTCGTCCACCGGATTGCGGTCGTTCTCGTTGCAGATGAACTCTATGAGCTCCGCGTCGCGGTGGCGCCTGTACGTAAGTGTATAGCTCCAGGGCTTCACCAGCGCCTCCGGATCTTCCACAGTGATCTCGACGACGAGCGTGTCCGGATCGTCCTTGGCGAGATGAATGCGCTCCAGGATGCGCATCTGCGGGCTGTGCTTCATGCCCATCGCCATCTCGACGGTCTCCTTGATCCCGACCGTCTCGACGACCAGCGTATCGCCTTCCCAGCGGCCGATCGAATGGCCGAAGAAGCTGGGATCGAGGTCCTCGGGATCCGGATGCGGCCGCCCGTCGGTGTAGATGTACCGCCATGCCATCCATGCCTCGTGATGCGTGATGACGCGCCCGGGCACGAAAAGGAATTCGATCGGATACTGGTTCACGCCCATGATGCCCGGCATGCCGGGCGGCAGGCAGTACGATCCGCGGCGCGCGACCATGCCGTCCTTCTCCTCGACCTCGCGCACCCAGGCCTGATAGGCCTCGAGATACCTGCCCTTGAGCTCCGGCCGCGGACGCGATCCCGGCGGAGTACGGTTGAGAATCCAGACTCCTCCCCAGTCCGGCAGCGAATCGAGGGCGGCGTAGTTTCCCCTGGGATGGCTGGCGACGGACTTTCCGGCGCCCTGCGGCGGCTCCTGCGCCGCAGCGGACGTGCTCGCGCCGACGAACAGCGCTCCCAGAAGGAATACCGCGTGCCTGTACGGAAACTTCATCGACCCTCCCCTCCGCGAACCGCTCACGTGCACGGGACACTGGCGCGTATCGCTCGTCTCAGAGTATAAGAAGAAACCGCATCTTGCGTCGCATTGGTTGTCATTGGCAACATTGGGTCCGGCAATGAAGAGAGCAAGCAGATCCGGCCTCGCGGCCGCCCTGACCGTCGCGGCGCTCGCCCTCGCTCAGGGCGCCCTGGCGCACCACTCCTTCGCGATGTTCGACCAGACGAAGGAGATCCCGCTCAAGGGCGTCGTGAGGGAATTCCAGTGGACCAATCCGCACGCCTTCATCCACCTCGAGGTCCCGAACGAATCGGGCGGCACGGACCTCTGGGCCGTCGAGCTCAACAGCCCCAACAATCTCAAGCGTCAGGGCTGGAGCCGCACGAGCCTCAAGCCCGGCGACAAGGTGACGCTGGTCCTCAATCCGCTCAAGGACGGCTCCAAGGGCGGCCTGTTCGTGTCCGTGACCCTGCCCGACGGCACGGTCCTCGGCGATGCCACGCGCGCGGGACGCACCGGCCCCATCAACGTGCCCACGGTACGATGAAGGCCTCTCCGGCGCCCCGGCATCCGGTTCAATCGGGAGGGAGCAAGACGATGAGAGCGATGACGAAAGCCGCGTGCGCCGCGATCCTGCTCGGGCTGTCGGCGCCGGCATACGTTCACCACTCCGGAGCGGGATTCGACCGCTCGAAGACGATCGAGCTCGTCGGCACCGTCCGCGAGTTCAACTGGACCAACCCTCACGCCTCCTTCAAGGTCGACGTGGTCGACGCGGACGGCAAGGTCGACACCTGGGCCATCGAGATGAACAGCCCGAACAACCTCGTCCGCCAGGGCTGGAAGCGCACGACCATCAAGCCCGGCGACAAGGTGAAGGTGGTCGTCAATCCGCTGCGCGACGGCCGGCCCGGCGGCTGGTACGTCAGCATCACGCTGCCCGACGGCACGAGCCTCACCGGCGAGCCGCCCCGCTAGGGCGGCTCGCGATCACTTCGCAGGAGCCGAAGCTCCTGCCGACTCGCGCTGACGCGCCTCGAGCGCCGCCTCACCCTTCTCGGTGCTCGGCAGATTCTCGTTGAGGTTCGGCAGACACTCGACCTCGGGGATGTCGCTGTAGTCCACGCGCATCCAGCGCTTGGTGCTGCGCCACTCGCCCTTCCAGTTCTTCGGATCGGTCATGATGTACTCGATCTCGAGCGTCCTGCCCTCGTCCTTCATCCGCACGCGCTCGATGATCTCGAACTCGTCCGAGATGGGGATTCCCGTGTCGATCCAGTGCTCGTTCGTCTCGAAGTACTTGGTGTGGATCACGAGCTCGTTGCCTTCCCACCATCCGATGGACTCGCCGTTGTAGGTCGGAACGACGATGTCGGGATCCGAGTGCTTGCGGCCGTCGAGGTAGATGACCCGCAGGCTGTTGTTGAAGCCCGAGATCATGTAGATCGCCGTCGGAAGCTGGATCATCGCGATCGGCCAGACGCGGGTCATGATCATCGGCATGCCGGGCGGATAGCACTGGCCGATGCTGTCGCGATAGCGCTTCCCCGCCGCGCGCGCCTCGGCGGCTTCCTTCAGCGCCTGCCGGCCCGCCTCGTAGAACTCCGGGTACGGCGGACCGAACATGAAGTCGTTGAAGGAGCGGCGCAGATCGATGAACCACGTGCCCGTGACGTCGAACGGCGGCTTCGGGCGCGGCTTGGCGAGATTCTGCGGCGCCAGGGCACCGTAGTAGCCGTCGTGCTTGTGCGAGAGCTCGTCGATCCGCTCCTGCGTGAGACCCGGCCGCGGCGGCGGGAGGTACTTGCCGAGGTCCTCCGTGGACGACTCCTGCGCATGCGAGAGCGGCGTCGCCAGCATCAGCAGTACGGGCGCGAGCCTCAGAGCTTCACGAAAAGCCATCCAGCGAAACATTCCCGCATCTCCCCTCACGGCGCGTTCGCGCCGGCTGTGCGAATGAAATCCAGCACCGGACCCGAGAGCGACTCGTCCGCGGTGCCGACGGCGTAGGTTTCAGAAAGATGTGAGTGCGCCGGCAGCAGCACGTGCGGCACGGATCTGCCCGTCTTGCGGCGCGCCTCGATGAGCTTCGTCGCCTCGACCCTGAAGCTCTCCGGATCGAGCTCGGCGTACGTCACGAGCAGAGGAACGGGCGTCTCGAGCAGCCCGGGAAGCGAAGAGCGCTCGGCATAGCGCGACACGTCGTCTCCGTAGTACGCCTTCCAGACCGAGACCTCGCGCGGATCGAGTTCGTAGAACCCCGAGGTGAGGATCGCTCCGGCGACGCCCGCATCGCGTCCCGTGCGGGTCATGTGCGCGAGGTAATCCGCCGCGTGCGCCGCGCCGGCCGAATGTCCCCACAGGAAGATCCTCCGCGGATCACCGCCGTACGCGGCGATGTTCGCATGGAGCCAGCGCACCAGCGCCTCGAGATCCTCGATGCCCGACGGGAACTGGTGCTCCGGCGCGAGCCGATAGTTGACGTTGACACCGACCAGTCCCTTCGCGACGGCCCACAGCATCACGTTGTCGTAGAAGGGAGAACCGGGCGTGCTCTTGGCTCCACGCGTGAATCCGCCGCCGTGGATGAACACGACGACCGGCTTGTCCCGGCCCCTGTCGGGAGATGTGAAGACGTCGAGCACGTTGCGCGGATGCGGACCGTACGCGACGTCGCGCGTCACCGACACGCCCTCGTACGGCTCCTTCGGATGCAGCGGCGCATAGAGGGCTGCGGTGCGCTGTCCCTCGATGCGCGGACCGATCTCGCGCAGCGCCGCCTCGATCTCGGGCGGCATGCCAGCGGGCCGGCTGCCGGCCGTATCCTCGGTCGTCACAGGGGAGCTCTCCTTGCGGCGGACGGGCGGCGTTTCCGTGCGCCCCGTGACCGGATTGGCGTAGTGGAAGGGAATGTCGTAGATCGCCGGGAACATCTCGAACGTCAGGGTGGGCGGCGCATCCGGCGGCAGGTCGCTGCTCGGCCCGGGCACCTGGCGGTTCGCGCTCCTCGCCCAGCCGCCTTCGTAACTCGCGGTGAACGTGTTGTACGCGTGCACCTTGCGGAATTTCCACACGCCGTCTTCCTTCACGAGCTCGTTCTCGTAGATCGCGCCTCCGTGTGAGGCACGCGTGCCGAAGCTCATCTGCTGCAGCATGCGCGAACGCACGCGCGCGGTGGTTCCATCCTCATCGAGCGTGATGACCGGCTGCAGCTTGATGTGATTGCCGAGCCGTCCCTCCACCGGTCCCTCGGTGCCGCGGCCGAAGACCTTCAGGAGGAACTCCCGCACGCGCTCCCGGCCCCTGTACACGCCGCGCTGCGCGAGCTCCATCGAACCGTCTCGCGCGAAGAGGTCGGCGAGATCGTTCCAGAGATTCTTGTCGAGATAGTAGCCGTAGGCGTTCTCGAGGTTCTCGATCTCGTGGACATCCTTGACGCGCTGGACGCGACGCTCCGCATCTGCGAGCGCGGCCTCGACGTCTTCCACCTGAGGAATGCGGACACGCCGCACGGCCGGCTCGAGCACCGCCGCGGCAAGCCTGCGATCCGGCGCGCCGGCGAGCGGATAGCGGGGCGCACCACCCGTCACCGGATTGCGGTAGTGGAACGGCGGAACGTAGGCCTTCGGGTAGATCTCGTAGAGCTCGGTGGGCGGACGGTCGGGCGGAAGCTCCGTGCTCGCGGCTGGCGCGGGCTTTGCGTCCTTCGCCCAGCCCTGATCGTAGTCCGTGATGAACGTCGGGAAGTAACGCACGGACTTCAGTTTCCAGACACCGTTCTCCTTCACGAAGGCGTTCTCGTAGATGCCTTCGCTCCATAGGCCATGGCTGCCGTGCACCCCGGTCATGGCGAGCTCGCGGCTGCGCGCACGCGCCGTGGCTCCGTCCGGCGCGACGGTGACGAGTACCTGGAGCTGCAGGTGATCGTTCAGCCAGCCGTCCTCGAGCCCCTGGGGTCCCAGCAGATCGAGAAACCTGCGGATGCGCTGCTTTCCGACGTACACGCCGCGCTGCCCGAGCTCGATCGTGCCGTCGTCGGTGAAGAGATCGGCGACGTGATCCCACATCGCGCGGTCGAGATAGTAGCCGTAGACGCGCTGGAGGTTCTCGATCCTGAGCTCGTCCTCGAGGAGCGTCACGCGGTGCGCGAGCTCGCTCGCGCGCTGACGAAGCTCGCGGTCGCGGCGTGCCGTGGCCGGCTGCGGCGCCGGCGTGCTCCATACGCGCGCCCAGTCCGTCGTGCCGGGATTGCCGTAGTGGAACGGCGCGATGCACGCCTTCGGAAAGCCTTCGCACGCATCCTTGCGCTCCGCGTCCGGCGGATGTGCGAGCTTGCGCGGCTCACGCGCGCGTGGCACCTCGGGCGCGACCCAGCCGGTTTCGTACGGCGCCCCGAATCCGGCGTGGTAATCGAGCCGGCGGATCTTCCAGACGCCGCTCTCGCGGGCGTACTCGATCTCGTATACGCCTTCGGCCCACGTGGCGTTGCGCCCGTAGGTGCCGAGCATCGCGAGCACACGCCAGCGACCCTTCGCCGTCGTGCCGTCGGGCCCGAGATGGATCACCGGCTGCAGCGCCATGTGGTTATAGAGGCGCCCGTCACCGAGGCCGAGCCGGCCGACCTCGCCTCCGCCAACGTTCATGTAGAGATGTCTGCGGATGCTCTCCCTGCCGATGAAGACGCCGGCGGGATAGCTGGCGACTGCATCCTCGGTGAAGAGCGCAGCGAGGTCCTCCCACATGCCCTTGTCGAGGTAGTAGCCGTAAGCGCGCTGCAGCCGCTTGATCGCATGCACGCTCTCCGCCGCGGCGACCTCCGCCTCGAGGCGGTCGAGCCGCGCATACAGGCCTTCGCTGCCACGCGCGGCATCGATGGAGCCGAATGCGAGCGCCGCAAAGGCCGCCGCGAGCAGGGAGAGCTTCGCGCGCATACGCCTGCCTCGGGCGTGCCTTCAGGCCGACAGGATGTGGGCGATCGGATCGATGTCCGCGAGCTGCATCACCGGCACCGCCGGACGGCCGTAGGGAATCGGATAGGCATACGGCGGAAAGTGCCCGCAGGCCGCATCGATATCCCAGCCTTCGTCCTGCACGGGGACCTCCTCCGCGGGAGCCGCGATCTGCGCAGCCGCGCCGGGCACGCTCCCGAGAGCCGAGAGCGGCACCAACGAGCCGACCGCGACGCCGCCCGCTGCAAGACCCACCTGAGTCAGGAACTCGCGTCGAGTGGAATCGAAGGTGCTCCGGGACATCACGCCTCCTTCACCGGCGGCAGGCTGGAAGCCGGGAACCAGTTCGTGTGCGTGCCGCTGCGCAGACGGAACGGCAGTTTCACGGTGGCGATCGCGCCCTCCTCGATCCTCTGCGCGTCGAAGATGAGGAGATCCGAGGTCATGGACTCGTAGTTGCTCGCGACGGCCATGACGTAACCGTCGCCCTCGTGCTGCGCGTTCTTGCGCGGCACGAAGCACGGCTCCTGCAGGCTCTGCACCGGCTCGACGTACGACTGCTTCATCTCGCCGGTACGCACGTCGAGACGCTGCATGACGTTGGTCGTCATCCGCGCCATCCCGGGTGCCCGCTGAGTGTCCGCGGGCCGGCTGGGATCGCGGCTGGTGACGAACGCATAGCGGTAGTCGAGCGAGAGGAAGCGATCGTCCATGCGGGGCAGGAAGCCGTTGACCGTCGACACGACCTCTTCCTCGAAGGTGTCCCTGCGGCGCGACCTCATGTCGAAGGTCCAGCGGCGGATCTGCGAGGGATCGCGCTCGCCGTCCGACGTCGGCAGCTCCATGGTGATCTTGCCGTTGCGGTCGGTCGCGTTGAGGAAGTGCAGCGTGTTGCGCGCCGGCCCCCTGAACCAGCGGATGTCCTTCGCATCGCCGTCGCGCGGCAGAATGCCGACCATCGTGGGACGGCTGCCGTCCCACTCCCACATCGGCTCGCCGGCCTTCAGGCGCTCGAGGCTCGTGACGCGCGCGACCACCGGGAAGATGATGTACTTCTGAGTGATGGCGATGTCGTGGATGATCCCGACGTAGGGCGCCTTGAACCACACCTCCTTCACGACCTCGCCCTGCGCGTTGATCGTGTACACCGCGACGTCGTCGGTGAGATCGCCCTTCGCCTGGTAGCCGTAGGCGATGAGCTCACCCGAAACCGGATCCACCTTCGGGTGCGCGGACATGCTCACGGCCTTGTACTTGCCGTTGAAGTCCCAGGGTCCGTAGGTCTCGAGCGTGTGCGGATCGATGTGCCACGGCAGCGCGTCCTCCTTGAGCACGAGGAGCTTGCCGCCGTGCCAGTAGGCGTGCGTGTTGGCAGCCGAGCGATCGAGATGCCGGACGCTCGGATCGTCCGTGAAGCTGTTGCGGTAGACGCCGAACAGCCTCCGGCGCGCCTTGCGCTCGGCCATGAGGCGCGCCGTCTTGATGTAGCGTCCCCTGTAGTCGACTGAGCCGTTCGCGAAGCGGAAGGCGCTGATGTGGCCGTCCCCGTTGAAGCCCGTCATCCAGTCGTTCTTCGGGGGCGGATAGGCGAAGTCGCACTGCATGCGCACGAACGTGCCTTCGATGTCCGAGGGGATCGTGCCCCAGACCTCACAGTCGTACACGTCTGCCTCGAACCGCGTCGGACTGTTGAATCCGCGCGGGAACATCGGGTGTCCCCTGAAGTCGACTGCCATTCTTGCTCTCCTGCGGAGTCACGGGCGCAGCGTATCTCTGTACTCATGTTCTTCCGCCGCGACGGCGCGCCCCGCCGCCGCGGCGGTCCCGAAGGGGAACACCGGCCGCCTGCATCGCGAGCCGGATCGTATTCCATCAGAAGTCCTTCCTGAACGTGATCGCCCACTCGCGCGGACGTCCCGGCGTACCGGCACGCGCGGCGCTGACCGCTCCGGTCGCAGTGGTCGCCGGCCCGAGCTGCTGCCAGTAGAACTTGTCCGTGATGTTCGTGCCGGAGAGCGCGAGCGACCAGTCGCCTCGCGGCGGCACGTAGGTGAGTCGCGCGTTGTAGATCCCGTAGCTCGGGATGATCCAGTCCGGCTTGATCTGCGGCAGGTTGATCGGCCCGTTGGTGCGATGCGACTGATAGAACCAGTCGACGCGCGGCGTGAGCGTGCCCCGGTCCGCCAGCCGGAACGCGTACTGCAGTCCCGCGCTCATGTTCCACTCCGGCTGCACGAGCGATGACGGATGGCGGTAGGCCTGGTCTCCGGGCTCCGCATCCACCTCGAACTCGTTGTAACCGAGCGAATAGTTGAAGGCGAGACCGTCGATCGGGAAGGCCGTCAGCTCGAGCTCCGCGCCCTTCACCGTCGCCGGCACGCTCGTGTAGAAGAACCAGCTGAAGCCGATCGTGCCCTCCATCGGCGTGCCCGGCGGACAGACGCCTCCGGCGAGCTGATACAGCGGACCCGGATCGGGATCGTCGTAGGCGTTGCACTGCGTGCCGTTGATCTGCACGAGGCGCGGGTCGTAGTCCATGTAGAAGAGCGCGGTGTTGATCCGCAGCCTGCGGTCGAACAGATCGAGCTTGCCGCCGAGCTCGTAGTTCACGACCTCCTCGCCCGGAATGGGCTTGAGCTGCCCGGGCGTGAAGATGCGCGGCGTCGAGCCCGGCGAACGGAAGCCGGTCGCGACCTGCGCATAGAAGAACATGTCGTCGGTCGCCTGGAAGTCGATGCCGACCTTGTAGTCCACGCGGCTGTCGCCGAACTCGAGCGGCTCGTCGACGACGATCTGGTTGTAGTGGCGGAAGGTGTTCGACTTCTGCTCGTCGGTGTAGCGTACGCCGCCCGAGATCGCGATCCGGTCCGTGAGGCGGAAGTTCGCGTGCACGAACCCGGAGAAGTTCTCGTTCGTGTAAGCGTCGTCGGTCACGAAGTTCTGCAGGCTGCCGAAGGCCTGGAAGCCCTCGAAGCCCGTCGTGTTGTACACCCGGCTCTCCGCGTCGTAGTAGAAGAGCCCGGTTGTCCACTCGAAGCGGTCGTTGAGCAGCGTGCCGCTCAGCTGGATCTCGGCCTGGATCTGCTCGTGCTCCTGCAGGACGTCCGTCTGGATGAGCGCGAACGGCGTCATGTCGCTGTCGTTCGACCAGGCGGCATCGTAGGTGCGATACGCGAGGATGAGCTTCGCGGCGACGCTGTCCGTCAGTCTGTAATCCGCGATGCCCGAGACGCCCCACGCGTCGAGCGTCTGGTCCTGCTTCATGTACTTGCCGTTCACGATGTCGCCGTAGTTCGCGTAGTTCGTGTACGGGTCGCCCGTGAGGAACCGGTCGTCCGTGGTGTACTGGATGCCGTAGCGGCGATAGACGACGTTGTTGCTGTAGAAGTTGTCGATCGCACCGCCTCTCGGCGTCAGCAGCGACTCGACCGGCGGATCGTTCGTCTGGCTGGTGTAGTCCGCGGCGAAGTTGAGCTCGAGACGATCCGACGCCAGCGCCCGCAGCATCACCCGTGCGGCCTGCACGTTCTGCCCGCCCAGCGTGCCGAGCGCGCAGTCGCCGCTGCGCGGATCGACGGCCATCGGCAGCGAGAACGCGTTGTCCTCCGGGCTGCCGACCGGCACGGGATCGGGGTCGAGATCGGCATCCGGACCGTCGGGACCGAGCCCGTCACCGATGCCCGCAAGGTGCGGCGTGCCGCGCCGGATCATGTCGCAGGTGAAATCGAGATACTTGCCGTGGCCGTCGCGCCGCTTCGATACGCCCACGATGCGCGCGAAGAGCCTGTCCTCGATGAGCGCGAAATCGCCGACGGCCTTGACGTCGAGACGGTCGAACTGGCCGTAGGTCGCCTCGACCGAAGCCGTGCCGTCCCCCTGGGGCTTGCGCGAGATGAGCCGGATCGAGCCGCCGAGGCTGTTCTTGCCGAACAGCGTGCCCTGCGGACCGCGCAGCACCTCGACGCGCTCGAGGTCCATGAGGTCGAATGACGAGCCGGTGAGCGTGCCGTGGTAGACATTGTCTATGTAGATGCCGACCGCCGGCTCGAAGGAGTAGGTGAAGTCGGTCTGGATGATGCCGCGCAGGCCGATCGTCTGCGTGGGACCGTAGTTGCTGACCGGCGGGCGGAAGAACGCGTTGGGCACCACGAGCCCGAGGTCGTCGACGCTCGTGAAGTTGCGCTGCTCGATCGCGTCCATCGTCAGCGCGGTGATCGCGAGCGGCGTCGTCTGGAGGTTCTCCTCGCGGTAGCGCGCGGTGACCACGATCTCCTGCACGTCGGCGGTCGACGCTGTGCTCGTCTCCTGCGCCGCCGCAGGCGTCCCCGCGCCGAGTGCCAGCACCGAAACCGCGGCAAGGGCGCCGCTCATGCACGTCCTGGTGCCCCCATCCCTCGAGTCCGGTCGAATGATCATCGAGTGTCCCCCTCCCCAATGAACGGATTGTCCGAGCCGGCGCCGGACCGACCGACGGGTCGCTCCCGGCGCGGCGAGCACGTGCGTGCATGCTTTCCGAATGCCGCCCTCAGCCTCCGATGTGAAAGACGCGCTCGGCATTCGCCTGGTAGATCCTGCGGCGATCGGCGTCCGGGATCGGCGCCGAATCCATGAACCGCACCGCCGGCGCGGTGCGCTCGTACGGGTAGTCGATGGCCCACATGACGTTCTCGACGCCGAGCTTCGCGATGACGTACGTGAGCACGTCGGGATCGTTCACGCCGCTCGTCGTGATGACGAAGTTGCGACGGAACGCTTCGACGGGCGGCGTCCGCAGCCGCGTGGCCGACCCCGGCGGGTGGAATGCGTCGTAGATGTTGCCGATGCGCCAGAGCCAGTACGGGAGCCCTTCGCCCATGTGGCCCAGCACGATCTTGAGGCGCGGGAACCGGTCGAACACGCCGGAGAGCAGCATGCGCGTGGCGTGCAGGCTCGTCTCCGCGTAGAAGCCCCACATGCCCGAAGTCATGCCGTACTCGCGACAGCCCTCGACGAGCAGATCGGACGGGCAGCGCGGGTGGATATAGATCGGACGGTCGAGCGCTTCCGCGGCTTCGAGAATCGGGAAGTACTTCGGGTTGTCGAGGTATTCGTTGTTGGTGTGCGAGTTGAGAATGAAGCCGTTGAGCTTCAGCTCGCGGACTGCCCGCTCCATCTCGCGCACGGCGGCAGCCGGATCCTGCGGGGCGAACGCGGCGAGGCCGGCGAAGCGGCCTGGGTGGCGCTCGATGATCCCGGCGAGAAAGTCGTTCGCCTCGGCCGCGATGCGCACGGCCGTTTCGGCGTCGAACATCTGCACGCCCGGCGAGGTGAGCGAGAGGACGTGCATGTCCACGCCGTTGGCGTCCATGTCCGCGAGGCGCTCGTCCGTGATGTCGAGCAGCGCTCTGCGGAGCCGCATGCGCTCACCGCGTGAGCCGGTGAACGAGCGCCACAGGGCGAGATCGGGATTGTTCCAGGTGCTGCGCCCGAGCGCGCCCATCGCTTCCATCTGCGCGGGCGTGGCGAACGCCTCTTCGGTGGCGATGCGGCGCCAGGCAACCTTCGCCGGCGCGACCGGAGCCTCGCCCGCCTCCGCGACGCGTGTGCCTTCCGCAAGCGAGCCGGCCGCGAGCGCCAGCTTCAGGAACGTGCGCCGATCTCCCCCCATCGCCCTCCCCTTCACGAACGGGCCGCGCGGCACAGACAGTGCACAAAACTCGTTGGCTGTGTCAACTACCCGTTTGTTGCGTTTGCGCCTCTTCTGCGGCTCGCCCGGGTACGATGCGAAGCATGCGCCCCATCCGCACACGCCGCCGCACGAGCGCTTCCCCGCGGAACCATGGACCGCCAGGGGATCGGCGTCTGGCGACCGCTCACGAGGTCGCATACAGTTGACCGTGACAACACTCGAGTCTCGGAGGGGCTTCATGGGGAGGTGCATGCCGGCCGCCCGCATCGCGGCGACTGCGCTGCTCGCGCTCTGCGCGGCAGGGCTCCCGGCGGGATACGCATCCGACCGCGGACGCATCCGCCCCGCGCCGGCGTTCACTGCCGCTGAGCTCGGCGCCCTGCCCCGCGACGGCTGGATCACGAACGGCGGCAATCTCTACAACCAGCGCTACTCGCCGCTCGCCCAGATCGACCGCGAGAACGTCAAGGACCTCAAGGCCGTGTGGCGCACCTCGCTGCGCGGCTCGGGGATGTCGCCGAGGAGCGGGAATCAGGCCCAGCCCATCGTCTATGACGGCGTCATCTACATCATGACCGGCGAGAACGACGCCTTCGCCGTGGACGTCGAAACGGGCGAGATCCTCTGGGAGTACAGAGCGAACATCGACCCCGAGGTTGCCCGCCCGTGCTGCTCATGGGTCGGCCGCGGGCTCGCCATTGGAGACGGCAAGGTTTTCGTCGGGCAGCTCGATGCGAAGCTCGTCGCGCTCGACCAGCGGACGGGCAAGGTCGTGTGGTCGATCCAGGCCGAGGATCCGAAAGCGGGCTATGCGATCGCGAGCGCACCGCTCTACTACGACGGCCTTCTGATCACCGGCTTTGCGGGAAGTGACCTCGGAACGCGCGGCCGGGTCAAGGCGTACGACGCGAAGACGGGCAGGCTGCGCTGGACGTTCTACACGGTGCCGGGGCCCGGCGAGTTCGGCCACGAGACATGGCCGCAGGACAGCGACGTCTGGAAGTACGGCGGGGCCGCGGTGTGGCAGACGCCGGCCGTCGATCCCGAGCTCGGCCTGATCTACTTCTCCACGGCGAATCCCGGTCCGGTCCTGAACGGCGCGGTCCGCCCCGGCGATAACCTGTTCTCGGTTTCCATCGTCGCCATCGAGGCGAAGACCGGAAAGTACCGCTGGCACTTCCAGCAGGTGCATCACGATATCTGGGATTACGACTCGGCGAACCCTGTGATCCTGTTCGATGCGCCTTACGACGGAAGGATGCGCAAGGGCATCGCACAGGCGGGCAAGACCGGGTGGGTGTACATCCTCGATCGTGTGACGGGCGAGCCGCTCATCGGCATCGAGGAGCGGCCCGTGCCGCAGGAGCCGCGGCAGGCCAC